>Ga0099828_10003188_pt1 | contig 11452 bp, 11 predicted proteins | sample CZO8metaG_2_FD_79338 | JGI IMG/M metagenome (GOLD analysis project Ga0099828, IMG submission 79338) | Vadose zone soil microbial communities from the Eel River Critical Zone Observatory, Northern California, USA - CZOApr15con2H1.8 metaG | ecosystem: Environmental > Terrestrial > Soil > Vadose...
CGGGCACACCCCATGTGCATCTGCTGATCCGGGGGCGCGACCGTGCAGGGCAGGTGTTGCGCATTGATGGGGGCTACCTGTGGGGCGGACTCCGGCAACGGGCGCGCGAACTGGCGACGCAAATGCGGGGCTGGCGCGGGCGCGAGGAAATCGAGCAGGAGCAGGAGCGCACGGCGACGGCGCGGCGCTGGACGAAGCTCGATCAGTCACTGAGCCGTAAGCGTGCAGGGCGGTGGGTCGTGGTCGATGACACGGTGACGCTAGCAGAGCGGGCGCGGTTAGTGGAACTGGAGCGGCGCGGGCTCGCCTGGCGGGTTGATGCAGAGCGTTGGGAGATGTCGCATACCTGGGAGGCCGAACACATGACCAGAGAACACTATAGGATGCAGCAGCAGGAACAGGATACACCGCAGTACGACAAAGAAGCCCGGCAAGAACGGGAGCGGCTCACAGAAGAGCAGGAGCGGCAACGGCGCGTGCGGAGTATCGATCAACTGGAGCAAGAGCAAGAGTTGGAGCGCTAGCGATGGACACGTCAACCCGCTGTGCGGGCGGGCCGGCACTGGTGACGGCGGCGGTGGGCGCGGCGGTGGTCCTGGCGCTCGCGCTGCGGCGCTCTGGGAGCGACGGCAATGGCTGAAGAACTCTATCGCTTGCCTGCCGGTGGGCGTATTCGCGCCGCCGGCCTCTATCCCGTGTGGGTGATCGGCACGTACAGTGGCATCGTGCTGTCGGTGTGGAGCGCCACGCAGTGGCTGGCGCATCAGTGGCACTATGCGGAGGGGCTGGGCGTGCCGTGGCTCACCCTGGGGGGCTGGAAGCTCTATGCCCCCTGGCAGTGTGCAGTGTGGTGGTGGCGGTATCACTCCCTGCCACTTTACGACGCGCTGCTGCGCACGGCGCTTGATGTGATGGCGGTCGTGCTGGGGTGTGCGCTGGGCTGCACGATGCTGGTGGTCCTGTACCGCTCGCGCCTGGTGGGTGGGCGCTCGGACTTGCATGGCTCAGCGCACTGGGCCACCAAGCGGGACCTCAAGAAGCTGGGACTCCTGGGCGGACACGGCGTCTACATTGGCGCCTGGGATGATGGCAGGGTGCGGCGCTATCTGACCCACAACGGCCCGCAGCATGTGCTGGCGATGGGACCAACGCGGGAAGGCAAAGGCGCCTCGTTCGTGATTCCGACGGCGCTGACGTGGCCGGGCTCGTTGGTGTTTAACGATCCCAAGCATGATGAGAACTGGCGCAACTCGGCCGGGTGGCGCAAGGCGATCGGTCAGCGCGTGCTCCGCTTTGATCCGACCTGCGTCGATGGGACCGCGGCACACTATAACCCGCTGCTCGAAGTGCGGCCGTGGCCCTATGACGTGCGGGACGCGCAACTGATTGCCGAAGCGATCATTGAACGGGACAGCCCCAACGCCATCTGGGACCACTGGCATAATACCGCGTATGGGTTGTTAGTGGGCGTGATCCTGCATGTGCTGTATGCCGAGAAGAACAAGACGCTGACGGGCTGCTTGCACTTTCTCACCAATCCGCAGCGGACCCTGACGGAGACGTTGGAAGGAATGAAGACGACCCTGCATGACCCCGAGGGCAAAGCCGGCTGGGTCGATCCGCATACCGGCCAGCCGACGCGTCGCCACCCGGAGATTGCCAGCGTGGCACAAGCACAGTTGAACCTCTCGCCCAAGGAATTGAGCAGCGTGGTGTCCTCGGTGCTCGAGCACTTCAACCCCTACCATGACCCGATCGTGCAGCGGAACATCGACACCTGTGATTTTGCGCTCAGTGACCTGCTGGACCCGCACCACCCCGTGACGCTGTACCTGGGCACGCCGACGACGCACCTGGCCCGCACCGCGCCGCTCACGCGCGTGGTGCTCCATCAGCTCGCGCAGCGGCTCACCGAGCAGATGACCGACCCGAGCCGTGGCTGGAGTGGGACTCGTGAAGGGCGCATTCTGCTGCTGGTCGATGAGTTTCCGCTCTTGGGGCGCCTGACCTCCTTCTTTGACAAGCTGGGCATCTTTGCCGGGTACGGGGTGTCGCTGTATCTGATTGCGCAGGACCGGGCGCAGATCGAGCAACGCTACGGGCAGCACGAGACCATCACAGCCAACTGCAAGGTGCAGCTGGCCTTTGCGCCGAACACCCTGGAGACGGCTAAGTGGATCTCGGAGCGCACAGGACAGACGACGGTACACCGCGAGCAGCGCGCGTATACGGGAGATCGCTTTGCGCTGTACCTCCCGCATGTGATTGCCAGTGAAGGCGAGAGTCAGCGGCCCCTCTTGACACCCGACGAAGTGTTACGCTTGTCGCCCGGCGGCGATGACCCGCGGGATCCCGGGGATGTGTTGGTGTTCATTGCCGGGACACCGCCGATCAAAGGGAAGAAGAGCCGCTACTACTATGATGCCGAGTTTCTCCGCCGGGCGTCGATGCCCCCGCCGGCAGCGTCGGACCGCATCGCGCACGACTGGTCGCAGTGGCTGGACCACAAGGCGGTGCCGGGCACGCCGAGTACGCAGAGTGAGGCGAGCGCGCAGAAGAAGGAGGACCTGTTCTAATGCCACGCAAAGTTCTCCGCAAACCGTTTGCTGAGCCGACCGTGGACGTGTTCTTCCGCCTCCCACCTGAGCTCGCCAGGTGGATTGACGACGAGGCCCGGACCCTGCGCGTCACCAAGACCAAGTTTGTCTGTGACTGCTTGCGCACGCACCAGACGATCCAGCAGCAACTGGCCGAGAGTGTGGTGCTGGGGCCAGCGGAGCCAAACGGCAAGGGTCCGCACATGGTGCAGGTCCTGTTGACCCGGCTCAAGGAAGAACTGGCGCAGAGCATCGACGGGCAGACGGCGGAAGTGCAGAAGCTCCGGGGGCAGGTGCAGGTCCTGCAGACGATGCTCGATCGTGCGTACTATGGCTTCCTGTTGCACACCGATCCCGTACCGGAGGAGAAGCGCCCCCATCGGAAAGCAGAGGCCCAGCGCCGCTATGAGCGCTGGCTAGAGGAGGTATCAAATGGAGCAGATGCACCAACAGCACCACGCCCGCGCCACTGACAAACTGCAGCGCGAGTTAGGGCCGGACCTGTACGGCTGGCTCCAGGAACCCGACGTGATTGAAGCGCTGGCGACCGGGAGCGGGGACGTGTGGCTCGATCGCCTGTCACGCGGCAAGGCGCGCACGGATCTGCTGCTCTCTGAGGCACAGCGTGAACTCATTATCGGCACGGTCGCGGCGTATCACGGGCTGGTGGTCAATGCGACGCACCCCGTGCTCAAGGCCGAACTGCCGCTCGATGGCGGTCGGTTTCAAGGCATGGTGCGGCCGGTGTCCGCGCCGGCCTTTGTGATTCGCCGCCCATTCAACCGCATCATTCCCCTGACCCAGTATGTGGCTGAAGGCAGCATGACGCCGGTGCAGGCAGCGGTGTTGCGTGAGGCGATCGAGCAGCGCCAGAAGATTCTGCTCGCCGGGCCCACCCTCTCGGGCAAGACCGTGCTGGCCAACACGCTGGTCGATGTGGTGTTGCGCCTCCACGGCGAGGGGCTGCGCACGGTGCTGATTGAAGACACGTATGAGATGACTGCACCGCCGGGGGCGACCAACTTTGAGCACTTGCATACGTGTGACCAGGCGGACTTGCGCACCCTGATTCAGACGACAATGCGGCTCTCACCAGAGTGCATCATTGTGGGCGAGGTGCGGGGGCCGGAAGCGTGGGATTTGCTCAACGTCTGGAGTACGGGGCACGGCACCAGTGTCAGCACCATCCATGCGGATACGCCGCTGGGCGCGCTGGTGCGGCTGGGCCTGTTGGTGCGGCAAGCGGGGGTGGAGGTCGATCACGAGCTGATCGGCAGCACGGTGAATGTGATTGCCACCATGGAGCGGATCGGGGCCAACCACTGGCGTGTGCGGGAGCTCGCGCGCTGTCACGGCTGGGATGGGCAGCGCTATGTGCTGGAGCCGATCACTGAGAGGTGAGTCGTCTCTGCGCTGTGGAGCGCAGTCTACGGAGCAGACGGAACAGCAACCAGGGGCACGGTGCCTGCGCGCGGTGTGTCCCCTCACAGAGAGGAGGTTTCTATGCGATCACGATGGCGACGATCGATAGGGCTCGTGCTTCCCGTGTGGAAGATGTTGGGCACACTGCCGGTGTGGGCAGCGACGGGCGTTGGGGGCGGCTGGCCCTGGGATCAGCCGCTCAACAGCTTTACCACGGCGATGACTGGCTGGCCGGCCTATGGTGTGACCGCGCTGGGGATCATCATCACCGGGTTCACCTGGGCGCATTCGCATCACGGGGTCGGGGTGATGAAAGGCACGGCCACCTTGGCCGGGGGCGCACTGGCGCTCAAGGCGCTCGATGTGATGGGGCTGCTCGGCTGGTCCGGCGCGCTGGTGTAAGCGGGGATGCGTATGAGCGATGACCCGCGACAACTCATCCTCCACACCTCGCTCATTCGTCCGGTGGGGTGGGCTGGGGCGGATCGGCGGGTGGTGGTGCCGCTGTGGACGGTGGTGCTGCTGTGCTCGTGCTCGGCACCCCGACCCATCCCCTCACGCTCAGTCTCGCGCTGCTGCTGGGGATGGGGGGGCATACGCTGCTCGTGCGGGCCGCGCAGGCCGACCCCTACTGGTTTGATATCTACTGGCGCACGCTCCACTACCGGTCTTTCTATCCCGCCCACAGTAGCGTGAGTGCCCCACCGAGCCGGGTGTCTCCGTCGGTACCACACTTGTAAGCGAGGAGGTTGCATGTGGTCGGAAGCCAAAAACGCCCCCAGTGGGCTCGATGATCTCGTGAACTATGCGCAGAGGATTGCCCCCAGTACCCTGCTGCTCAAGGACGGCGGGCTCCTCACCGCCTGGCATTTTGGGGGGCCAGACCTGGCGCTCGCCGCCCCCGCAGAACTCGAGCGCCTGGCCGCGCAGGCCAACGCGGCGCTGGCGCGGTGTGGCACCGGCTGGATGCTGCACGTCGATGTGATCTGCCGGGACACGCGGGCCTATCTGCCGGACGGTGCGTTTCCTGATCCCACCTCCGCGCTGATCGAGGAGGAACGGCGCCAATACTATACCCAGGAACCGCACTATACGCACGTGCAGGCGCTGGCGCTCACCTATCTCGCCCCCGATGATCTGACGCACGACCTGGCCGGGCTCCTGTATGAAGGGCAGGGCGCGACGCAGACGCGGCTCGATCTGCTGCTGGAGACCTTTGCGCATACCGTGCACGAGATCGAGGACCTGCTCGGGCACGTCGTGCGGCTCGCCCGGATGACCGACGAGGAAGTGCTCACCTATCTGCACTGCTGTGTGACGGGCGATGATCGGCTCGTGCGTGTGCCGCCGGTCGCGGTGGCGCTGGATAGTGTGATTGCGGATCACGATCTCATTGGCGGCTTTCGCCCGCAGCTGGGCGAGCGCCATGTGCGCACTATTAGTGTCGATGGCTATCCCCCAATGACGCAGCCCGGCCTCCTGGCGCGGCTGCTGGATGTGCCCATGCCGTTTCGCTGGAGTATGCGGTTCATCTTTCTCGATCGCGTCGCGGCGGAAGGGCACATTAGCCGGCAACTCAAGCACTGGTGGCAGCAGCGCTACAGTGCCGGGGCGAAGGTGGGCGAGATGGCGGCGGGGGCGAGCGCCCGGCTCGAACGGGCCGGCGCGGTGCAGATGGCCGAGGACGCCAACGACGCAGCAGCAGAGGCCGCCAGCGGCACGGTGCTCTACGGCTTCTACACCATGACCGTGCTGGTGCACGAGGCAGACGAGGGGCGGGTGGAGCTCAGGGCGCGGGAAGTCCAGAAGCATATTCAGCGCTGCGGGTTCGGCGCGCGGATCGAGCGCGCGAACACCCTGGAAGCGCTGTGCGGCTCCTGGCCCGGGCATGGCTACCAGAACGTACGGCGGGCATTGATCCACACCTTGAACCTCGCGGATCTCTTGCCGCTCACCAGTGTGTGGACCGGCATGTTTACGAACCCCAATCCGTTTTTTCCGGCCGACTCCCCACCCCTCATGCTCACGGCGACGGGGGGCCAGACGCCGTTCCACTTGAACCTGGACGTGGATGATGTGGGCCATACCCTGATTGAAGGGCCGAGCGGGTCGGGCAAGTCCACACTGCTCACCATGCTGATGGCGCAGTGGTGGCGGTATGCGGGTGCGCAGGTCTTCGCCTTTGATAAGGGCTACTCTGCCTTCCCCTTGTGTAGCGCGTGTGGTGGGAACTTCTACGACATCGGCGCCGATCCCACCGTGGCCTTTGCCCCGTTGGCCGGCGTGGAGGATCTCCTGGAACGGGAGTGGGCGCTGGGTTGGTGTGACGAACTCCTGCGCTTGCAAGGCGTCGAGATCACCCCCGAGCAACGCGGGGCGCTGTGGCGGGCGCTCTCGCTCATGGGGACCCGCGACCACCACCGCACGCTCACCGGGCTGTGTCTGGATGTGCAAGACCACACGATCCGTGACGGCTTGCGGCATTACACGGTCAGTGGCGGGGCGGGCCTCTTGCTCGATGCCGACCACGACAGCCTGCGAGAGAGCCGGTTCATGGTGTTTGAGATGGAACAGCTCCTGGCCCGCGGCGATCACGACGTGCTCCCCGTGTTGCTCTATCTCTTCCACTGGATTGACAAACGGTGCGCGCAGGGGCTGCCCACCCTCATTGCCATCGACGAGGCCTGGCTGATGCTGTTGCGCGCGCGCTTCGCCCAGACGCTGGAAGAGTACCTGCGGACCAAGCGGCGTCAGAATGCGCGCGTGGTGCTCGCTACGCAGAGCCTCAGCGACATCGAGCACTCACCCTCTCGCGCGATTTTGGTGGAATCCTGTCAGACGAAGATCTTTCTCCCCAACGCCGAGGCCCGGACGGCGCAGAGTGCGGCGGCCTACCGGGCCCTGGGTCTCAATGACCAACAGATTGACGTGCTCGCCAGCGCGACGCCCAAAAAGCACTACCTGTACACCTCGCCCTACGGGCGGCGGCTCTTTGACCTGCAACTGGGGCCGGTCGCGCTGGCGTTTACCGGGGTCAATGCTCGGGCCGAGATCCGGCGCGTGCGGGCCCTCATCGCCGAGCAGAAAGGGGAGTGGCCTTACCACTGGCTGAGAGAACGAGGGCGCACGGCAGAGGCCAACTGGTGGCGGCGCTGGAAACAGTCTCACAAACAGACGCAGGAGGACGGCGATGCGGAACTCTGGCAAGAAAACGATGGTCATAGTGGCAACGGTGTGGCTGTTGCTGGCAGCGCCGCGACTGGCACTGGCGCAGTGGGAGGACCTGACCGGGCAGGGAATGATCGTCTTTGACCCGACCGCGGTGACGAAACTCGTCTACGAAATTGAACTCATGGTGCGCAACCTGCAAACGACCGGCTGGGCGGGGGAAGACGTCGAGCGGCTCATGCGGACACTGGATGAGGTGAGCGCGATCGAGCATGCGCTTCATTATCAACTGCCCAACCTCGATCCCCTTATGCAGGAGCGCTATCCCGGCTATCAGTACGACACCTCTACCGCGTGGTGGCCCAACGTCGAGCAGTGGTCGTATACGGGACTCAACACCATGCGGGGCGCCCTGGATACCGTACATGAACAGTTGCGGATCGAGCAGCGCGCGCACGAGGAGCAGGTGCTGGCCGCACTCGCGGCCAAAACCGAGGCGGCGGTGGGCAACCTCGATGTGACCCAGGCGGGCAATCTGATTAATTTGCAGACCGTCCAGGAAGTGCGCAAGCTCCGCCAGATGATGGGGGCGCTGATCAACGCGCAGACCGTGGCGCAGGCGCAGCAGATCCACATGCACATGGTCGGTGAGCGTGTCCAGCATGATCTCATGGAAAACTCTGTGGCTCCCATCCCGACCGTGGCGGAGGGGGACGCCATTCATCCCGTGGACTAAAGAGACGACATGCGATACACAACACCGCTGGTGTGCGGGCTTCTGGGCGGGATGGTGCTGCTGACCGCGAGTCTGGCCTGGGCGCAAACCATGGGCCCACCGGCTCCTCTAGAGCCGAACCTCGATTTTTACCAGCAGTACGATGCCCTGCGCAAACTCTGGTTTTTCGCGATGTTTCCGGCGGCCAACGATCTCTTCTGGACGCTCGCCACCTTGGAGGTCGTGCTCTCGTTCATCCTGTGGATGACCGCGTGGTTCCATGTGGACACGCTTGCGCAGGTCTTCTTCAAAAAAATCTTGTTTATCAGCGTGGGCTATGCGTTTTTGCTCCATGCCGATACGTGGCTCCCGGCCATGGTCAATTCGTTTATCGTGGTGGGCAAACAGGTAAGCGGGGTGGAACTCACACCGAATTTTATTTTCTGGCAAGGCGTGACGCTCGCGGCCGCGCTGATCCAGAAAATGGGCTTTCTCTCCTGGTTCTCCAATCCGGTCGGCACGGCCATTGGCATCGTGGCGGCGCTCTTGGTGATTGTGGCCTTTGCGGCGATTGCGATCGAACTGGCCGTCACGCTGGTGGAAAGCTACCTGGTGATGGGCGCCGGGGCTTTCCTGCTCGCGTTCGTGCCGTTTCGCGGGACGGCGGCCATCACGGAGCGCTACCTGGGCGCGGTGATTGCCGTGGGCATAAAACTGTTTCTCCTGAATCTGATTGTGGGCGCCGGCACGCAGCTCGCCCCCGCGTGGGGAGCCTATGTGAACTCTGTCTCGCAGTTCTCGAATATCCATCTGCCTGTGGCGATTGCCTTTGCCGCCGTGACCTTCTTCATGCTGGCGTGGAAAATTCCCGCGCTGGCCGGGGCGCTCGCGGTCGGAGGGGTGGGGCTCACCTTGCATGATGTGGTCGGCGCGGCGGGCAGTGCGCTGCGGATCGCGACGGTGCCCCCCGCGGCCAGCATCGCGACGGCGGGGATGGTCCGTGGAGCGCAGGGAATTGCCCAGGCGGCAGCCGCGGCGGCTGGTGGCGGGCCTCGGGGGGCTGCGATTGGGGCGCAGATGGCGCGACAGGCACTGACTCGGGAAGCGCTCGCAGCGACCGTTCCTCGCTTACAACGGGCGAGTGAACGGGTACAACAACAAGCCCAACGTCTACGCGGGGGCAATCCCTAAAGAAGAGGGGATATCGGGATGGACCGCTGTCATATCTGTCGAGTCGTGATTGAAGAACAGGAAGTACGCCGTCGCGTGCTGCCGGTCGCACAGACACGGGGAGTAACGGTGAGTGCCTCTCCCGGTTTTTCCTCATATGTCCACGAGGCCCCCGTCTCGCTCTGCCCCACGTGTGATGCGGCAGTGACACACCCGTCGCGCACGCGGTGGCAATTGGTCAAAGGGATCATCCTGTGCTGGCTGGGCGTGGGAATCGTCGGCAATCTCCTGGCTGTGGGCCTGCGGAGCATCATGGCCGGACAGGTGCTTGTCCCAGCGCTGGTGGTGGGCGGTCTGTGTGGGTGGTTCGGGGCGCGGTACTGGCAACGTCCATCTCAGGATCTCACCAGAGGGAAGTAACATGGCCAAACAGAAACCCATAAGTGTTCGGGAAGCACTCGGAGGCCAGCCACACCCACGGCGCCCGCGGCCGCAAGAGGACCCCTGGGCGCGGCTCTCTGCCCACGAGGGACAGCGCCTGCTGGGGTGGTCGATCGAGTACACACAGCGCCAGCACTCGGTACGGTGGGTAGGACAGGGAGTGGACGGGTTGGACGGCGGGCTCAGCGGGGGCGAGCCGCACCCGTCGGACTCCGATCTCTGGAGTGACTGGTGAGCGGTGCGTACCCGCGCATCAAGGTGTGTCGTGGAGAGCGGCGACTCTTGGTACCCTTCACACCTGCGACGTGGTGCGCCGGCGACCAGACGCTCTTCGGACCGCACGGCGCGAGCAAACAAAACTCACTGTGTGTTATTTACCGATATGCTCCGGCCGCCCGGGACACGGGTGCGGGTCGCAGGGAGACACGCCGAGCCGCGGGCGGCCCGCGCTGCCAGCAACGAGGGGCCTGCGCGAGCACAGGGAAGGGACTGTACGCGAAGACAGCAGGCAAGGTCACTCCCGTGTGGCTGCATATCACCGTCCTCGGCTGGTGGCCGACTCCTCCGTATGGCGTGAAACACGCGCTGACAACGACGCCACCGCGGCTCGATGTGCAGCAAGGTCTGCAGAGCAGCCGTGGCACAAGGAGTGTCCGCTGAAACTGCCGCCTTTGCGCGGAGTTCGGATTTGTGATTAAAGTGTCTTCGAGGAGTTGACGTATGTAACAACGCAGAGAGGGCTTACCCAATAAAGCAAAAAGGCGACCTGCGAAGTCGCCTTGAAGCTTGTCACCCCGTTACGCTGGGCGTCGGGGAACAAAGTTTGAAATCAATTCCGTGATTCCAAACTTACCCCAAAGACCCCTCCGTAGTCAAGTGGTGGAGTATGCCCTTCTGTGAGGGAGGGGGTCGGTATGGTATCACCTGCACCGGCGCGCAAGCCGGAGGGTGGGTTTCGCTTTATCTCCGTCGTGCAACTGTGTATGGCCTGGTGGGCCTATAAAACAAGGCTCATTCGCCTGATCGACTTGCGGGTCTGGTTTGCCGCCCACGAGGTGGTCGCGCGGCGCTGTCAGCTTAACCCCGGGCAGCAGCCCGTGTATACCTGCGAGGAATTGCACCCGCTGGTGGGCGGTGGCAGAGGCATCCCGGCATCCTTGCAGCGGCTCACCCGCGCCGCGCTGCTCTCGTGGAGCGCGCTGCACATCAGTTTTCCCACCGCGCTCCCACCGGGCCGCGATCTGAGCGCGCTGCACGCCATGCTGGCGCAGATCCCCAACCACGACCGCCTGGTGCCCGTGCCCCGCCGCCTGTTGCGCTTCCTGGCTGGGGGGTGCCGGCGCAACATCATCGCCACGCTCCTGGGGCTGCTGTTCCGGTGCCTGTACTACCGCCAGGGGCAGTGCCACCCGGAAGGGTTCTGCAAAGCATCGTGGATCGCGGAGGTGTTCGGGGTGAGCCTGCGCCCCATCAAAGCCGCCCGCCACGAGCTGGAACGCTTGGACTTCGTGCAGCGGATCGATGTGCCGCACTGGGTGATGAATCGCTATGGGCTCAAGCTGGCGATCAATTTGCAGTGGGCGCCTCCCTCGCCCCCGGTCCTTGTCCCGTCCGCCCCACCAGCAGTGACACCTCCTGCTCCCGTTTGCGCCCAACGCGACGCACATGAATGTTTATCCCCTGCCGCAGTTCCTACGCAATCTGCCCCACAGGGATTGACACCCCCACCCGAGTTTTCCACACTCAGTTCTGCACCTCCTAATTCATACAAGAAACTCTCTATGAGAGAAGAACACCAGAAACCCGCCGGTGGCGGACCCGCTGGGGTTTTACGTGCCTTGTTTGCGCAAGCACGGGAAGCAGTGCGAGAGGGCACCGCTCTTCTCGATGACTCCGAGTCCGTCGTACTGCGGACCGTCGCAGCTCCTCGTCAGCAGAA
>Ga0099828_10003189_pt1 | contig 11451 bp, 13 predicted proteins | sample CZO8metaG_2_FD_79338 | JGI IMG/M metagenome (GOLD analysis project Ga0099828, IMG submission 79338) | Vadose zone soil microbial communities from the Eel River Critical Zone Observatory, Northern California, USA - CZOApr15con2H1.8 metaG | ecosystem: Environmental > Terrestrial > Soil > Vadose...
GCGCGAAGTGGATTACGAGATCAAGAACCTTGCCGCGAACGTCGAGCCGATCATTACCATCGTCCTCGGCGTGCTGGTGCTGATCCTCGCCCTTGGCGTGTTCCTGCCGATCTGGGAACTGGGCAAGGTCATGCTGAAGAAGTGAAGATGTGAACGCCCCATGCTTGCGTTCAAAATCTACGGTCGCCGCCCGCTCACCAAGCTGGAAACCGGACTGTATGCCGGCATTGTTGCGATCCTGATGGCGCTGTTCGTCCCCTATGTGCTCGGCTTCATGGAGCTTGCCGAGCGTACCGCAATGCAGAGCACGCTCATGCAGGTGACGTCCGGAATGAACACCCGGTTCGCGTACGATCTTTTGCAAGGGAAAGCGGGAGACTTTTCGGCGCTGGCGAGGGCCAATCCCTTTGAGCTCGCCAGGGTGTCGCCGAAAAATTTTCTTGGAGAAACCGATGCCGCGGAGGTGGCAACCTTGGAGCGGGGTTCCTGGTTCTACGACGTGCCGCGGGGCGAGCTGGTTTACCTGCCGCGACTTCGCACCGGGTTGCACACGACCGACCCGGATAGCGCCCTTCGCTTCCGCCTGGAGCCTAACGGCGCCTTTGGTTACACGTTAGTCCCCAGCGTTCCCTACCGATGGGAATAGGGTTTCCGGACCGCGTGTTCGTAACGGAGCGCTATCGTGTAAGTTTTTCACAAATTCCATGCGATTCCGTCCGGACATCTTTGCTTTTCTTGACAAAATGTCATTTGAATGACGACAATCAGGATTCGTACAATGATTAGCCTGCATGGCCTTCATCGCAGGGTGCTGCGCAGCGGTCGACAAACAGGGGGCTAGGAACATGAAGCGGATGGTGCAGAGGGGCTTTACCTTGATCGAACTGGTAGTGGTAATCGTCATCCTCGGCATTCTCGCGGCCGTGGCGGTCCCGCAGTTCGTCGATCTTTCCACGCAGGCGAGAACCGCGGTCGGCCAAGCGGCCTGTGGCGCGCTCCAGTCGGCGGCGGTCATGCACTATGCCTCGACCAAAGCCGCTTCCGTGTACAGCAGCCTTACCGCGGCGGTGATTGTTTCCGACGGCGGGGCATTCGGCGGCACTTGTCTCGCGCCGACGTATACTACGGGTGGCGTCGCAGTAACAGTACCCTGCACGGCGATACCGACTACGTTCTGCACCTGATAGCGGGATTCCGCGTAGATCGAATCAAAAGGGGCCTCGCGGCCCCTTTTTTGTTTCTGGCGCTCGGGTTAGCAGCTCAGGGTTCGGCTTACGCATCGCCGTCGCTGTGGCTGGGCGCCTTGCTGGCGCTGTGGGCAGGGTTTCTTTGCATGCCAATCGCTGCGACGCCTGGCGCCGTGACGCCGCTGGCAATCTGCGTTATGGCATTCGCGCTGTGGATCGTCGGGACAAATTCCGGCGCGAATCCGTCTTACACCGCCGTCGCGCCTTACCACGCCGCGTTTCTGGCCGGCGGATTCCTGGTCGGCCGCCGCGCCGGTGCGGAAAACGCCGGCTCGGCGTTTCGCGTCGCCCTCGTCTTCGCGCTCGCGCTGGCAGGTTGGGCACTATGGCAGCAAATGGCCCAAGGCGAGGCGCGCGCGCACGGCCCTTTCGTGACGCCCGCGACGCTCGCCTCGACGATCAATCTGGTGCTGGTTCCCGGCCTCGTGCTCGCGGCGCTGGGGACGCGCCGGCCGGTTCTCGTCGCGGCGCTCGTCGTCCTGAGCGCTGCCTTGGCGGCCGCCCAAAGCCGCGGCGGCTGGCTTGCGCTGGCGGCCGTCGGCGTCGTGGCCTTGCTGTTCGTTCGTCGGACAAAAGTTCGCGCCGGCGGGAAAGCGGCAGCGATCGTTATCGCCATCCTCGCTCTCGGCTGGATTGGGTATTGGCTGGCCCGGCTCGCCTGGGATTGGGGGGCGCCGCAGCATTCGATGCTGGACGAGGCAGCTCAATCCTCCGCCGCGCGCCTCCAGCTTTATGAACTTGCAGTGCAGGGAATTGCATCTTCGCCTTGGCTGCTCGGATCCGGATATCACGCGTTCTATTACATTCTCGAATCCGCCCGGCCTACCGTCCCGGCTTACCTCGCGAGCACGACGTACTTCGTCCACAATGATTACTTGCAGACGTTGCTGGAACTCGGAGTTCCGGGCCTTGCGGGGCTGTTACTGATCATTGTGCTGCCCATAAGCGAAGCATGGCGGGCGGCTCCACGGCTTGCCGAAACCGCCGACGAACGGGTCGCGCTGATCGCGATCGTCGGGGCTATCTGTTCCATGGCCGTCCACGCGCTGGCCGATTTTCCGTTCTATATCCCGGTATGTGTGCTCGTCTATGGCACGGCACTCGGGATTCTCGACGCGAGCCTGTTGCGCACCGCATGCGTGCGGCCGGTGCAGCTGCCGAAATTCGCAAATCCGACAGCGCGTGGAGTGGCGGTCGCCGCCATCGGCACGCTCGCGCTGTGGACGCTTACGCTGCCGGTCGCAGCGGAAGCGGCAAGCGCGTATGCGCAACGTCAGTGGCGGGCTGCTAAGGGCGAAAGCGCCGCAGTCTGGTTCGAGGCGGCGCGGCGCCTTGATCCGCGCGATTGGCGCTACCACTGGTATGCGGGGCAGTTCTGGCTGGCCCAAGCCCAGGGCAGCGGAAACGCCGCCGCGGCAAATCTGGCTGACGCGTCGTTCGCCGCAGGCTATTCGGCCAATCCGCGCGAAGTGCGAAACCTTTTCGGTCGCATCATCGTGCACCAGCGGCTGCGCAAGCTGCTCCCGGCGCCCGCCGATCCCGCAACCTTGCGCGCTTGGGCCGATCGCGCCGTCGCGCTTGCGCCGCTAGATCCCGCGGTGCGGGCTGAAAGGGCGCGCGTGCTCAAAGATTTCGGGGGCGCGAAATGAGCCGGCCGAGCGGGTTCTCGCTCGTTGAGCTCGTCGTGACGCTCATCATTGCCGGCATCCTCGCCGCGTTGGCGATCCCGCGCTTTACCGATACCGAGAGCAAGGCCACTTGGTTCCACGAACAAGTGAAAGCGGCGGTGCGCTATGCGCAGCGACAGGCCGTCGCCCAGCACCGGAGTATTTATGTGCTCGTCCAGTCGACGACCGTCGATCTGTGTTACGACGCAACCTGCTCCACCTCAGCGATGCGTCTCGCGCAGCCGGGAACGAACACTAGCTACACGCTCAACGCGCCTAGCGGGGCCACCATCAGCGCGACTACGACTCCTTTTTCCTTCGACGCGCTCGGCCGGCCAAGTCCGATTACCGGCGTAACACTGACCGTCGCCGGAAGATCGATCAGCGTCACCGCCGAGACGGGCTATGTCTATGTCCCCTAGGCGGAGCTCGGCAGGCTTTTCGCTCATCGAGGTCGTGGTGTTCATCGTCGTGCTCGGCATCGGCATCGCCGGGATCCTCGTCCTCTTCAACCAGGTGACGAGAGCGAGTGTCGATCCGATGGTGCGCAAGCAAGCGCTGGCGATCGCCTCGTCCCTGCTCGAGGAAATCGAACTGCACGCCTTCACCTATTGCGATCCGGACGACCCGAGTGTCTATACGGCGAATAGCACTGCGGACTGCGATCCGACGAAGATCGAAGTCATCGGCAAGGAAACATTTAGCCCTCCGGGAACCGAGGACCGATACAGCAGTACCGCGCCGTTCGACAACGTCAACGACTACCACGGGTTTAGCATGGCGGACGCCAACATCAAGAGCGCCGACGGAACGCCCATTTCCGGGCTGACCGGCTACTCCGTCTCGGTGTCGGTGGCGAACGCAGGGGGCGACTTCTCTCTTGCGGACGCCACCGATGCGTTGCGGATCACCGTTACGGCGTTGCATGTGCCCACGGGAACCACCGTGAGCCTGCAAGGCTACAGACTGCGCTATGCGCCAAAGTCGCCCTGAACCACTCGCGCGCCGCGTATGCGGCGTGACACTCATCGAGCTCGTGCTGGCAATGGTGCTGGTCGGGATCATCATCGCCACCACGGTGTATTTTTTCTATCCGGTGAGCCAGAGTGTGGATCTGGCGGGACGTGCCGAGTTGACCGACATCGCCGACAACGCCTTGCAGCGTATCGGCCGCGAAGTGCGCCTCGCTCTGCCCAACAGCGTTCGGACCGACGGAAGCAAGAAATTCGTGGAATTTCTCCCGATTCGTACCGCCGGCAGGTACCGGGCGGACGGGGGCGGCGCCTCGGGCGTCGCCGACTGCCCTGACACCGGCGCCGGCGTCCCGGCGAGCGACCAGCTCTCGTTCGACGGCATCGTCGATACCTGCTTCAAGAGCATCGGCACCGTGGTGGATGTCGGCACGATCACGACCGACGACTTCCTGGTCTTCAACAACTATGGAACCGGGTTCTCCGGCCAGAATGCCTATGCGACTTCAGGCACGCTCAACCGTCGCAAGCTTTCCGCACTTCCGGGTACCGCCGAGGCCACACGCGTGCGATTCGCGTTCACGTCCGGCACGGCCCTCGACCGCGCGCTGCACGATTCTCCGGGCAAGCGCTTTTTCGTCGTTATCGGCAACAACACGACCGGCTTGCCCGAGGCGGTGACCTACGAATGCAACCCGACTGCGGGGACCTTGACCCGCCGCTGGGGTTACACGATGGTCGAGACTCCCACGTCACCACCCACTTTCGCCGGGGCCAGCGCCACCTCGGCATTGATCGCCAGCAATGTCACCGATTGCAATTTCGACTACGCGCCAAATGTTGCGCCGCAAATCGGCTTGCTTACGTTGCGCCTCACTCTGACGAAAACGCTTTCGGGCGGAGCCACCGAAACCGTGAGCCTGTACCACGCCGTGCACGTGAGCAACGTCCCGTGACCGGCAGGATTGCCATGCCGCGCTGTCAGGGATTCGCCCTCATATTGGCGATTTTCATGATCGTCACGCTTGCCGCGATCGGTGTGTACCTGGTGACCGTCTCCACGGGCCAGGTCCAGGCAGTGACCCAGGACGAGCAAGGCGCGCGCGCCTATCAGGCTGCCCGGACGGGGGTGGACTGGGGCGCATTTCAGTTGCTCCGCAATTCGTCCTGCACCGCATCACAGACGCTGACCTTGACGCAGGGCTTGAGCGGGTTTTACGCCGAGGTTGTCTGCCAGCAGGTGGGTACCACGGAAACCGAGGGAACCGCGTCGGTGAAGGTGTACCGGATCACGGTGACCGGCTGCAATAACAGTCCTTGCTCGCCTGCCACGCCCGGTCAGACCTACGTGGAACGGCAGCTCCAGCTCACGCTTACCCAATAGTTCTTGGCCCGCTGTCCGGCCGCTGGAGAAGGCCGCGCTCCCCCACGGTCTTTTTCTGAACCCGCTTTAACAAAAAAACCCATTTGACAACAATTGGTTATTGCTATAATTTGAAGTCAAATCCGAGATAACTCGGTTACGCGTAATGAGAGGACTCTTCGCACGGCGTCGCACTCGCGAGCCGGGCTGGCTGGCAGTGTCCATGCAGCCCGGAGCGCTGACGTTCGCTCACGGCGTGTGCGGGCCGGCGGGAAAGTGCGCGATCAAGCGTTGCGGCACGCGCGAGCTCGGCGCTTCGTTCAAGGATGCCGACCGCGTCGCGAAGGACCTGGGCGTCGACCAGTATCAATGCTTGACGCTGCTGTCGCCCACCGACTATCAACTGCTGCTTGTCGAGGCGCCCAATGTGCCGATCGCCGAGCTGAAGACTGCGGTGCGCTGGCGCGTGAAGGACATGCTCGACTATCACCTCGACGACGCCACCATCGACGTGCTCGATATTCCGGTCGACCCGGCTGGCGGCGGACGCGGCCACTCGATGTACGCCATCGCCGCCCGCAATGACATCATCCAGGGCTGTATCGAGCGCTTCACGGCTGCGCGCATACCGCTTTCGGTGATCGACATCGCCGAGACCGCGCAGCGCAACATCGCGGCGCTCTATGAACCGCCTGACCGCGGCGTCGGCCTGCTCTACCTCGGCCCGGCGCACGCGCTGCTGACGATCAATTTCCGCGGCGAGCTCTATCTCGCCCGGCGCATCGACGTCGGCATCGAGCAGCTTCTCAGCGCGGGCGAGGGCCACCGGGACGAGGCGATGAACCGCATCCTTCTCGAGTTGCAACGCAGCTTCGATCACCTCGACCGCCAGTTTCCCTTTGTCACGATGGCTAAGCTGCTGCTGGGGCCCGAGCCGCGGGATACCGGGCTGGCGGCCTACCTGTCGGCGAACCTCGACCTAGCGGTGGAGCCCGCAAGCCTTTCCGACGTGGTCAGCTTCGAACCGGGCGCACCGCCCGAAGGCGAGGCCGCCTGGCGGCTGTTTCACGTTCTCGGCGCCGCACTGCGCAACGAAGTAAAGACGCTCTGAGGCCGCGGTGAGCCAGCAAATCAACCTCTACAACCCGATCTTCCTCAAGCAGGAAAAGCATTTTTCCGCGCGCACCATGGTGCAGGCGCTTGGCGTGATCGCGCTCGGACTGATCGCGCTGTACGCCTATGCCTTCATCCAGTCGCGCGACGGCGAACGCATCGCGCAGCAATACCGGGAGCAGGTCACGGCGCAGCGCGAGCAGCTCCTTAAGCTCGGCGCGCAACTTTCCTCCCAAGGACAGAGCAAGACGCTTCAGGCCGAGATCGCCCGGCTCGACGCCGAGATCAAGTCGAGCCAGGCAACGCTTGACGCATTGGGTACCACGGAGCTCGGCAACACTGCCGGGTTTTCCGATTTTCTCGCCGCGTTCGGCAGGCAGGCGCTGGCCGGGGTGTGGCTGACCGGCATCAACATCGGCGAATCGGGCAACGAGCTCGTGGTGCACGGCCGCGCCCTGCGGCCCGAGCTGGTGCCCGCGTACCTGCGCGCGTTGAACAAGGAACCGATGATGCGCGGGCGCCGCGTCACCGAGATGAAGCTCGCCGCGAAGACCGCACCGCCTGCCGCGGGCGGTGCCGCTGGAAAGGCAGGCCCCGCCGGGCTCGAGCGTTTTGTCGAATTCACTGTGACGGCTCCATTGCGCATCGCCGAAGCCCCGCCCGCCAAGGGAGCTGCGCCATGAAGGCGCTCATCCGGCGCTACGCCGAGCGCATCGACGCCGCGACGCTGCGCGAGCGCGTGCTGATTTTCGGCGGGCTTACGCTTGCCCTGGTGTTCATCGCCAACGCCGCGCTGCTCGAGCCGTTGCGCGCAAAGCACAAGAGCCTCGCCGCCGAAACCGCGCTGCGGCAGAAGGAGCTGCAGACCGTCCAGTCGCAGCTCGAGCGCATGGCGCGCTCCGTCCAGGCCGACCCGGATGCCGCGAGCCGGGCAAGGCGGGCGGCGCTGCGCGAACAGCTCTCACAGCTCGATGCGCGCATTGCGCAGGAGCAGCGGCGCTTCACGCCGCCCGAGCGCATGCGCGCGGTGCTCGCGGAGATGCTCCAGCGCAACAAGGGTCTCGCGCTGCTCGACCTGAGGAGCCTGCCGGTCGCGCCGATCGGCGGCGCGCGGCCGGGTGCCGCGGGCAGCGGTGCGCTTTACCGCCACGGCATTGAGTTCACCGTGAGCGGCAGCTACATCGACCTCTACGAATATCTGCGCGCGCTCGAGCAGATGCCCACGCAGCTCTATTGGCGGCGGGCGGAGCTCGTGGTCAGCGAATATCCCGTGGTCACGCTCAAGCTCACCGCCTATACCGTGAGCTTCGATCGGGCCTGGCTGATCGTATGAGCCGCTGCGCCGCCGCCCTCCTCGGATTGCTTCTCGCCTGGCCGGCGCTGGGCGCACCGTTTGCGGACCCGACCCGGCCGCCGATTGCCGCCGAGCCAGCCGGCATTTCTCCCGGCTCGCCACGCCTGGAATCGGTGCTGATCGCGCCCGACCGGCGCATCGCGGTGATCGACGGCCAGCAGGTCACGCTCGGCGGCCGCATCGCGGGCGGGGAAGTGGTGCGCATCACCGAGAGCGAAGTGGTGATCCGCGGCACCGAGCGGGTCGAGACACTGAAGCTGTTTCCCGACTTGAAGCGGCCGCCACTGCCGTCGCCGCAAAAGAGGACGCCATGACAAAAACCAGAACGGCCCTGCTCCTCAGCGCCTGCGCGCTGCTTTTCGGATGCTTGAATCCGCCGCCGAGACCCACCGAGGTCGGCGGCCATATCACGGGCGAGCTCGACAGGGCCCAGGAGCGCAAACCCGAGGTTCGCTCGCGCACGGTGGACGAGGCGCTGCTGCCGCCGCTGCGCATGGACATGCCGAGCGTCGCCGGCCGGCCGATCGAGCCGCGCTTCGACCTGTCGGTGAACAATGCGCCCGCCGCGCAGGTGTTCATGTCGCTGGTGAGCGGCACGCGCTACAGCATGCTGCTGCATTCCGGGGTGACCGGGACCATCTCGCTCAGCTTGAAGGATGTCACCCTGCAGGAGGCGCTCGAATCGATACGCGACCTTTACGGCTACGAATATCGCATTGACGGCTCGCGCATCTCGATCCAGCCGGCGGGCTTGCAGACGCGCGTGTTTCGCGTCAACTACCTGACCGGTCAGCGCCGCGGCACGAGCGACGTGCGGGTGCAATCGGGCTCGGTCGCCGACGTCGGCACAGGGACCGGCGCAGCGCCCAGCCCGGTGAGCGCGGCCCAGCCGTTTCCGGGCGTGACTCCCGGCGTTCCGGGCGCCGCCGGTTTTCCCGGTCAGTTGCCCGTGGCGCGCTCGATCGATTCGAGCCGGGTATCCACGCTGCAATTGAACGATTTCTGGGCCGAGCTGCGCTCAGCGCTGCAATCCATCGTCGGCACCGGCGCCGGGCGCAGCGTGGTCTTGACGCCGCATTCCGGGGTGATCGTGGTGCGGGCGATGCCAGACGAGCTGCGTGGCATCGAGCAGTATCTGCGCGAAACGCGCCTCGCGGTCGAACGCCAGGTGATGCTCGAGGCAAAAATCATCGAGGTGACGCTGTCCGATGCCTTCCAGTCGGGCATCAACTGGGCGATCTTCCGCAACAACCTCACCGTCGGGCAGCAGTCCACGGCGCGCGGCTCGACCGAGCTCTCGGCGCGCGGCTCGCAGCTGCCGCTGGTCGGCGGCGGCCAGACGGTGGATGTCGCCGGCAAATCCATCCTCGCGGCAGGGACGGCGCTGTCGACGACCAATCCGGCAAGCGCGATCTTCGGCCTCGCGCTGCAGACTGCGAACTTCGCGGCGCTGCTGCAGTTCCTTGAAACCCAGGGCGCGGTGCAGGTGCTCTCCAGCCCGCGCGTCGCGACGATCAACAACCAGAAGGCGGTGCTCAAGGTCGGCACGGACGAATTTTTCGTCACCAACGTTTCCACGGTCACTACGACGACCGGGGTGTCGTCGCAGCAGACGCCGACGGTGACGGTGGCGCCGTTCTTCTCCGGCATCCTGCTCGATGTCACGCCGCGCATCGACGACGCGAACAACATCATGCTTCACATCCATCCGTCGGTCAGCCAGGTCACGGAAAGTCAGCGCGTCGTGAACCTCGGCGGATCGGTGCCCTCGATCACGCTGCCGCTCGCGCGCAGCACGATCAGCGAGACCGACACCATCGTGCGCGTAACCGACGGCAACATCGTCGCGATCGGCGGCCTGATGAGCGTCAGCGTCCTAGACAACCGCGGCGGCATGCCGGGGGTGGACTTTGCGCTGCTGCGCAACACCGAGCGCCAGACGGTCAAGAAAGAGCTCGTGATCCTGCTCAAGCCGACAGTCCTCGGTGATGACCGGGATTGGCAGCAGGATCTGCGCGATACTCAGGAACGGGTGCGCGACATGTATCAGCGGCCGCCCGCCGCGGAGCGCAGGCAGTGAACTACCTCGCGCATTTCGGCCTGCGCGAGCCGCCCTTCGGCATTACGCCGGACACCAGCTTTTTCTTTCCCTGCCGCAGCAGCCAGCAGGCGCTCAACACCCTCCTGATCGCGCTCGACAACGGCGAGGGCTTCATCAAGATCACCGGCGAAGTCGGCACCGGCAAGACCATGCTGTGCCGCAAGTTCCTCGCCACGCTCGACGAGACGGCGTGGGTCTCGGCCTACATCCCCAATCCCAACCTCGAGCCGCGCGCGCTGCTGTTTGCGTTTGCCGAGGAGCTGGGAGTCGGCCTCGACCCGGGACTCGAGCAATACCGCCTGCTGAAGGGCCTGACGCGGTCGCTGCTCGACCTGGCGCGGACCCGCCGCAGGGTGGTGCTCTGCATGGACGAGAGCCAGGCAATGCCGCTCGATACGCTGGAAGCGTTGCGCCTGCTCACCAATCTCGAGACCGAGAAACGCAAGCTCCTGCAGGTGGTGCTGTTCGGCCAGCCCGAGCTCGACCGCAAGCTGGCGTCCGAATCGGTGCGGCAACTGCGCCAGCGCATCACTTTCCAGCATGACTTGCAGACGCTCGACGAGGACGAAGTCGGCGCCTATTTCACGCACCGGCTGCGGGTCGCGGGATATGCGGGACCGGGGCTCCTCACAGCCGGCGCGCGCCGCAGCCTGTACCAGGCAAGCCGCGGCGTGCCGCGCCTCGTCAACATCCTGTCGCATAAAACGCTGCTTCTCCTGTACGGAGAAGACGGCGATCGCATCGCGCGGCGCCACGTGCACGCCGCCGCAGTCGACACGCCCGCAGCCGTGCAGCCGCGCCGCTGGTGGTCGTTGCCGCGCCTGAGGCTGAGCCGTGCGGAAAAATAGCGCTCGCGCATGAGCCTGATCAACAAAGTGCTCCGCGACCTCGATCGGCGTCACGCGATCTCAACCGGCGACGCGACCGTTCCCCCGGCGCAGGTGCGCACCGTCGAGCCGCGCAGCGGCGGGCACGAGTGGTTCTGGCGCACGGTCGCGGTTCTGACGCTGGCCGCGCTCACCTGGGTGTCATGGGTCATGTACCAGGTGCGGCCCCGGCCGCTTGCCACTGACCTCGCGCTCCAGGCGGCCGAGGAAGCGCGCGCGCGTCCCAAGCCACCGCCGCCGGTACAGGTAGCGGAGGTGGCGCCGAAGCCGCCAGTCGTTCCGGCCGAATCCGCACCGCCTGCCGCCGAGCCGGCCAAGCCGTCGGCCGAGCCGGTAGCGCAAGCGGCGATCGCGCCCAAGCCAGCGCCCGAGCGGTTGCGCCTCGCGCCCTCCATCGAGACGCCGATCGTCGAGCCGGCGCCTAAATCCCCGGAGAAAGCACCGGCAGTTGCGGCCGAAAAACCGACGGCACGCGCCGCGACCCCGAAGCCACCGGCTGCCAAGGCAGCGGCCAAAGCGCCGGTCGTCGCGGCCGAAAAATCTCGCGTCCAGCGTCGCGACCGCGCGCTCAGCCCCTCCGAAAGTGCCGACACGGAATTTCGCCGCGCCGTCGAGCTGCTCAGGCGCGGACGCAGCTCCGAGGCCGAGCAGGCGTTCGCCGCGGCACTCGAGTTCGATCCCCGGCACCGCGGCGCCCGCCAGGCGCTGGTCGCGCTCAATTTGGAGCGCGGCCAGCTGGAGGCCGCCC
>Ga0099828_10003190_pt1 | contig 11448 bp, 12 predicted proteins | sample CZO8metaG_2_FD_79338 | JGI IMG/M metagenome (GOLD analysis project Ga0099828, IMG submission 79338) | Vadose zone soil microbial communities from the Eel River Critical Zone Observatory, Northern California, USA - CZOApr15con2H1.8 metaG | ecosystem: Environmental > Terrestrial > Soil > Vadose...
AGTGTGCGCATGACGGTGCCCCCTGTCGGCTAGGGCGACCGGTTCGTCTAGATCATAGAATATCGCCTCAGATCGGGAGCCATGCTGGTGAGCTTCGACACAGCACTGGTGTGGCTCCTGGCAGCGCCGTTTGAACTCATGGCAATGCAAAGGCCGCGGATTGCTCCGCGGCCTTTTTGCGTGACAGAATCATCACGCAGAACACTCGCAATGTGATTCGAGTATATGCTGGGCTCGCCTTGATAGTCAAGCCAGTGTGCGGATGGTGGGATTCGAACCCACACGGGCTTGCGCCCCGAACATTGCGAGTGTTCTGCGTCTACCGTTCCGCCACACCCGCACCCTGCATGACACTTGGCGATTCCGGCATGTCGACGCAGGCTCGCAACGCGCGGCGTCCCTGGCATCGCAGGATTAGCTGGGACATGGACACGAGCGTAATCGGATTATTGCGGGATGTGTGCGAAGAAACGCGTGAACAGGGGAACAGGGGGACGTCGTTGTTGTGACGGACTAACTCGACGGTTTTACATCGACGCCTTTGTTTCGACGTCTCTCTCTTGACGATTCCAGTTTGACGCTTTTGTGTGTTGCCGAAGCGCCGCCCTTTAGAGCACGGATAAACAATGGCTCGGCTCGTCAGACTTCGATGAGAGATTGGAAACCGTGGAGTTGAGTTGGAACCGTGCGCTGAAGCGCCGGCTCAAGGCTCATTCGGCCATGGCCGACGCACATCGTATGGATTGGACTGACCGATCTTGTAGTCGATCGGAAGATTGACGAGTACCCGGACGGCGCGGCTGTGGATGCGCCCGGGCCGAAACCGCGCGTGAAGCACGAAATCGCGCGCCGACTCTTCAAACCCTGGGTGCGGACTCTGCACGATCCTCACCGAGCCCGGCTCTGCGCGCCCCATCGTATCGATGATCGCCTGGACGATGACCCGCCCCTGCACTCCCGCCTGGCGCAGGAAGTCCGGGTACGTCATGGCTGGGCCACCGAAAATGATCTCGGGCCGTTGCTCGAGCCGCGCTTCGACAATGACATGATCAGCACTGAGACGCACTTTCTTTCCGGCACCTAAATCGACCATGACCGTCTCGGGCGCTGCGGCCATGGTCGCCTGGTCGCGCGGACAGGCCGCGTTTAACCGCGCCATGTGGCTGTCGAGTCCGCGCGCGTCGAACGTGATCACCTTAGGCGACGCGTCGGTGGGATGAACCTCGAAGCTGAAGTCGGGACTCGTCAGTAGCTGCGTGAGAAACCTATATGGTTCCGGTGCGAACACCGCGGTATGGTCCTGCGACGGCGCCCACGCGACCTCCTCGGGCGCCGCGGTGCCCCATCGAATGCTCACAGGCGTCACGCTATCACCCGAGAGCACCGACCACGTCGCGAGATAGAGCTGGAGCGCGGAATTCCGGCATCGCACGATCAACACGGGAGTGACAGCGTGACCGGATGGATCTGTGTTGATCGCGCTGAGGGACAAGGCTAGGAAGGCGTGCGAGGTGTCGATGTCCCAGCGAGCACGTTGCGCCTGGGCGTTGAGTGCAGAGGCGCAGAGGCAGAGGGCGAGAAGGGGCCGAGCGAGGCTCACCGGGACACGGTCTGGTCGTGCACCGGAAACGCCTCCTGAAAACGATCGATCGAGCGAATCACCTGGATGGCGAGGATCGCAGCGCGCTGAAGCGCCGGCTCGGCGAAGATGCGAGCCCTGAAACGTCCGCCCGCGCCATCAGCGCACCCAGTGAATCACCCCGTGGAGCGCAGGAGTGGCGCCGGAGCAGTGCTGCTCGAACCGCATGTCGAGCGTCGTGATGCCGTTGGCGTCGTATCCGATGCGATCGATGGCGACCCAGGCGACCACGTTCGGACAAGCGTGACCGTTGCCGTCCCAGCCAAACTCGCCCTTGGCAGGGTTGTTGTACGGATAACGACTCAGACCGGCGTAGTATCCGGCCTGCGGTTTGGCGACCGAGCTCATCACCTGGAATTCCCCCGCCCATGAGCCCCGCGTCACGGACAGCCCGTTCCCGCTGGCGGTCACGCCGATGCTGTCGGAGTACATGTAACTCTGTCCGCCAGCGATGTAGTCGCCCGGATCGCTCGTCAGATACAGGTAGTTGCCGGTCGCGGGTGTCGCGCCGGACGGCGGGGTCCAGAGGCCGAGCGGGACCGGGAGGACCGGGCCCGGGGGGCGAGTGGTATCGGCCGCGGCCCAGTGGATCTGGCCGTGGAGGCCGCGCGTGAGGTTTTCGCAGTACTCATCGAATCGCACGTCGATCTGCGTCAGCGTGGTGTCGCGGTAGGTGACGCTGTCGATCGTGAACGATCCACGAACCGTGGTGCACTGCGAGGCCACTCCACTAACCCAGGCGAGGCCACCAGTGGTCGGGTCGCTGTAGGGGTATTTCTGCGCCTGGTAGGTTCCGGCTTTGAGGCGTGTGTTGGTGCTGGGAGACATGAGGTAGCCGACGAACTCCTGATCGCCGCGGATCCAGATATTGAAGTGACCAGCACCGGGCGCGACGCTGATCACCGCGTCGGCTTGTGTGTACTCGTAGTTCCCACCGCCGCCGACGTAGTCACCGGAGTCGCTCTGCAGGCGAATCAATGTTGGGGCGGACGGATGCGGAGTGTTGCCCGGTCCCGAGGAATCGCCGCATGCGACGGCAGCGAGGAGCGCGACTATCGTGACGAGAGAGCGCAGACAAACCTCCAGCGGGTGCAGGGTTTGATGCCGCGCAAATCGTACACCGAATTTGTGAATTAGTGCGGTCTAGACCAGACGTCGCAATCGTGGTTGAAGCAGGGTCCGTGCGCTGAAGCGCCGGCTCGGCGAAGACGCGAGCCCTGAAGGGCTCACCCCGTCCTTCAGGACGGGCGAAGTGGCCGAGCCGGCCCTTTAGGGCACGGATAACACGACGGCGGGGCCAGCTTACCGAAGCAGCTCCTCGAACGTCCGATTCAGAATCGGATAGCGCTGCCAGTCGCGATAATCGAAGTGCCACCACTCGCTCGGATTGGCCGTGAACCCCTCGGTCTCGAGCACGCGGCGCAGCAGGGCGCGGTGCCAGCGCTGTCGCGACGTGCCGCCCGGGAAGTCGGCCATGGCTCGCGGCGTCGCCTCGTCATAGGTCGAGGGCATCTCGACGGGCCGCCCCGTCGCGAGATCGTACAGCGTGATGTCCACCGCCGCGCCGCGGTTGTGCTTCGACCCCTGCGCGGGATTCGCGACGAGCCAGCGCGACTCGGGCGGCGTGGCGTCCCAGAACACCTTCGTCACATACCACGGGCGGTAGGCGTCGTGGATCAGGAGCCCGTAGCCCAGGCGCCGGAGCACGTGCGCCGCGCGCACGACCGCCTCGGCCGCCGGTCGCTGGAGGAACGCGTGTGCGGACGAGTAGAACACGCTGCCGAGGAAGTTGTTGGTCGTGGCGTAGCGGATATCCAGGTGAACGCTCGAATCGAGGCGCGCCGGCTCGACGAGATCGGGAGCTAGAAAGGCCCCGCTCTCGGCGGGCGGAACGAGGCCACGATCGATCTGCAGCAGCTCCGCGACCGGTCGCAGCGGCTGGAGCCGGAGCTGCCCGCCATCCGCGGGCCCCATCGCCAGCCGCCGCAGCGTCACGTGGCCCAGGTGGATCTCGCCCGCGCGGATCACGACGCGCTCGACGTCCTGGAGGAGGGGGCGCGGACCCGTGAGCGTGAAGACCGATTCCGACATTGCCGCGAGCCGAGCCGGCCCTGGGGGCTTGGCGAGCACTACGAGCGCGCCGTGGTCCTCGGAGACGTAGAGGGTGTCGCCTCCCGCGGCGTACGCGCCGATGCGCGCGAGCCAGGCGGCCGGCGGTGGCGGCGGGGGCTTGGCCGGCAGCGAATCGGGGAGTTGGACGAGCAGGGCGAGGAGGAGCATGTCGTGAAGTCAGACGTGCAACAACGGCAGCACGTTCATCAGTGATTTCATCAAGCTCCCGGGATTCAGGAAGCCCCAGAGTTAGCTCAAATCGCCCTCCCGCGCGAGCGAAGACACGCTGCGACGTCCAGTTACTGGGCGACGACGTGCTGTTACCGATCGACGACGTCGTGTTATCGAGCGACGACGTGCTGTTCCCGATCGACAGCGTCGAGTCACCGGTCGACAACATCCAGATACCAGCGGGAGAGTGCCAGTTCCCGGCCGACAATGTCTTGATGCCGGACGACAACGTCGAGATCCTGGCCGACGACGCACAGTTACCGATCGACAGCGCGGCGATTCACGCAGTCGGCGCGCAGATACCTCTCGCGCGTGCGTTGGATCCAAGCGCGCGTCGATCGGTCGCGAGCGCACGGCGGGCTTTTCTGGTCGCGCATCGCTTCTTACCGGCCGACAGCGGCTCGAACCCGGCCGACGGCACACCGTCTACGAGCGACGATTCGTTCTTACCGTCGCGCGCCATGCTTTCGCTCGGCAGCGTGGCTAGCTCAGCGACCGGTGTGGACTTGGAGATGCGCACACCCGTGCGTTGAAAGCCTGCCCTGAGCGCAGCAAAGGGCGCCGGCTCATCGCGTCCTTCAGGACGGGTGCCGTGGCCGAGCCGGTCCTTTAGACACGGATAGACGACGGCTCGGGCTACTAGACCTCGATGAAGGATCGAAAGCGTGTGGTTGTTGAGGATCCGTGCGCTGAAAGCCTGCCTAGCGAAAGGGCGCCGGCTCGGCGAAGACGCGAGCCCTGAAGGGCTCATCGCGTCCTTCAGGACGCGCGTAGTGGCCGAGCCGGCCCTTTAGGGCACGGATATGACGACCCCTCATGAACCTGTAATCGTACCGTAATTCGCGCGCCCGTCTCTCGTCAGAATGCCGGGAGAATGTGAGGGAAAGATCACCGAGGCCATCATGCCGTCCCTCCGGGCTGCCCCGAATCTCACGGCCGATGATCGACCTCATGCTCGTGCTGCTGATGATTTTCATGATTGTGCAATTGCTCGCCCCCGCGATCGCGCTCCCGACAAGCAAGCATGCGACTGAGCCACCCAAGCCGAATGCCGTTGTGCTGCGGATCAATCGTCAGGGAACGTTCGACCTTGCTGTCGAAGATGAGCTCGGGACAGACGGGGGTTGGGAGGTAACTCCCGCCGCGCCAGGTCCCGAGTTGGCGCGATTGTACGCTCGACGGCCCCTCGATCGGGTGCTGTACTTGAAGGCCGATAGTGCACTCGCTTTCGGAGTTATCGAAGCGGCATTTTCACGTGCTCGAGGGGCGGGCGTGAGAGTAGTGGCGATGGTGACCGAGAAAAGAGCCCGCTAAGCAACGTAATCCGTGCGCTGAAGCGCCGGCTCGGCGAAGACGCGAGCCCTGAAGGGCTCGTCAGAACCTGGGGGCCCGCCGCCCCGTCGCGAACGGCTGCGACTCGCGGTAGCGCGCCGTTGTCCAGATCTCCGGGCGCCAGAATTCCTCGACCATCAGCTGGCCCCCCGTTCCCCACCGAATCGCCCAGTGATAGTGCGACGTACCGCTGGGATCATTGCCCAATCGCGTGCAGCGCCCAACGATGGCGTTCTCATCGCTGGCATCCCAAAACCGCTTGCGGTTCTCGGGAACTGGTACCGGCAGGTGGCGTCCGACCGGAAACAGAGCGTTGAACGCGTCTACGAACCGCGCCGCCTGGAGCGCGAGGTCCGCGTCGACGCGCCACTCGATGGTCGGCTCTTTGGGCATGCCGAGTACCATCAATTCGGCGTACAGCACGACCGACTCCCGCAATGCGGCGAGCACCACTGCGTCACTCGCGTACGCCGCGAGACCCACGAGCGAGAAATCGTCGGTTTCGCGGGCCGACTGTTGCGCGCCTGGGACAAGCGTGGCCAGGCTCCACTCTTCTGTCCGACGCATGGCCTCTGACAGCGGGTCGCGGCCAACAGGGAGCAGGTAGGTCTCGTGCGCCGGCCGGCCAAAAATCGGAGACGACGTCACGTCGACGAGGCGCTGGTACTCGTCGAGGCGTCTCACCTCGCCTGCCCGACTCTTCGGTTGACTCTGAAGGGCGCGCAGGAATCGGAAATACGCGGTGAGCTCCATGCTTTCCCCGTAATAGCCCTCGATCGGCACATGTCCCGGCGCGATACGCAGCACTTCCGCAGTGCGCGTGGCACAGCGAAGCAGCTCGCGGGCTTCGTGTTCCTTCATCGCCTCCCGGTACAACTCGTCGAGTCCGAGCAAGAAGACACGATTGTCGACGATAGCGTGCATGCGGTGATATGGCGTCTGGGAGACGACTCCGATAGAAGGCGATCCGCCGGATGTCGGGCCGGCCGGTGCAGTGATCTGTGCGCTAAAGCGCCGGCTCGGCGAAGGCGCGAGCCCTGAAGGGCTCACTCGCATCCTCAGGACGTGAAGTCACCAAGCCGGCCCTAGGGCACGGATAGAGGAGACGGGACGGCTAAGAACGCCCGCGCGGATCGCCGATCAGGCGGAATCGCCCACTATTCTCCTCAGCTTCGTCTCCCACCCATTCGCCGTAACGATGCTCGCAGATAGATTGAGAGATGGCCTTCTGGATAGGCGGGGTTCGTCTTCCTGACGCCGGATTTAGCTTGATAGCTCCAAGTTCCGGTTCGTCAATCACAATTCGACCACGAGCGCCGGGGCAGTGGGAGATTATCCCCACCGGCGTCTTCGACGCGGCAGGTCGCCCGCTCATTCTGGAACCGCTGCGCGTGGACATACACAACGAGGTTGATGTTAGGGGATCCGACGCGTACCTCAAGCTGACGCCACTCCCTCCAGGTCAAACCCGCAGTGGGTCGGCGCCACCAACCGGTCCAGGCGATATGTTGCTGGAAGTGAAGGCATATGACCGCAACCGCAAACCCGCGTTTCAAATCTACCGCGATCGAATGATCTCTCCGGAGGGCGGACTAGAAATGCAGGTCTTTGGACCGCGCATGCAAGGGTGACTGGCGAGGGAAGTACACAGTCCTCGCCTTGGCATGATCTAGCCATTGGCGCCTTTGGCTTTGTTCTGGGCATTCTCACATCGGTGATAGTATATGGAAAAACTGACTGGAGACCGTCCGAGCTACTGGGGCTTATCATTGCGATCGTCGCAGTTGTTCTCTCTCTCGTCGCATTCGTTGACTCAAGGAGCATAATTCACAAGCTCGATGCGCTGACAAACATGACCGCCTTCCAGCAGGGGCGGATGGATTATATCGCGCAAGCCGTCCAACGAGCCGCAACGCGGGGTGGCGGGACGGTGCTCATACCGCCCGGGCCCGTGACACAGTAGAAGCGCGCACCTCAGGGCGACGTTAGCATTCTTGCTGATTCAGCATGAGCGACAAGCATCCTATCCGCAACGGGGTCATCGCGTCGGTCGTAGCGGGGATCATTCTCGCTGCGCTGGGTCAGGTTTGGCCGCCAGCGAGGAAGTTCCTAGGATGGTTGTGGGCGAGTCTGTCCACGCGGATTACTCTCCCCCTCTGGAGCCTGCTTCTCATCGTAGCGGCGATGGTTGTCGGCTTGTTTCTGGCTGCGAGGGGACGAGGGCGCTCACTCGCGAACGATCAGTTTGGCAATGCCACCTCGAATTCCGGCCGAGAAACTCTTGCGGCTCCGGGGGATGAAGCCAGTCGTAACGAGGTCGTCGATCTCTCAGGATTGGAACGTGAGATGCTTCGGCGCATCGCGAAGGAAGACGGCGAGCCAGTATACCAGGACACGTTGAAACGATCGCTGTCAACAACAAACCTTCGCCTGGAAGCGGCGCGTGATCGGCTCATTGAGCTCGATCTGGTCGAGGCGTTTCAGGAGGGTGAAGAAGAGGAACATGAGATTTCTTTTGTACTGACGACGAAAGGTCGGCAGTACGTCATCGATCGCCGACTTGCGCGATGATCGGGACTCGGCCAGGTCGTAATTGAACACGCGTCGAAACTGCATTACTCTGATCATCTATGCCGAAGGACATTAGGCAGGACCTCCTTAAATGGCTCCGCAGGACCGGTTACCCGTTTCAACTGCAGGCTGGCAAGGCGCTGCAGGCTGCGGGTTGGCACGTCAACTACAGCCGGTGGTATCGCGATCCGAACGAGGGTAAGCAGAGAGAAATTGACCTTCATGCTCTAACGGGAGCCGTGAGCCTCGGGCAGGCATCACTTTTCCTGTCCCTCTGCATTGAGTGCAAGACATCCACGTCACCCTGGGTGGGGCTGCTATCGCGACGGGATGGTGCGGGGCGTTCCTTCCTCGCTTCAGCCCCGGGCCTGATGACCCGACGATTCGCCCACGCGGCGGAGCTTCTAGAAATCGACCTGCCGAAACTCCTGCCTGCGGGCATCCCGTATGCTGATTCGATCGTTGCAGGGTTCATCGACGATAGTGAGGACCCAGGCCCGGAGAAATCGACCAAGCGCAAGGTCAAGCCAAACACTGATCCGACCTCACCCCATTCGGCTTTGCTCCAGACCGTTAGCGCCGCATCTGCTTTGGACGATCAGCTGTTCAACACGGCTATGGAAGTGCGCCCTGAAACTGCGAATGCCACGATCGTCCTTCCCCTTTTGTTGTTCAGCGGACGCCTGTTTGCGTACGGAGTTGACGATCAGTTGAGGGACGACCTAACCGAGGTCGATGCTCTGCTCGTTTCGGTACCTACCGACAATGATGACGATTCAACGCTAGTGGGTGTTGTTACGGAACAAGCGGGAGCTGCAATCTGGAAATCGATGTATACCGCAGCGCACGATTTCTGCGTCGCAGCTCCACCGTTCGCCCGGCGTATTGCCGATGCGCTCACGCTCACGGAAAAGCAGATGGCGAAGCAGCTTTAGACGACGACCAACTGTCGGACCTAGAATGACTCGAGGAAGTTCTCGGCCTCGTTAAACATGAATTGAGTGAAGCCGCCACTGCCCGCCTGCAGCTTTCCCGGTCGATTCAAGCCCCTTTTTAGGTTTTCGATGACCTGATTTGCTAGTTCCGGCTGACCGGCTACAACCCATGCGTCAATTGCCTGCCTCCCGTCGTGTAGAAGCTTCAGAAAATGCATGTCGTTCGCGCGCCACCCGATCACTAGCAGTTTGGTCACCCTGCTGAGACAGTCTTTGAGTGTCGTGATGTGTTCATCCGGGCACTCAAACGCCCCTTTTGTCTGCACCGGTATTGCTATTGCTGGAACCACTGGCCGGTGCGGATCAAGGCGAATCATCGGCCTTTGATGTAACACATGGAACCGGTCGGTCATCGTCCAGCTCGCAGCCTGTTCGATTAGCCGTTGGGCTAGTTCACCATTAGCAATTGCGCCCATGTTCGGCATCGGTGGTTCGATTTCTCGTCCCCAGTTTGTCGAACCGTGCACCTTGATGATCTTGTAGTCCCTACTCGCGATATAGTCGTCGATCTGCCGAATGTGGATGTCAACGGCAGGCAGAGCCGTGTCGAGCATTGTGTCGTAGTTGAAGGTCACAAGGCATACTGTCGCGCCCGGCTTGCGCTTGAGATCGATAAGATCGAGCAGGCTTCTGTAATTCGTCACACCATGTGCAGCCTGACGGTGCCACTCAGACTCGCAGTCCCAAATTGCCCATTGTAGGTAGTACCGAACGGCGGCGAGTTGACGATGTCGGGCTGGTTTCGTCTCTGCTTCTGCGCGTAGCGCTTCCATTACACCCTCGACGTTTCGGCCAGGCAGCAGATGCCTGAGGCGGGGTACAACGTCTAAGGCGCGAGGAAATCGCTCCAGTATTGGAAAGAATAGGGCGCGTTCCTCGAACAGCTTGTCGCCCAACGGGAGGCGACACTGCCCATAGTTATCGGGGAAGCTTTCGTTGTACGGGGCGGGATGCGTTGGACAGGAATCGTACGAAGCCCCAGCGCCAAACACGACCATCAGCAAAGGCGGGACACTATCGCTCACCTCACCCTACCCCCACCCCCTTCGCATACAACGGAAACTCCTCCGCCAACGCCCGCACTTCACCCTTCACCCGCTCCACCGTCGCCTCATCGCGTTTCGTCAGCACCGTATCGATCAACTCCGCCACCCGCGCCATCTCCTCAACGCCGAAGCCTCGCGTGGTCACGGCTGGCGTGCCCAGGCGAATGCCGCTCGTCACGAACGGCGACTGCGGATCGCCCGGAATCGTATTCTTGTTGACGGTGATGGCTGCCCGGTCGAGCAGCTGCTCGGCATCCTTCCCCGTGATGCTCTTCTTGCGCAGATCGACGAGCATCAGATGGCTGTCCGTCCCACCCGAGACGATGGCGTAGCCCCGATTGATCAGCGCCGCCGCCAGCGCCTGCGCGTTCGCCACCACGTCCTTCGCGTACTGCTTGAAGTCCGGCTGCGACGCTTCAAGTAGTGCTACAGCCTTCGCCGCGATCACATGCTCGAGCGGCCCTCCCTGCGTCCCCGGAAAGACCTGCTTATCCACCGCCTTCGCCAGCTCGACGTTGCACAGGATCATCCCGCCGCGCGGGCCGCGCAGCGTCTTATGGGTGGTCGTCGTGACGATTTGGGCATGGGGGACGGGGGACGGGTACACCCCTCCCGCCACGAGCCCCGCGAAATGCGCCATGTCCACCACGAGCACGGCGCCGACTTCATCCGCGATCGAGCGCAGCGCCGGGAAATCGACGATGCGCGCGTACGCGCTGCCGCCGCCGATGATGATGCGCGGCTTCTCCTTCTTGGCGACCTCGCGCACCAGATCGTAGTCGATGCGCCCGGTGTCTTCGCGGACGGTGTACGCCGTCGCCTTGAACAGGGTGCCTGAGAAATTGACCGGCGACCCATGCGTGAGGTGCCCGCCATGCGGCAGCGCGAGGCCGAGCAGCGTGTCGCCGAACTTGGCGACGGCGAGATACGCCGCCATGTTCGCCTGCGCCCCGGAGTGCGGCTGCACATTCGCATGCTCGGCGCCGAACAGCTGCTTCGCCCGGTCGATCGCGAGCTGCTCGACTTGATCGACGATCTCGCAGCCACCGTAGTATCGCTTCCCCGGTAACCCCTCGGCGTACTTGTTGGTGAGCGCCGTCCCCATCGCCTCGAGCACCGCTATGGACACGAAATTCTCGCTCGCGATCAGCTCCAGCCCGTGCTCCTGCCGCGCGACCTCCTTCTTGATGAGCTCGCTGATCTTGGGATCGACTTCTGACAACGGCGCCTGACGATCAGTCACTTGTCGATTTTCTCCACGCGGCGTTGATGACGACCACCTTCGAATCCGGTTTCCAGCCACTTGTGCAGGATATTGACCCCCTGCTCTTCACTCACAAACTGCGCCGGCAAGATGAGTAGGTTCGAGTCCCCATGCTCGCGCGACAGCTCCGCTACCTGCTCATTCCATGCCAGCGCCGCCCGTACCTTAGGGAAGCGGTTCGCGGCATACGACATACCCAAACCTGTACCACAAGTGAGCACTCCACGCTGCACTTCCCCGCTACTCACGGCCTTGGCC
>Ga0099828_10003191_pt1 | contig 11448 bp, 24 predicted proteins | sample CZO8metaG_2_FD_79338 | JGI IMG/M metagenome (GOLD analysis project Ga0099828, IMG submission 79338) | Vadose zone soil microbial communities from the Eel River Critical Zone Observatory, Northern California, USA - CZOApr15con2H1.8 metaG | ecosystem: Environmental > Terrestrial > Soil > Vadose...
GCTACGGTCGAGCTGCACGACACAGTTGCCGTACCCGAGTTTGTAACGCTGAGAGGACTAATCGCTCCGCAGGTCAGGTTGGCTGGTACTGTGTCAGTAAGACTGACGGTTCCGGTGAAACCGTTGAGAGCGCTGACTGTTATTGTAGATGCGGCGGACGTGCCAACGGTAACAGCCGCCGGCGATGTAGCGCTGATAGCAAAGTCAGTAACTGTGAAAGTAGCCGTTGTCGAGTGTGACAGTGTGCCGCTGGTTCCCGTTATTGTCAGAGTGTAGGTTGCGGCTATTGTGGAGCTACAGGCTACCGTAGCAGTGCCAGAATTCGTGACACTGAGAGGAGTGATTGCGCCGCAGGTCAGGTTAGCGGGGACCGTGTCAGTTAGACTAACAGTACCAGTGAAGCCGTTCAACGCGCTGACAGTTATTGTGGAAGTCGCAGGAACTCCAGCATTGACTGCAGCTGGGGATGTTGCGGATATCGTAAAGTCGGTAACCGTGAAGGTGGCTGTTGTGGAGTGGCTCAGTGATCCACTCGTGCCAGTTATCGTGAGAGTATAGGTCGCCGCGACTGTGGAGCTGCAGGATACGGTTGCAGTTCCAGAGTTGGTAACACTGAGAGGACTAATCGCACCACAGGTGAGATTGGCAGGAACAGTATCAGTTAGACTGACAGTTCCAGCAAAACCGTTCAGTGCGGAAACAGTGATGGTCGAGGTGGCAGAAGTCCCAGCGGTTACCGCGGCTGGAGACGTGGCTGTGATGCTGAAGTCAGTGACGGTGAATGTTGCGGTCGCAGAGTGAACTAACGTACCGCTAGTGCCGGTTATCGTGACAACGTAGTTACCCGCAATCGTGGAACTACAAGACAATGTTGCTGCTCCCGCGTTGATTATGCTGTTAGGCGTGATCGCTCCGCAGGTGAGATTCGCAGGCACGATGTCGGTCAACGCGACAGTTCCGGTAAACCCGTTCAGAGCGGTTACAGTGATCGTGGAAGTTGCGGAAGTACCCGCCTGGACGGCGGCCGGCGAAGTCGCTGAAACGGAGAAGTCAGTAACGACGAAGGTGGCTGTAGTCGAGTGAGATAGTGATCCACTCGTGCCCGTAATTGTCAAGGTGTATGTTGCGGCAATCGTTGAGCTGCAGGACACTGTGGCAGTTCCGGAGTTCGTAACGCTGAGAGGTGTAATCGCGCCGCATGACAGGTTGGCAGGCACAGTGTCAGTTAGAGTAACTGTACCGGTGAACCCGTTTATGGCTGATACGGTTATCGTCGAAGTAGCAGAGGTCCCAACGGTGACCGCAGCCGGCGAAGTAGCAGAGACGCTAAAGTCTGTAACAGTAAACGTGGCAGTTGCAGAATGAGTCAGTGAACCACTTGTACCAGTGACTGTCACCGAGTAGGTTCCTGCAATTGTAGAACTGCAGGATAAGGTGGCAGTTCCAGAACCGGTCACACTGGCCGGTGTGATGACACCACAGGACAGATTCGCAGGAACAGTATCAGTTAATGCGACGACCCCGCCAAACCCGTTCAGGGCAGTAACCGTGATTGTTGATGTTGCAGAAGTGCCAGCTTGGACCGCAGTCGGGGAGGTCGCAGCGATCGTAAAGTCTTGCACGACGAAAGTCACGCTCGTCGAGTTGGTCGCGGAACCACTCGCCGCATTTACCGTCACAACATAGCTAGCAACAGCCGCAGAACTGCATGAGAGTGTCGCGGTAGCAGTCGGCGGTATCGACACGCTTCCGGGAAGCAGAGTACAGGCGATACCCGCAGGAACAGTGTCAGTAAGAGTTACGGTACCGGTGAAACTACCCCTAGCTGTCACAGTTATGATAGAGCTGCCTGTGGCGCCCGCATTAACTGGAACAGTGGTAGGGCTGGCGTCCAGATTGATGCCCCCAGCACCTGCGATTGTTACTGTAACAATGGTCGAGTTTGTCATGTCATTGTTAGTTCCACCAGTGCCCGTGATCGTTACAGTGTAAGTTCCAGCAGTTCCCGTGAAGGTAACGTTCGCATTGCCAGAGCCACCAGCCGTCAGAGTGATAGAAGGTTGGAGGAAGGTCGTGGCAACAGTTCCCGTCCCTGTGAAGCTGCTCGACAGAGTCACTGTGCCCGCGAAACCGTTGGTCGCAGCAGGATTACCCAGACTGGCAGAAGATATCTTCACAGCGGCGGACCCGCCAGCGGTGAAGCTGACACCAGTCACGTTACTTGTAAGAGTAAATCCGCTAACCTTGATCGAAAGCACACCTGAAGCCTTAGTCACCAGCGGTGGAGCAACCTGGTTAATCTTGATCTGCGCGACTCCCTCGCTTGCCGCGGCGGTTACGTTGACCGCCTTAGTGATGGTTGCACCTCCAGGCAGAGTGAAAGCTGCGGGAAGAAGATAGCTACTAGACGTCAAGCCTGTAGTTCCTTGAGAGCCAAGAGTTAGCGTGTACGACACTGTTCCTGTAAACCCTCCCAAGCTCTGCGCGGTCACGAAGAATAATGGGCTTCCACCCGTTTTCGCCATATAGACAGTCTGAGTTCCGCTGAACGTGTTCCCGTTGATAGTGTAAGCAACATCCTGAATGTTGATCGTGAACGACACTGGACCAACCAGTGTGACACCAGTCACGCCTGTGTCACCAACGTACGTTCCGAAGACTGTAACAGAATACGTCCCACCAGTTCCAGTGTTGAAGGAAGCAACGGTGGTGCAAGTAAGACCCCCAGTTACACATGAAGGCAAGCTAAAGGTCGGAGCAGTAAATCCAGTCGAAGCCACTGCGCTGAAGATAACATTGTCCACGCCGTTGAAACCCGGAAAACCGTTTTCAGCGGTCGCAGTAATCGTAGCAGTCGGGCTGGCCGCTCCTTTCGTCGTGGTGAAGCTGGCAGTAGGGGTTGTTATCGCGACCCAAGCAGGATTGACCGAATTGTTGAACAAGGTTCCGGTCTGTACAGTGGCCGGATTCGGAGCACCTGCCCCTCCCGAGAGCGTCACACAAACTCCGCCAGGAACACTAGTCCCTACACAGCCGGTTGGGTAGGATATCGGAATCCCGGCAGCAGCAGTCGTTCCGAGCACGTCGTAAATCGCGGTGAAGAGCAAACCAGTTGTGGGCGGCGTCGTAAGCTGTCCCAGAGCGCCTGTAGCCGCAAAATGAAGCGTGTCAACCGTATCAGTGGGGGCACAAACTGGACCTGAGACCAGAACGCCCGACAAACATTCATCGATAATGGTGAAAGGAGCTATCAGGACTGAACCGGTCAGATCAACTCCAGCCGGCCTCAAAATCAAGTGATTCGTGAGAAGAGTGATATCAAAACCGTTCAGGGCATTTGTGCCGTTAACATAGACTCCGACCCTAATCTTGGTTGGCGAGATTTGCGGGGTCGACGGGAAAGGACCACTGAAAGTAAAGGGCGTCGCGGGACATCCTTGAGGTAGGGTGATAGGATTAGATGCATCATTCATGCAAACAAGCGCAGATCCATTCGGGAAACCTGCAGCATGAGCGGCTGGCAGAGACGATATTCCGGCCAGAACGGCAAACAACAATAGTAGCGGCAAACTCAACAATACTAGTCGTTTATTCAATCGGATCATTACACCTGAACGAGTGAAAAGGGCTAACTCTCAACAGTCTATATAACGGTTTTCGAAATAGAGCCAACTCCCTACTGCTCTGTAGCTCTTTAGATAGCTACGGTATTCCAAGAATACCAAAGACCCACCAACTACTACACGACAATAACAAGCAAACACATTCGGAACCGTCAAAAACACGCTCCATGCGCTAACAAAACACGATTTCGTTCGAAAACGATGACGCAAGCTTAGCCCCAGGACGCATCATTAACGCGATAATCACCGTTAATGGCCCAAGTCCCAACCTCTAGTTCCTCTACCTCCTCAAGGAACTCGGTCCCGCCACGTCAGCGAGAACGGACGGCAACCGCCAGGGCGAACTCATCAGTATTTGTAGGCCCATCCAAATCTAGGAGTCCAGAGATGAGGTAAACAGGAAAGAGAGTTTCCCAAGACCCAGGATTGATTCACACGTTGAGGAATCAGCGGAACACCGGATTCGAAAAACTCAGGAACTAGAAGATCACATTGTCACATCTAACGAATTCCTTTTTGGGCTGATTCTCGAATTCAAAGCGTTACAGACAACAGTGGCGATGTAAAGTTTAGGGAAAAGCGAACCAGAAGAGCCAGCAACGGTGACAGCACTCAGTGATCCCAACCGAGAACCTCGCCTTTCTGAAGATCTTCACTCTCGAGGCGAAAATAGACCATCGCCGGAAAACAATTCAAAGATTTGCCCACGCGTTGGTCAGCGAGAGACGCAAAGACACCAGGAAGTTTCCCCCAGAAAACTGGGAATCGCACTCGTGTCATATTAGAATAATTGTCCAAGGCAACTGATCGTAGGGGAAAATACTTTCAATCAACACGGGCGTACCAAAAGCGGCAGTCAATACCTAGGCATAGAGAATATCGACGAGTAGGATAGCCATGAGCCCAGGTCAGAGAATCACTGCCTGAAAATCCTGAGCTCCCGCCCTCATCCCCAGACTAAGCCATCATCAATAGTGTCATTTATTCCCCACATTTCTAACTCAGAACTTTTCATCAGAAAAGACTCTAGTGTGATCAGACTGATTCGATAATTCGCACCACGACTATTAGCACGGAGACCCAACCAACTTTGGCATTTACCAGGTATGACACTCTGGCTTGATCAGAAACTAAGATCATATCTGGACTCCGTCTTCAATAAAAAATCCCAGGATACCAGAGTCAATCGGAAAAACCTACATGAGATCTCAAGCAAGCTATCTTCGCGACCGATCGAGAATCAGGATGCGCGAGTCTACGCTTGAAGTCCAAAAATGACTGAAGAACATACCAAACACTCCTAGAGCAGGACGAAGAGAATTAAGGCAAATCGCCGCCAGGCCATAAAAACGTAGTCCTCACGGAAGGAGGAATCTCAAGGATAGCAAAGTTCTGGGCACTCAGTGGAAGAGACAGTGAAAGTGCAGATAGAGAAAATTAGGGAACGGAAGGAGCGATTGTGGGTCTCTAATTGGTGTCGACGGTCGCGAGCGCCACTGTTGTAGTGTTCAGGTCGGTGTCCGGATGTGCGTTTCCAGTGACAGTAATGGTGAGCTGAGCCTTCTGGAGATCCGAAGTGCTCGCTCCCTTGACAATCACAAGAGCATGGAATGTGCCGCTGTAGTCGTAGTCGTGGGTCGCCGAACATGTCCCGTTAACTCCAGAAACAAACGCGAACTCGAAATCACCGAACGAGAAGATACACCTGAATGGAGCCGTCCCACCAGTATAGGTCGCCGTGAATGTGACACTCTGATCAACGACAGGCGTCGCAGAAGAGACCGTGAAGCTCGTAATGACGAGGGGCGGGATAGAAAACGTGTAAGTGACAGAATGACCCGGAAAGACACCCCTAGCACCCGCGACATGAAGCAGTAGAGTATTGCCCTGAACAATCGTGACGTTCCTCACGAGGCCAAAGTGGTCAAAGGGCGTTGGGTCTATGAACACGATGGTGTTCTGTCCCTGGATCACGAAGTTTGTAATGTCGAAGGGTCCAAACTTCACCCAAGTGTTCTCATACTTCACAAAGTCACCTGTTCCATTCAGATGGTTCAAGCCCGCGGGAATGTCAACGACGAAATGGCCGTTGACGAAGACTTGGAACTGGCCGACGCCATTATCGAAGTCGTCCAGATTGAAGCCCTGGAAGGTCAAGAGAACTGGAGCGGCTGATGTTGAGACCAGCTGAATCTGGATTATGATTGCGCTGTGGAATGTGAACGTGAAGTAGACAAAGAAGCTCGTCGAATTACTGGTTATGGTCGGGGTCACAATTGTTCCGTTAATTCTAACCTGAAGAGCGTTGATGTTCGGTAACGCGGACTTCGGAATCGTAACATTGGCGAAGGCGGTGGTGCCGGTCTGGCCGGTAGCCGTGAAGCTGAGCAAGGTCGAGTTACCCGTGAAGTTGGCTATGCTAGCATCGCTCGAGACTGTAGCAGTGCAACCGGTTCCACAACCGGCGCTGGTTGAAGACGCCACATTGAAAGTGACGATAGTGGAGTGAGACAGGGCTCCGATCGTGCCAATAATCGTCACTGTGTAAATGCCGGTAGTTCCGCTACATGACAATACCGATGTGCCTGAGCCGCCTGATATTGTGGCAGCACTGAGAGTGCAGGTGAGACCGCTATTGGGCGAGATTACTGTAGTCAGACTAACTGTGCCATTAAAACCGTTTAATGCAGATACTGTAACGGTCGTGGAAGCACTGACTCCGGAATTCACATTCACGATGGCCGGGCTGGCTGCTATCGTGAAGTCTTGGAAGTTGAAGGTCGCTGAGGCCGAGTGGGTCAAAGACCCGCTTGTCCCGGTTACCGTCAGGGTCTTGATCCCTGCAGCAGCGGCGCTACAGGAGACCGTCGCCGTTCCAGAGCCTGTCACCGTACTAGGAGTAATCGCACCGCAAACAAGACCCGCTGGTACGGTATCAGTAACAGTCACTACTCCCGAGAAACCGTTGATGGCAGTTATCGTGATCGTTGAACTCGCCGATTGGCCAACAATGACTGCCGCGGGCGAAGATGCTGTAATGGTAAAGTCGGCCGCGCTGGTGAACATGAATGTTGCAGTCGCAGAATGAACAAGAGAACCACTGGTTCCTGTTATAGTGACGCTGAACGTGCCTGGGATTGTAGAGGTGCACGAGAGCGTTGCGGCTCCAGAGCCCGTGACGCTACTCGGCGTGATAGCCCCACAGGTTAGACCTGCAGGCACAGTGTCAGTTAGAGCGACGGTTCCTGAGAAACCATTCAACGCCGCGATGGTTATTGTAGACGTAGCGCTCATGCCAGTGTTGAAAGCTGCGGGGGAGGTAGCAGATATCGAAAAGTCCGGAGCCGCGCCAAAAGTGAATGTTGCAGTCGCAGAGTGGGACAGTGAGCCACTAGTCCCGGTTATTGTGACGGTGAAAGTGTTCGCGGTTGTCGAAGAGCAATTGAGGGTCGCAGTTCCAGCCCCTACGACGCTGGCCGGAGCTATCGCGCCACATGTCAGTCCAGCGGGGACAGTGTCTGTCAAGCTTACCGTTCCGGCAAAGCCGTTCACCGCTACAATTGTGATCGTGGAGGTGGCCGATGATCCAACTGTGACCGAGGAGGGTGAGGTTGCGCTAATTGTGAGGTCAACGAAGTTGAAGCTGGTGGTTGTCGAGTGAGTTATCGAGCCACTCGTCCCCGTCACTGTCAGCGTGAATGCAGCTGCTGTGGTTGAGCTACAGGACACTGTTGCAGTGCCAGAACCTACGATACTGTTGGAGGTGATAGCGCCACAGGTAAGACCTGAGGGAGCAGAGTCCGTCAGGCTGACTGTTCCTGCAAAACCGTTCAAAGCCGTCACCGTGATTGTGGATATTGCTGACGAGCCTGCGTTAACGGCGGCCGCACTCGTGGCTGCGATCGAAAAGTCTGCGGCCTGACTAAATGTGAAGGTTGCCGTCGCAGTCTGAGTGAGCGATCCACTCGTGCCTGTAATTGTCACGGTGAAGCTGTTTGCCGTGGTGGAAGTGCATGCTAGGGTCGCGCTGCCGGAGCCTGTGATACTACTAGGCGTAATTGCGCCGCAAGTCAATCCGGCAGGAACAGCATCAGTTAGGGCGACGACACCGGCGAATCCGTTCTGTGCAGTAACGGTGATTGTGGATGTGAGTAAAGCGCCAACAGTCCCGGAGGGTGAGGTCGCTGCCAGGGTGAAGCTGACGATTGTGAACGTGGCGGTTGCTGAGTGGGTTAGAGAGCCGCTCGTCCCGGTAACGGTCAACACGTAATTGTTCGCGACGGTCGCGGAGCAAGATACTGTTGCAGTCCCGGAACCTGTAACGCTGCTTGGCGTTATAGCTCCGCATGTTAGCCCTGATGGAACGGTGTCGGTTAGGGTGACAACTCCTGTGAATCCGTTCAACGCGCTAATAGTGATCGTCGAAGTAGCAGATGAACCGGTGTTAACGGCAGCAGGGGACGTGGCGGAAATAGTAAAGTCCGGAGCTGCACCAAAAGTGAACGTCGCAGTAGCAGAGTGAGACAAAGACCCACTAGTGCCGGTAATACCGACAGTGAACGCGTTCTGAGTGGTCGAACTACATGTTAGAGTCGCGCTGCCAGAGCCTGTAACGCTAGTCGGAGTCAACGCTCCGCAAGAAAGTCCCGCGGGCACAGTGTCAGCTAGAGCTACGACGCCAGTGAACCCATTCACCGCAGTTACGGTTATGGTCGATGTAGCGGAGGAGCCTGCGGGAACAGAAGCTGGAGAGGTTGCAGCAATAGTGAAGTCCCTTACGGTAAATGTTACGGTCGCAGTGTGAGAAAGGCTACCACTCGTACCTGTTACTGTTAGTGTGTAGGTTCCTGCTGAACCATTGCACGACAGCGTTGAGGTCTGGCTAGCACCGAGAACGATGCTGGTTGGTGACAGATTACACGTCAAACCTGCTGGAGCTACTGAAACAGTCAATGCAACAGTGCCAGTGAACGCGTTGACCGGGGCGACCGTGATGGTGGAAGTTGCAGCAGTGCCGGCGGTCGTTGTTACAGACGTTGGACTTGCTGAGACTGTGAAGTCTAGGATAGCTACACTCACAGCGAAAGTGGCAGAGTGAGATAACGTTCCACTCACCCCAGCTACGGTTACTGTGAATGCGCCGCTGGCAGATGCTGTGCATGACAACGCTGAAGTGCCGGACCCGGTCACACTGGTCGGGTTCAGAGTGCAGACGAGACCGGTGGATGGAGATACTGTGGCTGTGAGGCTTACTACGCCAGCGAAACCGTTGACAGCTGTAACGGTTATCGTCGAAGTAGCAGTGCCGGCAACGTTGATTGATGCAGAGGTCGGGTTGGCGCTGATCGTAAAGTCTTGCACGACGAATGTGACTGTGGCTGTGTGAATCAGGGATCCGCTTGTTCCAGTGACCGTTACAGTGTAAGTCTGAGCAGTGGCAGAGGAGCAGGATAGAGTCGAAGTCTGACTGGCACCAAGGATAATGCTAGTCGGGCTCAAGGTGCATGTTAGCCCTGCAGGCGACACAGACGAGGTGAGCGCCACCGTACCAGTGAACCCGTTTACTGGAGCCACTGTTATGGTAGAGGTTCCTGATGCCCCCGAGTTGACGTTGACGCTCGTTGGCGATGCGGCGACCGTGAAGTTCGCTACTGTGTAGGTTACGGTTGCAGTGTGAGTTAGACTGCCGCTCGTACCTGTCACTGTTACAGTGTAGGTTCCGGCTGAGCCGCTACATGACAAGGTCGAAGTCTGAGAGGCGCCCAGAATGATGCTTGTCGGTGACACAGTACATGTCAAACCTGCAGGAGACACGGTGGACGTCAGAGCAACGGTTCCAGCAAACCCGTTGACTGGTGCCACTGTAACAGTCGATGTTGCAGCAATTCCTGCGTTGACAGTGACGGTCAACGGACTAGCGGAGAGGGTGAAGTCGGTTACTGTGAAGGTAGCGGTCGCAGAATGAGTAAGAGCAGGACTAGTACTCGTCCCGGTTATAGTGAGACTGTACGTCCCCGCTGTTGTAGAGCTGCATGATACAGTAGCTGTTCCTGAGCCAGTTACCGAGCTAGGAGTTATGGCTCCACAGGTCAGCCCTGCGGGGGCAGTGTCGGTCAGGGAAACTGCGCCAGCGAAACCTCCCTGGGCGGTAATCGTAATGGTTGATGTCGCTGATTGGCCAACGGTGATTGCAGCTGGAGAACTTGCTGCAATGGTGAAGTCTTGTGCCGCGTTGAATGTGAAAGTCGCAGTGGCCGAGTGAGTTAGCGTCGTACTCGTACCTGTCACAGATAGGACGTAGGGACCAGCAACCGTGGCACTGCAGGAGACTGTTGCAGTCCCAGACCCGGCAACGCTAGATGGCGTGATTGCGCCGCAAGTAAGTCCGGCAGGAACAGTATCAGTTAGCGCCACCGCAGCGGCGAATCCGTTCTGAGCGGTAATCGTGATAGTGGAGACTGCAGAGGTGCCTACTGAGACGGCCGCCGGCGAAGATGCCGCGATAGTGAAATCCTGCACAGTAAACGAAACTGTTGCAGAATGTGAAAGGGACCCGCTGGTTCCAGCAACAGTCACGGTGTAGGAGCCTGCTGAGCCGCTGCATGATAGAGTCGAAGTACCAGATCCCCCAGTGATACTCGCAGTGGAGAGGGAACACGAGAGACCCGTTAAGGGAGAGACGCTGGCCGCGAGGTTTACAGTGCCAGTGAAACCGCTCAATGGAGCGACGGTAAGCGTCGAGGTTCCGGTGGCACCCGCGAGAACGGAAACAGATGTGGGACTTGCAGTCAAACTGAAATCAGCGACAGGGGCTGAAACTGTAATGGTCAGAGTCGCGCTGGTTTTGACCCGTGCTCCTGATGTCGCCTTGATCTGAGCATGATAAGTTGTAGCCACAGTCGGTGACGCGCTGAAAGTAGCGGTCGAAGTCATCGTCGCTCCAGCCGTCAGAGTAACCGTAGTCGGATTGTAGGTGATGGTGAGCGGTGGAGTGGCAGGTATGATCGCTCCTGTTGAGAGAGTTATGGAACCAGCAAAATTATTCTGACTGGTGAGAGTAATGGTCGCGGTTCCGGTAGAACCAGAAGCAAAAGAAACGGTTGTCGGACTAACGGTGAAGCCAAAATCATTAACAATAACGCTGAGAGTGACAACGCCAGAGAGAGTGTCAGGATTACCCAGCGAGTCACTCGTCGCATAAGTCCCTGTGACGGTCACAAAATAGTTTCCGGCCGCCGTAGCGCTTAGAGAGAGGCTGACGGAACAAGCTACCCCACCCGTAACGCAGGGATTCACTCCGGTCAGAGTAGCAGTAAGACCCGTAGTAGCAGCAGTTGTGAAAGCGACCGAGTCAGTCGCAAAACCCGGATAACCAACACCGGCAGTTGCGGTAATAGTAGCAGTGTTAGGAGTGCCTGGAAACTCAGGACCAAAACTCGACGGAGACGCCGTAACCGTCACGAACGGAGGAGGAGTAGAATTATCAAAATTGCCAGCCTGAGCAGTCTCAGAAACCGCATTAACGCTTCCATTAGATATCGTGACACAGACTCCACCAGAAACACTAGTTCCAGTACAGCCTGTCTGGTAAGCTACCAGAATGCCTCCAGCAGCCGTCGTCCCAGTCATATTGTATATCGCGGTGAAGAGTAGGCCCGTGGTTGGAGGAGTCGTTAGCAGTCCGAGACCAGCGGTAGCCGTAAAGTGGAGAGTGTCAACGGTGTCAGTTCCGGCACAGACAGATCCCGACTTTAGCACTCCCTGAAGACACTCAAGAATGACAGTAGGAGTCCCCGGCAGAAGAGTTCCAGTCAGATCAACGCCA
>Ga0099828_10003192_pt1 | contig 11444 bp, 6 predicted proteins | sample CZO8metaG_2_FD_79338 | JGI IMG/M metagenome (GOLD analysis project Ga0099828, IMG submission 79338) | Vadose zone soil microbial communities from the Eel River Critical Zone Observatory, Northern California, USA - CZOApr15con2H1.8 metaG | ecosystem: Environmental > Terrestrial > Soil > Vadose...
CAGGGCCGACATGACGTGCTTGATGCGGGTGTAGTCCTCGAACCCGTACATCGACAGGTCCTTGCCGTAGCCGGAGTGCTTGAAGCCACCGTGCGGCATCTCGGCCACCAGCGGGATGTGCGTGTTGATCCACACGCAGCCGAAGTCCAGCCGCCTGGCCATCCGCATCGCGCGGCGGTGATCGGACGTCCACACCGACGAGGCGAGCCCGTAGTCGGTCCCGTTCGCCCAGCGCAGCGCCTCGTCCTCGTCGCTGAACTGCTGCACGGTGATGACCGGGCCGAACACCTCGTTCTGCACGATCTCGTCGTCCTGCTGCAGCCCGTCTACCACGCTGGCCTCGAAGAAGAAGCCGCGGGAGCCGGTCTGCTTGCCGCCGGTGACCACCCTCGCGTGGTCAGGCAGCCGGCCGATGAACCCGGCCACCCGGTCCAGCTGGCTGGCGTTGTTCAGCGGGCCGAAGTCGGCGTCACGCACGTCGGGGCCGCCCACCGTCTGGCCCTTTGCCTGCTCGGCCAGCGCCCCGACGAAGTCGTCGTGCACGCCGGGCCCGGTCATCACCCGGGTGGCGGCGGTGCAGTCCTGACCGGCGTTGAAGTACCCGGCGGCCGCGATCGCCTCGGCTGCCTTGGCCGGGTCGGCGTCGTCGAACACGATGACCGGGGCCTTGCCGCCGAGTTCCAGGTGCACCCGCTTCAGGCCGGCCGCCGCGGCGGCCGCGACTTCCTGGCCGGCTCGCACGCTGCCGGTGATCGACACCATCTGCGGCACCGGGTGCGAGACCAGCGCCCGGCCGGTGTTCCGGTCGCCGCAGATCACGTTGAACACGCCGGGCGGCAGGAACTCGGCCATCGTCTCGGCCATCAGCAGCGTCGACACCGGCGTGGTGTCCGACGGCTTGAGCACCATCGTGTTGCCCGCCGCCAGCGCGGGCGCCCACTTCCAGACCGCCATCATCATCGGGTAGTTCCACGGGGTGACCGCGGCGCAGACCCCGACCGGCTCGCGCCGGATGAACGAGGTGAACCCGGACATGTACTCCCCGGCCGAGCGGCCGTCCAGCATCCGGGCCGCGCCGGCGAAGAACCTGATCTGGTCCACCATCGGCGGGATTTCCTCGGAGGCGGTCAGCGCGATCGGCTTGCCGGTGTTCCGCGACTCGGCGGCGACGAACTCATCGGCCCTGGCCTCGATGGCGTCCGCGATCCGCAGCAGGGCAAGGCTGCGCTCGCCGGGGGTCGCGTCCCGCCAGCCGTCGAACGCCTCGGCCGCCGACGAGAACGCGGCGTCCACCTCGGCATCCCCGGATATCGGGGCGGTGGCAAATGCCTCGCCGGTGCTCGGGTTGATCAGCTCGGCTCGCTTATCGAACGCCGTGTCAGTCCACTGTCCGCCGATGAAGTTACGCAGTTCTTCCACCACGTGGCCTCCGTTCAGGATCTTTATGGTTTTCTCTGCCCGCCGGGCTGGCGGGGGGCTTGGCGGAGTCAGCCGGGCGTGCGTTCCTCGCACGCCCACGGCGAACCGTAGTCGTTGAGCAGGTCGAGGAACGGCTGCGCGGGGAGGGCCTCGGGGCCGAGCACCCCGGCCCCGGACCAGGTGCCGGAGTCGATGAGCTCCAGCGCGACGACCGGGTTGACCGCGGTCTGCCAGACCACCGCCTGGGAGTCGTACTCGGCCATGGACCAGTCGTTGTCCACGACGTGGTGCAGGTAGACCTCGCGCGGCCCGCCGTCCTTGCCGGTGCCGGTGATCCAGGTGCCCGCGCAGGTCAGGCCGCTCATCTTGGCCCCGAGCGTGGCCGGGTCCGGCAGGCACGCGGCGACCACGTCGCGCGGCGACACGGTGACGCCGCCGGCCTGGACCGGCGCCACCTGGTCGAGGCCGAGCTTCTGCAGTGTCCGAAGCACGCCGATGAACTCGGCGCCGAGCCCGTATTTGAAGGTGACCCGCTGCGCCTGCACCCAGCGCGGGATCAGCAGCACCTCCTCGTGCTCGACGTTCACGCACTCCACCGGGCCGATGCCGGACGGGAAGTCGAACACCTCGGGCTCGCTGAACGGCTCGGTGGTGAACCAGCCGCGGTCGCGCTCCCAGATGACCGGCGGGTTGAGGCATTCCTCGATCGTCGTCCAGATCGAGAAGGTGGGAGCGAAGTCATATCCCGCGACGACCAGGTTCGCGCCGTCCCTGACGCCGACATCGCGGATATCACTGAACATCGTGTCGGCGGCATGCCGGGCAAAGATGTCGGACAGCCCTGGCTCGACGCCGATACCGACAAGCGCGAGCTTCCCGCGGTCCTCCCACTGGGCGGCCAGCGCGAATTGCTCGTCACCGAGCTTGACACCGGTCTTGCTATAGGGCTCATCCTGGTGCGCGCGAGATAGCGACATCGCCATGTCCAGGTAATGCGTGCCCGCCCGGAGCGCCGCGCGGTAAAGCGGCAGCACGAAACGAGGGTCGGTCGCGTTCATGAGTACGTCGCACGAGTGCTCCGCCAGCAACGCGGCCACCTGCTGCTCGTCGCGGGCGTCAAGCTGCACGGCGGGCCAGGCCGCGGCCCCCGCGCCCGCCGCCGCGGCCCCCGCGCCCTGCGCTGTGCTCGCCGCGTGCTGCGCTCTGGCCAGGTCATAGTCGGCTATGACAAGCTCGGCGAACTTGCGGCGTGCGGCGATCCGGGCGAACGCCGTGCCGACTCCGCCGGCCCCGACCAGAAGGATGCGCATACGGGCGATACTAGCCCGGAAACAACGCGACCCACGGGACCAGTGGAGATGCAGAGCTGTTACAACTGAAATCGTTCCCTGGGGGAATAATTCGTGCTAGAACCGTCGCACTGGGGTGCGGATGAAGTCGTGCCCGGGTGCCCGGATCGCCGCACTCGATGAGGCGCAGCCGCAGTCGCGTGCCTGACCCGGCGGGGCCGGGTAGCCGGCGGCGCTCGCGTCCGGTGCCCCGGCGTCGGCGGCAGCGCCTACGCTGGGGCAGGTGACCGCCACGGCCGTTGACACGCTCCTCGATGGGCTGAACCCGCAGCAGCGCGCTGCCGTCCTGCACGAGGGCAGCCCGCTGCTCATCGTGGCCGGGGCAGGCTCGGGCAAGACCCGGGTGCTGACCCACCGGATCGCCTACCTGCTGGCGGAGCGGGAGGTATCGCCCGCCCAGATCCTGGCGATCACCTTCACGAACAAGGCCGCGGGGGAGATGGCCGCCAGGGCCGCGGCGCTGACCGGCTCCCGGGCGCGGTCGATGTGGCTGATGACGTTCCACTCGGCCTGCGTCCGCATCCTGCGCAGGGAGGCCAGCCGGTTCGGCTACCCGTCGTCGTTCTCGATCTACGACCAGGCCGACTCCCGCCGGCTGATGGCGATGGTCTGCCGCGAGCTTGACCTGGACGCCAAGTACCACTCGCCGAAGGCGATGGTCCATCAGGTTTCCAACCTCAAGAACGAGCTTGTCGATTACGAGACGCATAGCGCCCGCGCCTCCGGGTACCGCGAGAAGGCGCTGGCCGAGGCGTATTCGGAGTACCAGCGCAGGCTCGTCGCGGCAGGCGCGATGGACTTCGATGACCTGATCATGGTCACGGTCCACCTGCTGCAGGCGTTCCCCGAGGTCGCGGCCGCGTACCGGAGCAGGTTCCGGCACGTGCTCGTCGATGAGTACCAGGACACCAACCACGCGCAGTATGTCCTGGTCAGGGAGCTCGCCGGACAGGGCAGGAGCACTTCGAGCCGGAACGGGGATGGCCCGGGCAGCTCGCCCGGGCTGGCCGATCTCGCCCCGGCCGAGCTGTGCGTGGTCGGTGACGCCGACCAGTCCATCTACGCCTTCCGCGGCGCGACGATCAGGAACATCGAGGAGTTCGAGCGCGACTTCGCCGGCGCCCGGGTGATCCTGCTGGAGCAGAACTACCGCTCCACGCAGAACATCCTGGCCGCGGCGAACGCCGTGGTCTCCCGCAACGCGAGCCGGATACCCAAGAACCTCTGGTCCGACCAGGGCGACGGCCCGCCGATTGTCGGGTACGTCGCGGACAGCGAGCACGACGAGGCGGCGTTCGTCGCCGAGGAGGTGGACAGGCTCGCCGACGAGGGCGAAGCGACCCCGGGGCAGGTCGCGGTGTTCTACCGGACGAACGCGCAATCCCGGGTCTTCGAGGAAGTCTTCATCCGGGCCGGGATGCCCTACAAGGTGGTCGGCGGGTTGCGGTTCTACGAGCGGCGCGAGGTCCGCGACCTGCTCGGCTACCTGCGCCTGATCGCCAATCCGGCTGACGAGGTGTCGCTGCGCCGGGTGCTGAACGTGCCCCGCCGGGGGATCGGCGAGCGGGCCGAGGAATGCGTCGCCGCGCTGGCGAACTCCGGCCGGATCACGTTCGCCGAGGCGCTGGCCCGCCCGCAGGACGTGCCCGGGCTCGCCACTCGCTCGGCCCGCTCGATCGAGGCGTTCAACGAGCTGATCGGCGGGCTGCGCGAGCTGGCGGCGGCGGGCAGCCCGGCGGCCGATGTCGCGGAGGCCGCGCTTGACCGCTCCGGCTACCGCGCCGAGCTGGAGGCATCCAGCGACCTGCAGGACGCGAGCCGGATCGAGAACCTGACCGAGCTTGTGTCGGTGGCGCGGGAGTACGACGGCCAGCACCCGGACGGATCGCTGCTCGACTTCCTTGAGCAGGTCTCCCTGGTAGCAGACGCGGACCAGATCCCGGACGGTGAGGATCACGGCGGCCTGGTGACGCTGATGACGCTGCACACCGCCAAGGGACTGGAGTTCCCCGTGGTCTTCCTGACCGGGCTGGAGGAGAACGTCTTCCCGCACGAGCGGTCGGTCGGCAACGAGCGGGAGCTTGAGGAGGAGCGGCGGCTGGCGTACGTGGGGATCACCCGGGCCGAGCGCCGGCTGTACCTGACCCGGGCGATGACCCGCGCCTGGTGGGGCCGCCCGGGCTATCACAAGCAGTCCAGGTTCCTCACCGAGGTGCCGTCCGGGCTGCTGGAATGGCGGCGGGACGAGTCCGCGGCCACGCCCCCGGCGTCCGAGCGGCTGGCCCGCAGGCCGGGGATGAACGCGGCGGGCAACCGGCCGGTTCCCGCACTGGCGCCCGGCGACCGGGTGACCCACGACGCCTACGGGCTCGGCCGGGTGCTGTCGGTGGAGGGCCGCGGCGACGACCCCGAGGCCAAGATCGACTTCGGCGGGGACTACGGGATCAAGCACCTGGTCCTGCGCTATGCCCCGATCGAGAAGCTATAGAGGCGGCTGCCAGCCCGGGGGCCGGCCCGAGTGGCCGACGCGTTTCTATTGGCGGCCTCCTGAAGGACACGTCCGGCAGTAGCGCTGACGACTGGCGCCCAGGGCATGCCAGCGTTCGATCCGCCCTCGGCGGGGTCACGTTGCGGACTAGGCTGCTAGTGAGGCGCGCTCATCTCGCTGGTCGGATGTGGACGCTGGTTCGGGAGGACTCCATGAGCAGCATCCGGGTAGTCATCGCGAAGCCCGGCCTCGACGGCCATGATCGCGGAGCCAAGGTCGTCGCCAGGGCGCTGCGTGATGCCGGGGTGGAGGTCATCTACACCGGGCTGCACCAGACTCCGGAGCAGATCGTGGCCGCCGCACTGCAGGAGGACGCCGACGCGATCGGGCTGTCGATTCTGTCCGGCGCGCACATGACTCAGTTCGGCCGGGTGCTTGAGCTGCTCAGGGAAAATGACGCCACGGACATCGTCGTGTTCGGCGGCGGCATCATCCCGGACGCCGACATCACCGAGCTCGAGCGGATGGGCGTGGCGAGGATCTTCACGCCCGGCGCGTCGATGTCCGAGATCGTCGACTGGGTCCGGTCGGAACTCGGCAGCGTCGAGCCAGTCAGCTAGCGCTGGTCAGCCTGCACCGGCCGGCCTGCGCTCGGCCCTGCGGCCCAGTTCGGCCCTGCGGCCCAGTTCGGCCCCGCGGCCAGCTCGGCCCCGCGGCCAGCTCGGCCCCGCGGCCCAGCTCGGCCCTGCGGCCCAGCTCGGCCCCGCGGCCCAGCTCGGCCCCGCGGCCCAGCTCGGCCCCGCGGCCCAGCTCGGCCCTGCGGCCCAGCTCGGCCCCGCGGCCCAGCTCGGCCCCGCGGCCCAGTTCGGCCCCGCGGTCCAGCTCCCACTAGGCTTCCTGCGCAGACCACAGCAGACCCAGGCAGCGCGCCGGCCAGGCTGAGCGCGGGCCGGGCAGCGGACAAGGACGGACTCCTAGTGGACCTGTTCGAGCATCAGGCGAAGGAACTCTTCGAGGAGTACGGGGTTCCCGTGCAGCGGGGCCAGGTCGCCGCAACGCCCGAGGAAGCCCACGAGATCGCGGCGGGCTTCGCGGCCGATGGCACCCCGCTGGTCGTGGTGAAGGCGCAGGTCAAAGTTGGCGGCCGCGGCAAGGCAGGCGGCGTCAAGCTCGCCGACGGCCCGGCCGAGGCGGAGGCGAAGGCACGCCAGATCCTCGGCATGGACATCAAGGGCCATACGGTCCGCAAGGTCCTGATCGCGCAGGCCAGCGACATCGCGCAGGAGTACTACCTCTCGTTCTTGCTCGACCGGGCCGCCCGCACCTTCGTCGCGATTTGCTCGGTACAGGGTGGCGTGGAGATCGAGGAGGTCGCGCACACCAACCCCGAGGCCGTGGCCAGGATCCCGGTCGACCCGCTGACCGGCGTGGATGCGGCCAAGGCAGCGGAGATCATCCGCGCCGGGGGCCTGCCGCCGGAGGCCGCCGGCCAGGCTGCTGTGCTGGCCGAGCGGCTGTGGTCGGTCTTCGCCGACGAGGACGCCACGCTGGTCGAGGTCAACCCGATGGCGCTGACCGAGCAGGGTGCGGTGCTCGCCGTCGACGGCAAGGTGAGCCTGGACGACAACGCTGCCTTCCGGCAGCAGCACGCCCGGTTCGCCGACGCCGACGCGGCCGACCCGCTGGAGGCCAGGGCCAGGGCCAAGCACCTTAACTACGTGAAGCTCGACGGGCAGGTCGGCATCATCGGGAACGGCGCCGGGCTCGTCATGTCCACCCTGGACGTCGTCGCTTACGCGGGCGAGGCGTTCGGCGGGGTCCGCCCGGCTAACTTCCTCGACATCGGCGGCGGCGCATCGGCCGAGGTGATGGCGGACGGCCTGGAGATCGTGCTTTCCGACCCCTCGGTCCGCAGCGTGCTGGTCAACGTGTTCGGCGGGATTACCTCCTGTGACGCGGTCGCGAACGGGATCGTATCGGCGATCGGCATGCTGGGCGCGCGGGGCGAGCAGGTCGGTCACCCGATCGTGGTGCGGCTGGACGGCAACAAGGCGGCCGAGGGCCGGCGCATCCTGGACGAGGCGGGCATCGGCGTCGTCGAGCAGGTGGCGACCATGGACGACGCGGCCCGGCGGGCCGCCGAGCTGGCCTCAGCGGCCGCGACGGGAGCATGAGATGGCTATCTTCCTGACCGAGCGGAGCCGGGTCATCGTCCAGGGCATCACCGGATCCGAGGGCCGCAGGCATGGCGCCAGGATGCTCGCGGCCGGCACGAACGTGGTCGGCGGAACCAACCCGCGCAAGGCCGGTCAGACCATCGACCTGTCCGGCCACGAGGTGCCGGTCTTCGGCACGGTGGCGGACGCGATGGCCGCGACCGGCGCCGACGTGTCGGTGGTGTTCGTGCCGCCGGCCGGCACCAAGAACGCGGTGATCGAGGCGATCGACGCGAGCATGCCGCTGGTCATCGTGATCACCGAGGGCATTCCCGTGCACGACACCGCGATATTCTGGGCGTACGCGTCCGCGCACGGCAACGTCACCCGCATCGTCGGCCCGAACTGCCCGGGGGTCGCCTCGCCAGGCAAGTCGAACGCGGGCATCATCCCGGCCGACATCTCTACCGAGGGTCGGATCGGCCTGGTCTCCAAGTCCGGCACGCTGACCTACCAGATGATGTACGAGCTGCGGGACATCGGCTTCTCCACCGCAGTTGGGATCGGCGGTGACCCGGTCATCGGGACGACTCACATCGATTGCCTGCGGGCCTTCGAGGACGACCCGCAGACCGAGGCGATCGTGATGATCGGGGAGATCGGCGGCGACGCCGAGGAGCGCGCTGCCGCCTTCGTCGAGCGCAACGTGACCAAGCCGGTGGTGGCCTACGTGGCCGGCTTTACCGCGCCCGAGGGCAGGACGATGGGTCACGCTGGTGCTATCATCTCCGGATCGGCAGGCACCGCCCAGGCCAAGAAGGAAGCGCTGGAGAAGGTAGGGGTCCGGGTCGGCAGAACGCCGAGCGGGACAGCAGGCCTGGTCCGGGAGATCATGCAGGGCCGCTAGTCTGATTTGATCTTGAGACTGCGTGACGCTGTTGTGGCGCACGATGCATGCCAGGCGCGACCGGGCCGTAGACCGCTGGCGGACTCCGGCCTGACCCGGCATTTCCGCGGACTGCACCCGATCTGGCTATATCCGGTGTCGCCGGATATCTGGCGTCTTCCGGCACCGGCGTTGCGGCGCGCCTCCGCCCCAGCAGGCCCGGACCTTGCCAGGCTTGAGCATTATGACGACGTCAGCACTTGGCACACAGCACTCAGGCGCAGCGCAGGACAGCGCGGCGGGTGCTGGTAACCAGGCAGGCGGCGAGCCCGGGCAGTCATCGGGCGCGACACGCCCGCTGGTGGTGACGGGCGCCATAGCGGCGGCCGCGGCCGCTGGCACCGGGCTGGTGGCGCTGACGATGCTCGTGCTCGCGGGCTGGATTGCGGCGCCGCATGCGGGGATCGGACTGACCGGGGTGCTCCGCACCGCTGCCGCGCTCTGGCTGGTCGGCCATCATGTCGGCTTCACCCTGCACGGGGCGGGCCGGATCGGGATGCTGCCGCTCGGCCTGGTTCTGCTGCCCGGCGCGCTGCTCTGGCGGGCCGGGCGATGGGTTGTCGCCGCCGGCGGCGTGGCCAGGCTCCGGCATGTCGGCTACGCGGCGCTGGCCCTTGCCGTTCCCTATTCCCTGGTGGCGGGGGCGCTAGCGCTCACCAGCGCATCGCGGCTTGCCGTGCCGTCCGCGCCGCAGGCAGTGGCAGCGGGGTTCCTGCTGGCACTCACCGCCGGAGGGCTCGGCGGCGCACGTGCCCTGGCGCCGTGGCGGCAGCTGGCCGGCCTGCTGTCGGTGCGCTTCCGCTCGGTGATCCTCGGCAGCACCGGGGCGCTCGCGATCCTGGCGATGGCAGGCTGCGTGCTGGCCGGCGCCTCGCTCGCCGCTCATCTTGGCGAGTTCAGGTCCGTCAACGCGACGCTCGCGCCCGGTATCGTCGGCGCGATCCTGCTGATGCTCGCTCAGCTCGCCTACGTCCCTAACGCGGTCATCTGGGCGATCTCGTTCATGCTGGGCCCAGGTTTCGCGTTCGGGACAGGAACGGTCGTGGCTCCGACGGGTTCAGCCCTTGGGTCGCTGCCGGCCTTGCCGATGCTGGCCGGGTTGCCCGCCGGGATGCACAGCGCGCTGCCGGCCTGGCTGTCCGTCGCTGTGCTCGCCCTGCCCTATCTTGCTGGGGTGTTCGGCGGGCTGCTGACGGCCAGGGCGGGCCCGACGTCAGCGCTGGAGGCCGCTCCGCTGTGGGGGTTCGCATCCGGCGCGCTGACTGGCTGCGTTACCGGCGCGCTCGCTGCCTTCGCCGGCGGCCCGCTGGGGGACGGTCGGCTGTCAGTGGTGGGTCCGTCTGGATGGCAGGTCGGCGCTGTGGCCACCCTGGAGGTGGGCGTCGCCGCCGCGGTGACCGCCGGCGTCGCCAACTGGCTGTCGCTGCGCCGGATGGCGGCGGACAGGACCGTCACCGGCCTCGCGGGCGCCGGCCACCCCTGGCCGGGCCACCCCCGGCCGGGCCGGGCCGCCGGCCTGCCGGGCGTGCACCAGTCACCCGGGCTGATCATGACAGCCGGAGACGACGGCGGGCACACGATTTACCTGGATCGGTGGGCAGGTGAAGGGGAGACGGGTACCGGGCGCGGCAGCACGACGGCCGATCACGGGCCATCTGCCCTGCCATAGCCCAGCAGTCCGCCGCTAGAGCCGTCAGTCAGGAAAGGGCCAGCTCGGCAGCCACGGCCCGGGGCCCGATCCGGTGAGGACCCGATGGGCTCGTAGCAACGCGGCGCCCACACCCGCGGCGATCCCGGCCGTGCCATGGGCAATGTTGGGCGCCGGCTTATGGTCGTCCGGGCGCGAACGCCACCACCGCCCGGTCGGGGCAGCCAGGCCCAGTTCCACCAGTCGGCGCCGGCAGCGACAGCGACTTCCGTCCGGCCGAGATGGGCGGCGACCAGGGCAATCCCTGCTGCGCCGTGATAGAGCTCGTGCCAGGGGCCGCGCCCGCCTGGCCACGCCGGCCATTCGATGCCGCCTCCTGCGGGCCACGCGGCATCGACGAGATGGTCGAGCATGGCGGCGCCCCTGCTCCGCAGGCCGACATCGCCGAGGACGGTGGCTGCATGGTGGGTGGCAAGGACCATCCCTGCGTATCCGGTGTAGAGGCCGAACCGTCCATGATCAGGGGTGCGCGACACGAAGAGGGCGGCGTTGCGCGCCGCCACGGCGAGCTCAGCGTCCTCGGTTGCGCTGGCGAGGTCGCTGAGAAACAGGGCGATCCCCGCTCCGGCGCCGTAAAGGGTGGCGTCCAGGGTCTCGGGCACTCCGGGCACGGCCGCCCAGCCCAGACCATCAGGCGTCTCGATAGCCGCCCCGATTAGCCAGCGGGCCGTCTCCCGCGCCGCATGCAGGTAGCGCTCGGCCCTGTCACTCATCTCCGACTCCACGAAGATCTCTGACTCCACGAGGAAATCGTCACAGAGCCGGCTTATGCGGGGTAGGGGCGGGGGGTGACGGTGTGCTGCCGTCCGCTGGGCAGGGTCCAGATCAGGGTGCCGGGCCGGGTCTGCTGGAGGTGCCAGCCGGGGGCCTGCTTGGCGGCGTGGTGCCGGCGGCACAAAGCCGCGAGGTTGCACTCGCAGGTTCTCCCGCCCTGGTCGAACGGGATCGTGTGTGGTCATCATCGCAGCGGCGGGCCGCGCGGCGGCAGCCCGGGTAGGAGCAGGTCCGGTCCCGGATCTTGACCAGGTGCCGCAGGGCCGGTGATGGCTGGTAGGCGCGGGTTTCGCGGGGGTGGCCGCAGGCGCCGGTCTGCAGCCACCTGATCGTGATCCCGGCCAGCCAGGTTGGGTCGCCGCCCGGGCCGGGTGGTCCGGGCTTGTTGCGCTGGCCGGGTGGCCAGGGGTTGCTGCCCGGGCCGGGTGGCCCGGGGCCGGCCCGGGCGCCCGGGGGGCCGGTGCCGGCGGGCGGCCCGGCCCGGGCGCAGCCGTGCCCGGCGGCGCGGCCGTCGGGGGTGGTGATCGTGAGGCACCAGTGGTTCCCGGGGCGGGCGGCGAGCAGGGCGGCGAGGTCGCGGCTGGCGGCGGCGTCGAGCGGGCCG
>Ga0099828_10003193_pt1 | contig 11442 bp, 10 predicted proteins | sample CZO8metaG_2_FD_79338 | JGI IMG/M metagenome (GOLD analysis project Ga0099828, IMG submission 79338) | Vadose zone soil microbial communities from the Eel River Critical Zone Observatory, Northern California, USA - CZOApr15con2H1.8 metaG | ecosystem: Environmental > Terrestrial > Soil > Vadose...
TCCGGCGTTTCGCCCTGGTGCGGAGATAAGTCATGAAGGGGCCATGAGTTGGGTGCCCTCGGAAGGCGACGGCGTGTCCACCGCAGAGGTCGCCTCGGCGAGGCCCACCGCGCGCGTGTATACTCGCGGTCCGCGCGCCATGTGGCTCCTGTACCTTCTCGCCCTGGTCCTGGGTGGAGGGCTCCTGTTCGTGCAGCTCGTCGGGGGAGGACATCACGACGGTGCGGGCCACTTGGGCCACTTCGGGGGAGGCGACCACCTCGGCGGCCCGGACCACCACGCGCAGCAGGGCCCCGGCGTGCTCTCGATCCGGTCCGTGACCTACGGCCTGTTCGCGTTCGGCTTCGTCGGCACCTCCCTTCATGCGCTGCGCCTCGCCGGCGAGCTCGCGACGCTGGCCGTGGCGGCGGCGGCCGGCGCCGCCGTCGCGCTCGCCGTCGGCACGGCCTTGCGCTCCCTGAGCGATCCCGCGGCCTCGGGCGAAGCCGCGCTGATCGAGGCGCGGGGACGCTCCGGCCGCGTCCTCGTGCCGCTCTCCCGCGATCAGCGCGGCAAGGTCCGGGTTCAGATCAAGGGCCAGACCGTCGACCTGCTCGCCACTACGACGGGAGGGCTGCTGCCGGCAGGGGCCGAGGTCGTCGTGGTGGAAGTGAAGGGAGACGTGGCCGAGGTCGTCGCCGCGGGGGAGGCGAGCAAATCATGAGCGGAATCGAGGTAGGTCTCGGCACGGCCATCTTCCTGCTGGTCGTGGCCGTGGGGGCGGTCGTGGCGGTGGCGGTGTTCATCTCCATCCTGCGGCAATTCCTCTTCATCTGCCGCCCGAACGAGATCCTGCTGTTCTCCGGGCGCAAGCACCGCCTTCCCGACGGGTCGTCCGTCGGCTACAAGGTCGTCCGGCGCGGGTGGGCGGTCCGCACGCCGCTCGTCGAGATGGTCTCCCGCATGGACATGCGCTTGTTCATGGTGGAGGTCAGCGTCACCAACGCCTACTCCAAGGGAGGCATCCCGCTCGCGGTGCAGGCCATCGCCAACGTGAAGATCTCGAGCGACGCCAGCCACGTCCGCAACGCGGTGGAGCGCTTCCTGGGGACCACCCCCGAGCAGATCGCGGTGGTGGCCCGGCAGACGCTGGAGGGCGTGCTGCGCGAGGTGCTCGCCCAGCTCACCCCCGAGGAGGTGAACCAGGACCGCTTGAAGTTCGCGGAGTCGCTGAAGGCGAACGCGCAGGACGACTTCGACAAGCTGGGCCTGGAGCTGGACGTGCTGAAGGTGCAGCACGTCTCCGACGAACAAGAGTACCTGCAGAACCTGGGCCGGGCCCGCATCGCCCTCATGATCCGCGACGCCCAGAACGCGGAGAACGAGGCGAACCAGAAGATCGCCGAGGAGCAGGCGGGGGCCCGGCAGAGGGCGGAGTCGGCCCAGAAGATTGCGGAGGCGTCCGTTCTCCAGAAGAAGAACCAGCTCCGCGGCGAGCTGGCGAAGATGGAGGCGCAGGCCAAGTCCATCGAGAACGAGGCGGCGGTGGCCGCGGAGACGGCGCGCGCCACCGCCGAGCAGGAGCTGCAGAAGCTCCGTTCGGAGCTGGAGAAGGCGCGCCTGCAGTGCGACGTGGTCCTGCCCGCGGAGGCGGCCCGGCAGGCGGCCGAGGCGCGCGCGCGGGGGGAGGCGGCACCCCTGACGGAGAACGGAAAGGCCGCGGCCGCCGCGTTGCAGGCCGTGGCCGCGGAGTGGAAGGCCGCCGGCCAGGGCGGACGCGAGGTCTACCTCCTGCAGCAGCTCCGGACGTTCGTCGAGGCCGCGGTCGAGCGGGTGGCCCAGACCCAGATCGGGGAGCTGCAGATCGTCGACGGGGGCGATGGCCGGGCCTACACCGCCTTCGTGGCAAACTTCCCGGCCGCGGTCGCGCGCGTCATGGCCGAGACGGCGCGGGCGGTCGGGGTCGACGTCCGGTCGCTCCTGGGCTCGAAGGACGTGACGCGGTGATCCCCGTCCTCGCCGTCCTGGCCGTCACCGCCTTCATCGTCTTCATGGCCCTGTCCGCCATGCTCAAGCGGCTGCTCTACGTGAGCAATCCGAACGAGGCCCTCATCTTCTCCGGCCGCTCGCGCCGGGTGGCCGACCGCGACGTGGGCTATCGGGTGGTGCGGGGCGGGCGCGCCCTGCGCATGCCGCTGTTCGAGCTGGTGGACAAGGTCGACCTCACCAACATCCCCATCGACATCGAGGTGAAGGGGGCCTATTCCAAGGGAGGAATCCCCCTGAATGTCCACGGGGTGGCCAACGTGAAGCTGCCCGGGGAGGAGCCGCTCCTCAACAACGCCATCGAGCGCTTCCTCGGCCGCACCCGCGAGGACATCCTGCGCATCGCCAAGGAGACCCTGGAGGGCAACCTCCGCGGCGTGCTGGCGCTGCTGACCCCGGAAGAGGTGAACCAGGACAAGGTGCGCTTCGCCCAGACGCTGCTCGAGGAGGCCGAGCACGACCTCGGCCGCATGGGCCTCGTCCTGGACACGCTGAAGATCCAGAACATCACCGACGACGTCGGGTACTTGAACTCGATCGGCCGGATCCAGGGGGCGCGGGTGCGCATGGAGGCCGCCATCGCCGAGGCCGGGGCCAAGGCCGACGCGGCCGCCCAGCAGGCCCATAACTGGTGCGCGTCCGAGATCGCGAAGGTGGATGCCGACCTCGCCATCGCCCGCCAAGAGACGCAGAAACGCATCGTGGACGCCCAGACCCGCCGCGAGGCGATGATCGCGGAGTCGCGAGGCCAGGTCGCGGCCCAGGTCGCGCAGGTCACGGCCGAGATCGAGCGGCAGAAGGCGCGTGTTCTCCAGGTGCAGCGGCAGCTCGACGCCGACGTGGTCCAGCTCGCCGAGGCCGAGCGCCAGGCGCGGGAGGAGAAGGCCCGGGGCGATGCCGCCGTCGTCATCGAGCGCGGCAAGGCGGAGGCGCAGGCGCTGAAGCGCGTCTTCGAGGCCTTCGCCACCGCCGGAGATGGAGCGCGCGAGGTGCTGGCCTTGCAGCAGGTGATCCCCCTGCTCGGGCAGGTCGCGGGCGCGGGGCATCCTCTCTCGGTGCAGAAGGTGTCGGTCCTTCCCGGGACGGACGCGGGCGCGCCCGGCGGGGGCTTCGCCAAGGCTGCCATCGGCGCCACCGAGCAGATCAAGGCCGCCACCGGGGTCGACCTGGCCGGCATCGCCCGCAAGCTCGGGGGCGAGACGAGCTAGTCGCGCGGGTGCGAAGCCTGCCCCGGACATTCCTGCCGGAGAGACAGGCGATGGCCTGTCAAAACAGACGGTCGACGTACACGTCCATCTGATGCTTCCAGTATGGCCAATCGTGGCCGCCTTCGGGGCCCCAGTCGTCGAGATGATGCGGGATGCCCCGGGCCCGGAGCACCTCGGCGAGCCGGTAGGTCGGGCCGCTGTCTTCGTAGGGCCCGCACCCCGTCGCCAGGTGGATGTCGCATTGATGGAGGAGGGAGAGGAAGTGGGGATCGCTCAGGTTGGCCACATAGTCGACGGGGTTGTTGAAGTAGAAGTTGTCGTCGTAGTCCCCGTCCATGAACCGCCGGAGGTCGTACACGCCGGAGAGGGCCAGGCACCGCCGGACGAGGTCGGGGTGCTTCAGCAGGGTATTGGCGGCATGGTACGCGCCGAAGGACGCCCCGGTGGTCGTGATGGGGATGCCGGGTGTCCGGCAGTTGTCGTGGATGAAGGGCACCACTTCGAAGGCCACGTAGGCGTCGTACATCGCCTGCACGTAGCTGCGGTGGCGGGGGTGGGCCCGCTTGTCGTACCAGCTCTGGTTGTTGACGGTGTTGACGCAGAAGACCTTCACCCGCCCCGCGTCGATGTGATGGGAGAGCGCGCCGATCATGCTCTGGCCTTCGTACTCGTTCTCGTCACCGCCGCTCGTGGGGAACACGAGGAGCGGCAGGCCGTAGTGCCCGTAGACCCGGATCCCCATCTCCTTCCCGAGCCGGGATGAATGCCACGAATGGCGCTCCTGGTTCATGCGACCTCCGGGACGGGGATTGTGCCGCCCGGGCGGCCGCGGCGGCAAGCCGGCGGAGCCTAGGCGGACGGCAGGTCCGGCTCGCGGATCGTGAGCCAGTCGGTGCGGGTGCGGTCCCACTCGTGGATGTGGAGGCCGTGGGATTCGAAGAGCGCGCGGATCGCAGGCCGGCGCCAGCCGGCGATGTCCTCGAGCACGGGAACGAGGACGCTGAGCGCGTCGTCGCTGAGGACGGTCCGGCGGGCGATCTGCGAGATGTGCGGAGCCTCGGAGACCGCGATGCTGTAGCCCTCGCGCCGGTTGACATGGAGCATCACGTGGACGTCGGAGCTGCCGTCCCCCATGTAGACGACACGGTCGGGCGCAACCTCGAGGCGCGACTGAAGGTCGTCGAGCACCGCCACCTTCCCGTACCCGGCGGTCACGCGCAGGATTGCCTCCACCTCGCCGGACGCGGGATCGTAGCGGAAGCGCGTGCCGTGGATGTGGTCGGGCGGCACGATGCCTTCGAGCGCGGACTGGATCACCTCTTCCGGCGCGGCCGAGACCACGTGGAACGAGAAGTGGTGGCCTTCGATGCCGTCCTCGAGGAGGCGGCAGAGCAGGGGGATGTTCCGCTTGAGGCGGATGCGCCGGCCCGCCTCCTGCAGGTGCTCGCGCCGCACCTGACGCAGCTCGGGGTCGTGCAGGATCAAGTAGGCCAGCTCGCCCCCCTGCTGGACCAGGTTGATACGGGCGAGCCCCGCCACCTTCTCCACGAAGCTCCCCACGCCGAGGATCTCGCTCAGGACGTGGCCGGAGTCGTTGAAGCTCAGGGTCTGGTCGAAATCGCTCGCCAACAGGTACTGCTTCATCCCGTCCAAGGTACGATCCGGCGCTACCCTTGTCAAATTCATTGTTTTCATATGCGTCATGAATCAGATTTATGATAAGTCCCATGGAGCTGACCCAGTTCAGGACGCTGCGGGAGGTCGCCGAGACCCTCAATTTCACCCGGGCCGCGGAGCGGCTGGGACTCACCCAGTCCGCCGTCAGCCATCAGATCAAGTCGCTCGAGGCGGAGCTCGGCGAGCCGCTCTTCGTGCGCGTCAAGAGAGGCGTTCTTCTCTCGGAGGGCGGCCGGGCCGCCCTCGATCATGCGATCCGGATCCTGGACGAGGTCGAAGCGCTGCGCGTGCGGCTTCCGGGCGCAGGGCGGGCCCCGTCGGGACGGGTACGGGCGGCGGCCGCCACCCAGGCCTTCGTCCATCTGTTCGCGGAGCTGTTCGAGTCTTTCATGAAGGGCCACGCCCGCATCGAGCTGACCTTCCGGACCACGGTCAGCACCGATCAAACGGTGGCGGACATCCTCAACGGCGCGGCCGAGGTCGGCTTCGCCGCGTTGCCCGTCTACTCACCCTCGCTCCAGGTGAGGGAGCTGTTCGAGGACGAGCTGGTGCTGGTGGCGGGCCCGCGCCACCGTCTCTCCGGCCGGAGGTCGGTGTCGGTGCGCGACATCGCGGCCGAGCGCCTGGTGCTCTTCGAGCGGGGGTCGTCGATTCGCCGGGCGACCGACGCCTTCTTCCATCGGGTCGGGGTGCGTCCCGAGCTGGCCCTGGAGTCCAACGACACCTACTTCGTGAAGCTGATGGTCGAGCACGGCCTGGGCGTCTCCCTGCTGCCGGCGTGGGCGGTGCGGGAGGAAGTCACGAAAGGCCGGCTCGTGCGCCTGGCCGTCGCCGGCCATCGCCTGCGGCGCTCCGTGTCGATGATCTTCCTCGGCCGCATGCCCCCGGCGGCCACCCGCGCCTTCGTTGAATTCATGCTCGCCCACCGCGCCGAGCTCCAAGCCGTCGCCCACGCCTAGCAAGAAAGGCCTTTTTAACGCGGAGGACGCGGAGAAAGAAAGAATTGGAGACAAGCGTTCCTCTAGATCCTCTGCGACCTCTCCGTTTGTTCTCCGCGTCCTCTGCGTTGAAGAGCCGGTGTCGCCTAGCGCAGGAATCGGCGCACGGGAGCCGGGGCGACGAGGGTCGACAGGAACGCGGAGTTCGACGGCGTCTTCTGGATCTTGTCGATCAGGAACTGCGCCGCTTCCACCGTGGACAGGTCGGCCAGGGCCCGGCGCAGGAGATGGCGCTTGGCGAGCTCCTCCGGCGAGCAAAGCAGCTCCTCGCGCCGCGTGCCCGACTTCAGCACGTCCACCGCCGGGAAGATGCGGCGGTCCGCGATCGCGCGATCGAGGATCAGCTCCATGTTCCCGGTGCCCTTGAACTCCTGGAAGATCACCTCGTCCATGCGGCTCCCGGTGTCGATGAGGGCGGTGGCGAGGATCGTCAGGCTGCCGCTGCCCTCGCAGTTGCGCGCGGCGCCGAAGAACTGCCGCGGGAACTGCAGGGCCCGGTTGTCGACGCCGCCGCTCATGGTGCGTCCGCCGGGACCCATCTCCCGGTTGCTGGCGCGGCCGAGCCGGGTGAGGCTGTCGAGCAGGATCACGACGTGCCGGCCCGCCTCCACCAGCCTCCGGGCCCGCTCGATGGCCAGCTTGGCCAGGCGCATGTGGGCATCGGCGGCGGAGTCGGCCGAGGAGGCCAGCACCTCCGCCCGCACCGCCCGGCGGAAATGCGTCACCTCTTCCGGGCGCTCGTCGATGAGCAACAGGATGAGATGCACCTCGGGATGATGCTTCGCGATGGCCTGGCCCAGGTGCTCGAGCAGCGTCGTCTTGCCCGCCTTGGGCGGCGAGACGATGAGCCCGCGCTGGCCCCGGCCGATGGGCGCGATGAGGTCGATGATCCGGAGGCTGGTCTCCCCCTGCTCGGCGGCAAGGTTCAAGGCCTCGTGCGGGTTCACCGACACGAGATCCTGGAAGTGAGGCAGCGCCCGGTATTCCTCCGGGCTGAGGCCGCTCGCCTTGTGGATCTCGACCAGTGTGCGGCGCCCGCCACCCCCGTCGCGAGCCAGGCCCTCGATCTCCGTGCCGTCGCGCAAGGCGTAGTCCCGCGCAATTGAAGGCGGAACCACGGCATCGTCGCGGGTCGGCAGGTAGTTCTGGGCGGCCTGCCTCAGGAACCCTCCGCTGCCCTCGGTGAGATCAACGACCCCGGCGACCGGTGTGGTCGGTCCAGTGGTCGGGATCGGGGCTTGGCGGGGATCCCGCGGCCCTCGCGGCCCCTGCTGTTGCGGATGGGGTCCGTTGGGCCGATCGTGTCGGTGGGGGTGTCGATGGCGCCGCGGGTGTCGCGGGCCGTGCCTCATCGGCGGCCCGTGTGCCGCGGAACGATCATCGTCTCCTCCGATACGGACTATAGCACGGACCGGGGGTCCGTGCCGAGGGGTGGGGGTGACAGGCCAGGGCAGAGGTCATGGCCGCTCGCCCGGCAACAGGGGCCGGAAGGTCACGACATAGGTCTTGTCCCCGGCGCAGACCGAGGCCGGGCTGGCTCCGGTCGGCCAGTCGCGCAGCGAGTCTCCCGGCAGCGTGCGGGGAGCGAAGATGCTTTCCGCGGGCGATTCCTTGAAGGGCCACGAGCGGCAGCCCCCGGCGAGCGTTCCCTCCCGGGCGCTCACGGCGTACGCCCCCGGCTCGTAGGGACGCAGGCTGGGATGGTCGAACCGCGCGAGGTCGTCGATGAGCGTGGCCAGCGGCCGGAGGGCGGGCGCCGCCTGGGAGGTGTCACCGATGACGGCCATGTCGAGCGGCCGCCCGCGCCGGAGCAACAGGCGCTGACGGCCCTCGCCGCCGCCCAACCGCACGGTTCCCGCGAGCCCGGGCAGCTTGCGGATCTCGGCGACGCGCCGGTCGAGGGCCTTGACCTCGGCCGAAGAGAGGTGGCCCGCGACGAGCCGGCTCGTCCCGCCCACGAAGACCTGCCCGTCCTCGAGGAGGACGAACCGCGCCGGCGCCGATTCGGGGACGTCGTCAGGACGAAGCCGCCCGTAGACCTCGAGCACGACAATCGCGTTCGGGATCTCTCCGGTGGCGGCGGCCGCGGGGACGCCGAGCGAAACCAGCAGCAGGACCGCCCCGGCCCTCATGCCGGATCCGATACGATGCGGTTGCGGCCGGTTTCCTTGGCCCGATAGAGGTTCCGGTCGGCGGCCTCGACGAGGATCTGGGCGTCCTCGGAGTCGTCGGGGAATACGGCCACTCCCCCGCTCACCGTGACCCGGCCCCCCGGTTGCTTCTCGCCGCCACGGAAGGAGTGGGCCTCGATCGCCTGCCGCACCGCCTCCGCGAAGCGTGCCGCCTCCTCCCGTCCCGCGCCGTAGAGCAGCGAGATGAACTCCTCGCCGCCGTAGCGGGCCAGGATGTCCCCGCGGCGGCCGACCTGCTTCATCAGCTTCCCCAGCGTGGACAGCACCACGTTGCCCTCTTCGTGGCCGTTGCTGTCGTTGAAATGCTTGAAGTGGTCGATGTCGAAGAGAACGACGGCGAGCTGGTCGTCGGTCTCCTGGGCGCGCTCCACCTCGATGTCGAGCCGCTCGCGGAAGAAGCCCACGTTGTAGAGCTTCGTCAGCGGATCGGTGATCGCCCGGCGGTGCGTCTTCGTCACCTCCCGCGTCAGGTCGCGCACCCTCTCGACCTGCACGCGGTAGAGCTCCTCCAGGATGTCCGGCCGGCGGCGGAGCACTTCGCGGAATGCGGCGACGGGGACCTTGAGGATCCGGCAGGTGGTGCGGGCGCGCACGGTCGCCGAGCGGTTGCCGCCGTCGCTCGCAAGCTCCCCCACCAGCGTGCCCGCCTCCATGCTTCTCAGCACCACCTCCTGCTCCTCGGACGTCTTGTTCACGACCTCCAGCGAGCCCTCGACCAGATAGGCCACCGAATCGCCCGGGTCGCCCTCCTTCCACAGCAGGGACCCCGGCGGCAGGGCGGCTTCCGTGCCCACCCGCTTCAGCTCCGCGTAGATGATCTGCGGCATCTGGTCCGCCAAGGGTCCCCCCTCGGACCATGATATCCGGCCGCCGGGGCCCTCAGCGGGCGTAGATCGCGATCACCCGCTCGATGGCCCGGCGGCACACCGCGCAGAAGCCGACCTCGTCGCGCGTGAACATGGTGCAGTCGATCTGGGGGCGGTAGTAGCCCCTCGCCTGGTAGATCGCGCCTTCGAAGGCGCCCACCTTGCCCGAATGCGGGGCGGAGCCGAGAAGCCGGCTCATCCGCTCGCGTTCCTCGCGGAAGAGCGCCTCCATCTCCGCCTCCGGGCGCTTCTCCTCCCGGATCTTCCGCCGGCGGGCCTGGATCTCCCGCTGGGCGGCCTCGAACGCCTCCTTGGGCCAGGGCGTGGGCAGGGGGACGCCGGGGGAGACGAGGTCGCGCCACTTGGCCGCCTGCGGGTCGGCGGTCGCGTTGGGCTCCCAGGGCTCCGGCCGCTCGGCGGCGGCCACCGGCGCCTGGTACGCCACCGGGGACGTGTAGTACTCGTCGGCGAGGCCCGCGAAGTGGTGGCCGAACTCGTGGACGAGGACGTAGGGCGTGAAGGCATTGTCGGCGGCCACGGTCGCATAGAGGTTGTGGATGCCGCCGCCGCCGTACTTCCGGTCGTTGACCACGATCTCGATGAACTCGTAGGGCGCCGCGGAGGCCACCTCCCGCAGGCGCTTGTTTTCGAAGTCCAGGACGTAGCGTTCCGAGCCGAAGGCGTCGTAGGTCGCGCCGAGCGCGCTGCGCCGGTAGACGCCGTCCGAGGGCCGCGAGACGCCGCTCTCCTCCGAGGGAGTGTCGGCGGCCCACACGTTGAACTGCGCGCGGTGCTCCTTGAACGGGGAAGCCCCGAACAGCGTGTCGGCCAGGCGTTTCGCGTCGCGGTGCCACTTGTCGATCTCGGCGACGGTGTTGCCGTCGCCGAGCAGCAGCAGGTCGACCCTGTCTGCGGGCTCGCCGTTCTTCATGACCGCCCACACCTTGATCGCCGGAGGAGGGCGCCGGTCCACGGCCGGGCCGGCGGGGTCCACCCTCACCGACCATGCGGGCTGGAAGACGCCGCGCGTGTCGCGCTTCTTGATCGTGACCGTCACCGGCGCGTCCGGCTCCGGGAAGCGCACGGACTCCTGGAAGCCGCGCGCGCGATCCCGGGCCTCGGGGGTCGTCTCCCACTCTCCGTAGATGCTCGCGAAGCCGCGCGAGTACAGGGGCTCGCCGCTCTTGCCGTCCCGCACTTCGAACAGATAGCGGCCGAGGCCGGTGTCGTCGAGGCGCCGGTCCGGCGGACCGGGCCAGGGCCCCTCGCGTACGACGGCGTCGAGGGCGAAGCGCTCCTCCCGCGCGTCGCCGGTGTGCAAGTAGTCGAGCCGCAGGGTGGCGGGTGTGGTGGTCGCGGCAGCGAGCAGAGCAAGGATCAGCAAGTTCACCCCTCACCAGGCCCTCTCCCCGCAGGAGAGAGATCCTGGAGAAAGATTATCCAGGATGCGCCGCCACGCGGGTGGAGCGCTTTCACCCCTCACCCAGGCCCTCTCCCCTTCGGGGAGAGGGATTAAAGGTTGCGCATGACGAGACGGAGCGCACCTCGACCGAGCGCACCTCGACCGGAGTGCACCTCGTCTGATAGCCTCGGGAACTACCATGAAGCTGCGCGCCTTCGCCGTAACCAGTGTCCTCGCCGCGGCCGGCCTCGCTGCCGCCGCGACCGTCCCCACCCGCGCCCGCAACGGGATGGTGGCCTCCCAGAACTTCGTCGCGTCCCAGGTGGGTGTCGAGGCGCTGTGGGACGGGGGCAACGCCGTGGACGCCGCGGTCGCCACCGCGTTCGCGCTCGCCGTCACGCATCCCTCCGCGGGCAACATCGGAGGCGGAGGCTTCCTGCTCTACCGGCCGCCGTCCGGCGAGGCGGTCGCGTACGACTTCCGGGAAACGGCGCCCGCCGGCGCCGGCCCCACGATGTTCCTGAAGGACGGCGCGTACGACGCGGACCTGCACCACAACAGTCATCTGTCGGTCGGCGTGCCCGGAACCGTCGCCGGGCTGCACATGGCCTGGAAGGCGCACGGCAAGCTGCCCTGGCGCCGGCTGCTCGCGCCGGCGGTGACGCTCGCCCGCGACGGCATCATGGTGACCGCCGGCCTCGCCCGCTCGCTGAAGGAAGTCCTGCCGGAGATGAAGCGTTACCCGGCCTCGTTCGCCCAGTTCAGCCGGACCGGCGAGCCCTATGAGATGGGCGACATCCTCAAGCAGCCGACGCTGGCGAAGACGCTCGAGCGCATCGCCGACCGCGGCCCCGCGGGATTCTACGAGGGCGAGACGGCCGCGCTCATCGAGAAGGAGATGAGGGCGGGCGGCGGCCTCATCACGCGCGCCGACCTCGCCGCCTACCGGCCCGAGCGCCGGACGCCCCTGGGCGGGACCTACCGCGGGTACGAGGTCCTCGCGATGCCGCCGCCCAGCTCCGGAGGGACGGCCCTGCTCGAGATGCTGAACGTGCTCGAGGGCTATGACCTCAA
>Ga0099828_10003198_pt1 | contig 11434 bp, 15 predicted proteins | sample CZO8metaG_2_FD_79338 | JGI IMG/M metagenome (GOLD analysis project Ga0099828, IMG submission 79338) | Vadose zone soil microbial communities from the Eel River Critical Zone Observatory, Northern California, USA - CZOApr15con2H1.8 metaG | ecosystem: Environmental > Terrestrial > Soil > Vadose...
ACAACAACGTCCGCTCCTCCACGTGCATTCTATATCCGAACGATATGCCGAAGAACAATAGCAGCACCAATAGCGCGCCCCAGGACTGCACCGCCAAGCCCAGTCCAATGAACGTGATCAGGACCCCAGTATACGACGGGTGACGGACCAGCTTGTACGGACCCTTGTCAACAACCTTGTGATCTTCCGATATCTGAACTGACAGAGAGAAGAAGCGGCCCAGAATCGCGATTGCGACCTGGCGGACCAGAACCCCAAGAAACATCAGAAAGATCCCGACATAGAAAACCGAGTCAGGAAGCGCTCCTACGCCGCCGTATCCGAAATAGAACGCGAAGACTACCGAGAGGAATATCGTGAAGGTGATTAGGACTCGCGAACCCCGGTCTCTCTTGACACGGGTTGCACCGCGGCGCCGAAGCCGTGGAACCAATCCTGCACCGAAAATCTCACTAGCAATCCAGACGAAGATGGTAAAATCGAACAGGACGAGGCCGAGACCTGAAGCAAAGACCGGCAAAGACTATCAACCATGGTCGGTGCGCCTAGCACGGGAATTCTATCCGTCTAGTTTCCAATGCCTTCTCACACCACTCTCAATTACTGATTGAGGCATCAAGTGTTTTAGGGTCTTGTAACGCTTCTCCTTGCCAACCGCGTACTCTAGCTTCGGATTCTTGCTCGCGATGATTCTAAGAACTGTCTCTCCCACAATCTTCGGATCAGCACCGTTCTCGAAATCATGATCCAGTGTAGATGTCGCTCTTTGTCGCAACTCGTCATAATCCCGTATCGTATACCTCGCAATCTTTCGCGTGTTACCAAGGTTCGTCTTGAAGAATCCCGGTTCTATGACTGAGACTTTGATACCGAAGCGCTTGACCTCGTGACGAAGCGCTTCAGACCACGCCAGCAGAGCGGCCTTTGCCCCCGCATAGTAGCCCTCGAATGGAACCGGGAGAATCGCGGCAAGCGAAGACAGATTGATGATCTGCCCAGAGCCTTGCTTCCTCAGCGTCGGCAGAACAGCTTTCGTCATTCTCACCGGGCCGAAGAAGTCTGTTTCGAACTGCGCCTTCGCCTCCAGAATCGACGTCTCCTCAGCGCCACCCGTCAGCACGTAGCCGGCATTGTTCACTAGGACATCCAGACGCCCTGTTTCATCAAGTAGTTCTTTCACGCCGGATTGGACCGAGTCGTCTTAGTCGACATCGAGCCCTATCATTCCAACACCTGGCTCCTGAGGTCTTCCAGATGGATTCCGGCTCGTGCCATACACTTTGAAGCCCTGACCGAGCAGGATCCGCGCAGTTTCTCGGCCAAATCCAGAAGATGCTCCCGTGATGAGAACAACTTGGTTCTCAGACATGCTTGACGGAGAGGAAGATACAGACTAAATCATTTTGGAAAAGAGAGTACTCGAGTACCGCCACTATCCAGACATTTCGGACTCATAGTCCAACGGTCTGCTCAAAACTACGAGGCCCCTTTCAAGATAAAGTTCCAGTTCTCTAATTTGTCCCAAAGCCTCCACGCTATCTCCCAGAGCCAAAGTCATGTCTATCCTCCTTGCGTGGCTCAAGATCTTGCTGAAGACGTCGCGAAGTTCCACCTGCAGCTTACCTGCTTCGGTCCCAGGCACTATTTCCTGAACGGTCATTTTGGACACGCTCGTGCCCTTGGGTTGGGAGAATATCATGAGCAGGGGCCCGAATCTATTCCAACTCTAGGCAGTCGCCCCAGTCCAATTTTAGCCGGCGCCCAGTTTTTGAGAACTTAAACAAATTCCTAGGAGAACCACCATCTCCACCCCGAGCACCGTGTCTGTCGAAGAAAAAATGTCCCAACAAGACATTCAACCAGCAACGCGAAGAGGCATCTCAACGCGTTCAGTAGTACTCGTGATACTGCTCGTCGGACTCGGCGCGGGAGCAGTGGGCTACGGGCTCAACAACGCATTCGCAGCAGCCAACCCATCACCACAAACGACCACCACCAACGGCCAGCAATGGTCCGGTTTGAAGGGACCGCCTGGCTGGGACCACGATGGCGGCTCCTCGTTAAGCTTCAGAGCCATCAGCACAGTCGCCAACGTCACCGCAACAGGATTCGCAATCACGGACAGCACACATTTCACAATCACCATTGCTTACCACGGCACGGGCACAGCACCAGCGATAACAATCGTCGGCCTCGCCTATAATCTCAGCGGCAGCACTACAGTCGCCTCAGGATGGACCAGCCCAACAACAGTCACCATGACCCTCACCGGCACCGGCTCGCTAACCACCACGATGCGCGTGCAAGCACTGATAGTACCTCTCACCAGTTAGGATGATGGTCCGTGTCAGACCCGAACTCCCCCTTTTCTAGGAAAGTTCCGAATCAGCCCCGATCATTTCGCGCCCGAGTTGTTGTGACACCACGCTTCTTATCGCTGGGAGAAGAGTGTCTTTCCCATGGATTCGTAACTCTGGGGATGGCTTTGTTCCTACTAGGGCTTCTGTTCGTCCGACTCCAATTCTCTTAACAGGTTCAGGATCCTTTTACGATGCAGACGTGAATCGAGGCATAACCAGATCCGCGAACCGCTTTAGCAAGCTCAGCCCATCCTTGTCAGGGAAGTAGAGGATGAAATACGAAACCCCGAGTTCCTGGAAACCCTTCATCTTCTCCTCGACCTCGGCTGCCGTCCCGACGAAGGGCCTGGTAGAGCGCATTCGTTCGACAAATGTCTCCATCGATTCCTCCGCCTTCCGATACTGCCCATAATATCGGTTGAAAGACTCGCGAAACTCGTTCTCGTTGCTCCCGACAAGACAAGTGCCGTAATAGGATCTCTCGATGGTATTCAACTTCCTACCAGCATTCTCACATAACATGCGAAGAGTCTCCAGCTTGCGCGCGTACTCGTCAACGCTCAAACCTACAGCATTCCATCCGTCAGCAAGATCCGCGACAATCCGCAACAACGTCTTCTCCCCGCCGCCACCGACCCAGATCTTGGGCGACACCGGTCTAGGATAACACCAAGCTCCATCGATCTTGAAGATCTTACCGTCAAATGTCGCCTGGTCTTGGGTCCACATTGATCGTACGATCTGGATTGATTCCCGCAACTGCTGCATCCGTTCCCCAACAGGTGGAAACGGGATACCGTACGCTTTGTACTCCGGCTTGTGCCAGCCCGCGCCGAGAGTCAGCTGCAACCTTCCTCCACTGACATGGTCGAGCGTTGCACCCATTCTAGCCAGCAGCGATGCATACCGGAACCCGACAGCACTCACGAGGGTTCCAAGAGCAATCTTCTTCGTAGCTTGAGCCAAAGCCCCTAGTGTCACCCATGGGTCCAGGCAGGGCTGCCGGAACGTCTCCTCGTTCCTACCCATCAGATGGTCGCAGATGAATAAACCATCAAACCCGGATTTCTCGGCCTCCAAGGCCACCTTTCGGACCCCGTTGTAAGTGATCCCTAGATGATTCTCGATCTGAACACCGAACCTCATGGGCCGATTATCCTGTCCCACGAAACTTGGTGTTGGTATTTATCGGCGTAATCCGCGGATCCTTCGGTAGAAGAAACCGAACAGGGCAACCAAGATGCTGACAACTAGAACCACTCCTACGAACGGCAGCATGACGAGGGAAACAGCGAGAGAGATCCACGGATACAATCTTAGGCGGGTTCCCTTGAGGAGTCGTATTCCAGACGCAGAGCCAATCACGTAGACGAGGATTGCTGCGCCGCTGGGAATCAAGAGCGCTGTCTGCAGATCGATATTCAAGAAATACGATGCTACCAACGTGATCAAAGAGGGCCCAGAAAGCAACGCGAGGGAGAGATGCGGAACACCTGTCTTTGGATGGATTCGGGCTACCGCTTTCGGAAGACCTCCTTCTTTGGCCAGGGAGTAGATGACTCTGGACATTCCGGTTGTGTATGCGTTGACGGTTCCGAATATTATGAAGATCGCTAGAACAGCAGTACTGACACGACCGTAAACGCCAAGGGCGTTGGACAGAATCGCAGCGAATGGGGCTACACTTCCTCCAGCCCTGTAAGCCTGAGTCCCAACAGTCGCGATGGCAACCGCGAGGTAAAGCGCGCTGATCACGATGACGCTGAGGATAATACTTCTGTGAAAGTCTCGTTCTGGGTTCTTGAATTCCTCAGCAACATTGGACACGTTCTCATAACCGAGGTATGACCAGAAGATCAATGCTGCAGCGACACCGATTGGCAGAAGCCCGTTTGGAAAGAAGGGAGTGAAATTCTCGACTCGAACAAGCGGAGCAAACGCGATCACAGCTGTCAGTAATAATCCGACGATCGCAGCTATTATTGCGAGCTGAATCTTCCCGCTTATGACGATCCCTCGATAATTGATCAGGAATGTTCCCAGAATTATCAGAGCGGCAACAACGTAGATCATTGTCTTGCTCAATGGAATTGCGTATGAAAGATAGGAAGCGGCGATGACGGTGACAACTGGAGCGCCTGTGACATACCAGACGATGAAGAGCCAGCCTACTGCGTCAGCCATCTGGAGTCCAAAGCTTTTCTCGAGCGAACGAGTAGACTCCACCTGACTCTGGCCTTCGAGCGGACAAGCTTGCGAAAGTGTACGCGAGCGGGTAGCTAGCCAACGACAACAAGAGCCACGCGAGTAGCGAGGCAGGGCCTGCAATCTGCGCTGCTAGGCCAGGCAGGACTAGAACCCCGGAGCCGAGGACCGAGCTCATGTACAATGCGACTGCATAACGCATTGTCACAGCTTTGCGAAGACCCGGTTTGTTCTCGGACACCTATCGATCAACCGTTCGTTCGAATCTCTTTTGGATAAAGGCTGGTTTGTCTCGAGGCTACAAACCGCCCTCAGTGCATTACTTCGTCACGATGGATTTCGATATTTTCGACAACCTCACCCAGATGATTTTCTTATTCGTCTTCTTGCCAGCGACTCTTCGCTTGTAGCACTGTTCGTATGAATTCTTTGTAGCCGCTAGTCATCTCATCATAGGCTCTCGCCACCTCATTCATGTCAGGAATGAGTGCTTTGAGCTCCCCGGAAAGTTCGGTATCTGTGTTGCGTAGACGGAATCGGTTTCGGATCTTACCGATAATTGAAGCTAGCTTGTCAGTCCAGTCTCTCTCCCAGAGTATTCGGGCGAACATTTCCCCAAAGTCGTATTCTTCGCCTGTAGATTCTTGCTCGTGTTCAAACAGTTCCAGCGCCTTTCTGCGCACAGGATCTGATAGCAGTAGCTGCTCAGGCGATTCATAATCCTCCGAGTTCACAGCCTGGCACCTACGCTACGCTATGATGCTTCTATCGTCAATCGTAAGTCTCGTGTTACTCTCTACACCCTGCTCTCAATGTCCAAGAGTTACGGATGATTAACGCACAGAATGGCACAAGAATCCATTTGAGCTAGGGTGGCATAGTTCTAAGACAGAATGCATGCCCACCAGCCGACGCAGGGAAACGGACAAAGCCCTATTGGGCAGGCGGCGCAACTGGCGCCGACTCAGGGCTTACTGCTTCTCGTTCCGCCTCAGCCGCAGGACACTTGCCCCGTCTGCGGTCACACGCAACAAGCGGGTTGGAGGTACTGCAGTCAATGCGGGATCAAGCTCCGATGCCCGGCTTGCAACACTCTTTCGCTGGGGAAGAACTACTGCCAGAGCTGCGGCACAGCCCTTGAGGTGGTAGAAACCCGACCAGTCAGGCCTCGCTCTCGCTAGTCGTTCAGAATCACGGCTTTGAGGCGTTTTTCGCGCACTTGCAAAATCCCTGTTCTTCACCGATCTTCCTCTCGTCTCTCGGCAGCTGGTCGCTGCGGATGTATCTTTGACAGTCCGGGCAGAAGTGCTTCCTTATCTCGGCGAGCCGTTTCCTATTCTCTTCAAGATCCAGCAATCGCGCTTTGCCTGGGCGCTCGCTCTCTTCGACCTTCCGCATCCGTCTGCGCTCTGCCAGTGTGAAGCTTAGCTGGGCGCGTTCCCACGGAGGCACCCGTTTCTTTTCCGACATGTCCACACGTTCCCAAGGCGATCCTCTATCATAATCCTTCCATCCGGAGCTGGGAACAAGCCCAGAATACGCCCTGATCTCGAATCTGGGACACACGCCAAATCTCGCCCTAGAATCGTTAGGACAAAGGCCTAGATATCACGTTATTTCGTTCTGTGACCAAAGCCTGGACCCTGCCCTGAATCGCGATATCCACCCGTTATCATTGCCAGACGGGAAATCTTCTCTGGAAAAGGTAGGGGGGTATAGCACAGAGCCTAGCGCGACGCGAAAGTGGTGAGTCTGGAGCTTTTCGAAACTTTGTAAACCCGTAAGTTGAAATACTTTCCAGACAACGAATACAAGTAATGAGTATTCCACTACCCGATCCTCCCGCAGATTCTCCGGTCTTCGGATCCACCAAGCGCGAGATCCTGCTGATTCTCAAGCGAGATGGCCAGTCGGATCTCCAAACCCTCGCCGAACGCTTGCACATCACGAAGATGGCGGTTCACAAACACGCCCAGGAGCTGGAGGAGAGAGGACTGATCGAACGCATACCCGTCCGAGGCACAACCGGCCGGCCCCGCCTGGCCCTGCGACTCGCCCCAACCGCAACCTCACTCTTCCCACGTGCCTACGCAGGCGTAACCTGCGCTGCCCTCGCATACATTGAGGAAAAGCTCGGACGGAAGGGCGTCGAAGAAGCGCTACGTCGCAGACAGGCCGAAACACTCACAGGCTACCGCGATCAAGTGAAAGGTGAGACCCTCGCTGAGCGTGTCCACCAGCTAGCCGGACTCCGCGACCGCGAAGGCTACATGGCCGAGGACCGCCAAGCGGGACCTGCAAAATTCGAGATACTAGAGCACAATTGTCCGATACTTGCAGTCGCTGAGAACTACTGGGAGGCATGCACAGTTGAGAACGAGCTATTTCGAAAGGTTCTGGACGCGAACGTTGAGACGACACATCGGGTTGTCGCAGGGGAGAATATCTGCCGTTTTCTAGTCACACCAAAACGGAGGACCCCTGAATGAAAGGCGTCGCCCTCGTAACAGGGGCCGGACGCGGCCTCGGCCGCATTCTAGCAACCTTCCTCGCAGGACAAGGACACGATGTCGTCATAACTTCTCGAACTCCCACGGAGCTTCACGAAGTTGCCCAATCTCTTGAAAGTACGGGTGTAAAAGTTGTCGCAATTCCCGGTGACATAACGGATCCCGTGCATCGGACTCGCTTGCTGCAAGAGACGAGGGCGATCGGCGGTCTCAGTCTGCTAGTGAATAACGCGTCCGATCTCGGTGAGATTCCGCGTCCCGAGCTCGCCTCGGCCTCTCTCCAGCGTTTTCGGGTGACGTTAGAAACAAATCTCGTCGCACCACTCGCGCTTATCCAAGAATCTCTCCCCCAGCTAGAACAGAAAAGAGGACTAGTTGTCAACATTTCGAGCGACGCCAGCCAAGGAGGCTACGAACACTGGGGAATTTACGGGTCCAGCAAAGCCGCTCTCGACCTCGCCTCGAAAACACTTGCAGCAGAACTCAAACCTCGCCATATTTCCATCGTCAGCGTGGACCCGGGTGACATGCGGACCCGAATGCACCAAGACGCGTTTCCTGACGAGGACATTTCCGACCGCCCGCTCCCTGACGTGACACTCCCATTCTGGGCCTGGCTTGTCAGCCAAGACCCCGGGCGAATCACAGGGATGCGCTATCAGGCACAGGGAACCCTCTGGGAGGTTCCAGCTTGAACCGGTCCGAACTCTTGTTCGATCGTCCGACAGAACTCTTCGCCTCCGCGCCACCGGAGATGCGTGGACGCGACCGGGACGACGTTCGTCTAATGGTGTCGACATCCGAGGATGACACCCATCACAAGTTCACTGAGCTGCCATGGCTCCTCGAGCCGAGGGACCTGCTGGTTGTAAACGAGAGCGCAACGCTACCCGCAAGCCTTCGAGCCAATAGCCGTCTAGGCGAGATCCGGCTGAACCTCTCGACACGGTTCGCTGATGATCTCTGGCTCGCGGAGCCGCGATGGAGCCCCTCAAGACCCGGCCCACTACCGCTCAATGAGCAAGAGAGACTTGAGATCGGCGAGGCAAAGGCCGTTCTGCTCCAGCAGTATCCTGGAATCCCAAGACTTTGGTTAGCGCGATTCGATACTCCAGCCAGCGTTCTCATGGCGAAGCATGGTGAACCAATTCACTACAGCTACGCACCGGCCTACCCGATGTCAGACTACCAGACACTTTTCTCCCACTTTCCAGGGAGTGCCGAGATGCCGAGCGCCGCACGACCTATCACACCACACGTTCGAGATACATTACGTGAACGTGGCATCGGAATTGTTGGAGCAATCCTTCACACTGGCGTCTCGAGCCTAGAGATCGAAGATGACACTGTAGAGCACCAGGCTCTCTATCCCGAGGTTTTCCGGGTTCCAGAGGCAACCGCCAACGCTGTCAACGCAACACACGCCCGCGCCGGACGCGTCATCGCGGTCGGCACAACAGTCGTCCGTGCTCTCGAAACCGCTTGGACCCCGAACGGTGTTCGCGCCTGCTCCGGCGCCACCGGCCTCTACATTCACCCGGGAACCAGTGTCAATGTCATCGACGGGCTTCTAACCGGATTACACGATCCCGTCACGAGCCATCTAGCGATGCTCAGCGCAATCGCTGGCCTCGGCCGAGTCAAGAGAGCATACGCGGAAGCAATCCGGAACAAGTATCTCTGGCACGAATTCGGCGATAGCCATCTGCTATGGCGGCAAATCGCAAACTAAAAGAGAGAACCAAGCTCGCCCCGGAGAAACATCACAATACGGAAACGCATACGATGAAAATACTCGGAATCTCTGGAAGCAATCGCAAGGGATCCTACAACTGGGGCCTACTCGAAGCAGCCAAAGAAATGCTTCCAGACAATACCACCCTGGAGATTTTTGACGTTTCTCGATTTCCTCTTTTCACACAAGATCATGAGCGAAACCCGCCTGCAGAAGTACAATTGTTCAAACAGAAGATCAGACAATCCGACGCAATACTGTTTGCAACACCTGAGCACAACTATACGATCACTGCTGTGTTGAAGAACGCGATCGAATGGGGTAACCGGCCCGGTGGAGACAACTCATGGAACGGGAAAGCGGCAGCTATCGTGAGTGCCTCTTCGGGTCCCCGTGGAGGCGCCCGGGCACAACTGCACCTTCGCCAGATACTGGTGGATCTTAACATGTATCCTATCAACCAGCCACAGCTCCTCCTCGCCCGAGCCCAAGACTCGTTTGATAGCGATCTCAAATTGAAAGACCCGCAAGCCAGAGAGACGTTGAAGACTATTCTTCAGACACTCGTTAGCTGGACCCAGAAGATCAATAGAGGATAGACGTCTCAAGCGCCTAATCGCTTGTCATTATCTCTGATGAAGAATAATCGCTGTTTCTCTGTTCAAATCTGTTGAGTTATTATCCGGATCTGCGTGGTTCTCGAAATCATGAGGTTGAGGATGCCCTTGAAAATGCACAGGCTACTATCTCTCCTAGCGTTCGTCCTCGCTCTGATTGGCGGTGTACTAGTCGTCGTATCGGCGCTCGGCGGACTTGAACGTCTGAGCATCGGCTCACTTGCCATCAACGGTCTCGTCTTCCTATTCGGTCTCGGCGCTATGCTAGGAGGCTGGCTCATCTATACTGGCATCCGGAAACTCGGCGGCATCATAACACTGGTTGCCGGAATAATCTTGTTCGTGTTGACAGGAGGCGCAGGGACCTCTGTGCTACTCGTAATCGTCGCCGGAGTCTTGGGGCTAGTCGCTGCCGAGATGAAGCCGTGGTGGGCTTTCTGGCGATAATTCCCACTGGCCTCACAATAATCCCCTGACCAGTCTTTTTCTTTCTTGCTTAGCCAGTCGTTCTTCCGGGCTGGCTTGACTTGGCCGCTTGCTCAGCCATGAGCCGCTGCCTTGTCGCCTCTATTGTAGATGTGGAGTACATTACAACGAGAATGGTGAAGAGTGCAATTCCTACGAGGAAGAGATATCGAAGAGTAGCCGATGAGGTGGCGAATGCGAACGGCCCAGCAGTCTGGGCGATCATGACGACAGCGACAAGCCACACAAGAGTGGTTATCGTAAGCGTGACTTGCAGCTTCATTCTCTCTAGAGACCTTGATGCCGGCGTGAGTCCTGACAGCCCGAGTAGAATACCTGTGACGCTGATGAGGAGACCGGTGATGTATGAGATCGCGGAGTTGGTGACATCTTGAAGAGTGATGATGTAGGCGATGGTTCCGAACATGGCAAGAGCCGCTAGAATCAGTAGAATCATGGCAGTGTTGTGCCAGGAGCTTTTCGGGTTTCCAGGCATCACGCTCAGACTACTCCTCCGATGAGGCTCACGTCCTTGGACAGGGTTATTGGGCTTTTGCCAAGACACACTCGTGTTGCTTGACGAATAGTTTCATTCCTCCGTTCACTTCTCTCTCCTGGATTAGACCAGGCCTCCGACTAAGCTTGGCTCTGGCTGCAGGGCTTGAAGCACGCAGGCTGGATTCTCGATCTCTACCACAAAGCCGGTCAGATGGTCATATGGCTAAAGAAAACCGATGGCAGCTGTGTAAGACTTACTGACCCCTGGAAGCCGAAGATCCATGTTGGCGGAAGTTATCGGGATCTCTTGGATCTCGCGTGTCGCCCCGGTCTTGAAAACGCTATTTTCGTCGAGATGTACGAAAAAGCTGGCGACCGAGAAAGATCGAGAGTATTGGAGGTAGAAGTCGACGGAGACCGGGAAGCAGTAGGACTAGCAAGGAAACTCGAACAGTTCGGCCGATATTCCAAGTTCCGCTTCTACGACATCGACATTGCCTCTCCGCAGATGTATCTGTATCACAAAGGGCTCTTCCCTCTCGCGTTTGTTGAGGCCGAAGAAACCGGTCGAGGAGTTAGCTGGACTCTCAAAGACTCACGAGAATCCATTGATTATCAACTACCACCTCTCAGAGGGATCGATCTTCAGATAAAAACTGAGAAGATCAGGAAAGTTCCGAGCTTCGAGGATAAGCTAGAATCAGTCCACTTTACCCGCGACAAAAAGGAGACACTCGTTCTCGACTCTGGTGATGAAGTAGACAAGATCGTAGGGTTAGTAGAAGTCTTCAGGACCGAGGACCCTGACGTGATCGTAACCCATGGTGGCGATTCCTTCATCTTCCCGTATCTTGCTCGGAGAGCTCAAGAATATGGAATTCTAGATCAGCTGATCCTTGGCAGAGACAGCTCGCCTCTCAGAGTCTATGAGGTTCAAGGCCACAGCTACTTCTCCTACGGCAAGATACTGTATCGTGAGACCGCTGCTCGTCTTTTGGGCCGTTTGCACGTCGACCAGAGAAACGCCTACGTGAGCGCCGACTG
>Ga0099828_10003202_pt1 | contig 11426 bp, 10 predicted proteins | sample CZO8metaG_2_FD_79338 | JGI IMG/M metagenome (GOLD analysis project Ga0099828, IMG submission 79338) | Vadose zone soil microbial communities from the Eel River Critical Zone Observatory, Northern California, USA - CZOApr15con2H1.8 metaG | ecosystem: Environmental > Terrestrial > Soil > Vadose...
CGGCAGCTACACCGTGACGAGTCAGATTGTCGTGACGGCCGTGTTCGCATGCCTGGTATACGGGCTCAGCCTGGTCATGGGATTTTTGTTACACGGGGTGAAGTTTCTGGGCATTCTAGTTCCGCCCGGTACGCCCGGGTGGCTGCTGCCATTGATGGTACCGATCGAGTTGATCAGTCAATTGGCACGGCCCATTTCACTGGCCGTTCGGTTATTTGCGAATATGACGGCGGGCCACGTGATTCTCGGGGTCCTGTTCGGCCTGGCGATCAGCGGCGGATTGTTGATCGGGTGGTTGCCCTTTGCGTTCACGGTCGCGATGAATGGATTGGAAGTCGGTATCGCGTTCATTCAAGCCTATATTTTTACCGTGTTGACCTGCGTCTATTTGGGGGACGCATTCCATTTGCACGGCCATGATGAGCACGCGCACTAGCGCGTGTGAGCTCAGACAAAGGAGGAGTAGGACACAATGGATTCAGCAGCAGCAGCATTGTTGGGCATGGGGTTAGCGGCGGCAGGGTTTGCCGGAGCCGGTGTAGGGATCGGCTACATCTTCGGGAAGATGATTGAAGCGGTGGCCCGCCAGCCGGAAGCAGAAGCCCGCGTCGGAAAGTATATGTGGATCGGGTTCGCGCTGGTGGAAGCCATCGCGCTGTACGGCCTGGTCATTGCCTTCATCATCATGGGCCTCCGCAAATAAGCGGGAGACAGGATAGCGGGGTAAGCGAGAGAAATGGATACTTCATTATCCCCTTACACCTCTACTCGGGGGAATTCACATGCCGCAGTTTGAATCTCACTTTTTTTCTTCCCTGATCTTTTGGGAAGTCCTGTCGTTCGCGATTCTCCTTTTCGTGCTCTACAAGTTTGCCTTTCCCGGCATCTTGGGCGCGCTTGAAGAGCGGGAAAAGAAAATTAAGGACAGTCTCGATCAAGCCGAGCGTCACCGGTCAGAGGCCGAACGGAAACTCAAGGAATACGAGGCTAAGCTGAACACGGCTGCGAAAGAGGCGGAAGGAATTCTGGCTGCCACAAAGGAACGGGCGCAGCGGCTTATGGAGGAAAATGAACAGCGGATGACGACTGAGGCCGAGCGGATCAAAGGCGATGCGACGCGTGAAATCGATCACGAGCGTCGCAAAGCGATTCAGGATATTCGCACCCAAACCACCGATTTGGCCTTGATGGTTGCGGAGAAAGTCGTGCAGCGAAGTCTGAATGAGGCGGACCACCGAAAATTTGCAGACGAAGCGCTCGAGGCGCTGTCAAAATCCCACCAACGATAATTCTTGGACCAGGCAGGGTCAGCCTAGGCTGATCCCGCCCGGTCTGTATCCTTCCAAATCTACACAGACGAAGCGAAACCCGGTCTTGCGGAGGCGGGCGCTGATATGCGCGCGCAGGTCCGGCTGATTCAGCCGAGAGAACTCCTCTGCCCCGACCTCGATTCGCGCCACCTCTCCGTGCTCCCGTACACGCACATGGCGAAATCCCTCAGCCTGTAGAATCTCTTCAGCCTGCTCCACGCGACGGAGACTTTCGATCGTGATCGGAATGCCGCGAGGAATTCTGGAAGAGAGGCAGGCGGCTGCCGGCTTATCCCAATTTGAGAGTCCCAAAGCCTGGGCGACTGCCCGCACATCGGACTTCGAAAGGGAGGCTTCGACCAGCGGGCTTCGAATCCCCCACTCGCGTGCGGCTCTGATTCCTGGTCGATCGTCCCCGAGATCGTCGAGATTCGTCCCGTCCACAATCCACTGGCTCGCGCGTGGTTCGCGCAGTCCGTTCAGCAATTGATAGAGATCGGTCTTGCAATGGAAACAGCGGGCTGCATCGTTCTGTACGAAGGCTGGAATATCGAGTTGATCGGTGTGGACCAGTTCATGCCGCGCGCCGATCTCTGAGGCGACCTGCTTCGCGCCGTCGAGTTCGATCGTGGGAAACGTCGGGGAGACAGCGGTAACGGCCAGCGCGTGTTCACCGAGTTGTTCATGGGCAATTTTCAGGACGACAGTGCTGTCAATCCCGCCGGAGAAGGCGACCAGGACGGACTGCATGTCCGAGATTACCTGGCGGAGTGTAGTGAGTCTGCCGTGGAGGGATTCGGTCATCATGGATATTCCTGACCTTCGAGTTGCTACACTGTTGCCTAGTGCTTGACTTTCGCTTTGGCGAGGTTGCCCACCACCACTAAGGCGTATCGTTTGGGGTCCAGGTATTGTTTGGCAACACGCTGCACGTCTTCCTTCGTGACGCGGTCTATCCATTTTGGGTATTCCGAAAAATATTCGAATCCCAGGCCATAGAACTCCACTTGGGCGAGCACTTGCGCGAGTTTCGCCGTGGAATCAAATCGTAGCGGGAAGCTGCCCATCAAGAATGATTTGGCCTCGGCCAACTCCTGATCGGACACGGGTGCGTCACGAATGGATTTGATTTCGGACAGGACGCCGGTAATGGCTTGATTCGTCGTCTCCGTTTTGGTTTGGAGGTTGACCCAGAATGAACCGGGCATCAGCCGGGCGTCGAAGTGGCTCATGATCCCATAGGCCAACCCCTGCTTGTCGCGAATCGAATCCATCAAGCGGGAGGAAAATCCACCGGCTCCCAGGATGTAATTCATCACCGTGACTGAATAAAAATCCGGGTGAGTGCGCGGAAGGCCACCATGACCAAGCACAATGGTGGATTGGGTGAGATCTTTCTCGATGAGTTGGACCGTTCTCCGTTCGACCGGCGAGGGCTTTTTCGTATTCCGTGCTGTCGCGGTCCCTTTTTTCCAGGTTCCCAAATGGGTTTGTACCAGTGCAGTAGCTTGCTCAAGCGTGATATCGCCGACGATGGTCAGGATGACTTGGGAAGGGGAATATTCCCGTCCATAGAAGGCCTGCACGTCGGCCAGGGTGATCTTGTTGAGCGTCTCCTCCGTTCCATTGACGGGCCAACGGTATGGGTGTCCGTGGAAGACGAGTTGATTGAACGCCTTCATGGCGATATGGCCCGGGTCGTCGTTGTCGCTCGCCATCTCGCCCAGGAGTTGGGTGCGAATCCGTTCGAACTCCTGCTTGTAAAACGCGGGGTGTTGCAGCATGTCCGCGAGCAGGGTAAAGCCGAGGTCGATGTCTTTCTTGAGTACGCGGGCGGAGGCGGTGGTGAAATCCTCTGAGGCTTTGGCTTCCAGGGCCCCACCGACGAAATCGATTTGCTCCGCCTGCTGTTTTGACGTGCGCGTGGTCGTCCCTTCGTCCAGGAGACTGGCGACGAGGTTCGCGAGTCCTGCCTTGTCGGGAGGATCTTGCGCAGAGCCGGTCTTGATCAGCGCGTGGATCTCAACGATGGGGAGGAAATGTTGCTCAAGGACGAGCACTGTGATGCCGTTTGCAGTCACGAATTTCGTCGGCGCGATCTCTGCTGCCACACTGGGACCGCTTGCCAAGAGGAAGGCACAGAATCCTATCACGAGGGTCGGGAGCGCCTGTGGTCGAGGCGCGATAGGCAGTCGTCTCGCCGTTGGCATGATTAGGGCCTTCCCTGTTGCGCGGCGGTGGAGGGCGCCTCTGGTTGTTTGGGAGGCACGGGAATCAACGTGCCGACGGTCCGATTGTCTTCCGTCAAGTATTGGCGTGCGACACGCTGAATATCTTTGGTCGTCACCGCCCGGATCCGTTCGACAAACTGGTCGATTTTCTGCCACCCAGCGCCGACGGATTCAGCCTGTCCGAGCAACATGGCACGCCGGAAGTTAGAGTCCTGTTCGAAGACATGAGTGGCTTCGACCTGGTTCTTCGCCCGTTGGAGTTCCTGCTCTGTCGGCGGATCGGCTTGGAGGCGTTTGATCTCTCGATGAAGGGCTTCCTCGACCACCTCCGGTTTCTGGCCTGGGCTCACGAGTGCATAGAAGTAGAAAAGGCCGGGATCGGTCTGCAGCAAGCTGTATTCTGCTCCGACTGCAAGCGACGATTTTTGCTCATACACGAGGTTCTGGTACAGGCGCGAACTTTTCCCATGCGACAGAATCGAATCCAGAATGTCGAGCGCGTAGGAATCTTCGCTTGTAAAATTCGGCACGCGATAGCCCATCATGACGAAAGGGACTTGCGCATCTCGCTTGAGGAGGAAGCGACGTTCACCTTTTTGTTCCGATTCCATGGTGGCGATCGGCTTGGGTTCCGGTCCTCGCGGAATCGGTTCAAACAGCTGTTTGATCGTGGGGAGCAGGCTGTCGGCTTTGATGTCGCCCACCACGACGAGGGTCGCATTGTTGGGTGAGTAATACGTGTCGTAATGTCGTTGCAAGTCATCCAGGGTCATCGCATCCAGGTCGCCGAACCAGCCGATCACCGGCCAATGGTAGGGATGGCTGAGATAGGCCTGGGCGAAGAGCGCCTCGACCAGCGCACCTTGTGGGTCGTCCTCCGTGCGAAGGCGTCGCTCTTCCTTCACGACCTCTCGCTCCGTCGTCAACTCACTCATGTCGAGTACGAGCCCCTGCATGCGATCGGCCTCAAGCTCCAGGGCCAACTCGACGCGGTCGGCTGCGAGATTTTCGAAGTAGGCGGTGAAGTCTTGGCTCGTGAAGGCGTTGTCCATTCCGCCGTTCTTACGAATGAGACGGGAGAAGGTGCCTTTGGGATATTTCGCGGTGCCCTTGAACATCATATGTTCAAGCATGTGGGATAAGCCCGCACGGCCCATGACTTCGTTGCGTGAGCCGACTTTGTACCAGACTTGGACGGTAGCGACCGGAGCTTTGGGAACTTCGACTAACAGGACTTTCATCCCATTGGAGAGGATGAACTCAAGAGGTTCCGTTGCGACGGCGGGCGATGTGAAGGCGAAGACGAAACTGCTCGCGGCAATCAACCAGGATATTTGCATGATGTGCCGAGAATACAGCCAGGTCATGATTAGGCGGCGCGCACACTGCATGCTAGCAACGGGATTCGATTTGTGTCAAGGCGCGTACTGCGTATTCGGGTGAGAGGTTGCCCAATTGGCCGCAGGCACCGAGGACGTCACGCCCCCGGCTCTTGCGGACGAACACATCGAGGCCTGCCTGTCGCACGATCGCTTGAAAGGCTGAAATAGCGCCTTCCGATGGACGGCGAAAGGGATTCCCGGGGAATTCATTGAACGGAATCAGATTGATTTTGCACGCGATCCCGCGGACGAGCTTAGTGAGCCGGCGAGCATCGTCGGCATGATCATTCACCCCGGCCAGCAGCACGTACTCGAAGGTGAGTCGTCGGGTCGGCGGTAAGGGGTAACGGCGGCAGGCGGCGAGCAATGTTTTGAGCGAGGCGATACCATTGACGGCCGGCATCAGGGTGGCGCGCTGGTCGTCCGTCGTGGCATTCAACGAGATGGCCAGATTGACGCCGAGTGGCGCGATATCTTTCAATCGCGCCGCCAGGCCAGCAGTCGAGACCGTGATGCGTCTCGGCGACCATCCGAGCCCCCACGGTTTGTTGGTGAGTCGCCGAATGGCCTCTGACAAGGCTTCCATATTGGCTAAGGGCTCGCCCATCCCCATAAAGACGAGGTTGGTAATCCGTTCACCGGGGCCGAGGCGATCTTGGGCGGTCAGCACCTGCTCCATGATTTCATGTGGCTTCAAGTTGCGTTTCAATCCCATCGTGCCGGTCAGGCAGAAGCCGCAATCCAGGGTGCAGCCGACCTGCGTCGACACACAGAGCGTCATGCGGTCTTCATCGGGAATCAGCACCGTTTCGACGGTGAGTCCATCGTTAAGCATGAGTGCGAGTTTTCTCGTGTGATCGATCGAACGGAAGACCGTGCAGCCGGCAGCGCGCGGAATCATTGCCAGTGAAGCCAGCGCCGTTCGCTCCGCTTGGCCGAGGTCCGTCATCTGGTTGATGTCTTTGACTCGATGTTGATAGAGCCAGCGCAAAATCTGACCGGTTCGGTAGGCAGGCCATCCGAATTGCTCCACGAGCCTGCTCATCCCTTCTTCATCAAGGGCCAGAAGGTTCGTGGGAGCCGTACATGATGGGAGGGCGTTTTTTTCGTGCCGCATGAGGGCAGCCTACCACAGCCTCAAAAAGTGGAACAAGGTATAGGACTCACGTGGCTCCGCTGGCAACACGGGATGCACACTGCTATATATGATAGAGATCGAGGGGGAGACAACGGGTGCGTGATTATCTACATCAACGGGCCGTACGAAATCTGCTCCTCGCCACGTCCATTGGCCTCTGTGGGTTTGCTCTGCTCTCCGACAAGGCGTCCGCCGGTCCTTCCTCTCCGTCGATGCCGAGTGACAGCGACGCTTGTGAGAGGGCGGAAGATTGCTTTCAGGCCTCCGCACTGCCAAAGGAACGGCTCGGCAAAGCTCTTAATAAAGAGCAAGTCTTGTTGCTCAAGCTTGATCGACTGCAACGGCTGATGGAGCGATTCCCTGCCACAATCTGGGCCAAGCGCGCAGGATTGTTGTCCGGCGTGTTGCTCCTTGAACGGAATCCTGCCGTGGCGATTCAATTTCTCCACGCGGCACAGCGGGACTTTCCTGTCTTGGATGACTATATCCGATTATGGACGGGGGAGGCCTTGTTGAACCTCGGAGACGCCAAACAGGCGGCGGACGTGTTCGAAAGCATTCGGCAGGCGGTGCCTGATTCCTTTCTGCTGACCAAGGCTGCGTATCGAGCAGGAGAAGCGTGGTATCAGGCGTCGAGTTGTCCAGAAGCGACGGCGTGGTTTGCAAAAGCGGTGGAACTGGATGATAAAGAGCCAGGGACTCCCCAGGCGCTTCTTCGGCGAAGCGCCTGCCAACTGCGAGACAATAACATACCGGAAGGCCGCGAGACCCTGATGCAGCTCTGGGTTCGATTTGCATACAGCGCAGAAGCGAAAGAAGCGGAAGCGCTATTGGCCTCGAATCTTGGTGGCGAGCCTTGGGTGGTTCAGTCGAGCGAGCGGCTTGCCCGGGCTCAGGTGTATCTTGGACAATCCTTCCATGCCGAAGCGATCGAGGAACTCCGAAAGTTTCTTGCGGCTGATCCACAGTCGCCTCGACGCGCCGAGGCAAAGCTGAAGCTCGGCATCGCGCAGGTACGGCTGAAACAGTATGACCAAGCCCGAGAGACGTTCCGCGCGCTGGTGAAAGACGGAGGGACGGAATCCCACGAAGCGTCGGTCTGGCTGGCTCGCGTCTATCTTCGACAAGGACAGGGGGACAAGTTGTTAGATCTCGCCCGTACGCTGCCGACATCTTCGCTCTCTGCGGAGCAGAAAGGCCAGATCACCTTGTTTGCCGGGATGTGGTTGGAGGATCAGGGCCGGTTTGACGACGCGATTGTGCGGTACCGACAGGTGGCAAAGGTCGGAGAGCCGGTGTCTCAGCGAGCCGAAGCACGGTGGCGCGTGGGCTGGGTGTACTATCGTATGGCGCGCTATCGTGAGGCGGGTGACGAGCTGCGTCAACTTGCCGATCAGCACGACAGCGATTTTGAGCCACAGGCGCTCTATTGGATGGGGCGCGCGGCCGAATTGAGCCAGCAGCCCCACGCTCGTGATGTGTATGTGCAGCTCTGCCAACGATACATCTATACCTATTACTGCCAGCTGGCTCGCGAACGGATCGATATCCCGTTGTCGGAGCCCTCTGTATCAGAGCCGATTTCGACGACTGTCCCGGTGAACGGTGATACGTATGCGAATGGTGAGGCCACACGCTCGGTGCCTACCAGGGTCGAAATCGAGCAGCAGTCGGCATACCGTCGAGCCATTGAGCTCAAGACGCTGGGGTTGGACTCGGATGCTGCGCGCGAGTTGGCGGGGTTGACCGATCGCTATAACCGAGACCCAGACGTCCTCATGGCGCTTGCGACGATGTTGAATGAGGTAGGTGCCTACCACCATGCGCTCCGACTCGCGAGGGCCAGGTTCCGCGATAAATTGGAGCGAACCGGCGGTATCATCGACCCGTCGCTGTGGAAGGTGGCCTATCCGACAGGTCTCCTTCCCACGATCAAGGGCCAGGGTGCGAGCGGTGTCGATCCCTATCTGGTGGCGGCGATCATTCGAGAGGAGAGTCAGTACGATTGGCAAGCTGTGTCGCGGGTCGGTGCGATTGGCTTGATGCAGGTGATGCCGGGAACCGCAAATAATGTGGCGCAGCGACTCGGGCTTCCTGCGGTCGGACGGAATGACCTCTTCGATCAAGAGACCAATATTCGGATCGGCGTCCACTACGTCGAACAGTTACTCGAACAATTTTCCGGGAATGTCGCGCTCACAATTGCCTCATACAATGCAGGGCCAATGGCTGTTGAAAGCTGGATTGCGCTGCACCGTGGGCGAAGTCAGGATGAGTTCATCGAATTGATCCCGTATCAGGAGACGCGGCAGTATGTGAAGCGCGTACTGCGAAGCTACCGAGAATACAAACGGCTGGACAAGGCTTCTTGATGGCTATTTCTTGACAAGATCTAGACAAGTTTCTATAGTACACCACAACCTGTAGGGGCTTCTTAAGGAAGAGAGTGAGGAAATGGCACTCGATCGATTGGACGCGCTCGAAAGTCGTATTAGAGATTTGGTTAAGCTCGTTCAAGAACTAAAGAAAAAGAATGCAGCGGCTGAAGAAGAATTAAAGGTTGTTCGACAACGACTTGCGGAGAAGGACGATTCAAATCGACGGTGGGAGCAAGAACGTGTTGATATCAAGTCTCGTATAGAAAGAGTCCTCGGCGACATTGAGTTGTTGGAGTGCCTTGAAGAACGCAAGGAGGTGGCCCTTGACTAAGACCATTGACGTGGAAATCTACGGCCAACGATACGCGATTCGTGGCGAGGCGGACGAAGGAGATGTCCGGCGCCTCGCAAGCTTTGTAGATGGCCAGATGCGCCATCTCGCGGAAGGAATGAATACGACGACCCCCTCCAAACTCGCCGTGCTGACTGCCCTCAATTTGGCCCATCAGTTGTTTGAACTCGAACGGAAGCGTGCTCAAGGTGAGGCGGATGTCGAGCGTCGGATGAAGTCGCTCATGGAATCGATCGAGGAACAGGTACCGACCTCGCTCTTTCGCTAGATTCAACTTGCAAAGGGCGCCCCCCTTTGTTATCGTACTCGTGTGTGTCGGGGCGTAGTAGATTATACGATAGGGATATGATTAGGTCATGCTCGAACCGGTTCAGTGATCCGGGGATACGATGCAGTCACCACGGAATGGATGTGGGTTCTTGATGCTGGCGAAATTGAGGCAATTAGAATGTGCACAAGGGTTCGTCCACCTCATGTATAACCTCGTAGAGATGTTGGGCAAGGTCATGGAGTTCATGCTACCGTCAGGGAGTGCGGTCTGCGGAAACGGCCAGCGGCTGCTTCCAGTTCGCGCGCTGAATCCTCTCATGCGGATGAGAGCGTACCGACGCAGATGGACCTCGTGGGATCTGTCCAGCACAGGACGTACTCGTCATCTCGATCCAGCAAGGCATCCATCCCCGTGGAGTCCGTACTCGGAGTAAGTCTGTAGACCGCGTTTCTGGCCGTCCTCTTCCAATCCCTTATCTTCCCACTGCGCTCCCTTCTCATTCATGACCGTCGAATAACCTTGTATCAAACGAGGCTGGGAAGAGCAGGATTCTTCTCGTCTCGCGACTGTAAGGGGGGAGTCCCAATGTCAACCTCAATTATTGCCTATCTGTTGACAGGACTTGTTTGCGGGTTGCTCGGAATCGGCCTCTTTGAGTTGATCCGCCGCTCATCGAGCGTCGCGAAAAAGGCACAGGAAGAGGAGCAGGCCCGCCAGGCTGTACAGAACGCTCAGCGGGAGGCGGAGAATATCGTCAAAGAAGCGAAGCTGGAGGCGAAAGACCTTCTGCTGCAGTCAAAAGAGGAACTTGAGAAGGAGCAGAAGACCAAGATGGCCGAGTTCGCTAATGTCGAAAAACGTTTGATTCACCGGGATGAGACCATCGAGAAACGGATCAGTGCGGTAGACAAGCGGGATAGTGAGGCCCAGAAGCGAGATCTGGAGCTGGCGAAGCGAGAAGAGAAGCTGGTGGCTAAGGAAGTGGCTTGTGATCGAGTGGAAAAAGAGCACCGTGAGGCATTAGAGCGCGTTGCGGGAATAACGGCCGACGAGGCGAAGAAGCAGCTTATTCAAGAAATGGAAAGCCAGGCGCGGCTCGAGGCCGTTGGGCATGCCAAGCGGACGTTAGAAGAGGCGCGTGAGAATGCGGAGCGGGAAGCGCGCGAGATCATTACCAACTCGATTCAACGGGTGGTGCGTGATTACGTTTCCGAATCCACGATTTCTGTCGTGCCGATTCCGAACGACGCGATGAAGGGACGGATCATCGGACGGGAAGGGCGCAACATCCGTGCGATCGAAGCCGCAACCGGGATCGACCTGATTATTGATGAGACACCTGAAGCCGTCATCGTGTCGGGCTTCGATCCGTTGCGTCGCGAGATCGCAAAGGTCTCGCTCGAACGGTTGATGCATGACGGGCGTATCCATCCGACGCGGATCGAGGAGATCGTCGAGAAAGTCAAAGTCGATATCGATAAGCTCATGTATGATGAGGCCGAGAAAATCATCTTTGAGTTGGGGCTCTCGGACTTTCACCCGGAGTTGATCAAGGTGCTCGGTAGGCTCAAGTACCGGACCAGCTATGGACAAAACAATCTCTATCATTCGCGTGAAGCCGCGTACATTTGCGGCATCATGGCTTCTGAGCTTGGTCTCGATGTGAAGTTGGCGAGACGGGGGGCGCTGCTACACGACATCGGGAAAGCCGTCAGTCACGAAGAAGAAGGCCCGCATGCCATGCTGGGTGCTGAGATTGCCAAGAAGTACGGCGAGAGCGAGAAAATTGTGAATGCCATTGCGGGGCACCACGAACAAGTGGAGCCGATCTGTCCCGAATCGGTTTTGGTTGCTGCGGCTGAAGCGTTGTCCGCGGCCAGGCCTGGGGCTAGACGGGAGGCCTTGGAGACCTACGTAAAACGGCTGGAGAAACTGGAGTCGCTTGCCACGACCATCAAAGGGGTGCAGAAGGCCTATGCTATCCAAGCGGGCCGAGAAATTCGCGTCATTGTTCGACAGGAAGACATTACCGATGCCGAGTCGTTCCAACTGTCTCGGGATCTGGCGAAGAAGATTGAGCAGGAGCTGATCTATCCCGGCACGATTAGAGTGACCGTGATTCGCGAGAGTCGGTATGTGGAGTATGCCAAGTGAAGGTTCTCTTCATTGGCGATATCTTTGGAGAGCCTGGGCGCCGAACATTGGCCAGGGCTGTTCCCAGGCTGGTGGCTCAGCGGCAAATCGACATCGTTATCGGGAATGGAGAGAACGCGGCCGGCGGGTTTGGCATCACGCCGGAGTTAGCAGAAGAGTTGTTCGACATCGGCCTCGCGGTTATTACGACCGGGAATCATGCGTGGGATA
>Ga0099828_10003204_pt1 | contig 11422 bp, 10 predicted proteins | sample CZO8metaG_2_FD_79338 | JGI IMG/M metagenome (GOLD analysis project Ga0099828, IMG submission 79338) | Vadose zone soil microbial communities from the Eel River Critical Zone Observatory, Northern California, USA - CZOApr15con2H1.8 metaG | ecosystem: Environmental > Terrestrial > Soil > Vadose...
GTAATCTCCTCAGGGACATTTGGCATATTTGAAAGCTTCTGTTTGAAGCGTATGTCCACCCCCAGTGTTTCGGCTTCTGAAAGATTTTCTTTGATCATCCAGTAGGCAAGATCCTCCAGAAGACGGTGTTTCTGGCCTTCATTCAGGACAGGATAGTCGCTCAGGTCAATTTGACTCTCCTTTTCACGTCGATCTAATAGTAGAGAACAACACGCTTTGTAGAGTTCAATACGATTGACAGGGAGCTGCTGCCTCCGCTCTCGATTCAACGCACATAACATGGCACAAAGGAGCGGATTAGTGGCTAGGTTACGAATGGCGCGAATCTGCTGCACCTCTTTTTTGAGATGTTCCGTGAGTGGGCTGAGTTCCAGCCTCTCTTTATCCGTAGGTAGTTCCTGTTTGACAGCCTCATGCCAATGATCAATGAAGGTGAAAATATCACTTAGCTCCATCTCTTGGAGCATTGCATCGCTAAATGCTTCATGGTTCATCCATCCTTCTTCGATGGCATGAGGTCGCGAAGTCACTATAAAATGCATGTCCTTATATGTCTCGACTAAATCGCGCAACCAAGTATGTACTTCTTCCCTCTGTGCTGCTGAGACTTCATCCACTCCATCGACAAGCACTATGGCTCGCCCTGACTCGAGAACGTGATGTACCCATCCTTCTGGCATCGTTCCAACGATAGCGGGCGCTGCGACTTCAGGAAATGCCTCTGGCTTAGGTAATCTAGACTGAGCATAGTGACGAAGGCGAATGTAAAAAGGGATATATCGATTCCAGTGAGAGAGCTGTCCTTCAAATGATTTCCTTGCAGCTTTCACCGCTATCCATTGGAGTAGTGTAGTTTTGCCCGAACCAGCCAGGCCACGAATGAGGAGATGATGCGAGGTTGCTAGTACAGTATCGACTGAAACATTATCTCTTATAGACTCATCATTAGAGTTTTCGGAAGGTTGGCGCTCATCAATTTGCAGAGTAGGGAAAGTAGGCGCAACGGACAGCGTGATATATGCCACGCTTAACCTGTGACGGCGATTGGGAAGAGAGACATCAGCACCAATTAATTGCAATACATCAAGGTTACGAGCAACAGCATCTCGGTATGCTATCTCGAATCGGTCTGCCTTATCTGAAGGATTGAGGTGTTTACGTATCTCGTGTAGATCATCTAAGACTTGGTCGACTTTCTTTAAGATTAGATCATCTCGTCTAAGTATTTCAGCAAAGGTATGTTCAGTGAAAGAGGGAAGCTGCGATGAGATATCAATGATGTAGGTGCAACATTCTTGAACGATACGTTGATAGAGAAAAGTTGCCGCCTCGCTCAAATCTCTTGTCGCATGCGGGTTGGCATCAAGCATGTATTTTGCAAGTTGGGTCGGTTGTAGGTTCTGCTGGAGCAGAATAGTACTGGAAAGCTTCGATTTGTTTAAGGTCTCTGCAACTGCTAGAGCTGTCGCTTTGCGTTCGCCATCATCGAGTTGGATGCCTTCACTCTTAAGTAAGGGAAGTATATCTTCACTGATCTTATCACCGATATCCTCGAACTGGCGATACCCTTTGCGTCGGGCAAGCTCGTCTGATGTTTTTGATTCTATTAAATCAATCAAACTCGAAGACATATTCTGGCCAAGTGTAGAGTCTTTTAACCAGAATTTGAACGTTGTTTTTGCGACGGCCTTGCCTATCTCGATGGCTACTTCTGTGAGAAATAACATAGCTAACCTGTTTCTCATACTAACACGAAGAGATGCCCGAATCGAACAGATTATATCATAGAGATGGCAGAAACGCATCAAAACGCAAGATGTTTCTTCAAGCAAGATAACATATTATATTCACAAGAACTGGTTCCACCTCTTGATAATCTCGTACACGCGGCGCTGCTGGTCTTTCTTCTGCGAGAGCCAGACAAAATGCAGCCAGTCCGCGCACCCAGCGGGGATGCTCTCTTCGCCGTCGATTACCAGGGCTGCCCATTCCCGCGCCCGCCCGTAGTCCTTGATTACTTCAAGCATCACCATTGCCTGCATGGGATTGGAAGAAGGAACGTCTAACGCCGGATTGATGGGAGAAAAACCAGTTAGCCCCCTGCTCGGTATCCTGGTCGCTGATTGCGGGGGCTGCTCGCCGCATTACGCCGCGGTTTCTGATCTGCGTCACAGTGCGACAACTATTTTGCTGGTAGCAGCTGTGCATCCAAAGGAGAAGTAAGTTTTTCTTCTAGAGCCAGTACATTTTGCAATCAGATGACATACTATTCGTTATTTGGTGGTAGTATTTCCCATTGCCTCGCTTCAGCAAGGCGAGCAAGTCGTTTACATAACCTATGAAAGGCTCCTTGTTCGTCAGCATCCGTAAATTCTGGAATAGCGTATATTTCTGCATGAGCAGGATTGCCTTGCAAAGGGGCGGGTGCCACGTCGATTTTAAATTGTTGTATAGGTCTCCCCTTGGGATCATTGCGTGTAAGTTCGTTTATACTGCGTATGTCTCTAGCTACTAGGCTCACAACTCCGCCCGGTTCGTCACCTTTAGTGTATCTAGGATTGTTATTGCAAAGTTTTGCACGATCCACCGATACCCTGAATTCACGATCAGTGAATGCCATAGAGCTAATCTTTATTGTCCTATCAGTTTTGTAATTATAAAGCTTTCTTCCAGCAAGTATACGGCGATAAAGGATTTCATCTTCATCTACAAAATCATCAGACATCGTTTCTTAACTCATCAACCATTCCCAAAGTGCTAGGCGTACGCTGGGTGAGTTAACATAACCATCTTCCATCTCAGTATTTATATCTGCTCCCCAATCCTTTAAATACGCAGCACTCTGATTGCCAATATAAATCGTAAGCCCCTTGTCACCATGCCACCATTCCAGTACCACTTCACCTTCAGCACTAGCTGTTACGTTCGGCTTAGTCCAACTCTGACCGGAGTCTATCACCTCTTGATAAAACAGCTCAACCCAGTGATCAGCATATTGTACTGAGCTATAATTTGGAGCACGAGCACTATAGCCATTCCAGCCATCAGGCCACGTTAACAAATTATGGATTTCAATAAAAGTAGGCAAGATTTCGGTTCGGATATCTTCCTGGTTATCTCGTTCTAAAGCAGAAGTTTCTGAGGAACCTCCGTAAAAACCTTCAATTGCGCGGATAGCAACTTGGTACAATGCTTCGCTAGTTGTGCCTGCACCAGGGCGCATTTCCTGAATTGAATGCAGAGCAGACCGGCGAAGCGTATTGCTGCTTCTACTAGTACCAGACGGTATTCTTTCTACAAATTGTTTTAGCTCACCTGACTTTAAGCCTGCTATTTGTGGCATTAGTCGATCAACTCCCTTGTTTTGTCTGTTATACTTGCCTCAAATACTTCGTTCTTTCGGTCTCGGAGTTTATCTAGGAATTGCCAAATATCTTCGTCGTCGTTCTTCCAGATTTGTTGACGAAATAGGTCAAGATCGAGAATAACGGTAATTATCCCAGGATTTGTTGGTTGTGCAAGAGCTTCATTGATAATTAACATACAATTCAAATCCTGCTGAGGTAGCTGTAATTGCATAAAGTAAGTTTGTAGGGCCTTTTCGGGTAAGTTAGGAGATACTTCCGGTACGGTGCTCAAATAATCTTTAAGCTCTATTATTCCATCAGCTGGGATATTTATCTGATTAATATATCTAATAGCAGCTCGTGTTACATGTGTTGGCCGACAAATTTCTCTATATATTTCCCACAGGCTTCTAGCATCGTTACTAAACTCTTCCCAAGAGTCATAAGGGGCAAGACGATTAAATGTGAATCCTTCCAAGGTTACTTGGAAAGTTCGTAAGTTGTCTTCGCTTCTGAACCAGAAACCTAAATGCTGTTCAGAGGTATTTACTTCCGTAGGCATTCCTCGCTGAAATGCGACTAATCCAACGCCTCTATGAATAGGCTGTACTGTTGGAAACTTGTTGCGAATGTAAGAATGAATATCTGCGAGTTTATTTACAGAAACGTCTCCCGGAAGAAGCACTCTGAGGTCTATGATCGCTTCAGTAATTGGTGCTTTTGAGTAATGCCTTTGTACTTGCATCGGTACCCCGTTTCAGCCGTAACTGTTTAGGTATTTGGTACTTCCATTCATAACCTTGGTTATCGTCATGAATTGATTCAGCTTATTGTCTCTCTCAGTATACGAACAATAGTAATCTATGTCAATCAATGCTTTTACTCAAATCAGCCAACTTCCCGAATTATAGGAGCGACTTGCGCTGATGGGCTGTACTGGGGGTGACTTATGACCAGTCTGTATATTTGCTAGTTTACTAAAGTCGGCTCTAGCCCCTGATATACTCGTACACGCGGCGCTGCTGGTCCTTCTGCTGAGAGAGCCAAACAAAATGCAGCCAGTTGGAGCGCCCGGCGGGGATGCTCTCTTCGCCGTCGATCACCAGGGCTGCCCATTCCTGTGCCCGCCCGTAGTCCTTGATCGCTTCAAGCATCGCCATCGCCCGCATGGGATTGGAAGAAGGAACGGCTAACGCCGGATTGTTAGGAGAAAACCCGGTAGCCCCCCTGCTCATGGTGTCCGGGGGGATACGCCTATCTGCTCAGCAATCGTGGTGAGATTGATACGGGCGCGGCCTTGCTCGTCGTGTGTCTGTGCTCGTTGAACGGCTCGCCGGGTCGCTCTGATCTCTAACTTGTGGTTGCCGCTCAGATGGGAATTGCTGAATAACTCATCTTCCCAGCGTATGAACGCCTCAAGCTCACGGTTGCGCTCCTGGGCGCGTTTGAAGGCACTCAGGAGCGCAGGGGAAGGTTGGGTATTGGGGGCTGGTGGCGCATAAGCGGCTCCTCTATGTCCGCTCGTATAATCGACGAGCAGCCCACTTGCGCCTGTTTGACCGATGGAAGCGTCCCAGAGCGTCTGAATATCCAGGTCTGTGATGATAAAGCCGCTGTGAGCGTGGGGCCAGGGGCCATCCTCATACCAGTAAGGCATGTCGAACTGCAAGAAGAGCTTGGAGATCGTGCCGTAGCCAAGCTGTTGGATGGCAACTTGCTTCAGGGGGTCAAATCCAGCCCGCCGGTAATCGACGCGGCGTAGGGTGCTGAACGGCAGGGCGAGGATCGCATATTCGCAATGCACTTCCGATGAGCCGCCGGCAGTGGCGAACGTTAAGGTGAGAGAAGCGTCGCTCTTTCGTTCGAGCGCCACCAATTGATGGCGCAAGTGGATACACCCTTCAGGCAAACTGCGGGCAATAGCCAGCGGCAGTTGCTCGTTCCCGCCCACGATTTTGCTGCTTCCTTGCATCGGCCTGGGAGTGGTCGAACCCCTCGACGGGTCTCGCGAGCCAAACATGTAGACCAGGTTGAGAGAACTCTGCTCGCCTGTATCCAGGCCGAAGTAACCAGTACAGGCATTATCCAGCAGGTGACCCACCGGCGCATCGTGCCCACCCTCAACGTACTGCTCAATCCAATCATACACGCTCAGATGGTCGAGCCTGAAACCTGTCTCGGTAAAGAGAGCGTGGGTCGTGGGGAAGCCAGCCTCCTGCACCTGCTGCTGCAAGAGAGGTGCGAGTGCCTGGAAGTCTCCGGCCAGTTCTTCTGCGCCGTAAAAGCGGTTGAAGAAATACATGACGCTTTGCGCCCGGTCTGCTCTTCCTCGACCCAGGTCGACGGTCTTGAGGCCGAAGCGCTTGATAAGCTGGTGTATGGTCTCATGGTCGCCGTCGATGAATTCACCGCACCACTCGCTGACCATACCATCCGCCCAGGTGATGGCATCGGAGTGCATGCGACCGCCGATGCGGTTGGACGCTTCGTAGATGCTGCACGAGAGATCGGCGTCCTGCAAGGTGAGAGCTGCGTTGAGTCCCGCGATTCCTGCACCGACGATAGCGATCCGGGGCATTGTTCTTCTCCTAACGAGGTAACTAGAAGATGGATTAAATAAGATAGTAATAATCTATCACAGCGAATGCTATAGCGTCTCGGAGCTATCCTACCTCTTTCGTCTGACGAACAATAATCGCCGTCACATGCTCAGCAAATGACGACTCAAAGTAGCTGTTGAGTTGGGTCCAGTGGTTTCCGAGCTGCTGTCTTATGGCAAAATACTCGAGATCACGTGTCCAGGAGCTAAAGGTCTCTTCGTCGATCAACTTGTTCCTCCATTGGTGGTAGATGTTCTCGTGCAGCATTAACCACCACGTCAATAAGTTGAAGTAGCGCGTCTTGTCAATCTCATCTAAATCGTCAAATCGCTGACTTGCTTGCCCCCAGAGCTCTGTCAGCGCACGATCCTGGGCAAGTTGGAGATAGAAGGGCGTGGATAACTCCACGAGCTTTTGGGTATTGCCTGCCCTGACCAGTTTGGTGTTCTCCCGCAATTGATACCAGACCAGGCCAATGGAGATGATGAAAAGCATTCCTTGAACAATAATAGCCAGACTCGCTAGATCACTTAATGACATACTGCAGCTCCTATTTCAAAATGATACTGGATTATTCTGATGAAAGTATTTCTTTTCGGTACTCGCGCTCATTAAGATGGGCGGGCCTAATATTGTTTTGCTTATTATACGGCAGATTTTGAACGGGTGTAAGAAGAGGCAGACAAGAGAAGCCAGGGTGTCTTCAGAGCACATAGCTGTCTTCTTGTTCTGCTTGCCAAGAGTGTGGGAGAGACTTACAATCTGGTAGAGTGGAGAGTGAGTGCATGGAGGTAGAAGCTTTCGTTTCAGTACGCTGGAGGGAGCAATGAACCCGCCTGGGAAGAATGGATCGTTGAAATCAATTGCCGTTATCGGCGCTGGCTGCAGTGGAATCGCCGCCGCACATATCCTGCGTGACGCGGGAAATACCGTCACGGTGTTTGAGGGAAGCAATGGGGTAGGTGGACGGGCGGCAACCAGGCGGCGGCAAGGCTTCATCTATGACCATGGCGCACAGTACGTCAAGGGTGGGAGTCCAGTGAGTTCCGCCTTGATCACCGAGCGCTTCCGAGCTGCCGACCTGGTGGATATCGCAAAACCCGTCTGGGTCTTCGATCAGCAGGGACGTATTCAAGTGGGTGATCCTCTCCAGAACATGGAGCCAAAGTGGACCTATCGCAGCGGCCTGAACACGCTGGCGAGAGGTATGGCCCAGAGTCTCGATATCCGGTTGCGGACACGCATTAGCTATTTCCGGCGTAACACCGCAAATTGGATCCTGTTCGATGGCCTGGGGCATCCTGTTGGTGAGTTTGAGCGCGTGCTCATCGCTGTCCCCGCCAGCCACGCGCTTGAACTCATCGAGGCCAGCCTGCTCCCCGAAGCGGAACGCGAGTCCATCTGTGTGCAACTGCGCAGGGCGAGTTATCGCCCGCTGATCTCGGTCATGCTGGGCTACCAACCCACGCCGCGCGTTCGCCCCTATTACGCGCTGGTGAACACGGACAAAACCCAGGCCATCTCCTGGCTGGCCTGGGAACATGAAAAGTCCCTCGAGCGCGTTCCCGATCAGTCTGGTTTGCTCATTGCGCAGATGAGCCCTCACTATAGCCGGGAGTGGTGGTGGGTTCCCTCTGACGAGGTCGTCAGCGATGTGGCAAAGCGAGTGACGGCGCTCCTCGATGAGCCGCTGACCAGGCTTTGCTTTACTGATATCTGCCACTGGCGCTATGCCTTACCTGCGGAAACGGCGGACTCCGAGCAACTCAACGCCATAGCCCTCCCCCTGGAACTGGCTTTTTGTGGAGATGCATATGTCGGTGGGCGTGTCCATCTCGCACTCGAACACGGAGTGGCCGTTGCTCGCCAACTCATCAGCACGCAATGAGAGTTCCTGGGAGATCAGAAGATAGAGGTTGCGCTTCTACCTCATTTGGAAGTCTGAAGGTATAATAGAGAGGAGCGTTACTTCCTGAAGTACATGTTGTCGAGGAGGCACGAGATGAAACCGACAATCGATCAAACTGACTTCGGCTCGATTACCATTGAAGGCCTGGTCTTCAGCTACGATGTCATGATTCTGCCGAATGGCGAAGTGAAAAAACGGAAGAAAAAATTATCAAAGGCCATCTACGGTACCTCTCACATCCTTTCTCTAGACGAGGCAAAATATGTCTACGAAAAAGGGATAGAACGGCTGATCATCGGCACTGGGCAGTACGGCAATGTCAGGCTATCGGATGAAGCTGCCGACTACTTCAAGCGCAAACAATGCCGGGTGGATCTCGAGCCTACACCCACAGCCATCCAGACCTGGAATGAAGCCAGGGGTGCGATAGTGGGTCTGTTTCATGTCACCTGCTAGTGACGCTTCGATCTATCATAGCCGCACAAGACCATCCCGACCCAAAGAAAGTAACAGCAGTTATTCTAGAGCCCCTCTCCTCCAATTGCAAAGGCTCTTACGATGTTCAAAGACGGAAGTACTACCAGCCTCACCCTCTTTTTGACATCCAGCAAGCAGGCTCACTATACTTAGTATTGCGCAACGAAAGTACATCGTGAAAGGCCTGGCTGATCAAATACAAAGGAATGGCCTTAGTGGCTGTGTTACCTGGTACCAGAGAGGTTCTTCATCACTTTGTCGGTAGTCGTTACGTTTTCTCTGCATCCTAACTGCTTTAGACACCATCACTTATCCCTATTCGAAACAGTACATTAATCCGCTCGGGTGTTCTTGTATCGCACAAGAGGCTGATGAGTATTGATACTGTGGCTCGCGCGAGCCCTCTCAGGTTACTCAAAGTTGAACATGACAGACCGAGTGGAAATTGCACCCGTTCTACTGCTTTTACTTGTAAGTGGAGGAGCGCTACGTGAACATTCACACTGTACAGTTTTCACACATCCTGGAGACCAGCGACTTGCAGAACCTGCACTACTTTTTGTCCCACACCGCTTTTGTGATTTCTCATAAAAACGAGAGCATTGAAACACTCCTCGAAGTCCTCTGGTATCTTCCCATCAATAGCCCGATCATTATCGTGACAAACTGCTCGGAAAGCGAAAGAGGCAATCTCGCGACAGAGTTGAGAATGCGGTTGGCGCATCACAAAAGGGCTTATCTGATACACCAGAAGGAAGAGACCTTTGCTCGTTTGTTCGAGACTTATGGCGTTTACCACATACTGGATGATAATGACAAAGTCATCGATGGAAAAGGCGAGGGTATGTATATCGGGACGCTTTGTACCTACCAATTAGGCTATCCCCGGTGGATCGTCTTTTACGATGCAGATAACTTTGTTCCAAGCGCCCTCCTGGAATACACACTGGCCATGAGCAGACTCTTTATGTCAACTCCTCTTCCAGCCCACTCTCGCGAATGCGATACAATCATTGTCCCGAGTCTAGCGGGAAGCCAGGCTGCTCTGGATTTGCACAATGTGCGTATTTGCTGGTCGTCCAAACCTGAACTGGGCAGCGGAAATTTGGATGCAAGGATCATGGGTCGCTGCACCAGGGTCGTTTCCCCACTTATTAACGATCTGCTGGAGGGATGGTTCGGCATACGCGGCCACGTTATCAGTTCATCCAATGCGGGAGAGCAAGGGATGACGGTCAAGACTGCGCTCTCGTTGCGCTTTTCTTCTGGGTTCTCAGTCGAAACCCTCCAACTCCTCGACCTGCTCTTTCATGCGTATGAGTGCAAGGATAGAGCCGAGGGAATCATATTACAGCAATACCTGTCCAAAAGTCCCCACTTTCATGAGAAAAAAGGAAATGAGCACATTAAGAAAATGATCGAGGAGAGCCTGGGAAGCTTTTTTCACTTTGAGGCATCGCTACCTGACAACGTGAAGCGGCAGTTACAGGAGGTCTATGATGAACTGTCTCTCGAGCTTGTGTATCCCGCACTGTACCCGCCGCTGCAAGATTTACCGTTGAAGAGGATTGAGGGGTTGATGGATCGATATTCGCTGTTCTCTGATGAGGATTGCCAGGAGAATATACTGATCACTGAGGAGGGGCGATGCGCCTCATCCTAGTGCGCCATGGGGAGACGGTGTATAACGCGCAGGCGCGCTTCACCGGCCAGTCCGATGTCCCGCTTAGTGTGCTGGGCAAACGTCAGACTGCTGTTCTGGGCGAGTGTTTAGCAACAGAAAGCCTGGATGTGATTGTTACCTCTGACCTGGAGCGCACGCGTATTATGGCGGAGGCAATTGCGCGCTATCATGCGCTCCCCATTTGGGAAGATATCGACTTACGTGAGCTTGCTTTGGGCGAGTGGGAGGGATATACCTACGATGAAGTTCTGGCACGAGATGGGGACCTGGTCGCTCAGTGGCAGGTTGATTCTATAACCTATGCTCCTCCTGGCGGGGAGACCGTGGCTCAACTTCGCGACCGCTGTGCGCGAGCACTCAGACATTGGCAAACGCGCTACCCGGAGGTCAGCGTCTTATGGGTGACGCATGAGGGGCTGATCGGCGTGCTACTGTGCCACCTATTGGAGATCGATCTCAATCGCCGTTGGCAGTTTCGTCATGATAATGCCTCGATCAGCGAGATACATTTAAGTGGCGATCGTGCGACGATCGTGCGCTTGAACGAAACTGCTCACCTACGCTTTAGAGGGGTGGAGACCAGGATGGTTGCGGAAATGACGAAAACGCATCTGGGAAGAAACGAAATGGTGTGAAAGGCCTTCAATAGCATGCCAAACACCTCCTCGAATGGCTTGCCAGCGATCTGAATGCAAATAGAGAAGCCATCCATTGAAATGGTATAATAACAGTTGCCCATGTTATTACTCACCATCAATGTAACAAGACGAAGAGATGATTCATACGGGTTCCGTCTATTATACCCCGTCGCTTTATAAGTGAAGACGACAATTCGAAAGGAGAAACAATATGCAACTTGCATGGAAGGTTGATGAAGGCAGCAAAGTCAGGTTGAAGGATTACGATCCAGACTTTGTTGATAAGTATACGGATCGCGCATTGGCATCAGCAGAGATAGAAAAACTCAGCGAAGAACTTGGCGAGTTGCAGCAGTTGTTGGCGGCGGCGCAGCATCACAGCCTACTCATAGTACTACAGGGGATGGATACGAGCGGCAAAGATGGCACGATTCGCCATGTCATGGCGCAAGTCAATCCGCTGGGATGCGAGGTGCGTTCGTTTAAGGGGCCTACATCCAGGGAACAGGCACGTGATTTCCTCTGGCGGATCCATCGGGTCGTTCCAGGAAGAGGCATGATCAGCATTTTCAATCGTTCCCACTATGAGGATGTGCTAGTGGTGCGTGTGCATGATCTGGTGCCAGAAACGGTGTGGCGGCGACGGTATGCGGCCATTAACGACTTTGAGCGCTTGCTGGCCCAGAATGACATGATTATTCTGAAGTTCTATTTGCATATTAGCTACGAGGAGCAGGAAAAACGCTTACTGGCTCGTCAGGAGGATA
>Ga0099828_10003205_pt1 | contig 11419 bp, 7 predicted proteins | sample CZO8metaG_2_FD_79338 | JGI IMG/M metagenome (GOLD analysis project Ga0099828, IMG submission 79338) | Vadose zone soil microbial communities from the Eel River Critical Zone Observatory, Northern California, USA - CZOApr15con2H1.8 metaG | ecosystem: Environmental > Terrestrial > Soil > Vadose...
ACATTGCCCGAGGGCTTTACCGCCATGCCCATCATCATCTTGCTCATGGCAGCCTGGTTCTCGGCCATGAAGGACGCTTCTGCAGTTTGTTTGTGAGATTGCTCGGCATTATCGGCCGCAACCGCCGTTTGCGCCGAGACGTGAGCGGGTAAAGCCAGGGCGAGCAATGCCAAAGCGCCGCTGATGAACGTTTTCTTCAGCGCGTATTCGTGATCGTTGCGCCTTTGAATTCCGCGCGCGCCGCCCACCGTCTTCTTGTAGCGGCAGATATCGGTCTCGGTGGTGATCGTCGCCTTCTCACGCATCGCTAGTCTCTCCCACGCTAAATACCGAGTAAGCAGTTCGCTATCCGGTGTAATATGACGCCGCGTCGCCATCGTCCGTCTCGACCTCCGGTGAACTATATTTTAGTCGGCACAGGAGCCCGTGGCGGCGCGCGATCGATCACACACGCGTAATACCCGTGCGACGATGTTATCGTCGGGACAGGCTGCGGTGCGGGTCGATGACGAATTTGTTCGCCACGCCGGAGTCGAAGGACGCATAACCTTCGGGCGCGGCGTCGAGGGTGATCACCTTCGCATTGACGATCTTGGCAATCGGCAAGCGGCCCCACAGGATCGCCTGCAACAGCTGACGGTTGTAGCGCAGCACCGGCGTTTGGCCCGTGTGAAGACTGTGTGACTTCGACCAGGCCTGGCCGAGGCGCAGGCTGAGCGAACCGTGCCTTGCATGTTCCTCTTTGGCGCCAGGGTCCTCGGTGACGTATAGACCCGGGATACCGATCGCGCCCGCCGGTCGAGTGACATCCATGGCTTGGTTCAGCACAACGGCCGGCTGATCCGTTCCGGCGCTGCCTTTCGCCTCGAAGCCGACGCAATCGATAAAGGCATCGACCTCGGGCACCTTCAGTATCTCGGCGATACGGTCGCGCAGGGGCGTATCGCCGGACAAATTTACGGGCTCGAACCCGACGGATTTCGCGTGCTCCAATCGCGCCATGTTGAAGTCGCCGACCATCACGACTGCGGCTCCGAGCAAGCGCGCTGATGCGGCGGCGGCAAGACCCACCGGCCCGGCGCCGGCGACATACACCGTCGACCCGGCCTGAACGCCGGCATTGACGGCTCCGTGAAACCCGGTCGGCAGGATGTCTGTGAGCATGGTCAGATCGAGGATCTTGGCCCTTGCCTTGTCCTTGTCGGGGAAGCGGAGCAGGTTGAAGTCGGCATACGGGACCATGACGTACTCAGCCTGGCCGCCCACCCAACCGCCTAGATCGACATAGCCATAGGCGCCGCCGGCCTGCTTCTCGTTGACATTGAGGCAGACGTCGGTGTGACCTTCACGACACGTCCGACAACGCCCGCATGCGACGTTGAACGGCACCGAGACAAGATCACCGACGTTCAAATACTCGACGTCCGCGCCGCGCTCGATGATCTCGCCGGTAATTTCGTGTCCCAGCACCATGCCGGGCGGTGCGCTGGTTCGGCCGCGCACCATGTGCTGGTCGGAACCGCAGATGTTCGTCGAAAGCACCTTCAGGATCACGCCATGCGTTATCTTGCGGCCCATCGGCGTTTCGAATTTCGGGTCGGGAATGGTTTCGACGGAGACTTTTCCTGGGCCTTTGTAAACGACGCCTCGGTTAGCCACGGGAGAACTCCTTCACTAGGCGATATGACGTTGAAATTCGGATGTCGCGCACCGTTCAAGTCGGATCACTGCGCGAGCTTGCTCGCAATTTCAGCGATGTGCCGTCCCTGAAAGCGCATGAGCTCCAACTCGGTTTCGCTGGGCCGGCGCTCGCCACGGATGCCGGTGATCGTTGTGGCGCGCCATAGGGCGAGCCGCCGGTGATCTCATCGATTCGCATCTGCGAGCTGGCGGTATAGGGCAGGCCGACGACGACCATCCCGAAGTGCAGCAGATTGGTGACGATCGATAACAACGTCGCCTCCTGGCCGCCGTGTTGCGTCGCCGTCGAGACGAATGCGCTGCCGACCTTTCCCACCAGCGCGTTGCTGGCCCACAGCGAACCCGTCTGGTCGAGGACGTTGGCCATTTGCGAGGCCATGCGGCCATATCTGGTCGGCGTCCCAATCAGGATCGCATCGTAGTCGGCGAGTTCTGCCGGCGTTGCGATCGGCGCCGCCTGGTCGAGCTTTACTCCGGCTGTACGCGCCATTTCCGGCGGCATCAGCTCCGGCACCCGCTTTACCGTCACTTCAGTACGGGGAATGCTGCCGGCCCCTTCAGCCGCCGCTTGCGCCAATTTTTCCAAGTGGCCGTAGTGCTGTAGTAGAGAACCAGAACTTTGGTCATTGATTCGCCTAGATTCGGAATGAGCAATCGCGGCATCTGCGGAGCGTCTCAAGCACAGCGGCCGTGGACACGCTAGATAGCGCGAGACTTATGGTTTGAGTTTCGCCGCTCGATGAAATCGAGTTTAATGACGCCTAGGGCGGACGGCCGAGGCGGGCGAAACGCTTTAGCGGATCGCGTTCGCCACGATGGTGAAGCAAGAGCCGTGGTTCTCGGTTGAGCGGACCTCTACCCGGTGTCCAAGCAAATTTGCCGCGTGCCTGACAATGAAGAGCCCCAGGCCGAGCCCGTCTGGCCGGCTTTCGTCGGCCCGCTGGAAGGCTCTGAAGATCGTCGATAGTGCTGTGGCACGGATGCCGACGCCGGTGTCGCGCACCTGAATGCGCAGTTCCGGCCCGCAACGACGAGATGTGACGAAGACGCCACCGCCGGCAGGCGTGTAGTCGATCGCGTTGCGTATCAGGTTCCGGAGTATACCCGTCAGCAAAACCGGATAGCTGCACACCACCGATCGGGTCGCGGTGACGAGAAACGTGACGCCTTTCAACCGCGCCGCTTCAACGAACTCCTCCATAAGATCCTCGAAAATGGGCTGTAGCGGCACGGCAAGGTACAGGTCCTCGGCCACTTGCTCACGCAGCTGCAAAGCCTCGACAAGCTGACCAAGCATGATGGCTAGTTGCGCGGCCGCAGCCTTGGCCTGCGTCAGCTCCTCGCGCTGCTCGTCCCTGTCTAGGAGTTGGGCCAGGACATCGTGCGCGCTGGTGATGACCTGTAGCGGCTGGCGCAAGTCGTGCCCGGCCATCGCAAGCAATGTCGCTAAGAACTCGCCGCTGTAGGTCCAGTCTGCCTCGCAGCTCAGGGCACTATCAATGCCCCGCGTGTCCCAGGCAGCGGCGGGCGCCGCGCGAACGGGATCAAGAAAGGCGATCGTTTCCATTTAGCCTGTCCTCCTTGTTCGATATCGGGTGGCTCCGAAGACGTCCGATCACTGCCGGATTCGCGCGGACCGAAAGCTAGGCCGTACCGGCTGACAAGTCCTGCGGATGGTATGAATTCTTCTGAGAAATGGCCTGAATAGAGCTGACGGACCTGACCTCAAGGACGTCTCGGGATCATCGGTGGGTCCTCGACGAAGGCCGGTTTATCCAGGCACGGCTTTGGCGAAATGCCGACGCGGCCGCGGCCAGTACGTCGCTCGCCCGGAAACCTAAAGCCTTGGATTAACTGTATTTTTCGCAGAGAACACCTGCGTCTCGCTTTGGGGCGCACCGCTGGTGCGCTAATGCGGCTGAAAACGCCTGAATTTCGCTGAAATTGCAGGTTCGATTTTCCCCTCAACTCTCTCTACGATTGCTCTTATGGATCCCGCCCCAGCGCCAGCGGCGATCGAATTTGGCCGTTTCCGTGTTTTGCCGCATCGCCGCGAGCTCGTCGCCGATGGCCGGCCGTTGGCTCTTGGCGGGCGCGCCTTTGACGTTTTGATGGTACTGATCGAGGCGGCAGGGGCTGTCGTCGGAAAAGATGCGCTGATGAACCAGGTCTGGCCAGACCGGGTTGTCGAGGAGAACAGCCTTCAAGCCCAGATCTCGGCATTGCGCCGGGCCTTCGGGGCGGATCGCGACCTGATCCGCACGATCGCCGGACGGGGTTACCAATTCAGCGGCGAGATCCGCGCGGCGCCGGCAGGGCCGGATGCACAAGAATCTCCGGAGGCGCTTCAATCGGGAGCTACACGATCCCGTCCGCCCACAAATTTGCCGGAGCCGGTTTCCGAGCTGATCGGCCGCGACGCCGAGCTGGACGAGATCCTATGCCTTACCGCCTCTCATCGCCTCGTCACCCTGACCGGCGCCGGAGGCATCGGCAAAACCCGGCTCGGCTTCGAGGCCGCGCGACAACTTCTGCCAAGATTTGCCGACGGCGTTTGGGCGGTCGAGCTGGCGCCGCTGGCCGATCCCGAGCTGGTCCCGGTCACCGTAGCGACCGCGCTCGGGCTGGAGCTCGCTTCGGGCGTCGCATCGCCGCAATCTGTTGCCAACGCGCTGCGCTCGAAGCACCTCTTACTGATGCTCGACAATTGCGAGCATGTGCTCGACGCCGCGGCGCGGCTGGCTGAGGCGTTGCTGCGCGCCAACCCAGCAGCGCACGTGGTCGCCACCAGCCGCGAGCCGCTCCGGGTAGAGGGCGAGTGGATTTACCCCGTGCAGCCGCTCGCTGTTCCGACCCAAGACAGCCTTAAAAGCGACGACCCTCTGCGCTATGGCGCAGTCCGGCTGTTCATCGAGCGGGCACACGCGACCGAGCCACATTTTTCTCCTGACACACACTCCTTGATCACCATCACCGAAATTTGCCAGCACCTCGACGGCTTCCCGCTGGCGATCGAGCTCGCGTCGGCGCGCGCTGCGGCTCTTGGGGTTGGAGGCATTGCGGCCGGGCTCGACGATCGTTTCCGACTTCTCGCGGGTGGGCGCCGAACGGCGATGGCTCGGCACCAAACAATGCGAGCGACACTCGACTGGAGCTACGAACTGCTGACCGAACCCGAGCGGATGGTATTGCGTCGGCTGGCCATCTTCGCGGGCAGCTTCACGCTGCAGGCCGTGCGGGCGATCGCGGCCGATGACGAGAGCGCGGAATTGGACGTCGTGGATTGCGTCATCAGCCTGGTTGCGAAATCGCTGGTGACCGCAGATGCCGGCGGCGCTGTGATACGCTATCGGCTGCTCGAAACCACCCGAGCTTATGCGCTCGAGAAACTCGCTGAAGCTGGAGAATTCGACGCGGCGGCGCGACGCCACGCCGGACGCTATCTCGATATTTTTGAGCGCGCCGCGGGGGAGGCGGAGACGCGGCCGATCGACGAATGGCTGGCCGACTACGGCCCAAGACTCGACAACGTCCGCGCGGCGCTCGACTGGGCCTTTTCACTCGGCGGTGACGCCTCGGTCGGCGTGGCGCTGACCGCCGCCGCGGTTCCCTTGTGGATGCATTTGTCACTAATGGAGGAGTGCCGCGGCGGGGTCGAGCGGGCTCTCGCCGCGATCGCGGCCGGAGCGGGCCGGGACGCGCGCCGCGAGATGCAGCTCCACACCGCGCTTGCGGCATCGCTGATGTATACCAGAGGTGCCGTTTCCGAGGTCGGCGCGGTCGGGACAAAAGCCCTCGAGATTGCGGAGAGCCTCGGTAACGCCGAGTACCAGTTGCGCTCGCTCTGGGGCCTGTGGTCTTTTCACATCAGCGGCGGCCACCAATGCGTCGCGCTGACCCTGGCTCAAAGGTTCTGTGCTCTGGCGGCGAAGCGGTCCGACCCGAACGATCGCCTGATCGGCGAGCGAATGATCGGTACGTCGCAGTATTATCTGGGCGATTTGCTCAGCGCGCGGCGCCATCTCGAGCGCGTGCTCGGCCACTATGTCGCTCCTGCCCAGAAGTCGCAAATCGTTCGCTTTGAGGGCGGCGGCGACCGGTGGGCGGCGACGCGGTCCTTCCTTGCCCGGATCCTGTGGCTGCAGGGATTGCCGGATCAGGCGGTACGGACCGCCGAAAGCAGTGTCGCGGAGGCTCGAGCGGCCGATCACGCAATCTCACTGGGTGGCGCTCTCGCCGTGGCGGCATGCCCGATCGCGCTGTGGGTCGGCGATCTGGCCGCGGCGGAACATTACGTGGAGGTGCTGCTCGACCATTCGACAAGGCATGCGCTGGCGCGCTGGCGCGTCTTTGGCCGTTGCTATCAGGGGGTGCTCGTCATCCAGCGCGGCGATGTCAACACCGGATTACGGCTGCTGCGCGCCGCCTTCGCCGAACCAGCCGCGGCCGGGTCCGTCCCGCGGCTCTTTACGTTCCTTATGGCGGAGGCTTTGGGCCGTGCCGGGCAGATCGCCGACGGGCTCGCCGCGATCGAGGAGGCGATCGTCCGCTCCGAGCGCAGCGAAGAACGCTGGACAACTGCCGAGTTGCTGCGCATCAAGGGTGAGCTTCTTCTGTTGCAGGACGCACCCGGAGCCGTGGCGGCGGCCGAGGATCAATTTCGGCAGGCCCTCGACTGGGGGCGCCGGCAAGGCGCGCTCTCGTGGGAGCTGCGCGCCGCCACAAGCCTCGCCCGACTGGTGAGCGATCAGGGCCGTGCCGCCGATGCGACGGCACTCCTCCAGCCGGTCTACGACCGGTTCACCGAAGGGTTTGCGACCGCCGATCTAAAAGCGGCAAAGGCGCTGCTCGACGACCTGTCATAACTGAGTGCCTTGTGAATGGTGCGAATCTTCTGGTGGCGCAAGCCGCTCACGCCGAGGTCGCCCGCTCTGTTTCTAGAAGCCGCAGCAAGTCCCGAGCCGCCTTGATCTTCGCTTCGATAAGTTCCTGAGGGAACCGGTGGCGAGCCCACTGCGTGTTGAAGTGTAGATTGGTGAAGAACGGCACCTGAGCCCTCAGGACAGCAATAGGTTCCGTCCGCCATTCTTTGGCGAGGCCAATGACAACCTGCTGAATCAAAACCAGCGCAAGGGCTTGGGCGAGGTCCGCATCGCGGACGATCTGTCCGAGGAGGTCGAGCTCGTTGCCCGCGATTTGGTACGGGTAACGCGTGGCCTCGATCGTCGCTTCGATGTCCGGCAGAAGAGTCCGATCCTCGGATGTGATGCGTCGACGAGGGCGGCAATCGCGATCTCGATATTGCCTTGGAGGGTGCTGATGACCGTCCTTGGCGAGCTAGTCTAGTGCCCCGCGCCAGCGGAGCTCATGCCCTTGCGGAGCATCGCGACGGCGAGCACGGCGACGAGCAGGACACCGCCGATCAACGCGAAGGTATCGGCAAAGCCCATGATCGTTGCCTGCGCGCGGATCGTCTCGCCGACGGCGATGATCGCGCGATGCCATGCCGCGGCCGGGTCGGGAAAACCGTGCGCCATGAAATATTGCTGCAGATCGGCAAGGCGGTGGCGCGTCGCCGGCTCCAGCAGCGATACCTTCGGCGTGATGATCGCCGAGTGGAACTGCTCGCGCTTTGTGAAGAAGGTCTCGACGGCAGCAGTACCGATCGCACCGCCGAGATTGCGCATCATGTTGAAGAGGCCGGATGCTGCGCCCGCCTCGGCCGGCGCGATACCGACCATTGCAATCGCGGAGATCGGCGTCATGACGATCGCCTGGCCAAGCGCCCGGATCACATTGGGCCAGAACAATTGCGGCGCGGCGAAATCTTGGTCCAGCCAGAGATTGATGAAACAGCTGGTGGCGAAGACGATCAGGCCAATGCCGACCAGCAGACGGGCATCGACCCGCTTCATCAACAGCGGCACGAACGGGATCACCAGCAGTTGCGGCAGCCCTGTCCAGGCCATCACCTCACCGATCTGCTCCGCGTCGAAGCCTTGCGACACAGCAAGGTATTCGGGGAGCAGATAGGCCGAACCGTAAAGGGCAAAGCCAAGCAGGAAATTGGCCAGCGTGCCGAAGCCGAAATTGCGTCGGCCGAACAGGCGGAAATTGACCAGCGGCTCAGACGCGACGAACTCGACGATGACAAACGCCACTAGCGCAAGCGCCGAGACGAGGCTCAGCTTCACGATGAACGGCGAATCGAGCCAGTTGTAGACGTTGCCGTCATCGAGCACGGTCTGAAACGTCGCGAGGCCGACGGCCATCAAGGCGATGCCGAGCCAATCGCCGCGGCGCAACAGGCCGATTTGCGTCGTGGTCTTGGGCAGCGCGTACCACAGCGCCGCCAGCATGCCGAAGCCGGGCGCCAGATTGACGTAGAAGACATACGGCCAGCCATAATAATCCGTCAGATAGCCGCCGATGGTCGGCCCGATCGCCGGCGCGAAGGTGGCGGTGATCGCAAAGCCGGCAAGGCCGATCGTCTGCTTCGAGCGCGGCAGCATCGTCATGATGATCGTGAAGGCGAGCGGGATCATGACCCCACCGGCAAACCCTTGCAGGACCCGAAACACAATCATCTCGCCGAGGCTGTGGGCGTGACCGCAGAAGACGGAAAACAGCAGGAACAGCGCCGTGTTGGCGAGGAGATAGCGGCGGAGCGAAAAGACGCGGCTCAGGAAATCGGTGAGCGGGATCACGATGATCTCGCCGATCAGATAGGCGGTCGAGATCCACGTGCCGTAGACGCCACCGGTGCCGATACCGCCTTCGATATAGGGCAACGACGCGTTGGTGATCTGGATGTTCAGCACCGCCAGGAACGCGCCGAGCGTCGCGCCGAGGACAGCAATCCAGGTTTTCAGCGGGACGCCGCTTTCGGGGGGCTGTTCAAGCGCCGGGTTCATCGCAGCCTACGCCGAGGTCCGCCCCTTACCCTACCCGGCCACCCGCGGGGGAGAGGGTGACGTGCGGGTGGCGGCATCGGCCGGTTTCGTGTCGATCGTCGGCTCAACCGACATGCCCGGGCGCAATCGGCCGGCGAGCGGATCGCCCCGGTCGAGCTCGATCTTCACCGGGATGCGCTGGACGATCTTAGTGAAGTTGCCGGTGGCATTGTCGGGCGGCAGCAGCGCGAATTGCTGCCCGCTCGCCGGAGACAGGCTGGCGACATGGCCGTGCACGACCGTACCCGGGAAGGTGTCGACATTGATCGTGACGGGCTGGCCGGCGCGCACATCGGTCAGCTGCGTCTCCATATAGTTCGCGGTGATGTAGACCGAATGCAGCGGCACGAGCGCCATCAACTGCGTGCCGGGCTGGACATACTGGCCGACCTGCGCCGTGCGCGCCCCCACGGTGCCGTCGAACGGCGCGCTAATTGTCGTGTAGCTGAGGTTGAGCTCCACCTGATGCTCGTTTGCCTGCTGCTGCGCCAAGTTCGCGCGCGCCTGGGCGAGCTGCGCCTCGAACACCGCGATCTGCTTCTGGGCGCTGACAACGCCCGCCGTATCGCGCTGGAGCCCCGCCTGCTTCTCCAGAAGATCGGACTGTGCCTGCTGCGCCTGCTGCACGGTGCCGGCGCCGGTGCGCGCCAGTGCCGTATAGCGCTCGAAGTTCTGCTGCGAATAGACGAGCGCCGCCCGGTCCGAGGCCACCGACTGGCGTGCCTGCTCGACCGCTAGAGTCTGCTGCGAAATCTGCTGCTTCATCGTCTGGATATTCGCCTGCGCGGCGGCGACATTGGCACGGGCCTGGTCGAGCGCCGTGTGGTAATCGCGCGGATCGATGCGGGCGATGACCTGGCCTACCTTGACCGGCTGGTTGTCGTCGACCGGGACCTCCGAGATGTAGCCCGACACCTTCGGGCTGAGCATTGCCGAGTGGGCGTCAACATAAGCGTCGTCGGTCGAGACCAGATATTGACCGGTCGTCCAGTAGTAGCGGCCGTAATCGGTAGCAGCGAAAAGGCCGGCTGCCAGAGCGAGGCCGAGCGCCGCCTCTTTCAGCCTGGCGCTAGACAGCCGCGGGCCGGCCTTCGCCGCCGCTACGCGGAACTGCGGGGTTTCGGTGGTGTCGGCCATCGGCCCCTCCTGATTCTCATCCGAGCCCCGCGGCAGGGCCGCAACCTTCCAAGCCGAATATGGCAAAAGATGCCCTTTGCGGACTTTTCTGAGGCGCATCCCAATTGCCTTGCAGCCGAGCGCGGAGTTCAGTTGCTTTCCGTTCGAGCTGCTCGGCGGCGAGCAGCCGTGCTTCCCAGATCCATAAGGCGTCGGCATGGGCAGCGTTGATGCGCTGCCAGGCGGCTAGCCGCTCTAGGTCTCGCGCCATTTGAAGAGTTAGATTCGACATTCTCGCTTCCAAAGATGTCAATTGAAGTGTCCGAACGGAGTTGCCCTACCCAAAGACCAAGGGCGCCACTAGCGCCTGATCCGCGACTTTCGCCAATCTACTCCGCCGCCAAAACCGCCGACTGTGACGATGAAGGTCGTGGAGTGCCGGTCTCCGGCCGGCAGAGCTCCCTGCGCAACGTCTTCCGGGCTCGTCCCAGTCGGGAACGCACGGTGCCGACGGGCACGCCGAGAAGCGCCGCCGTCGCCTCATAATCGAGACCGTTCACCCGGATCAGCATCAGGACTCGCTTCTGCCGCCCTGGCAACCGAGCCATAGCGCGACAAAGGTCGCGAATTTCGAGGCGGCCACCCGCCTCCGGTTCGGTTCTCTCCGCGAGCGGCCAAGCGATCTCCGTGTAGGATTTCTCGCGGCTTGCACGGCGGACGTTCGTTCACATGCAGATGATGCATGATGGTGAAAAGCCAGGCCCGCAAGTCTGTACCGGGTTCCCACAGCGCCTGCTTCGCGAATGCACGGGCGAGGCAGTTCTGAACTAGGTCGTCGGCCTCGGCGCGGCTTCGCGTCAACACCTGGGAGTAACGGCGCAGCCGCGGCAGATGCTCCTCGACCTCACACGCGAACTTCATCTTCAGAGGATCGGGCATTGTCTGTCACCCCGCTGTTGCTGACCTGTTGGGACAGCTCCGGCTTCGGAATGTGCTCCGTGACGAGCGCTATCGCGTGCCGAAGAAGCGGTGTCGCTGTGTCGTTAACACTCGACGTGCCGCTGTTTCCGGCATGACCGCGAAAGAGGAAAAGCGCTTGGTTGGCCGGTCTGCCGGACTAGCCGGCGGACGGGCACAATATGGCGCAGCGGAGCTACGGTTTACTTCGCGGGAACTTAAAATCGAATTTAATCGGCATGCAGCGGCGGCGTCCGTTCACCCCGAACCCTGTGTTAGCCGGCTTGCTCGGCGAATGACCGTTGTCGGCGCATCTTCCCCGTTATCGTGCGGCCCACCGAAGGTCCGCTCACCTAAACGAGAGCGGGCGCTCAGCATGGGCGGCGAGGCCTTCCCTTGAAGCCCCATTGCGGTCCTTGCTCAGTACGAGAGGCGGCGGTTGGAAGCGTATTGATCCTCGATCGCAAATAAGCGTCGCGCCTCCGTCACCTCAATGCAGCAACCTCCGCGTAAGCCCTCAGTTCCCGCGCCACATCGTAACCGCTGGTCCCGAAGATGATGCCAGTGGCGCCGCGGGCCTCGAGCTGGACGAGACGTCCGCGCAACTCCTCGCGAGTGCCTGTGAACGTCATCTGTTTGGCGGCGGATACGTCGACGAGCGCGTCATGGCCGTTCGAAATGTCGAAGGAATG
>Ga0099828_10003206_pt1 | contig 11418 bp, 5 predicted proteins | sample CZO8metaG_2_FD_79338 | JGI IMG/M metagenome (GOLD analysis project Ga0099828, IMG submission 79338) | Vadose zone soil microbial communities from the Eel River Critical Zone Observatory, Northern California, USA - CZOApr15con2H1.8 metaG | ecosystem: Environmental > Terrestrial > Soil > Vadose...
ACGGTCCCGCTCTCATCCTTCGAGTCGATGTAGATGAGCACGTGGGGATTGGTGAACTGAAAATCCGTTACAGTCCCTTTCACAGTTACCGACTTGGCCGTGTCGTACGCCGCCGCCCCGTGGTGGGCGAACGCTGCGCCTGCCATCGCCAGAGTCAAAAGAGCAACCATCAAATTTGTCACCCGCCTAACCTTCATTGAATTCCTCCAAAGTGAAACTGGCAATTTTGCATCTGCCCCTGCGGCAGAAAAAATGCTCCTCGCATCGCTCCGCCGTCGCCTTCCTACTCCCGCACCTTTTGTTCATTGCGAACAGACCGAGACATCAGCAGCCGGAGAATGCGAGAAAAGTCTACATGACCAAAATCGGTTGCGCAATCGTTTCCTGAATACGGCCTGCGGGAGGATGGAATCGAACCAGAGGAAACATCTTCGCGCCCATCCAAATTGGGCAATCTGGCGTTGACGCGAGCGCGAGGGCTGACGTATAGTTTCGCCGTCGAGCGTTAGTGGAATCAGAAATCCGAGATTTGTTTCCCCAGCGATAGATCTGTTGGGCGCACGTCGGTAATGACCACTTCGCGAAAGTCCCTGAGGCGAGGTTTCTTCGGAGGAACCTTATGCGTCGTTTCGTATTCGCGGTTCTAACCATCGGTATTGGTTGCGTGCTGGCTCTTTTGCTGGTCAATAGGCCGAAGATTGTCGAGGGCCAGAGCGGCCCGGGCGCCGGCTTCGCGGCAGTCCCTGGCGCCGTGGGCGGACAGGACATCTTTGGTCCCTACGAGGTTGCCAAGGATTGGCCGAACAACATCAGCACTTTGCCTGGAAATGAAAAGTGGACCTGGGGAGCCGGGCAGAGCATTTACGCGGAGAGCCCGAATCGAGTTTTCTTGCTCTTCCGGGGCGAACTCCCGAACATCAAGAGGCCGGAGACAAGATTGATCCCTGAATTCGGGCCGAGCCTTCAGTTCCCCATCGGACGATTGCCGTGGCGGGATGCTACGGTCGCGGCTCTGCCAGGAGCGGGCGGCACCGGCCAGGACCCGGAAGATGGGCCGAAACTCTGGAAAGGCACAGTCGGCGTGGACGCCAACTGGGAACACTGCCTGACTGTCGTGGACGGCGGCGGCAAAATCGTCGAGACCTGGACGCAATGGGACAAAATCTTCAAGCGTCCGCATTACGTGACGATCAATCCATACGATCCTGAAAAACACGTGTGGGTCGTGGACGACCACATGCACGCCATCTACATCTTTTCGCATGACGGCAAGGAACTCCTGCAAACGATCGGCACACCAACAGTGAAGGGAGCGGACGGCACGCATTTCAACCGGCCGACGTTCCTCAACTGGCTGCCCGACAGCACCCTGTTTGTCGCGGACGGTTACAACGGAACGCGCGTCGCCAAGTTCGACAAGACGGGCAAGTTCCTGAAGGACTGGGGCATGAAGGGCACGCCGCCGAACGAGAAGCGCCCCTACTACATGAACAACGTGCACGGCATGGCGCTCGATCCTCAAACGCACAATGTCTTCGTGAACGACCGCGGCAACCATCGCATTCAAGTGTTCGATGAAAACGGAAAATTCCTCTACGACTGGTACATGGGCGGGGAGCCGTCGGATATCCACCTGATTTACATCGGCGCGGACCGCAACCTGTGGGCCTTCGACCGCGGCACGTCGAAAATGCTGAAGTACGATCTGCAGGGCCACCTACTGTACACCTGGGGCACGTGGGGCGATTTCCCCGGCGGCTTCTGGGGCGTACACGGATTCAGTGTGGATCAGGAAGGCAACTTCTACGTGGCCGAAGTCGACAACGGCCGCGCCCAAAAATTCACTCCACGCCAGGGCGCGAATTCGGCGTTCCTCGTGAGCAAGCCAGTTTACGCGGCTTGGAAATAGGTCCCGTCGAGAGGCGGGAAGTTTCGCAACTTCCTAACCTGAAGATAGAAAGTGTGGACGTCTCCCTCAGGGCCCGCGAGTTTCCCAATTTGGTGGAGAACATACTCTCCCGCCGCCGTCCGCCCTCTGTGGTTTCCGGCACACGCAGATATACTGCCGGGCTGCGTCTCCCCTGGGTCGGCTAATTTTAGGTTGACTTGAGATCCCCTTAAAGTTTATAGAGGTACCTATCTGCTTGTAGATTCGGGCCTTCCTGCTCGCGTCGCTCGAGGCTTGGGGTGGCAAAAAGAGTTTGGAGTAATCGCCCAAACTGGGGTGGTGAAAATCCAAATGGCGGAGGGTGTAGTCCTATGAATACGAATAGACGGGTGTGGCGTAAGGCAAGCAAGTATGCGCAGATCGTGGGCGCAGCCGCAATGGTGTTGCTTCTGATTTCTCTTCCGTTGTTTTCACAAGGGGCTGCAGGCCGGATTCTGGGAACCATTACGGACCAGACCGGCGGCACGATTTCCGGCGCCACCCTAACGGTTTTGGATACACAGAGGGGCACCTCGCGAACGCTAACCACCGATGATGCCGGAGCCTACAACGCGCCCAACTTGCTTCCCGGCAGGTATACCATCCGCGCCGAATACAAAGGCTTCCGAACCCTCGAGCGCAAAAACGTGGTGCTGGAGGTCGGTCAGGAACTTCGTGTGGACCTCACTCTCCAACCGGGCGAGCAGTCGCAAACGGTCACTGTGACCGAAACGATCCCGCTGGTGGAAACCACCAACGCCGAGTTGGGCGGCACGATCCAAAATCAGGCCATTAACGACCTGCCCTTGAACGGCCGTAACTTCGAGAACCTGCTCGAACTCCGCCCAGGCTTATCCATTTACCCCGGCGCTTCTGCATGGACTCAGAGCTCCAACGGCATGCGCGCTCACGACAACGTCTACATGGTGGACGGTGTGAACAGCAGTGATCCATGGATGGCGCAGAGCGTGATGAACGCGGTGATGGCCTCGGGCGATGCAGGAACCCTTCTGCCGATTGACGCCATTGACGAATTCAAGACTGAAATGAATCCTCGCGCGGAATACGGCTGGAAGCCCGGCGCGATCGTTAATGTCGGGATCAAATCCGGAACCAACACAATTCACGGCACCGCATTCGGTTTTGGCCGTACTACGGGCCTGGATGCGCACAACGTATTCGACCTTCCGGGAGCGGCAAAGACGCCAGTGGAATTGGAGCAGTTTGGCGGCAGTTTCGGGGGGCCGCTCAAGAGAGACAAATTCTTCTACTTTGCGAACTTCGAATCGCAACGGTACTCGGTGGCCAGCACACAACAGGTGACCGACCCAATCACGGCCGCTGGGGTTGGAACCGCAACGAGTAACCTCCAACTTGCGTGCAAGGCGGCGTTGGCAGCTAACGGAGGAGGCGTCGCAGCGTTAAGCGCGCAACTCGCGGGCCTGGACCCGACGACTTGCAACCCTCTTTCAAATTATCCGGGTCTCTTCCCGGTCGTATCCGGGGCCAACGGGAATAACTTCAGCACCGGAATGACGAGTATCAACCGCATTTACTCCGGCCTCGCCAAGGTGGACTATCATATCAGCGACAAACACTCGCTCAGTGCCACGTACTTCATCAGTCCGGGAAGCGGAATTCTGAATGACGCTCCTGCTTCACAGACAAATCCTGTCTGGCTGACCAATCAATATGCGCGGTCTCAGGTATTTTCAACGAGCTGGACTTGGACTCCGAACTCAACCTGGGTGAACGAAGCCAGAGTTGGCTACTCTCATTATTACCAGATTTTTGTCAGCCAGGACCATGCGGTAGATCCGGCAAACTACACTTTGAACGGCAACACCTACCACGCGTACACCGGACAGTCGAATCCACTCTATTTTGGATTTCCAGGAGTTGCGATTCAGGGATTCACAGGGACTCTCGGCGCGGGCTGGCCCAAGACCGTCGGTCCTGACGGCGTGTTGCAAATTCTAGATCACGTCTCATACCTGCGCGGCAAGCACGCGTTTAAGTTCGGCGGCGAAATTCTCTACGATCAAAGTACCAATAACGTAACCGCGAATACCAAAGGCCCCATACGCTTCGGCCCTGCGTCCTCAGGCCTGCAAAGCTTTTTCAACGGCGTGCCTAACCGGGCGACAATTCTCACCGGAAATCTCATCCGGCACATCAGCACCATTGGATACGCCGCCTTCCTTCAAGACGACTGGCGCGTCACTCAGAGACTAACGTTGAACCTAGGATTGCGCTACGAGATTGACGGCGTTGAGAAGGAGCGAGACTCCCTGTTCGCCAACTTCGACCCCACCAGGGGACTGGTTCAGGTCGGCAGCGCGATTAACTCTCCTTATAACGGAGACCACAACAATGTGGGCCCACGCGTGGGCTTCGCCTGGGATATGTTTGGGAACGGAAAGACGGTGCTTCGCGGAGGCGCTGGAATTCTATACGAACAACTGAGTTTCGATGTGCTCAATGGCATCGGCAACGCCTTTGGACTTCGCACGAATCCCACTGGAGCGGCTCTGTATGCGAATGGCGCCCAAGTCCCGAGCCCTGGCAGTATTGGAGTCACGAACATTAGCTTCACTGGCTCCGCGCTCAATAGCAAAACCAATCCGGGGACAATCGCCTTTGACTGGATAAACAACGGGCCTAACCAGCCCCTCTACAATTTCTCACCGGTGTGCGGGGATGGGTCTTTCACACTCAAGGGCGGCTTCAAGCCAACCCAATGCAACGCCTTGATGGTTGACCCCAATCTGCGCACTCCTTACGTCACCGACTTTAGTCTCGGTATCCAGCGGGCCATCACCAGTAATATCTCATTCGAAATCGGTTATGTCGGGACTCACGGGACGAAATTGTTGGGCGCTTTGGACATCAATCAGCCGCAGCTTGTTGGGGGCTTCAGCCCGGGGTGGGGTAACCCGGCAGTCGCCACAAGTCCGGCGGGCCTCTGCCTTGCCAGCGCCAATGATGTGAATTCGAAGGGCGTCCCCACACCGTATGACAATTGCAGCCCATCGGCTGCTTTGGAGCAGTCTGCCAGGCCGTTCAGCCCCAAGTTTCCGTATCTCAAGTTCATCGAGGAAATGGGCAACATTGATAGTTCCAACTTCAACAGTCTACAAGCCACTCTCACCATGCGGAATTACCACGGACTATCGCTCAACGGCGGTTACGGATACAGCCATGCCCTAGGTTACAACGGCGACCAGGGGACAGGCGGCGGGCTGGTTCTTCCGATTAACAGCAACGGTAATATGCATAGCCAACTCTACTCGAGCCTTGTCGGAGACACCCGACATCACCTCGTCTTGACGGGCACCTATGCCATTCCCGGGAAGAAAGGTTTCGGCCAGATCCTTGAAGGCTGGTCGATCAATGGGACCGCGAGGGTCTTTACGGGGACACCTTGGGGGGTCACCGATGTAACCACCGACTTCGACGGAACCGGCGAAGCCCTTGTCTCTGGCACCTTTGGGACCGAAGGTGGGCAATGGAACTTCCTCAGCACTCAGGGCGGTCCCGGCAACCCCAAGGACTTCTTTGCCCTGCACAATTTCGTTAATATCACGCCGCCAGCACCAGGCGCAAAGGCCGGAGTTCCGGGAGTTCCGTATTACCCCGGGACTACTAATCCAGCCTGCGCGGCCGCCGCCAAGGTGGCGGACGGAGGGCAGGCCACAGGGCTGGCGCAAGCCTCGCTCGCTAACCTCGGCTGCTACGCGCTGGGCAATTCTATGCTGATGCCTCCCGCCTTCGGAAGCTACGGCACGATGCCGCGCAACCCGTGGCGCGATCAGGGCTTCCACACCATGGACCTGTCCATCACGAAGGCTTTCAAACTCAAAGAGCGGCTGACCGCGCAGTTCCGCGCCGAGTGCTTCAACTTTCTTAACCATCCCAACTTCGTGAATCCAAATGCCGGGCCCGGTGGCAATGGTGCGAGCCTTGACCCATCAAGCGCAAACACCACTTCAACAGGGTTCGGCTTCGTTCGTGCCTCACCGGACCAGGCAGGTTCGAACCCCGTGCTTGGATCAGGCGGCGCCCGCTCGATCCAGTTGGGCTTGAAGCTAATTTTCTAACTGTAACCGCAACAGAACCAGATCGGACGCGAGGGCCGGATGCAAATCCGGCCCTCGTGCTATTCAGAACAGCCTTTGATGAGAGAGGTTCGATCGATTGAAGATGGGTTCAGAACGTTACGCGCCGAGGGTGATGAGTTCCATTTTGCGCTTGCCGAGGCGCCGCGCTTCCTTGTCCGTGACCACAAGCGAATCACCAAATTGAGCTGAGGTGGACGTTTGCTTGACTGGAATGGCTGGCTTGACGTCGAAGACCATTCCGGTCTGGAAGACCAGGTCGTCCCCGCCCTCGGACCGACCTGGGCCGGAACGAGGCAAGTCTCCTAAGCCGCTCGAATGGACCAGCACGCCCCCGGGCCGGGCGCCGCGGGCTTTCAGTTGCTCGCCATAGAAATCGCAGAACTCCTTGATGCTCTTCCCCGGGCCGATGCGGTCCACCAGCGCGTGGAACAGATCGAGACAGGCTTGGCCGGCCGAAGCCCAGTCTGCCGGGGCCGGACCACCGAGCAGCATGGAATGGTTCACCTGTGAGCCGTACCCGAGAACCGAGCCCGAGCATTCCTGACTCAGAATCTGCCCCGCGTGGAAAACGTCCTCCAGCGGAAATCCGAAGCTCCCATTCCCTTCCGATCCCGCGCTGATGCTGAGCCGCCAGGGGCGTTCGCCAGAGGCTTGGACCATGGCGCGGTACATGTTCAGCCACACGTCGCGATGAACGGCGCCCGGGCGGGCAGTGTCCATCATGGCCGTTAAGCCCGCTTCGCTCACTTCGGTGGCCTTTTCGAGCGCGGCAATTTCTTCGCTGCTGTGCACGAGCTTTACGCGCCAGAGCAAATCGGCGGCAGATTCGAAATGGGCTTGCGGGAAGGCCTTTTGAATGCGGTCAAAGGTGGTGTAGTTGACGCAGCCCTCGGTGTTGCGGAAAATATCCGCCAGGGAGCCGAGGCCGATCCGCGCCTTCTCCATTTTCTTGTCGCGCAGGCTGTCGATGATCGTAGGAGACCACAGGCCCTCTTCATCGGTGAACCGCGCCTCAATGTCAGGAGTGCTCTCGGCAAACAGCGTTGTCATGACGACGCCGGGAATGGGCTTCTTCTGCGCCAAAAGCGGCGCGATGCGGCTGGAAATCGCGGTAATCTTCCCTTCCAAGGGAAAGACGACCCACCCCGCGGGGATGCCGACCAGATATTGCACATCGGCGTCGCCGTCCTGCCGGTCGCGGATCATCGCTTGGATATTGTGTTGCGGAACAATCAGGCAGTCCAGGTGGCTCTCCTTCATGCGTTGCCGGACGAGCTGCCAACGGCGGCGAAACTCCTCGCTGGACCATGCCTTGGGGAGAGAACTCACTGAGGAGTTCTGCGCCGCTTTGGCTGGCGGCGCGGATTTCGAGGCCGCGTCACTGGATTGGCTCCAGGCAGGCAGCGCCGACCCGGCAACCGAAGCGGCGACTCCCGCCGAAGCGCCAACAAGTAATTCCCGGCGCGAATAATTCGTCTCACTCTTGGGCCCAACGGATGAATCTTTCATGGAATCCTCCATTGCGATCCTTTTCGGTATCCTTGAATGACTTATTCTGTACAGCGGCAAATCGGCAGCGTCAAGGTGAAAATTTGCAGCGAGGCAGAGCTTGACTTCGGGAAATCGCTGCCGTATGGTTTTGCTCAAAGACGGGTCCAACATGTTCGATCTGTAGAATTTGATTTTCCTGGCTCACGAATTCGCGGGTCCGCTTACGAGCATCCTGATGTTGAATGCGATGCAAGTGAAATCCAAGCGCCGGATGGCAGGGATGGAGGAGAGGAAACTATGGAATCCTTGTTGAAGATGAGCCGCAGAAACCTGGTGAAGTGGGGATTCGCTTCCGCAGGACTCCCCGTCCTTTCGAGTGTGTTTGGTTCATCCCTGCTTGCGCAAGACGCGGGCACCGAAGGCGGAACGAAAGGCGCCGTCGGCGGGAGGTCGGAAGAGCAGTTGTATCCGGGCCATGGCTTGCCCGGCGGAGGGCAGTTGGAAATCCGGCTGTCCGCAACGACCTATACGAGCGATCCGGACCAGCTCGAAGTCGCGCAGCGCATGAGGCCGTTCGACCTGGAGTCCTGGATCACCGAATGGACGCGCGTGGCGGAGAGGAATGAGCAATTGGCGGATAAGTTCGCGGCGCAAGGGTACAAGATTTCGGCGAACGAATTCTACCTCCGCGCTTCGAACTTTTATCGAGAGGCTGCCTGGCCGCAGCCGGTGACCGAATCCCGCATGCTGCCGATCTACAAGAAAATGAAGGAAAACTTTGATAAAGCCTGGCAGATGACCCGGCCGCAGTTCGAACGCGTGCAGATCAAGTACGAAGGAAACCTACTCGACGGCTTTTTCCGAAAGCCGAATGGCCCCGCCGGCAAGCGCTATCCCGTGGTCATCCCATTTCAAGGGGCGGACACCATGATGGAGGCGACGATTAATGGCGGGGGCGCTTATGTAGCCCGCGGCATGGCGTATTTGGCCGTCGATTTCCCCGGCCAGGGCGGGGCGCTGCGGTTGAAGGATCTTCACCTTCCGCCGGACACCGAGCGAATCGCCAAAGCCATGATTGATTACCTGGAGACCCGTCCGGACGTGGACGCCACGAAAATCGGGATGCAGGGAATCAGCATGGGTGGATATGGAGTGCCTCGAGCCGCCGGTGGCGAGAAGCGAATCAAGGCCGGCTGGATGAGCAGCGGCTCATTCAGTTTGCTATCGGATTTGTTCGACTACTACCCGCCAATCCAGGAACGCGTGCGATGGATCGTTGGAGCGAGCGATCTGCGGGACGCGCGGAAGAAACTGGCGGACTACACGCTGGAAGGAAGAGCCAACCGCATCGAGTGTCCCTTGCTCATCGGCTACAGCAAGGATGATCGCATCATGGACCCGCAAGGCGCTCTGCGGCTGTACGAAGCCGCGGTCAATTCCAAGCGCGAAATGATTGAAGGCACGGGGCACGCCCAGGCCGCAAATGCCGGAGGACCTCGCAGGGAGCGCGTGCCGGTCTTCCCGGATTGGGCGATGAAGCAACTCGTAACGGAATCGTAGGAGATTCCGGCGACTCAAGAAAGAGGGCTTGCGGGTTTTCCGTACTGAAACGGCAGGACGTATTTCGGTCGTGACCTGGTGGGTCGATTGCCCTGACCCTTAGGCGAGTCCTCAGCGGATTTCGCGCAAGTTCCTTGGTGACTACTGCGATTTCCGCTCCGCAGGTGCTGAACCCGTTTCGCTCACTGGGGCTCGATTCTGATTTTCACCGATTGACCGGGCCGAAAATCCTTGGCTTGCTCCTCGCTGACATGAAAAGTTGCGCAGTAGTAGCGGTCTGCAATCGGAATTTCAAGTGAAGATGCTCTTTCGAGGGAGACCAAGATCTTGTATTCGATGGCCGACTCCCATGTCCTGGTTCTCAGTTTCTCCGAGACCCTTCCGGTGAGCGTCACGCCGGCCTTCGCTTCGTTCTCCACGGCAGCCTGAGGTTTGATCATTCCGTTCGGTCCTTCCGGAAGAGATGAGATGACCGATTCAAAACACAATGTCTGGAAAGCGGTCTGCACCAAGTCGCTCCCGATGATCCGGCATCCCGCCGCATGTCCAGTGACCATGGCGCTGTAACAAATTTGATTGATCATTCTGGGAACGCCCTTACTATGCTTTGCAATCAACCCTAACGCCTCGCGCGTGAAGATCTGCACGCCACTGGCCCCTGCGGCGCGGAGGCGGTGCTCGATGTAGCGGATCGTTTCGGCTTCATCCAGCGGTTCCAGCGTGGACAGCACCGCAACGCGTTGACGCAACTGGGCCAGGTCAGGCCGCATCATCGTCTGGACCAGTTGCGGTTGGCCAGCAAGAACAATCTGAAGCAGTTTGGTATGGGCGGTCTCGAAATCGGACAGCAAGCGGATCGTTTCCAGCACTGAAGGATCCAGGTTTTGCGCCTCATCCACGATGAGGACGAAGCGTTTGCCTTGAACCATTTCCTCGAACAGGACGTTGTTCAAGGCGCGGTGCATGGCCACCACATCCATTCCCGCGCTCTCAATTCCCAATTCCCCGAGGAGGTAGCCGAGGAGTTCACGGGAAGTGCACTGGGTTTGGAACAAGAACACTGTGCGCGCGGCATGGCTGAGCTCTTCCATTAATTTATTGAGCAGCGTGGTCTTGCCCATACCGGGCTCAGCCACGAGCGCCATGAACCCCCGAAGGTTCTGAATCCCTTGCAAGAGTGAGGTCAAGGCTGCTTCGTGCACTTGACTGAGGTAGAGGTAGGCGGGGTCCGGCGTGACGTCAAACGGCTGTTCGATCAATCCGTAGAAGGTAAGAAGGCCAAGCTGCCGTGCCATGACCTCCTCTCTGACGCAGGTCGTCTCATGATCCGGGGGTAGCAGGGCCTCGATCCCAGGGGTCTCTTCCAGCATAGTCTCTCTTTTCTGCTCGGTTCGGTCTTCGGGGAGGGGGAAAGAGGCATTCTCCTTCATTCGAGGAAGCGAATCGGCGAGGTGGGCTGCGTCTCGAGTCTCTGGTGGATTTTCGTGACCTAGCATTCGGGCGCTCTCCTGGAAATCTTTTGAAAAAGAGTCAACAGAACCTGTCCCCGTCTCGAATTTTTCTCCCGCGTGCTCCCGTGTCTCTGAAGAGGCGAGTAGCTTGGGTTCAACCAGCGTGACCTGTGCCCTGGCAGGTTTGGCCTCCTGGCTCGGCTTCTGGAGCTGATTGCTCTTGATTTGCTGCTCGCTTCGCGTGATTGCTTTGCTTGGCGTTGTGGATTTTGGCGCGATCCTTGCGGCCCTTTGGCGGATAACATCCAAAGATTGCGCGGGTGTATTCCTGCTCTTATGGCGCTTAACTAGGAAGGAAATCAGTAGGACGGTTGCTGCGAAAACCGTGATGACTGAGATTTGTAAGGCCTCCAAGTGACTCCTCCAAGTTTGCAGAGCCCATCCCTTACGAGAGTTCCAGGATGTATGGCCCGCGGCTGCCAGCGTGTGAATCCCATGAATAGCCGGAAACTCTTTGCTGCCATGAATCCTAATTCGCTGGTGCAAGCTTAGCGATGGGCTGGTAGGTTCAATTTTTTTGGGTACCGGGTACTAGAACACCCCCTGGCGGATGAAGGGACTCAGGTGTCGGACCGACCGGGTCCAATCCCTTGCAAAATCAGGGGTTCCAGGAGGGCATGCTTGAAGCCCGGTTCGGATTGGGTGGTCCCGCAGTCTAGCCGGCGTCTTTCAGGCGCCATTTGAACTGTTTCACAACGGGAAAAGACACGTATGATCGGAGAGAGACATCCATGGGCCCAGCTGTTGGGTGGGGATTGGGACGGAGCCTAAGTCGCTAATTTCCACGGGCGACGCGTTCTGCTGAATG
>Ga0099828_10003207_pt1 | contig 11417 bp, 12 predicted proteins | sample CZO8metaG_2_FD_79338 | JGI IMG/M metagenome (GOLD analysis project Ga0099828, IMG submission 79338) | Vadose zone soil microbial communities from the Eel River Critical Zone Observatory, Northern California, USA - CZOApr15con2H1.8 metaG | ecosystem: Environmental > Terrestrial > Soil > Vadose...
CGATGATCTCCGCGTACTCGAGGCCCTGGCCGAACGTGCCGGAGGCCGTGAGCACCGGGTTCTTGAGACGCAGGCCGCGCGCGGCGTCGACCTCAAGGTCCACGCCGGTCTCGGCGCGCGACGCAGGGCTGCTCGTGACGACCTGCGCGTCCGCGAGGCGCTCGGCGTCGATCGCCAGCGACGGCGTCGCGGGCTCGTCGCGCACCGGCTCGCCGGTCGCGGCCTCCACCAGCGAAGCGCCGTCGACCGAGGCGAGCTCGACGCTGTCGCGCTCCTCCTCGCCCTCGGCCGCGAGCTCGAGGCGCTCCTCGGGCGAGCTCCGCTGGGTGAACGCCCGCTGCTCGAGCTTCTTCGGCCGGCGCCAAGGCATCAGGAGGTGATCCCGACGGTCGCGGGCTCGCCGGCCTCGAACACGAGCTCGCCCAGCGGGAACACCGGGCCCTCGCGGCACACGCGCGCGTTGCCCGGCTTGGTGACGATGACGCACGCACGGCACACGCCCATCGCGCAGCCCATGTGCTGCTCGACGGCGATCTGCGCGTCGATGAGCGTCTGCCGGCCGGCGACCACCGGTCCGCGCGCGGCGTCGTCGCGCATGCGTCCGATCGCCGCGAGCATCGGCCACGGTCCGCACGCCAGGAGCTGATCCGCCCACACGAGGAGATCCGGGAGCACCTCGGTCACGCGGCCCTTCACGCCGAACGACCCGTCGTCGGTCGTGGTCAGGTACTCGACCGAGGCGGGCAGCCGGTCCGAAGGCCAAAGGTACGCGACACTGCGGCCACCCATGACCAGCGTGACGTTGCGGCGCGTCGCCTCCTGCTCGGCGATGACGCGCATCGGCGCGATCCCGGTTCCACCGGCGACCAGCAGCAGGTTGCGCGTCTCGCGGCGCGTCACGAACGCCGTCCCCAGCGGCCCGAGCAGATCGAGCGTGTCGCCGACGCGGCGGCCGGCGATCCACTCGCCACCGGCGCCGAGCGGCTTCACGATGAGCTCGATCTCGCCGGCGCGGCGATCGATGCGGCAGAACGAATATGGCCGGCGCAGGAGCGGATCCCAGCCCGGACCCGGACGGACGTGGACGAACTGTCCCGGACTGGCGCGCTCGACGATGCCCGGCGCGTGGATCGCGAGCAGCGCGCCGAGCTCGCCGACCATGGTGTTGGCGAGGACGCGGCCCTCCTCGATGATCACAGCGGCTCGGGCACCGCCTCCCCGATAGCGCGGCGCACCGCCCGAACGATCGCGCGAAGTACATCGTCCTCGACCTGACCGCCCCAGGGCCCGCGGGCGACGAAGCGCCGATCGATCGTCGTCACCTCCTCGCAGAAGAGGACGCTCGCTCTCTTGAGGCCGCCCTGGCCCGCCGCGAGTTGGATGTGGGTCGGACCGATCGAGCCACGCGAGAAGATCGGGATGACCGTGACGTCATCGGCCAGGCGATTCCGGACGTCGGTCGAGATGACCATGGCCGGTCGTGGCTGATGCGGATCGTCCGGCTTTCCCGGTAGTCGACATGACCAGATCTCACCGCGCGCCGGTACCTCGTTCATCGACGCTTGGTGAATGTGCGCGCGGCTGCCGCGTCTCGCAGTTCGCGCCACGCAACGCGGTCCCGGTCGTCATAGAACTTCACGTCCTCGCGGATCTGCCGCTCCATCGCGAGGTCCTGCTCGCGTTCGAACCACAGCTTGAGCGCCTCGTCGAGGACGTTGCTCCGATCGACCCCCGGATGGCGGGCGACATAGCCATCGACCGCGCTTAGGAGATCTGGGTCGAGGGTGGCGCCGACCTTCACACGACGCCTGCTCGGGGATGATTTGGGCGATAACATATCCGACATATTATCAGACGTCCGATCGGCTAACGAGGCCCACCGCGAAGGTGTAGCCGTCGGGATCCTCGAGGACCACGTCGCGCCAGCCGTGCGGCCAGTCCTTCGCCGTCACGAGCACGCTGTACCCGCGCTCGCGGGCACGCCTCTCGGCGGCGTCGGGATCGAGGCCCAGGATCCGGATCTCGGCGCCGAATCCGCGCTTGCCCGGCGCCGCCAGACGCGGCGCCCACGGCTGCGCGGCGTAGGTGTGGTCGGTGTGAAGCATCACGCGCACGCCGTCGCGCTCGAGCGCCGCGAAGTCGGGATCGTGATGCCGGTCAGTGAGCTGCAGGACCTCGGTGTAGAAGGGAAGGCTCCGTTCGATATCGCGCACCAGGAGGTTGACACTGAGTCCGGTCAGCGTGCGCCCGTACTCCGCGGCGCTCACCGTCCACTTCTGCGCCTCGGTGCGTTTGGTCGTCACACCACTTCGCGCTTTGGGTCCCGCGCCGGATCGTTCGCCGGCAGCGCGTCGGCGGACCAGTCCGCGCATTTCCACGATGGCACCGGCGTCTCCTTCCCCTTCTTGGGGACGAAGCGCGAGCGTTCCACGAGCTTGTACCGATGGATGTAACGCGGGCAGTTCGGGAAGACCTCGCGCGCGCGCACCCGCACGATGAACTGCGCCTCTGGATACTCGGCCATCAGCGGGTCGGCGGAGTCGATCGTGGCGATGCCGTTGAGCGCATGCGATGTCCGCGCTCGAAGTCGATGAAGAGCTTGCCCACGCTGGGGTTCACGAGGACATTGCCCATCGAGAGGTACATGCCGTTGCCGTCGAAGTTGGGGAACGCGACGGCGTGCTCGTCGACGACGCGAACGAATCCCGGATCGCCGCCCTTGTAGGAGCAGTTCGGCATGCCGGCGTCGTCCGCGGTCGCGAGGAAGAACATCTCGCGCGATTCGATGAACGCCTTGTCGTGGTCGGAGATGACGTCCGAGAGGAGGACCTCCTCGATGCGATCGGCGATCCGCCGCGTGTCGTAACGATCCTGAAGATCGCGATTGCCGTCGTGATAGATGGACACCGTCATGCGATTTCCTCCTCAGTCCGCAGCGGTCGCGGTCACCGGCGAACGGTACTCCGCGAGTGGCGCCACGTCGTAGCTCACCGCGGACGCGCGCAGCGCGGTCACCACGGCGACCGCGGTGTCGAGCGAGGTCAGGCAGGGCACGCGCGCCTCGACCGCGGCGCGGCGGATGAGGAAGCCGTCGCGATCGACGGTCTTTCCGTGCGTCGGCGTGTTCACCACCGCGGCGCAGCGACCCGAGCGCACCACCGCGAGGATCTCCTCGTTCCCCTCCGAGAGCTTGCCGACCTCGCGCACGTCGATGCCCAGCGAGCGGATGAGCGCGGCCGTGCCGCGCGTCGCGACGAGGTCGTACCCCAGCCAGTGGAAGCCCTCGATGATCGGCACGACCTCCTGCTTGTCCTTGTCCGCGACGGTGACGAGCACCTCGCCGCTGGGCATCGGCGCGAGGCCTGCGGCGACGAGCGATTTCCACAGCGCCGGCGGGAAGGTGCGATCGACGCCCATGACCTCGCCCGTGCTCTTCATCTCCGGGCCGAGGTACGTGTCGACGTCCAGGAGCTTGGCCATCGAGAACACCGGCGCCTTCACCGCGACGAGCGGCGGCTCGGGCGCGATGCCGTCGTGGCGCACGTAGCCCTCGGCCGCGAGCGTCGAGCCGAGCGAGATCGCGACCGCCAGACGCACCAGCGGGACGCCGCTGACCTTCGTGAGGAACGGGACGGTCCGCGAGCTGCGCGGGTTCACCTCGAGGACCCACACGCGGCCCTCCTCGACGATGAACTGGATGTTGAGGAGGCCCTTCACCGGGAGCGAGCGCGCGATCTGTGCGGTGAGCTCGATGATCCGGCGGCGCTCCGCGGGCGCAAGGTTCTGCGCGGGATACACGGCGTAGCTGTCGCCGGAGTGCACGCCGGCGCGCTCGATGTGCTCCATGATCCCGGCCACGAGCGTGTCGGTGCCGTCGCTGACCGCGTCGACCTCGACCTCCTTGCCGCGGAGATACTTGTCGACCAGGACGCGGCCGGTGCCGGCCTCGAGCGCGGAATGGAAGTAGCGCTCGAGGTCCTCCGTGCCGTACGCGATCTCCATGCCGCGGCCGCCGAGGACATACGAGGGCCGCACCAGGACCGGATAGCCGATCTCCTTCGCCACATCGAGCGCCTCCGACAGCGACGCGGCCGTGCCGCCGGGCGGCTGCGGGATCTCGAGCGCGTCGGCGAACTCGTGGAAGCGGCGGCGGTCCTCGGCCAGCGCGATGGCGTCGGCGGACGTGCCCGCGATGCGACCGCCGATGCCGGTGATGCGCTCGGCGATGTTCAGCGCGGTCTGCCCGCCGAACTGCGTGAGCACCGGCGTCATCCCGTTCCCGGGGGTGTCGGGGGGCGGAGCCCCCTGACCAGACTCGTTCTCGAGCACCGCCGCGATCGACTCCTCGTCCAGCGGATCGAAGTAGAGGCGCGCCGACGCGTCGAAGTCGGTGGAGACCGTCTCGGGGTTGCTGTTCACCATGATCGGCGCGACGCCCAGATCGCGCAGGCTCATCGCGGCCTGCACGCAGCAGCAGTCGAATTCGATGCCCTGGCCGATGCGGATCGGGCCGCTGCCGATGATCACCGCTTTCTCGCCCTCAAGTGGCGCAGCCTCGTTCTCCTGCTCGTAGGTGGAGTAGAAGTACGGCGTGACCGCCTCGAACTCCGCGGCGCAGGTGTCGACCATCTTGTAGACGGGCCGCAGACCCCACTGCGCGCGCAGGCGCCGCACGTCCGCCGCGAGCATCCCGGTCAGCGTGGCGATGTCCGAGTCGGCGAATCCGAGGCGCTTCGCGCGGCGCAGCAGATCGGGCGTGGGCGTCTTGCCCTGCAGCTCGACCTCGGCGAAACGGACGATCGACGCCATCTTCCTGAGAAAAAATCGATCGATCCGCGTCGCGTGGTGAACCTCGTCCACCGTGGCGCCGCGCCGCAGCGCCGCGAAGACGCGCCACAGGCGGTCATCCGTGGGCGGGCGCGAGAGGAACCTGTCGACGAATGCCCTCGGGTCGGTGACCTCGACCCACGACGGGGCCTCCCACAGCAGGCCGACGCCCTTGATCTCGAGCGAGCGGAGCGCCTTCTGGAGCGACGCCTCGAAGGTGCGGTCGATGGCCATGACCTCGCCGGTCGCCTTCATCTGCGTCCCGAGCGTGCGGTCCGCCGCGGGGAACTTGTCGAACGGCCAGCGCGGGATCTTGACCACGACGTAGTCGAGCGCCGGCTCGAACGCCGCGGAGGTCTTCTTCGTCACCGCATTGGGGATCTCGTCGAGCCGCTTGCCGATCGCGATCTTTGCGGCGACGCGCGCGATCGGGTAGCCGGTCGCCTTGGATGCGAGCGCCGACGACCGCGACACGCGCGGGTTCACCTCGATCACGTAGTACGGGACCTGCGCCTCCGCATCGGCGGTCGGCGAGCGGTCGGGGTGCAGGCCGAACTGGATGTTGCAGCCGCCTTCGATGCCAAGCGCGCGGATGATGCGGAGCGCCGCGCTCCGCAGCATCTGGTACTCCTTGTCGGTCAGCGTCTGCGAGGGCGCGACCACGATGGAGTCGCCGGTGTGGACGCCCATCGGATCGATGTTCTCCATGTTGCAGACGGTGATGCACGTGTCCGCGCGATCGCGCATGACCTCGTACTCGATCTCCTTCCAACCCACGAGCGATCGCTCCACGAGGACCTGGCCAATCGGTGACGCGGATATGCCTCGGGCCGCGATGGCTCGCAGGTCGGCCACGTCCTTCGCGACTCCGCCGCCTGTGCCGCCGAGCGTGAACGCCGGACGCACGACCACCGGGTAACCGACACGTGCCGCGAAAGACACGGCATCGTCGACCGAGCGTGCGGCCACCGACTCGGGAACGGGCTCGCCGATCGAGATGAGCAGCTGCTTGAAAGCCTCCCGGTCCTCGGACTGCTGGATGGCCGCGAGCGGCGTCCCGAGAAGGCGGACGCCATAGCGCTCGAGCACGCCGGCCTCGGCCAGCGCGACCGCGAGGTTCAGACCGGTCTGCCCGCCGAGCGTCGGCAGGAGGCCGTCGGGCCGCTCGCGGGCGATGATCCGTTCGAGCACCTCGACCGTGAGCGGCTCGATGTAGGTGACGTCCGCGACGCCGGCGTCGGTCATGATCGTCGCGGGGTTCGAGTTCACGAGGACGGTCTCGATGCCCTCTTCGCGCAGCGCGCGGCAGGCCTGCGTGCCGGCGTAGTCGAACTCCGCGGCTTGTCCGATGACGATCGGCCCTGAGCCGATGATCAGGACCTTCAAACGTCCATCCATCCGCCGCCGACCGTGACGCAATTGCCGCCGACGCGCACGCCGGTGATCGCCTCGGGCGTGCCGTCCACTTCGACGGTCAGGATCGACGGCCGGCCCATCTCGAACCCCTGCTCGGAGCGGAACGTGCCGGGCGGGACGATGCGATTGCGGACGAGGTAGGCACCGAGCGGACCGTGCGCGCCACCGGTCGCGGGATCCTCGGCGATCCCGAGCGCGCGCGAACCGAACATCCGCCCGTGCACCGCCGACGCCGGCTCGACCGTCTCGGTCGTGAAGAGATAGGTGTCGTCCTCCGGAAGCAGCGGGCGAGCGCGCCGCAGCCCGGCCAGCGTGCGTAACCGCACGAACCGGAACGGCACGCCGCTCGAGACCACCTGCAGCGGCGCGGTGGGATCGATGTCGGCTTCGACAAGCCCGACGCCATGCGCGACCGCGTCGCGGTCCTGGCTGATGTCGCCGAACTTCGGCAGCGGCTGCTCCATCTGGCCGAATCCACCGGTCACGCGGACGGCCACCGGACCGACCCCGAGTTCGAACGTGAATGCCGCGTCGTTCCCCGCGCTCAGCACGAACGCGGTCCCGACCGTCGGGTGGCCCGCGAAGGGCATCTCGCGCCCGGGAGTGAAGATGCGCACGCGGTGGGTCCCGCCCTTCTCGGGCGGCAGCACGAACGTCGTCTCGGACAGGTTGAGCTCCTTCGCGATCGGCTGCATCGCGCGCTCGGGCACCGCGGCTCCGTCGCGGAAGACCGCGAGCGGGTTGCCGCCGAACTTCCGATCGGTGAAGACGTCGAGGAGCGCGTACTCGTGGCGGGTCAACGGCCGGCGACCGCCGCATTGACCTCGGCCACGAACACGTCGAACACCGGCTCGTTGTCGCGCGGACCGGGCGCGCCCTCGGGGTGGTACTGGTAGGTCCGGATCGGCAGCGTGGCGTGAGCGAGGCCCTCGACCGATCCGTCGTTGAGGTTCCGCGCGCTCACCACGAATCCGCTGTCCGACGGGATCGAACTCTCGTCGACCTGGAACTCGTGGTTCTGACTGGTGATGACGACCACGCCCGTGCGCAGGTCCTTCACCGGGTGGTTGGCGCCGTGATGCCCGAACGGCAGTCGCGAGGTGCTCGCGCCGATCGCGCGGCCGATGAGCTGGTGCCCGAGACAGATGCCGAGGATCGGAAGAGGACGCGATGCCGCGCGGCTCAGCGACGCGTCGAGCAGAAGCTTCACGTTCTGCGCGATCTGCGGGATCGCCGCGGGATCTCCGGGGCCGTTCGTTACGACGATGCCGTCCGGCGCCCATTGGAGCACGTCGCGCGCGCTCGCCGTCGCCGGGAACACGCGCACCGTCGCGCCGCGCCGGACCAGGCAACGCACCTGGTTCTCCTTCACCCCGGTGTCGAGCAGCGCGACCTTCGGACCGGAGCCGGACTGACGCGCGACGCCCGTCGCCTCGACCACGAGCGGACGCGCGGCGAGCGGCGCGGAGGCGCGCGCCTTGGCGACTGCCTCCTGCGCGACGCCGGGGTCGTGCGCGAGATGCGGCGGGACCTGGAGGAGCGCGCCGCGAAGCGTGCCCTTGGCGCGGAGGCGCCGAACGAGCGCGCGCGTATCGACGCCCGCGATCCCCGGGACGCCGTACTGCCGTAGATACGCGTCGAGATCGAGCGTGTCGTCGCGGCAGGTCGGGTCGAGCTCGCGCACCACGAGCGCTTCGACCCAGGGGCGCCGCGACTCCGCTGCGCGCTCGAACGTGCCGTAGTTCCCGATGAGCGGGTACGTGAGGACGACGACCTGCCCGTTGTACGAAGGGTCCGACGCGATCTCCTGGTAGCCGGTCATCGCGGTGTTGAAGACGACCTCGCCCCACGCCGCGGCCGCGTCGCCGAAGGCCTCGCCCCACCACGCGCTGCCGTCCTCGAGGCCGAGCACCGCCGCCCTGCTCATAGGTGCATAACTATACGGTCCGGATGAATAAAGATGCAATTGGCTCTGCCGGGTGACGGCGCCGTCCCGTCCACGGTGCGCGCCATTTCGCCTAGGCCGTGGCACGCACACCCCCGTCGTAGCGGACTTCCCCACCCACGACCGCGACCACGACGCGGCCGCGCAGCTTCCGTCCGAGGAGCGGCGTGTTCTTGCCCAGCGAAGCGAGAGTGCCCGCCTCGACCGTCCAGGTCGCGTCGCGGTCGATCGCGATCCAGTCGTCGTCGCGCTGCGGGATCCCGAGCACGCGCGCAGGACCGTCGGTGAGGGCGCGGATCGCCGTGTCCACGTCGCACCAGCCGGCGCGCACGCCGCCGAGCACCAGCGGCAGCGCGGTCTCGAGACCGCTGATACCGAAGGCGGCCTGATCGAACTCGACATCCTTGCGGGTGCTGGCGTGCGGCGCGTGGTCGGTCGCGATCGCGTCGATCGTGCCGTCCGCGAGACCGATCCAGAGCGCACGGACGTCGTGGAGACGTCGGAGCGGCGGATTCATTTTCGTATTCGAATCGAACGGGACACCACGACGCGGGCTTTCGGTCGTCGCGGCGCCACGCGCCAACGGATCGCTCGGGTTGTTTTCCCACGCGAAGCGTCTCCGTCCCCTCACCCAGTCATCGGTCATGGAGAGGTGATGTGGCGTGACATCGCAGGTCACCCTGATCCCGCGCGCCTTCGCCTCGCGGATCATGTCCACCGAGCCGGCCGTCGAGACATGCGTGAGGTGCACGCGGGTGTCGGCCGCTCCCGCGACGAGGATCGCGCGCGAGACCGCGGATTCCTCCGCAGCGTTCGGGATCCCCGCGAGCCCGAGCATCGCGGACACCACGCCGTCGTTCATCACGCCCTTGCCCGAGAGCGCGAGGTCCTGCGGGTGCTCGATGATCAGGAGATCGCGCGAGCGTGCGTATTCGAGCGCGTGCTGGAAGAGTCGCGCGTCGTCGACCGGGGATCCGTCGTCGGAGAACGCGATCGCACCAGCGGCCGCGAGCTCCACCAGATCCGCGAGCTCGTGGCCCTTGCGGCCGCGCGTGATGGTCGCGATCGGTAGCACGCGCGCGGCCTTGGCAGCGATGCCGCGCGCGATGATCTCCGCGACGAGTCCGGGCGTGTCGATGGCCGGCTCGGTGTTTGGCATGGCGCAGACGGTCGTGAAGCCGCCACGCAGCGCGGCCTGCGCGCCGGTCGCCACCGTCTCCGATTCCTCGAAGCCCGGCTCGCGCAGATGCGCATGCAGGTCGATGAAGCCACGTGTCACGAGGAGACCTCTGGATTCGAGATCGGCCCGCAGCGTTCCAGCTGGCCCCTGTCCTCGGTCCGATGGTTTCACTTATCCGGCCTCCAGCGACGGCGTGCCGACGAGCAGGTAGAGCAGCGCCATGCGGACAGCCACGCCGTTCGTGACCTGCTTCTCCACGAGCGACCGCGGGCCATGCGCGACCGAGGACTCGATCTCGACGCCCTCGTTCATCGGTCCGGGATGCATCACCGGAGCATTCGGGCGCATGCGCGCGACGCGCGCCTCGGTGAGGCCCCAGACGTGGCTGTACTCGCGGAGCGACGGCAGCAGGCCGGTCTCCTGGCGCTCCTTCTGGAGGCGGAGGGCGATGACCCCGTCTGCGCCCTCGAGCGCGTTGTCGAGATCGGGCTCGTAGGTCACGCATGGTGGCAGCGCGCCGCGGCGCCAGGCGGTGGGCATGAGCGTGGGCGGTCCGGAGAGGGTGATGGTGGCCCCCAGCGGAGCGAGCGTGTTGATGTCGGAGCGGGCCACGCGGCTGTGCACGACGTCGCCGACGATGACGATGCGCTTGCCCCCGAGGTCGCCCAGCGCGCCGCGCAGCGTGTACGCGTCGAGGAGGCCCTGCGTCGGGTGGGCGTGCCAGCCGTCGCCGGCGTTGATCACCGCGGCGTCGGTGCGCTCGGCGACGAAGTACGGCGCCCCGGACGAGGCATGGCGCATGACCACGATGTCGCCGCCGAGCGCCTGCAGGGTGCGCACGGTGTCGTAGAGGGTCTCGCCCTTCTCGACGCTCGAGCCGCTGGCGGTGATGTTGGTCACGTCCGCGGAGAGCGCCTTGGCCGCGAGCTCGAAGGAGACACGCGTGCGGGTCGACGCCTCGGCGAAGAAGAGGATCACCGTCTTGCCGCGCAGCGGTGGCGCGCGCCGCACCGGCCGCTGGAGGATCTCGACCATCGCGCCGGTCGTCTCGAGGACCGCCTCGATCTCTTCCCGCGACCAGTCGTCGGTGTCCAGGACGTGACGGCGTGACCATTTCATACCGTCACCGCCGCCTTCGCGATGAGCTCGACCTCGTCGCGGCCGTCCACCTCGACCAGGTGGACGCGCACGTCGTCGGTCGGCTTCGTCGGGACGTTCTTCCCCACGAAGTCAGCACGGATCGGCAGCTCGCGATGGCCGCGGTCCACGAGCACCGCGAGGCGTATGGCTCGCGGTCGGCCGTAGTCGACGAGCGCATCCATCGCGGCGCGGATGGTCCGCCCGGTGAAGAGCACGTCGTCGACGAGCACCACGACCCTGTCGTCCACGGAGAAGTCGAGCGCCGACTCGTGCACCACGGGCGCGTAGCCGATGCGCGTGAGGTCGTCGCGGTACAGCGTGATGTCGAGCGAGCCGAGAGGCACGGCGGCGTTCTCGTGCTGGTGGATCGCGTCGCGCAGCCGCGCCGCGAGGACGTCCCCCCGCGAGCGGATACCGACGATGGCGATTGCGGAGAGGTCGTGATCGCGTTCGACGATCTCGTGAGCGATGCGGGAGATCGCACGACGGACGTCGTCGGCACCGAGCAGGATGGCACGCGCCTGGGCCACAGACACTCCCCTTCCCGGCCTCTCAGGACCGGTCGTTAAAGGCGGTGAGCTGCGAGAACTATAACTGGGTCAGCGGACGGTGATCTGCGTGACGGTCGCGAGCGTGCCGTTGTAGATCACCTGGAGCGAGTACGGCCCTGGAGTGAGGGCGGTCGTGGCGAGGGTCACCGCGACACGGCCGTTGCCATCGATAAGGCCGGGCGCGCTCACGGTGCCGATCGCGACCGTGACCGAGCCGACGGCGGGCCGTCCGTTCGCGAGGGTGAAGCTGAGCGTGGCCGCGAGCGGCTGCGGCTTCACGACGAGGGTCGGGCCGGTGTAGATGACTGCGGTCCCATCGGGGAGACGCGTCGAGAGACCAGGTGGGAGGGTCTGCGTC
>Ga0099828_10003208_pt1 | contig 11417 bp, 12 predicted proteins | sample CZO8metaG_2_FD_79338 | JGI IMG/M metagenome (GOLD analysis project Ga0099828, IMG submission 79338) | Vadose zone soil microbial communities from the Eel River Critical Zone Observatory, Northern California, USA - CZOApr15con2H1.8 metaG | ecosystem: Environmental > Terrestrial > Soil > Vadose...
AGGACTTTTTCAAAGAATTTCACCACCAGATTAAGTTGTAAGCTTCGTAGGGTTCTGGCGACTTTAGGCGTTTTGGCGAGATCTGGTGTGTATTCGATCAGATTCCTGTCAGGATTGGGAGGCCGATGGGGGTCTGGCGAGTTTCGCCCGCCTAGCTCGCTCAGTACTTTGCGGCCCCATCGAAAATTCATGATGTCATTCGTTTTCTTCGTTTTCTTGAGCTTCTTCGGTTGAACACCCGCAATTGTCACACATGACTCGCTTCCACCTCGCGCTAGACTTTTCCTAGATCTTGTTGAAAATCTCAACCTTGAACGGTTGAGGATGCATCGGCCTCGAACGGTTAAGGATAGGATTGAAAACATGCCTCGCCAATCCTGTTGGCTACTTGATTAGGATGGTAAAGGACGAAATGATTGATCTCAACAGTAACGACTGGGACAGCCAGGTTGTTGGCTCGAAGGAGCCTGTACTGGTGGACTTCTGGCATGACGCGTGTGTATGGTGCAAGAGGCTCGATCCCGAGCTTGCAGAGGTGGCCAAGGATTTCCCTGGAAAACTGAAGTTTGCAAGATTCAACATCTTCTCAAACGACGAGAACAGTCGGGTAGCTGAAAAGTACGGGATAATGGGAACACCAACATTGCTCCTCTTCTGCAAAGGACGGGTGGTCTCAAGCCTGGTAGGATACATGCCTAGGGCCAAGCTGAAACAGAAAATTGAAGAAATGATTGACACCTACCACGACTGTTTCGCTCACAGCACCCCTATGACCCCATAGAGCGCCGGAAGAAGAAAATGACCAGGGCCGTAACAAGCACCAAGGCAGCAGAACGAGAGAAAGTCTACTATTGCAATGTCTGCGGCTACGGATACGCCAACGAAGCGCTTGCAAAGGAATGCGAAGAGTACTGTACCATACATACACAACAGTTGCTCTTTGCAAATTACATCAAAGGCCATCCGTAAACCCGAACAGAATGCGAGAATTCTGAGCTAACCCAGAGCACGTCTCTAGGAGATTGAGCAAGATGTGTGATGTCATAGTAGTCGGCGGTGCCTCTGCAGGCTTGACCGCGTCCCTCTACACTGCACGCCAAGGTCTCAAGACGCTGGTGATAACCAAGGACATCGGTGGCCAGGGCCTTCTCACCGACCGAATTGAGAACTATCCAGGGTTCGAGCATATCGGCGGCTTCGACCTCATTTCGAAGTTCGAATCACAAGCCAAGCTGTATGGGGCCGAGTTCGTCTACGATGAGGTGACACAGATTGTCGGGGAAGAACTCGCCTGCTTCCTAGTCAAAACCTACTCCGGGGAATACAGAGCCTGCGCCATTATCCTAGCTTTCGGCAAGACCCCGAGAGACCTTGGGGTCCCGGGCGAACAGGAGTTGAAAGGTAAGGGTGTGTCCTACTGCGCGGTTTGCGACGGACCTTTCTTCAAGGGAAAAACGGTTGCCGTCGTTGGCGCTGGAGACCCAGCCCTAGACGCCGCGTTATATCTGAAGAATCTTGCTTCGAAAATCTACGTCGTGCATCGGTCTGATAGGCCGATAGGAGGCGAGGAGACTATCAACAGCTTGAAACAGTCTGGCAAGGTGGAATTTGTGGGCAACTCGAAAGTTAAGGCTCTGAAGGGTTCAACAAAGCTAGAATCTGTTGTGCTGGAAGACGTAACGACTAAGGAAGAAAGACGGTTGTCTGCTGATGGACTATTCGTTGAAATGGGATACGTGGCCAAGACCGACTTCGTCAAGGACCTTGTCAATGTGAACGGGATTAGAGAAATCGTAGTCGATAGAGAAGGTCGGACTTCCATCCTGGAATATTCGCTGCGGGAGATGTGACAGATACTCCTTACAAGCAGGCGGTAATTTCTGCCGGAGAGGGAAGTGTTGCGGCACTCTCCGCTTACAACTTTCTCCAGAAGATGAGAGGAGGAACGGCTGCCCGGGCGGACTGGAAGTCAAAGCACTAGAGAGGGTCCAGAGCGCGATCTCAGGTATCCACTAGCTGTAAATCTTAGGCGTAGCTTCTTTCAACTCTTAAACGCCCGTCGAATCTGCTCCCTCGTCTCTGGCGTAATATTCACAATGCGATGGGACTTTCCAACATGAAGTAATGCGATTTCCAGTATCTCCTCCTTTGAGTCTCCTTGCACTCGAAACTCACAATCTTTGAGGTCAATGTCCTTGCATCGAAACCGGATCATGGTTCATACTGTCGAATGACCATGGTTCTAAGGTTATTTGGTCTTTGAAGGGTTCAAGAAAATATTGAAAGCTAATGCTTGAAAGGTCTCCTATATGTCTCAACATGGGACTGACAGAAATGAGTGATGACGAAGCGAAAGACTGGATTCGCCAAGTGCAAGATTTCAGAAAGGGCAAGGACGATTTTTTCGCAACCAGCCACGAATCTCCACTGGCACATAGTCAGACACACTCGGTCAGAACGCTGAGGTACTTCCCGCCGGACTCGAAGTACAAAGTTCACACGATGTTGCACAAATATGATCCTCCTGAAAGAGTCTCGATGACCACGAGCAAGGGAACGAGGCAACAGTTCCACCGGCTCGGGTACTTTGAGTTCGATATCGAGGGAAGGAAGGTAAAGATTCAAGCCTACAAGTCGGCGGAGCGGGAAAGCAACGAGCTTTTCATTCCCTTCAAGGACGGGACTTCCGGAAAAGAAAGCTACGCTGCTGCGAGGTACCTCGACATCGAAGAAACCGCTGATGATAACTACGTGATAGACTTCAACTACGCTTACAACCCGTACTGTGCATACAGCGTCGACTACGTCTGTCCGCTTCCTCCAAAGGAGAACTGGCTAGAAGCAAGAATACTTGCAGGTGAGATGGTATACCATAGTTGATGAACATCGTCAAGCGTGGCTACTGCTTGCAGGCCGAGACGATTCTCTGCGAGGGTTCTCCCAGTCGTTAAGCGGTTGCTATTTGCACGGTCTTGGCCATAGCTAGGATCTGCTCCCGGCTCGGCTCGTTCTTGTGCATTTCCTGTGCATGTTGCTTGAAATGAGCCACTAGCTCATCGTCCGTGTCGGCGCGTACTCGGAAGGAACACACGCTACAAGCTACTTCCTTCGCCATACCTACCGGGTTTCGAAAGACCAGTTATGAATTTAACATTTTTCATCCTGGCTTTCAACGATAGAATTTTTGGAAAATGGCATACGAAAACATGTTGATCTCAGTCCCAGTGGCTAAATGCGTCACTTTGGATAAGATCGCACTAGTGCGTTCGAACCGTGTAAGCCCCTATTTGCCCGGGGCGAAAGTTGCGAGGTGAAGAACCTCGTCGTCGACAACGGAAGTATGGTTCGAGAAGTAAAGGTAGATAGGGCGATCGTTGAATATACCAGGACATCCTGTTCAATACAACATGTTAAATGTGAACATCGAGCCAAGGAAGCCGAAAATACTTGAGAACAATTTTGAAAGGACTCATCCTCGTACTTCTGGGCTTCCTCGCGGTGCTTGTTCCGATAGCTCCAGCAGCAGTTGCCAACCACAATGATACGAAATTGCGCTTTCTGGTCGGGACAGGACTACTCTGCAGCCTTGCTCCCAACGCATGCCCCGACGTGTCCAGCGCAGCCAACGGCGACACTGTCTCATTGGCCGGCAAGGGAACGATCTCAACCGGCGAAAACGATAACGATGGAGCGGGTAAGGCGACAGGTCACGGCACATTCGTCCATAAGAATGCCGAAGGCGGCGTCATTGCGCATGGAACGTGGAAAGCAACGAATCTTCTCAGCTTCACCCCCTACGGCAGCGGGAGTGTTCAGGGACTTTCACCCAACTTTCAAGGCGGTCTCGCAACCATCAGCATCACCATAAGACCTGACGACGCACCTCAAGGGACCGTTCTACACGGCGTCCTCGCAATAGACTGTGCGCTAGGCAACCCGCCAGCGACCGCTAAGGAAGGGGTAACTGTAACCGTGCCGAACCTGATCACTTTCAATACGAAAGTGAGCGGTTTCACCCTCTTCATCGCTAACGACGAGTGATTAGCCCAGAGCTGATCGACGACCACCCGACCCGCCTCCTGACCTCGGCAAGAATAACCCCCTTTTTTCGGGTCTCCAGTGGACTCGGCTCGGGAAGCCACTGCGTGATCGAACTTTCCCCTTTTAGCGCTCGAGTGTCTTGCATGTTCGAAGGTTGACGGCGTGTTTTGAGATGTGTTTGTCGGCTAGGCGAAGAATTGGTTCGACTGTTTCTCGGTTGAGAGTGTATTCAATCGTTTTCCCCAGCCTCTGGCTTGTTACTAGTCCGCAGAATGCTAGGCACTTGAGGTTGTGGGAAGCCATGGTCTGCTCCATCTTGAGAGCTTCTGAAATCTCGCCCACTTTCTTCGGGCCGCTTCTTAGCAAGTTTAGGATGGCTACTCTATACTCGTTCGAGAGAGCGTTGAACAGCAAGGAGACTGCTGTCACGTCGGTCTTTCGAAGGATCAACTGTTCGGTCATGAACGGCCCGAGTATAACCGCCCTTTCGGCAATTAAGCTATCGAGCCAGCCCTAGCTTGTAGCAAGCTTATATGACAGAATTGTCATATAAAAGGCGAAGCAAATGTTTGATCTGGTCATTCTAGGGTCTGGGTCAGCAGCATTCGCCGCCGCAATTAAGGCAGCCGATCATGGAGCGAAAGCGGCCATGATAGAGAGAAGCACTCTTGGTGGAACATGCGTCAACGTTGGTTGCGTCCCTAGCAAGAACCTTCTCCGAGCAGGGGAGCTTCGATACTATGATAGTCATCGCGAATTCCCTGGAATGAGGCCTGGAAAGACAACACTCGAATTCAACAGAATCATCGAACAGAAGAATCAGATCGTAAGGGGACTTAGGAAGGAGAAGTATTCCGACGTTCTAAGGTCAATACCCTCAACCAAACTCTTCCGCGGAAATGCAAGATTCGTCTCAAAAACACGGGTAAAGGTGGACGGAATCAATGTTGACGGTAAGAAGTTCGTAGTCGCAACGGGATCATCACCCAGGATACCCAGTATCTCCGGAATTGAGAACGTGGATTACCTGACGAACGTCGAGGCTCTCAGCCTAAAGAACAAACCGACCTCCATGATTGTGATCGGCGGTCGGGCCCTAGGCCTCGAGTTCGCCCAGATGTACTCCCACATGGGGACAAAGGTGACCCTCCTGCAAAGAAGCGGTAGAATAATCCCTGAAGAGGAGCCAGAAATCGCCGAGGCTCTACACCATTACCTGGAGGATGAAGGAATCGCGATCACGACGGGAGTACAAGTCAAACGCGTCTATCAAACCCAAGGCGAGAAAGTCGTAGTCGCCACAGTGAAGGGCAGAGAGATCGAAGCCAGAGGAGATGAGCTCCTAATAGCCACTGGGAGGGACCCCAACACCAATGAGCTAGGCCTGGAGACCGTGTCAGTACGGCTAGGAAAGGATGGCGCGGTAAAAGTTAGTCGAGAAATGCGTACGACCGCCCCGCACGTGTGGGCTGCTGGGGACGTCATAGGCGAACCGATGCTAGAAACTATTGCAGCGAAGGAAGGAGCCATTGCGGCAGAGAACGCCCTGTTGGGGACCCATAGAAAGATAGACTTCCTCCCCGTTCCAAGAGCGATATTCACATCACCCCAAATGGCCTCGGTAGGCCTTACTGAGAAGCAAGCCCATGAACAAGGCTACGAATGCGCCTGCAGAACCATACCAATGTCAAAGGTGCCGAAGGCCATCGTCATCAGGGACACGAGAGGTTTGGTCAAGATGGTTGCCGATGCATCGACCGGAAGGATACTTGGGGCTCACATTCTCGCGGAAAACGCGGCTGACATTATCCACGAAGCAGTTCTAGCAGTCAAATACAAACTTACAATCGACGACATCATCGACACTGTTCACGTATTCCCGACAATGACCGAAGCGATCAAACTGGCTGCCACATCTTTCCGGAAGGACATTGACCAGCTCAGCTGTTGCGCCGAGTAATTGACGCCGAAGAGTCGAAAGCAATGTCCTATTACGGTCCGATAAGACTGGTCGGGTTCTCCGACAAGCCTACACTATACCGTGTGATTCTGCCGCAGAGAGGAGGTGTCTATCTCAAGTGTGGAGCGGACATACTTCTCAACGGGCTGAAGACTGACCTCGAGGCTGAGGCTCGATGCCCCGTTTGCGGGTATGTGACCCGTTTCCACATTCTCAAGAGGGGAATCGAATATCTTGCGCCCAAGGAACCAATGCTTCACTTAGTCGAATTCGGAATGAGGAAGGGACATGTGGGCGTTGAGTGTGAATCAACTCATATTTTCGACAAGAAGGATTGCCTCACCAAATGGCTATCAACCTATACCGGAAAGCCAGGCTTAGTAATCTCGCTACCCGAATACATGAACTCGTTGAATCAACGGCTACCCACAAAATATCATGAGCGAGAACATCTCCCCCAACACAACAACGAAGTCGGGCAGTCGAGTACTCGACGATAAGGGAACCAGCGACGATCAATTATGACATAAGTTATAACATGGAGGTCAATCGTCCCGTATCCCGTGCCATGGGTTGATTGACTACGCACAGCTTCTGTTGCTAGGTGCCATAGCTGGCTTCACAATCTTTCTCGGCCTTCCCCTGGCCATTCTTCAAAATGTGAGTTCGCGCAAGAAAGGTTTCCTCAACGCTCTATCCATCGGGATTTTGCTGTTCCTCGTAATCGACGTGTTCAGCCACGCTTGGAATACTGCGACAGGTGTCGCATCAACTGCCTTCGCAGGAAAAAGCTCGGGCGTCGACGCTGCGATGGATCTTATCGCTGTCTTCGGGGGACTTGCCATAGGACTCTTGGGACTGGTGGCTTACGAGGCCAAGTACATGGCCAAGGCCCCTCCTTTCGTTAAGGCGCGGTTGCAGAACGGACCTGAAACAGCTCAACTGACCGCGGCCGAACAAGCTCGTCAGATCCAGATTCTCCAGGAACATCACCCATACAGGCTCGCAATGATGATCGCCATCGGTATCGGGGCCCACAACTTCAGCGAAGGTCTCGCAGTCGGCCAATCCTACGCTTCCGGATCTGTCGGGCTGGCCTTATTGTTGGTAATTGGTTTTGGCGCGCACAACACTACCGAGGGTTTTGGGATAGCCGGTCCGCTAGCGGGACTCATCAAGAGGCCAACAGCACGTTTTCTGGCCGCAGCTGGGCTGGTGGGTGGTGGTCCTACTTTCATCGGGACCGTCGTGGGCAGTCTGTGGACCTCCGTCTTCACATACGTACTCTTTCTCAGCCTGGCAGGCGGCGCTATTCTCTACGTTTCGATGCTGATGTACAACTCGGGAAGAAAACAGACAACAAATCAGATTCTCATGATAGGCATCTTCGTAGGGTTATGTGCTGGCTTTCTCACGGACTTGATAGTAACGTTGGGAGGAGCCTAGGGGAAGATGGGCCCTGTAAGGCCGAATCCCATTCGCCAAAAGTTCTGCGAACATACAGCGACCTTTATCAGCTCCCCCTGCTATTCTTCGCGAATCGGCACGCCGATTATCCTTGAGGGTGCTCCGTCCCCGTTCTGAAGCTTGATGGGCATGCATATCATCAGGATTCTTTTCCCGACAAACTGTTTGGTCGCTTTGCTGAGAGATTCTATGATGAATATCCCGTTTCCTAAAAGCGTCTTGTGGGTTATAGGGTCCGGTGCGCGGAACTTCTCCACGCTGAGAAAATCGATACCCACGGCCCGGACCTTTTTCGAGACCAAATACTCGGCTGCGTTCCCAGTAAGATAGGTGTAGTTCGAGCTTACTGATTCATCGCCCCAACGCTCGCTACACCCCGTATAGCAGATCACGATGTCATCGTCAACCACTTTTCCTTCGAGATTCTTCCGAAGATCAGAACCAGTAATGCCGCTACCGATTGGTTTGCTCGACGTATCACAAACGTATGCTTCTCCGACCAGTTTGTTCGGAGGAATCTTGTCTACACCGATTCCGTCTGGAATGAAGTGTCGTGGAGCGTCGATATGGGTGCCTGTGTGTGAGCCAAGTGTTAGCTTGATGAGATTTACTCCATTTTTCTCCAATGTGGAGTAGCTGACGAAGCTGGGAGATGGATCACCTGGATAGATCGGCATGCCGTTGTGAAGTTCATGTGTCAGATCGATTGCCTTCTCGAAAAGGTATCGCAAGTCAATTCCCGTTGTTGTATGGAACGCCTAATATGTAGAGGGGATCGAATCCAGAGACTGGGACATCTTTACAGGGTTGGATCGCTGGCGTTCCTTCCATGATCCGGGTGTGGGAAATCTTAGGTTAGCCTAGCTTTATTAGCATCAACTTAGTCCCTGAAATCGAGTATCCCACTCGATCGGTAAATCGTACCTTGCGTTTCCCGTGGAAAACTAGTGCAAAGGCCCAACAGCAGGTTCTGGTCGATGCGCCACTTCAGCAGACCGGGAAGGGAGTTTCTCTGCGCACCTTCGTCCTATGGCTCGGACCAGCGCTCATGGTATCCATTGCGTACATGGACCCAGGCAACTATGGGACAGACATTGCGGCAGGCGCCGGCTTCAAGTACGATCTCCTCTGGGCCGCTTGGCTTGCTGGAGGCATGGCCATGCTCCTGCAGTACCTTTCCGGCAAACTCGGAATTGTCTCCGGTTATTCGTTGCCTGAACTGGTCAGGATGTCACTTGTAAAGCGCAGATACGTTATTCCCTACTGGGTCGCTGCTGAGGCCGCGGCCGCAGCTACAGACCTAGCGGAATATTTGGGGACGGTGCTGGGTCTCAATCTGCTCTTTGGGGTCCCACTTCTCTACGCGTCAATATTCGGCGCGCTGGATGTCATCCTCCTACTAGCTATGATGGGCAAGAGATTCCGTCTGATTGAGCAATACTTTGCGTTGCTGATCAGCGTTCTTGTCTTTGGGATCCTCTACAATCTGGCGGTGGTTAAACCCGACCTGACACAAACCGCGTATCATTCCGTAGTGCCCTTAGCATCAACCAACGCCGCTTTCCTGATAGTGGTTGGAATGATCGGCGCAACAGTGATGCCGCACGCGCTGTTTGTTCACTCATGGCTGTCGAAAAACAAGATGGACCTCATTGGAAAGAGAGTCAACGAGGGAACATTAGGCGCTTCAATCACCGACTCAATGAGACCAGGCAATCATCACCCATACTCGAACGGGGAGATAGAGAGAACGAGGAAATTCCATCTCAAGGAAACCGTAATCGCATTGACTATTGCGTCTGTGGTTAACGCGGGAATACTCCTCATCGCCATACCGCTCTATCCGAGCACGAACGTGACTGTTGGCGATTTTGTCCATGGGATTGGCCTACTGTTCGGGCCGGCGATCGCCATTGTCTTCATTCTGACGCTGCTCGCATCGGGGCTCTCGTCGTCGGCGCTTGGAACAATATCGGGACAGGTCATAATGGAGGGTTTGATCGGGAAGCACTGGAATGTATGGGCGAGACGAATAGTAACGAGATTCATCAACGTGTTTCCCACGACGTTCGCAATACTGCTTGGACTCGATCCGCTCAGCCTGCTCGTTTACAGTCAGGTAATTCTAAGTCTCATGATTCCCCTCCCGATGATTCCGCTCGTCTACTACACCTCAAAGAGGAAGTTCATGGCAGGTTTCGTCAATAGAAGGAGCACGCTTGTCCTAGCCATAGTTACCGTCGCTTTGATCCTGGTTTTCAACAGCTTCCTGCTCTACACCATATTCGTACCATAGTTGTTGTCGTATATTCGTGGTCGCACTGCGAGACGGCCGATGGGCCGGGTTAGAAGTTCATCGTACTCGTTCCGGATCATCAGCTAGCCTTTCTTGAGTTGTTCAATCAATTCCTGTAATTTTCGAACTGTCTGCTCGTGAAGCCCATGTTCGATCTTCTCCGCGTCTTCAATAGCGATTCTCTCAGGAACCCCGATCAGCACAAGTAGACTAACCAGCGTCTGGTGGCGGTCTTTCATCTTCCGTGCTACGTTCTTTCCCGCCTCGGTCAGAGCCATTCCTCGATACCGTTCGTATGTGATGTATCCTTGCTTGTCGAGTTTCTTCAGAATGTTTGTCACCGTTGGTTGTGAGACGCTCATCCGCTCAGCTATGTCCGATGTTGAAGCAAAGCCCTTCTCTGCAACGAGCAGGTTGATCATTTCCAGATAGTCCTCCGTTGCTTCCTCCGCCTTTCGAGGCATCACCCTTCGCGGAGTTGTCGCCCTGTTCGAATTACCGATTAAGGTTGCTCTTGGAGTCGTCCCTAGTCTACCGCCTCATCTAGGGTTGATGATGACCAGATCCATTGTCTGCGTTGCACGCGAACATCCTCTGACGACCTATAAGATTTGCTTGCACTCTCTTAGTTGAAATGCCTAACCAGAGTCCCGATCGGAGACCCTGACTTGTCACTATGCAAATAGCAGTCTTCCCATACGACAGGGAAAAATAATGAGCGCGTTCTCCTTCATGTTGGAGCGGGGCAACGTGTCAGGAAGTAACAAGAACGCGGAAGATAAGGATCAGTTGCTAGCGGGGAAGGCGAGCCAGAAATGGGTGTTCAGAAATGTTAGTTGGCTAAAGTCGTTCATCAGAATATTTCTAGGAATCATATGGCTGATCGATGGCTACCTCAAGTTCTCGCCAGGACTAGTCGACTCATTTCCCGACCTTGTTAGGAGAGCCGGGGATGGCCAACCGACTTGGCTTCAACCCTGGTTCAGCTTTTGGTCCAGTGTCACAACAGGGAATGCGGCTCTGTTCGTCTACACTACCGGCGTGTTGGAAGTCGCTCTTGGCGTAGCCCTAGTTCTTGGTTTCATGCGCAAGATTGCCTACCTTGGGGGAATAATTTTCAGTCTATTCGTATGGGCTATTCCCGAAGGCTTCGGAGGACCATACGGCCCAAGCTCCACAGACATTGGAACAGGAATCATCTACAGCTTCGTATTCCTATCACTCGTGATCATAAACACCATCTCTGGCCCGAGCAAATATTCCTTGGACTTCATGCTAGAGCGAAAATATCGGTTTTGGAATCGGCTTGCTGAATTCGGTTAGGGCCTAAGCGTTCTAAGAGAAACCAGCCTAGAAGTTGCTGTAGTAGATAGCTGGTGTACAGCCGAAAACCAAGGTTTCAGACCGAGCCGTCATATTGAATCTCTAAGCACATTGATTCGCAGGAGAACCAGGCGTTGAGTAGTCTGGGAGGTAGGAAAAAAGGGAGAAGTTTGAGGAAGCTTAGACTTTGTTGAGGAGGGCCTTTACGACGTCTTCTGGACCCTTGTAGTTACTCTCAGGGAGAGACTTGGCGACGAAGTCCTTGTCGATCGACGGGACGTCCGACATATTGTTGCAGGCTGCCATGACTTGTGTCTTATTCGCCGGGTA
>Ga0099828_10003211_pt1 | contig 11413 bp, 8 predicted proteins | sample CZO8metaG_2_FD_79338 | JGI IMG/M metagenome (GOLD analysis project Ga0099828, IMG submission 79338) | Vadose zone soil microbial communities from the Eel River Critical Zone Observatory, Northern California, USA - CZOApr15con2H1.8 metaG | ecosystem: Environmental > Terrestrial > Soil > Vadose...
CGCAGAGGCAGATTCGCCCCTCCCACAGCAGCGCGAAGTTGGTAGACCCTGTCAATTTCACCAAACTTGCCTAATTTGGACGGCTTAGTTGAGTCTTTAGTCCCGGTTGCGGAACCACTGCTCACGAGCAGGCGCAATTGCTTTTTCGTGGGTTTGAGGCTATTCTTTTGGTAGAAGCTTTTATGACTGCTACGTTTTATTAGCCGCCCTTTCGCGAGGTCCCGCCAAGCGGGGCCAGCGCACCGTTCTATTTTGTCAATGCGCAGTTTGTCCGAAGGAATTTCCCTTTTGCAGGTGCAAGCCATGGCAGGGTTAACGCTTTACGAAAAGCTCGATCAGATTGAACACCGCTATGTCGAAATGACTGCGGAGCTTTCTTCGCCCGAAATTCTGGGCGATTCGGCGAATTACCAGAAGCTCGCGCGCAGGCATGCGGAACTTTCCGAGATGGTCGAAAAGTATCGCGAGTGGAAGCAGATCGACAAGGGCCTCACCGAGGCCAAGCAGATGGCCGTCGAGGCCGACGACCCGGAGATGAAGCAGCTTGCGCACGAGGAAGAGCGGGCGCTCAGCGAGCGCAAGGAGACGGTCGAGCGCGAGCTGAAGCTGCTGCTGCTGCCGAAGGACCCGAACGACGAGAAGAACGTGATCGTCGAAATCCGCGCGGGCACCGGCGGCGACGAGGCCGCGCTGTTCGCCGGCGAGCTGTTCCGCATGTACTCGCGCTACGCCGAATCGCAGCGCTGGAAAGTCGAAGTGCTGGAGAGTTCGCCAAGCTCGCTGGGCGGGCTGAAGGAAGTCGTCGCGTCCATCCAGGGGCAGAAAGTGTACTCGAAGCTGAAGTACGAAAGCGGCGTGCACCGCGTGCAGCGCGTCCCGGCCACCGAGCAGCAAGGCCGCATCCACACCTCGGCGGCGACCGTCGCGGTGCTGCCCGAGGCCGACGAAATCGACATCAAGATTGAGCCGAAAGACCTGCGCATCGATACGTTCTGCTCATCGGGGCCCGGCGGGCAATCGGTGAACACGACGTATTCCGCGGTACGCATCACGCACATTCCCTCGGGGCTGGTCGTCTCACAGCAGGACGAAAAATCGCAAATCAAAAATCGCGCCAAGGCCATGCGCGTCTTGCGCGCGCGCCTGTACGAGATGGAGCAGACCAAGCAGCACGAAGCCATCGCCGCCGAGCGCCGCGGGCAAATCAAGTCCGGCGACCGCTCCGAAAAAATCCGCACCTACAATTTTCCGCAGAACCGCGTCACCGACCACCGCATCGGCCTCACGCTCCATCAGCTCACCGAAGTGATGGACGGCAAGCTCGGCCCCTTCGTGGACGCCCTGATGACGCATTACGAAGCCGAGCGCCTAAAGCAAGAACTGGTCGAAGCGTAAGGGACGTCTAGGCTGCTCCGTCCGAGCTGGAATGATGCACGATCCCACACGAGTCACGGTTCACGAGTCACGAATCACGGACATCCGCGCTGCCCTCCGCGACGCCATCGCGCTGCTCGAACGCGACCACGTGCCCTCCGCCGCGCTGGCCGCCGAACTTCTGCTGATGCACGTCCTCGGAAAAGACCGCGCGTGGCTCTACGCGCACCCAGAAGCCGAACTCGATCCCGCAGCGAGCGAGCAATATTCCGCGCTGGTGGCGCGGCGCGCCAGCGGCGTCCCCACGCAATACCTCACCGGTCACCAGCAGTTCTGGGGCCTCGACTTCGAGGTCACGCCCGACGTTTTGATTCCACGGCCCGAAACGGAACACGTGATCGAGGTGGCCCTCGAGCGGCTGGGCGTAGCGGCCACAAGTGACTCGCCCCGGCCCGATGCCCCGTTTCTCATCGCCGATGTGGGCACAGGTTCGGGCTGCATCGCCATTGCGCTGGCGCGCGAATTGCCCGCCGCGCGCATCGTTGCCACGGACATCTCCGCCGCCGCTCTCGAAGTAGCGCGCCGCAACACCGCCCGCCATGGCGTCGCCTCCCGCATCGATTTCATCGAATGCGATCTCCTCACCCATTTCTTTCACCGGCCACTAGGCACTAGTCACCAGTCACATTCCTTGGATCTCATCGCCAGCAACCCGCCCTACATTGGCCGCCAGGAGGCCGCCACGCTCCCACGCGAAATCCGCGAGCACGAGCCGGAAGTGGCCCTGTTCGCCAGCGACACAGGCGTGGAGCTTTACGCGCCGCTAATCGCTCAATCGGCGTCGCTGCTGAAACCAGGCGGCTCCCTCGTGCTTGATCTCGGCCACAACTCCGCCGACCACGTCTTGCATCTCTTGGAAGCGTCACAATGGACCGACGCCGCCATCACCAACGACCTCGCCGGAATCCCCCGCGTCGCCTCCGCCCGGCGCACCACATCCGCTTAGCCAAGTCATCTGCCTCCAAATCGTTACGATTTCTGGTGCTGTGGCAGGTTCCGATATTCTTACTTCTCGGAAAGTAGCCCGCTACCGCGGTTTCGCTGATATCCCGCCACGATGCGAGTTTGCGAATCGCACGGGCACCGTCACCTTGCGGTGAATCTGAAAAGGCTTATTTCAAGCGAGGATTTAAGGCTGAGGCTCTGTGAGGGCAGTGGAGGTCTGGGATTCGACGAGCGCTCGCTGGGCGCGGTCTCGAAGGGATCTGGCCTTGACGCTGGTCGGGCTGTCCGGATCAAGCTTGAGATACTCATCCAGATCCTTCAGAAGGGCGCGGTAATCTTTCTCGCGATTATGGATGTCAGCGAGCAGGAGGTGAGCTTGCGCGCAATCGGCCTTCAAACGAAGCGCTTCGCGAGCACTTGTCTCGGCCTCCTCCAAGCGGTTCAAGCCGAACAACGCCCACCCTAGGGTGTAATGAGCTGCCCAGAAGGTCGGGTCCAGATCCAAACCCTCGCGGGAGACTTTCTCAGCCTCGTCAAATTTTTGTTGGTAGTTGAGAAGTACGCCTAAACCAAGAAGGGGCTGCGCGTACTGGCCGTCACTCAATTCAATAGACCTCCGATAGGCCTGCTCTGCGTCTGCTAAGCGCCACAATTTCAGGTCCGCCACTCCCATCTTGTAGTAGGCTTCGTAGAAGCTCGCATATTCCGCGACCGCGCGTTGAAAATGGGGCAAGCTCCCCGCTGCGTCCTCTTTTGCCAAGAGCTCGGCGCCCTTTTGGAAGGCGTGAAGGGCCTTGGGTGGAATGCTCAGTTTCCTAACCGAAACCACATAGCTCGATCCTGGGGATTGCGCTCTCGCAAGGAGCGGCCAACACAGGCATGCGGCTAGCAACCAACTGATCCGGAGTTTTGCTCTCATAGCTTTGAGGCCAACGGCGGAGGTGCTCGCCCACGCCTGCTATGATTTTGCAAAACATTTCCCTGCGAGAGATCCCACGATCGTTTTTTGTGCGGGCATAGATACCTGTACCTTCGGACAGGCGGCTGAAGGGCTCTCGGGCGCTATAATCCGAAATGCCCTCGTGACTTCCACTCCGTACAAGCAAGAAAAGGCAAGAACGGGCAGGATAACTGGCGCTGCAGTCAATCCTCGCGGCCTCCGGTTCATCGCAGCCTTTAAGCTTTTCAAGGGTCTGGTTCTTTTCGCTGTCGGCATCGGCACAGTCCAGCTACTGCACAAGGACATAGCTTTCGAGGTTGAACGCTGGGCGGACATCTTCCGTGTCGATCCCAACAATCTCTACATCCATCGCCTGCTGGCGAGCTTTTCGATCCTGGACGATCGGAAGCTGAGAGAACTGAGCGTGGGCACCTTCTTTTACTCAGCACTCCTGCTCACCGAGGGCACCGGTCTTTTCCTGGGCAAGCGTTGGGCTAAGTTCTTCACGATTATCGCAACCTCATCTTTTGTTCCGCTGGAAGTTTATGAACTCACGAAACGAGTCAGTTCCGCAAAACTCGTCGTGCTGCTGCTGAATCTCGTCGTGGTCGCTTATTTGGTGATCGAGCTTGGCCGGAACCGTAGGAACAGCTGAGCCGAAGCGGAGCGGCACTGTTGTCACGAACAGGAACTAGCACCTCTGAAACCGGATTCCGCCCGAGAAACTCCACTATCGGAATGTGGGAAGCTGCGCGATGAAGCTTCGGGCTACATTAGGAGATACGATCGACGCAGGTCCCTTGTCGTCTTAATGCTGACGGAGTATTCTCTCCGCGACCCAGCATGCGATGCGGTGCATCCTGACGGACAAACCCTCTCTTTTGGCACGAGCCCAGAAGGAGAAGCACAATGACAAAAATTCTACTGATTCCTTCAGGCGTCTTGGCGACAAAACCTTTGCGACGTCTCGCCCCAAGATCGTTCGGTCGCGTTCAGATGGCGCGAGTGATTGTAGCCACCGCTTTCATTGCTGCGCTTGTCGCTCTGGCTGGCATCGCGCCGGCCCAACAGGCGCCGCTGCACCTGAATCCTGCCATTGAGAAACTGGCGCAAGGAAAACCCATCATCGGCACCCAAACCGACGATATGTCGCTGCAGAATTGCCACTCGCTCGCCCGCTTGGATTTCGACTACGTGTACGTGGACATGGAACATGGGCCGTTGAATCTCGATGGCCTGGCCTATTGCTTAGCCGCGATGGCCGATAAAGCAGCGATTCTCAAGAAGGGCAACCCGCAGCCCAATGTGGCGCTGTTCGCGCGGTTCCCGGCGTACGGACGAGACCTCGAGAGCAATGATTGGATCGTGAAGCAGGCGCTGGACATCGGCCTGATGGGCATCATCTTCAATGGTGTGGACAACAAGGAGCAGATGATGCGCCTGATTCGGTACATGCGCTATCCGCAGCAGAAAACGTCGAAGTACCAGCAGCCGCCTGGACTGCGTGGGTACGCCCCGGGGAATGCATCCTTTGCCTGGGGCGTTTCCACGGCCGAGTACGAGCGGCGCGCCGACATTTGGCCGCTCAATCCGGAGGGCGATCTCCTCGCCATCCCCATGATCGAGACGGCGGAAGGCCTGAAGAACGCGGACGAGATTGCGTCGGTGCCGGGCGTTGGCGCGATCTTCATCGGCGCCGCGGGTGACTTGCACCAATATCTTGGCGTGCCGCAAAATTCGCCCGAAGTGGAACAGGCGCGCCAAACGATTCTGGCAGCATGCAAGGCCCACAACGTCGCTTGCGGCATCACAGCGATCCCCAAGACTGAAGTAGAGAAACGATTAGGAGAAGGATGGAAGATGATCCGGACGGGGCGCGGAGAGTAACCTACCAGCAAATGTAGCGCGCCCGTCGTGCTCTAATGGCCGTCCAACGCCGTCATCAAATCCCCCGATGTAGCTGGCTCTTCGCTCTGTATTCGCCTTGGTGTATAGTAGCGAAAATCCTCCATGCCGAAGCTCGCCACTTTCCGCGCTAAGCAAGCTCCCACCGATGCGCCCGCCTCCTCGTCCTCTACATCCTCTGCCTCCTTAACCTCCTCCACTTCCTCGATCCTCCACGTGGACATGGACGCCTTCTTCGTCTCGGTCGAACTGCTCGACCGGCCTGAGCTCCGTGGCCAGCCCGTTGTTGTAGGCGGGCAGCCCGACCAGCGCGGCGTCGTTTCGGCGGCGAGCTACGAAGCGAGGAAGTACGGCATTCAGTCGGCGATGCCGCTGCGCACCGCTGGACGTCTGTGCCCGCACGCGATTTTTCTTGAGCCGCGACACCATCTCTATTCCGGGTGGAGCGACCGGATCTCGGCGATCTTAGGAAAATATTCGCCTGTGGTCGAAATGGCGTCGGTGGACGAGGCGTACCTCGATCTCGCGGGCACGGAGAAGCTGCACGGCCCGCCACTGGCGGCCGCGGACGCCTTGCTGCGCGAAATCACCGCGAAGACTGCGCTACCGTGTTCTGGCGGGCTGGCGCGCACGCGCCTCGTCGCCAAAGTGGCGAGCGACCAAGCGAAGCCCCACGGCCTGCTTTGGGTTCCGCCGGGAAGCGAAGAGGCGTTTCTTGCGCCTCTGGGCGTGCGACGCATTCCCGGGATCGGCAAGGTCACCGAGGCCGCGCTGCATTCGCTCGGCATCGAAACGGTCGGCCAGCTCGCTGCTATCCCGCAGGAAAAACTCGAGAGCCAATTTGGGCGCTGGGGAACGGCGCTCTACCGCAAGGCGCGCGGGGAAGACACCTACGAATTTTTCGTAGACGCTGAGCCTAAATCCATTTCGCAGAATCAAACCTTCTCCTTCGACACGGACGATCGCGCCACGCTCGACCGGACTCTCAGCCTACTTTGCCAGAAAGCCATGAAGCGGCTACGAGAAGCGTCGCTCAGCGCCTCGACCATCACGCTCACCATTCGCTACGCGGGGTTTGAGACGATCACCCGCGCGCAAACCCTGCGCGAGCCCACGCACCTCGACCCCGTGGTGCTCGAAACACTACGGAGATTGTTCGACCGGCACTGGGACCGCGCGCGGAAAGTGCGCTTGCTCGGCGTCGCGCTCACCTCGTTCACGCACGGCGGCGAGCAACTCGAGCTGCTCGACACCGAGCGCCGCAAGAAACTCGAAAAATTATCGCAAGCGGCCGATCAGCTCCGCGACCGTTTCGGCTTTTCCAAGGTACAATTCGGCGGGTCACTTATCAAGGCGTCGAATAAGGATTAACATTCGTAACCTAAGGCTCTTGCGCCACCTTCGATCTGGCGCATAATCCCTGCATGACTCCGCGGGAACTGGCCGGCCAGATTTGCGCGACGCTGCGCCGCGAAGGGCAGGAGGCCTATCTTGTGGGCGGGTGCGTGCGTGATCTGGAGTTGGGCCGCGAACCCACGGACTACGATGTGTCCACCGACGCGCGCCCCGACCGTGTGCTGGAGCTGTTCCCGGAAAGCCTTGCCGTGGGCGCGAAGTTTGGCGTAATTCTTGTCGTCGAGGGCGGCGCCGAAGTTGAGGTCGCGACGTTCCGCTCTGACATTGGTTATTCGGACGGACGCCACCCGGACCAGGTCGTGTATTCCAACTCCCCGCAGGACGACGTCCGCCGACGCGACTTCACGATCAATGGCCTCTTGATGGACCCCGAGACCCGCGAAGTGCTCGATTACGTCGAAGGCCGCGCCGATTTGCGCGCGGGAATCGTCCGCGCCATCGGCGACCCGCGCGCGCGCTTCACCGAGGATAAGTTGCGCATGGTTCGCGCTGTGCGCTTCGCGTCGCGGTTTGGTTTCATGATTGAGCCGCGCACCCTCGAAGCTGCTCGCGAGCTGGCCCCGCAGGTCACGCAGGTTTCCCCCGAGCGTCTGCGGGAAGAACTCACCAGACTTTTGACCGAAGGCGCCGCGCACCGGGCTTTCGAACTGCTGGACAAGACTGGCCTGCTGGCCGTCGTGCTGCCGGACGTAGCGCGCATGAAGGGCGTCCAGCAGCCGCCCGAGTTCCATCCCGAGGGCGACGTCTGGATTCACACTCGCCTCATGCTCGAAAAGCTCCCAGCAGGCAGCTCTGCGACGCTCGCCTGGGGCGTCCTCCTGCACGATGTGGGCAAGCCCCCGACGTTCGCTCCCGCGAAGGGGCCCGGAAGCCGCATCCGTTTCGACGGGCACGTGGAGACCGGTGCCAAAATGGCCGAGAGCATCTGCCGCGCCTTGAAGTTCTCCAACGACGACACCGAGCAGATCGAATCGCTAGTGGCAAACCATCTGCGTTTCATCGATGTCCACCAGATGCGTCTGGCAACGCTCAAGCGCTTCGTCCGCCTCCCACGATTCGAGGAACACCTGGAACTCCATCGCCTGGACTGCCTGGCCAGCCACGGGAGCCTCGAATCCTACGATTTCGTCCGCCGATTCATCGCCGAGACCCCGCCGGAAAAAGTCCGCCCGCCTAGATTGGTTACCGGCGAGGACCTGAAGGGACTAGGCCTAAAGCCCGGTCCCAAGTTCAAGGCAATCCTGCTGGCCGTTGAAGAGGCGCAGCTTGATGGGCGGTTGCAGGACCGGGAGAGCGCTCTTCGATTTGCCCGGGAGATCAGCCGCCAGCCCTGAATCCTCCGCCTCACGCACCAAGAATGTCTGATTCGGCGTCTAAAGAGGAGAGAGGGGCGAACGGCCAACGGTTCATATTCCAGCCGCCATTGCCGATAGAGCTTAGAGGGGACACTAGTTGCGGATGAAATTGTTGTTGAGTTGGCTACATGCCTTTGACTAAGGCCAGTATTTCCAGTATATTGGGAGTGAGGATAGCGCCTTGAATCAATCTGCACACACTTTAGTGGGATACGCTAAGGTTTCTTGCCAATTCCATTGTATTTCTCGGATACCATGCCAAGGTTTCCTGCATCTAATTGAGTGTCTTGCGGTTCGTTGCAATTCCCAGGACTTTGCCAAGGGGGCCCCATGACGGAAAAGCCGATAGCGATTCCCACTCAATTGCCAATCCTGCCGGTGCGGGAGATCGTGTTGTTCCCAGGCGGCATCCAGCCACTCACCGTTGGACGGGAAGGCTCACTCGCCTTGTTGAACTCTTTGCATGGTGACGAGAAGCTTCTGGGGATCGTCGCGCAGCACGACCCGCGCGTGGAAGAGCCGGCGGCGGCAGACCTGCACATGGTGGGGACTGCGGCGAAGATCCACAAGCTGGTGAAGATGCCCAACGGGAACGTAGTCGTGTTCCTAGAGGGCTTGCAGCGAATTCGCATCCTGGAGCTGTTGACGTTTCGCCCATTCCTCACTGCGCGGATCGAGCTTATGGACGAGGTCATTGGGCCGCACGACGCCGAATTGACGGCGCTGGAGCGGAATGCGCGGGATCTGTTCCGCGACGTCGTGGCGCGCTCTCCACAGCTATCCGACGACTTGCAAACCGCCGCGCTCAACATTGACGATCCGGTGCGGCTGGCCGATTTCATCGCGGCGAACCTGCCTTCGTTGCCGACGCTGCTCCGTCAGGAACTGTTGGAAACCGCGGACGTTCGCAGGCGCCTGGAGATGCTGATTCGCGAGCTGTCCAAGGAGCTCGAAGTCCTGGAGCTGCGCAACAAGATTCAGGAGCAAGTCCAGGAGCAGGTGAACCAGAGCCAGCGGGAATACCTGCTGCGGGAACAGCTCAAGGCGATTCACAAGGAGCTTGGCGAATCCGACGACGGCCAAGCGGAGATTGATGAGTTGCGGGAGAAGCTCGAGCAGTCGGGGATGTCCGCCGAAGCCCGCAAGGAATGCGACCGCGAGCTGAAGCGCCTGGCGAAAATGACGCCGGCCTCGGCTGAGTACATGGTCGCTCGAACCTACCTCGAGTGGATGACTTCGCTGCCGTGGGCGAAATCTTCGGGCGCCCCCGAGATCGACATCGCCAAGGGCCAGGCCATTCTCGACGAAGACCACTACGACCTTGAAAAAGTGAAGGAGCGCATCCTCGATTACCTGGCGGTCAAAAAAATCCAGCCCGGCATGAAGGGCCCCATCCTGTGCTTCCTCGGGCCGCCGGGAGTGGGGAAGACGTCTCTCGGGAAATCCATTGCGCGGGCACTCGGCCGCAAGTTCGTGCGCATCTCCATGGGCGGGATGCACGACGAGGCGGAAATCCGCGGCCATCGCCGGACCTATATCGGCGCACTGCCCGGACAGGTCATTCAAGGCATCCGCCGGGCCGAAGTCAACGATCCAGTGTTCATGCTGGATGAGGTGGACAAGCTCGGGCGCGACTTCCGCGGCGATCCCGCGGCAGCCTTGATGGAAGTGCTCGATCCGGAACAGAACATCACGTTCCGCGACCACTATCTCGACGTGCCATTCGACCTGTCGAAGGTACTGTTTATCGCCACGGCGAATTGGATCGATCCGATCCCCGAGCCCCTGCGCGACCGGATGGAGCTCATCGAGCTTCCGGGCTACACGGAGCTGGAGAAAATCCACATCGCGCACAAGTACCTGGTGCCGAAGCAGGCCGCCGAGCACGGGTTAAAGGTGGGCGAGCAGGTCGAGTTCACCGACGAGGGCTTGCGCGAGATCATCCACAGCTACACGCGCGAGGCCGGCGTCCGGAACCTCGAACGCGAAATCGCCACATTGACCCGGAAGCAAGCGCGGCGAATGGCGGAGGGCAAGCCGGAGAAGCTCGTCGTCACGCCCGAGGTGGTGCACGAAACGCTCGGCGTGCCGAAGTTCCGAGCCGAGCGGGAGGTCGAAGAGCGCGTCAAGCGGCCCGGCGTCTCCGTCGGACTGGTTTGGACGCCCTCGGGCGGCGACATCGTCTTCATCGAAGCGAGCCGGATGCGCGGCGGCAAGCAGTTCACCATGACCGGGCACCTGGGCGAAGTCATGCAGGAGTCCATGACCGCGGCGCTGACCTGGGTGCGGGCCAACGCCGAGCGATACGGCATTGACCCCGACTTCTTCCGCAAGCAGGACATCCACATCCACGTGCCCTCGGGCGCCGTGCCGAAGGACGGTCCTTCGGCCGGTGTCGCGATGGTCACCGCGCTGGTAAGCATGCTTTCCGGCCGGCCCGTCCGCCCGCGCGTCGCGATGACCGGAGAGATTTCGCTCTCCGGCGTGGTGCTGCCGGTCGGCGGAATCAAAGAGAAAGTCCTGGGCGCGAAGCGAGCCGGGATCCGCGAGGTGATTCTGCCCGCGGAGAACGAGCCGAACGTGAAGGAGGACCTGCAAGAACACATTCTCGACGGCATCGAGATCCACTTTGTCCGCACCGTGGATCAAGCACTCGAGTTCGCGCTCTCGAAGCCGACGCCCGCCGCAGTGGGGCTCACTAAAGGACAACTGCCCCCGGTCGGCCCCGCGCCGGTGACGCCGCCTCCAGTCCACTAAACGCGGCGCTTCTCGCAACGCCAACGAATAGGCCTGGCTCGCATCTGTGCGCCAGGCCTTTTTTCATGCGAGCAAGAGATTTCTGTTGCTCGACGGCCTGTGTTCGCGTAGTGATTTAGAACTCCGATGGCGCGGGCGCGAAAACTCTTTCCTTCCTACGGCGGGGCGCTGGCAAACAACCTCCTCGCCGCGGTCGAGCGCGGCCGCATGGTGGAGGGTTTTGTCGCCTCCTATGTCGCCGGAAACAACCGCCGCGAGATTCTGGGCGGGCCGTCGCGTGACCGGGAATTGTCGGAAACGATCGGGCACGAAGTCATGCTGGCGATGATTCTGGAAGTGCGACGAATTCTGCCGGGCTTCTTCGGCCGGTCGCGGGGCTCCGCTTCGAGGGCGAAGGAACAAGAAGTTATGGAAGCGTTCTCCCGCGAGTTGCTAGCGACCCTCGACCGCGCGTGGCACCCGGCGGCGGAAGACCGCCGCCAATTTCGGCGCGACCTGGCTTTCTATACCGAGTTCGCGGCCCGTCAGGCAAAGGCCGCGGCTTCGCGCAAGCAAAGGAGAGTCCAGGAGGAAGAGTCGCCATTTGTCGGACGCATCGCGCTGCTGCTGGATCCCTCGATGCTTGAACAAGCGCACCGCGCCGCCCGGGAATTCCACGGCG
>Ga0099828_10003214_pt1 | contig 11410 bp, 11 predicted proteins | sample CZO8metaG_2_FD_79338 | JGI IMG/M metagenome (GOLD analysis project Ga0099828, IMG submission 79338) | Vadose zone soil microbial communities from the Eel River Critical Zone Observatory, Northern California, USA - CZOApr15con2H1.8 metaG | ecosystem: Environmental > Terrestrial > Soil > Vadose...
CCGCGCTCGGCCTCGACCTCGCCGCGACCTCTCGCTTCACGCTGATGCAGATCGTGTGGAACACGCTGGGCGCGGGTTTCTGGAGCGTCGATGGCGGTGTCGACCGGGTCCCTGAGGGCATCGCGCGTCACGTTCCGGTGGACCTCGGCGCGCGCGTCGATCAGGTGCGGCTCGCGTCATCAGGGGTCGAACTGGATGTGGCGTCGGCGCGATCTGGGCGGACGATCCGCGCGCGCGCCGCGATCCTGGCCGTGCCGGGGGATCGCGTGGCCACGATCTACCCGAGCGCTCCCGTGTGGATCGCTCTCCCTGCGGCGCGGACGACGTTCTCGACCGTCGCCAGCGCGCACGTGGCGCTCACGGTCCCGCCGGCCTGTCCGCACGCCGGCTACGCCTTCGCGACGGGCGGCGAGGAAGGCATCGGCGTCCTCGAGCTCGAGCATCTGCGCGCACCCGGACGCTGCCCAGACGGCAAGGGGATGGTCTCGGTGTACTTCGTCGACGCCCCGACCTTCCGCTGCGACGCGGCCGACGACGACGAGCTCCGCGAGCGGGCGCTGCGCGTCGTCGCGCGCACCTTCCCCGAAGCAAGCGGTTCCGTGGAGTTCGTGCACCTGATCCGGCTGGGCACGGGGATCGCGCGCTTCCCCAAAGGTCGACCGACCGAGCTCGCTGACCTCCGAGCCGGCCTTCGCGCGTGGGATGCGCCCATCGATCTCGCGGGAGACTGGCTCGACGGAATCGCGAGCGAGTCCGCGGTCCAGACGGGACAGCAGGCTGCCGATCGGATCGCCGCGCGCCTGGGCTAGGCGAAGCTCCGCCAGAGCAGGTTGACGACGCTGAGCACGACGAGCACGACGATCACCTGACGGAAGCGCGACGCATCGAGTCGTCCGCGCAGCGCCACCCCCGCGGCAAGACCGACGAGCGCCGGCACGACCGCCAGAAGCGCGATGCCCATCACCTCGGGTGTGTACAGGCCCTGCGCCGAGTAGCCGATGAGCTGGATGATGCTGTTGAGCTCGAAGATCGCCGCGAGGATGAAGACGAAGTCGGCCGCCGGCAGGCGCTGCGCGTGGAAGTAGGAGCCGACGAGCGGGCTCGCGATCGACGTCGTGCCCTGAAGCACGCCGCCGACGAAGCACACCGCCGGGCCAAGGATGCGCGCGCGCAGCGCGGCGGGATCGTCGCCCAGCAGCCGGTCCCCGCGCAGCAGGAACACCGCGACCATGACCGAGATCAGGATCGCGAACGTGCGCTGATCGAGCTGAGCCAGCAGTAGCGTTCCGATCGCGGTCCCGATCGCCGACGCGACGAACAATGGGACGATCTCGCGCAGCAGCTCGCGACGGCGGAAGCCGTGCGTGAGGAGAAGTGTGTTCGCCGCGAAGATCGGGATCGTCACGATCGTCACCGCCATGCGCGGACCGAACACGCCGGCGAGGATCGGAGTCGCGATGAGGGGAAGGCCCATCCCCGACGTTCCCTTCGCGAACCCGGCGACGGCCAGACCCAGGATCAGGACTAGGAGGTCGAGCGGGCCCAATCGCCTTCGCCCACGAGCGTCCTCCAGTCGACCGCCTGCAATCGATCGGATGCGACCAAGCGCCGGCCGGTCTTCGCGACGTCCTTGCCTCCGACGCGAACGATGTCCGCCGTGTGATCGAAGCCGCTTCCGTGCACCAGCGCCGACCCGACGCCGTACACATCGACCGGCACCCCCAGCCGCTCGAAATGTCGGATCTTCTCGGCGTCGAAACCGCCCGACGCGACGATCCGAACGTGTCGATACCCGGCGCCGTCAAGGGCCATGCGGAGCAGCTCGACGAGCCGCGGCGTGACGCCGCGGATCTCGTTGCTGCCGGCGACGCCGCCCAGCTGCTGCAGCTCGCGCAGGAGCGACGCGTCGATCAGCGACTCGCTGGTGTCGACGCGCACGCCCCAGAGGCGCTGACCGAGCGCATGCGCGACGCCAAGCGAGGTGTTGACGACGTCGTTCCTGAAGTCCACCAGCGCGGTCACGTTCACGTGCCCCTCGGTCGTGCCGCGCGCCGTGAGGTGACCGACGTCGTCGCCGGCGCGGTTGATGAACTCGTCGAACTTGAGCGTCGCGACGGTCGTGTCGCCGCCGTACACGGCGATGAGCGCGTGCGGGACCGTGCCGAGGCCGCGCGAGCCCCACCACTCGCCCTGTTCGTCGGTGGAGACGGCGATCGCTCCGCCGACGTACGCGGCGTACCCGGAGCCGGCCTGCGCTTCGTGCGCCTCGTGGCGCGCGCCGAACATGATCACGGGCTTGCCGTTCGCGGCGGCGACCACGTCGCGCGTGTTCGTCGCGACGCGCGAGCCTTCCGCCAGCGCGCCGAGGTACAGCGTCTCGAGATGCGCGAAGGATGCGTACTCGCCCTCGATGTGCATGACCGGCTCGCCGTATTGCGCGACCTCGCCGTCATGGAGCGAGCGGACGTCGAGGTTCTGCCACGCCGGCTCCCAGAGCGACGCGAGCTCGCGCGAGATATCGAAGACCTCGCGCGCGATGGGCTCGTACGCGTGCCATCCACCGCGCGGCAGCCCTAGCCAATGCTGGTACAGCCGGCCCTCGGCGTTCAGGTAGAGCGCGAAGAGACGCTCCGCTCGCGCGCGATCGCGGTAGCGCCCCGCGCCGACATGCAGGATCGCGAGCACCTGATCGGTGCCGACGATGACGGCGTTCGGATGCTTTTGGAAGATCTGCATCGTGACGCGGTCGCGCCGGCCGTCACGCTCGAGGATGAGCTTGGTCCGCGCGAAGTAGATGTCGCTCTTGTATCCCGAGCGGATCTTCTCGATCGGCAGGCGGAAGACCTCGGGCCGAAGGCGCTGCGTGACGATCACCTGCGCGCCTAGAACATGCTCATGAGCATGCCGCCGTCCACCTGCAGCGAGACGCCGGTGATGTACGACGCCCGCGGCGAGGCGATGAAGACGACGGCCGCCGCGTACTCCTCGGGCTTGCCGTAGCGGCCCATCGGGATGACGCTCGACTCGTAGCGCTTGCGGACCTCTTCCGGTGTCGTCCCCTGGCGCTTTGCCGTGTCGGTGTCGAGCTGGATGAGGCGATCCGTCGCGATGCGGCCGGGCTGCACCGCGTTCACGCGGATCCCGTCCTTCGCAAGGTCGGACGAGAGGGTCTTGAGCATCCCGTGCACCGACGCGCGGATGGCATTGGAGAGGATCAGGTTCAGGTACTGCGTCGGCTGCCGGACCGACGTCGACGTGGAGTAGACGATCGAGCCACTCTTCTGCTTGCGCATGCTCGGAAGCACGAGCCGCGTCAGGCGCACCGCCGAGAGGAGCGTGAGGTCGACGGCCTTCTGCCACGCCTCGTCGTCGAGGTCGTCGAAGCGGCCTGGCGGGGGCCCGCCCGCGTTGACGATGAGGATGTCGATCTTCTTGTAGGCCGCGACGGCGGTCTGCACGAAGGCTTCGCAGCCTTCTTTCGTCGCGAGGTCGGCGGCGATCGGGAGCACGTCGCCCTTCGTCTTGCGGGCGATGTCCTCGGCGGCGCTGGTGATCGCGGACTCCTCGCGGCTGCACATCGCGACCTTCGTGCCTTCGCGCGCGAACTCCTCGGCGATCGCGCGCCCGAGGCCCTTCGACGCGGCGGCCACGAGCGCGACCTTGCCACCGAGACCTAGATCCATCGCGCTGAGTCTAAGAAGGCGGAAGCACGTGCGCGACGACGGTCCGCGCCTGCAGGTCGTGGAAACCCTGTCGCTTCGGGTCGCGGATCGCGGTCCAAAGCAGATAGACCCAGTACAGGGTGACGATGATCCGCGCGAATGCCGCCATCGTCTCTCCAGCCAAACCTGGCGTTATGAACACGTTCAGCACGGCCACTGGTCCGAAGAGATACAGCCAGCGAAGGATCGATTGGTTCCAGGTCATGAGGGATCCGTCCGCCGCGTTCAGCGTCCACAAGCGTGTCGCGCGCTGCCCGAACGTCGCTCCGCTCGTCCACAGCCAAGCGAAGTAGACGAGCGTGAGGACCGTGTACGGGATGCCCTCAGGGGCTGGGCTGAGGAAGGCGAGCGATGCGCGATCTCCCCGTGCGTTCGCGATGAGACCGAGCGTGAACCCGATCACGAAGTAGACGAAGCTGAGGATCAAGAGGTCGAGCCACAGCGCGAGCACGCGTCCCCACATGTTCGGAGGTCCCAGCCTGTTCATGCTGCCGCAGGCTAGCGCGTGATCGCGACAAGTACGAGCGCTGCGAGCGCCAGACGGTAAGGCACGAACCAGTTCAGGGAGTGCGCGCGAAGGAACCGCACCATGAACGCGACCGCGGCGAGCCCCGAGAGGAACGACACGACGAAGCCGATCGCCAGCACGTCGGGCGTCGCGAAAAGATCAGCGGCCTTGCGGGCGTCCAGCATCGTCTTGAGGCCGGCGCCGAGGATGACCGGCGTCGCAAGGAGGAACGAGAACCTGGTGGCATCGGTGCGCACCAGATCGCGCCCGAGGCCGGCCGAGATCGTGATGCCCGAGCGCGAGATCCCTGGGAGGAGCGCGATCGCCTGCGCGGTCCCCATGAAGATGGCGTCGGCGAGGGTGAGCGTCTCGAGGGTCCGTCGCTGCCGCGCCGCGCGCTCGGCGCCGATGAAGATGACCGAGCCGATGACGAGCCCGAGGACGATCCACAGTGGCGAACGCAGCGTCGTCTCGACCGTCTTCTCCAGCAGGACGCCGATGATCGCTGCAGGGAGCGTTCCGGTGATGACCAGGAGCGGCATGCGCCAGCGCCCACGCAACATGTGGGCCGCGAGCGAGATCCACGTGCGCGCGAAGTAGAGCAGCACGGCGAGCGCGGTCCCCAGATGCAGCGCCACGTCGAACGAGAGGCCGAACTTCGCCGGATCGAGCTTCAACGCGTCGCTCACCAGGATGAGATGCGCGGTCGAGCTGACCGGAAGGAACTCGGTGAGGCCCTGCACGAGCCCGAGGATCGCCGCGGCGAGCTGGTCGTTCACTTCGCCGCCTGCGCGAGCGCCGCGTGCGCCTCACGCTCGTGACCGACGATCGCCTCGAGCTGCTTCGCCCAGGCGCGCCGATGGCCGACGTCCAGGAAGCGCATCGCGACCGACGCGTCGAACGGTCCGATACCGAGCTTCTTCGCCGCGTCGACCACGTAGCCGTACGACTCCGCCGCGCGCAGGAGCTCGGCGCCGGCGGCGTTCGAGAACAGCGATCTGGCGTCGCGCAGGAACGCGGCCGCCGCGCGGCGCTTGTCCGCGAGGATCGTGCGCATCGCGTGGTCCGCGAAGGCGGCGGTGCCGGCGTGCTTGGTATCGCTCCACTTCGTGTCGTCGCGCAGCGCGCGCAGCCATTCCGCGATGGCCTGCTGTGAAGCGTCGGCGCCGGCGGCCGCACCGCGGACGGCGTCGCGCGCGAGCGCGGCGCGGTCGACCGCGGCGGCGCGGTCGAGGAATGCCAGCAGGCCGGTGCGCTCGTCGCGGAACGCGGACCAGTCGACCTTCGACGGCTGCTCGGAGCGGTCGAAGTACGTGCGGGCGTAGAAGGTCGGTCCCTCGTCGTCGAACCCGACCACGAGACCGTACTCGGCCGGGCCGACCAGCCCGCGCGCCAGCGGCGGGCTCTTCGCCTCGAGCGCCTCGAGCACGCGGTCGGCGACCAGCTCCTTCATCTCTTCGTCGAAGGGCGGAGCGACGACGTCGACCTTGGCACCGGCCGCGCGCGCGCCGCGCTCGAGCGTCACGGTGTCGAGCGGCGCGGCCGCGAGCGGATCCCAGCCCTCCGTGTCGATCGTCGTCGTGAATGCGGCGCCGCTCGTGCCCATGATCCATTCGTAGCTCGCGCCGGTCGCGGCCGCGATCGACGCGGGCAGCGTGCACTCGCGGCCCTCGCCGAAACGGAGCGGCGCGATGTCCTTGAGGATGCGCTTGCGGGCGATTCCTGTGCCGTCAGGCGCCGTTCTCGGGAAACGCGTGCTTGAGGATCGTGATGGCGTGGAGCGTCGCCCACTTGCTCGCGTCGATCTTCGAGGGCATCCGCTCCGCGTACGGCGAGCGCCCGGCCCACCGGCCGCGCGAGTCCTGTCGCGACAGCAACCACGCGATCGAGATCTGCGCGCGCGGATCGTCGATCGCGCCGGCCGCGTCGAGCGCGCGCAGCACGAAGAGGATGTCCGCCTGGTAGAAGAGCGGGAACGAGAGCTGGCGCCAGAGATAGCTCGGCTCGGTGTCGGTCGGGTACGCGCCGCGCGTCATCCGGTAGGAGAGCAGGAACTCGACGCCGCGCCTGAGCGTGCGCTCGACCTCGCGCGTGCGCGCGGCCTCCGGCAGCGCCGCGAGGCCCCAGACCAGACGCGAGTAGCCCCAGGCGCAGGGCTGCTCGCCGTTGATGAAGCACGCTGCGTCGAACTTCTTCGAGTCACGTACGAGGCGCTCGACCAGGGGCTCGAGACGCGCGTCGGCCCCGTATCCAGCCGTGGCGACGTATCGCACGACGGATCCGACGAAACACGACGCGCCGTGATCCCGGTCGAAGATCCAATCCATGCCGGCGGCTTTCGGATCCCCCAGGACCTCGAGCACGTGTCGCGCCGCGCGGCGCACACGCGGATCGCTCGGATCGGCACCGTACTCGACAAGCAGGAGATTGGACCAGTGCGTGCCCTGGTACTTGGGCCCGTAGACCGGTGTGCCCGGCCAGCCGCCGTCGGCACGCTGTCGTCGCAGGACCGTCGAGATCGGCGGGCTCGTCATCGCGCGCTGCTGCGCCTCGCGCAGCTCGGCGTCGCGTGGCCCCTTGTCGAGGATCTGCCGGAGCGTGAGCGCGCGGACCGCGGGATCGCCCTTCTCGAGCAGCCACGGCACCGGGTCGTCGTGCAGCAGCGAGCGCCAGCTCACTACACGCCGCCCACCGACAGCTCGGCGATCACGAGCGTCGGGCTGCCGATCCCGCTCGGCCCGAAGAGCAGGTCGGTGCCGACGCCGGTGACCCTGTTCAGGAGATCGGTGAGGTTCCCGGCGATGGTGACGCCCTGCACCGCGTGCTGAGGAGCCCCTTTCTCGAGATAGGTCCCGGTCGCTCCGAGTGAGAACTCGCCCGAGACGGGATCGATGGTGTGCAGGTTGAGGAGCGATGTGATCGCAAGGGCGCGGTCGAGCCGGTCGACGAGCTGCTTCGGGTCGTCCTTGCCGGCGTCGATGTAGAAGTTCGACGGGCCGATCCGGCTGGGAGACGCGTATGAGCCGCGACGCGCGTTCCCGGTGGGCTTCGCGCCGAGCTTGCGCGAGGTCTTCAGGTTCGTGAAGTAGCCCCGCAGAACGCCGTGGTCGATCACCGTGCGCGTCGCGGTGGCGACGCCCTCGCCGTCGAACGGCGCGCTGCGCAACCCCGCGCGCCGGCGCGCATCGTCGACGACGGACACCTTGTCGTTCGCCACGCGCTGATCCATCTTCTCCGCGAACAGCGAGCGTCCCTTCAGAACGTTATCGGCCGAGAAAAGCGGCGCGATCGCGCCGAGGAGCGACTCGGCCATCCAGGGGTCGAGCACGACCGGCAGCTTCTGTGTCTTGAAGGGCTTCGCGCCGAGCTTCTCCGTGGCGCGTTTCGCGGCGCGTGCTCCGATCTGCTGGGCGTCGAGACCGGCGAAGCGCCGCGAGCTCTCGCCGTGGTAACCGATCTGCCGTTCGCCGTCCGCGGTGGCGACCGCGCTGGTCATCGCGCCGTAGCGCGTCTCGCCGTACGTGCCGCGCACGCCGGTCGTCGTCGCGAGGATCGTCGTCACCTGCGAATCGCTGTAGCTCGTCTTGCGGAAGTGCGTGATGCGCGGATCGGCCGCCCGCGCGGCTTTCTCGACCGCGAGCGCGATCTCCCCGCGCTCCGCGAGCGAGCGGTCCTCCATCCCCGGCTCCGCGATGTCGAGGTCGATGCTCGGCACCGCCTCGGTGGCGATACGGAGGTCGTCGTCGGGCTCGGTGATCTTCGCCATACGCCGTGCCTGCTCGACGCACGCCTGGATCCCCATCTCCGCGAGATCGCTGGTGTGCGCGAAGCCGATGCGCTGCGCATCCAGCACGCGGACGCCGAGGCCCCGCTCCCCGCGCGAGATGACGCTCTCGATGCCGCCGTCCTTCGTGTCGACGGAGCCCGACTGCGCCTCGCGCAGGAACACCTCGCCGCCACGGACGCCCCCGCTGCGCAGGGCCGCGAGCGCGCGGTCCACGACCTCGTCGTTGCTCAGACGATCGCTCATGCTCGATCTCTCGGCTTCGCCGAGGAGACACGTCCCAGGCGGGTTGTCTCGCTCCTCACGCACGCTCGCTTCGCTCGCTGAACGGGGGCCCCTCCCCCCGAGCCGCTCGTCGCTCGTTCTGTCACTTGAGCTTGCCGCCGATGACGACCGAAGGGATGCGCAGGGTCGGCTGCGCGTCGGCGACCGGCGCGCCCTGGCCATCCTTGCCGCACGTGCCGGTGGAGTAGCCGAGGTCCCAGCCGACCATGTCGATCTCACTCATGAGTTTCGGTCCCTGGCCGACGAGCGTCGCGCCGCGCAGCGGCTCAGCGAGCTTGCCGTCGCGGATGCGGTAGCACTCGGTGACCTCGAAGGCGAAGTTGCCGCTCACCACGTCGACCTGTCCGCCGCCCATCTTCTTCACGAAGATGCCGTCCTTCACCGAGCGCACGATGTCGTCCGGGTCGGATTCGCCCGGCGCGATCATCGTGTTCGTCATCCGGCAGATGGGGAGATGGCGGAAGCTCTCGCGGCGTGCGTTGCCGCTCCGCGCGATGCCCAGCTTCGCGGCGTGCTTTCGATCCGAGAGGTACGTCTTCAGAACGCCCTTCTCGATGAGGACGGTCCGCTGCGTCGGCGTGCCCTCGTCGTCGATCGTCGTCGTGCCGCGCTGGCCCGGATCGCGGCCGTCGTCGACGACGGTGATGAGCTCGCTCGCGACCTTCTCCCCGATGCGGCCCGAGTACACCGAGAGACCCTTCAGGTTCAGATCGGCCTCGAGACCGTGGCCGACGGATTCGTGGATGAGCGTGCCGCCGGCTTCGCTGGAGAGCACGACCGTGTACGTCCCGGCGGGCGCCGGCTCGGCGCCGACGTTCAGCACGGCGCGCGCCGCCGCCGTCATGGCGGCCTCGGCGACCACGTCGTCGTTCAGCATCTCGAAGCCGCGCGTGCCGCGGACCGACTCGAAGCCCGACTCGAGCACGTCGCCGTCCCGAGCTACGACGTGTACCGCGAGGTTGGTGCGTACGCGCGTGTCCGTCCGGTGCAGGCCCTCGCTGGTCGCGATGAGCACGTCCTGCACGCTCTCGGAGTACACGACGGTGACCTGGCTGACACGCGCGTCGTGGGCGCGGGCGACTTCGTTCGCGCGGCGCAGCAGCGCCACCTTGCGCTCCACCGGGACGGTCCGCGGGTCGATCGCTACCGAATGTGGGCGCGGAAGCTCGTCGGGAGCGAGGCTGGCCGCCTCGTGCAGGCCGGTCCCGTCGACGACACCGCGTGCCGCACGACCGGCGATGGCCATGATGTCGTCGACGTCGGTGACGTTCCCGTTCGCATAGATCGTGCGTTCCCCATGCACGACGCGGACACCGGCTCCCTGGTCGACACCGGTGATCGCATCTTCGATGTGCCCATCGTCGAGGACGAGCTGGAGCGTCTCGTGGCGCTCCCAGAAGATCTCCGCCCACTCGCCGCCTCGCGAGAGCGACGTGCGCAGCGCCCGCCCGAGCGCCGTCGTCGTGATCACAGGGGTACGCGGGATCGTCAGCGTGGTACTGATGCCTCACTCCCCACTACGCGTGCGTCAGCGGACGAATGGTACGACGGTCAGTCGCCGATCACAGTTACGGTCGCGCCACGATCGCGTGGTCCGTCGAATTCCGCGAAGTAAACGCCCTGCCACGTGCCGAGCACGAGCTCGCCGTCGCGTATCGAGAGCGTGACGTCGCTTCCCACGAGCACCGACTTGATGTGCGCGGGCGAATTTCCCTCGGCGTGGCGGAACTCCTCGTCCCGTGGAACGATCTTGTCGAGGAGATAGAGCAGATCGCGCTGCACATCGGGGTCGGCGTTCTCGTTGACGAACACGCCGGCGGTCGTGTGGGCGACGGCGACGGTGCAGATGCCGTCTCGGATCTTCGAACGGGTGACCGCGGCGCGCACGCGAGCCGTGATGTCGATCGTCGTCTCGCGCGTCTTCGTCTCGACCCTGAGGTACTCGTGGTGGACCACGGCCCGACGATACTTCGCGCATGCCGACGTGGGGCGAAGCACGCGTCGCGGCGATCGAACGTCTCGGCCTCGGTGCGGATCCGCGCACCGCGGTACTCGACGCGGACGTCCTGCTCGCGTTCGTGCTGAGCATCCGGAAGGAGGAGGTGATCGCGCATCCGGGGCGCCCGCTCGCAGACTCCGAGCTCTCGCGCTTCCGGACCATCATCGAGCGCCGCGCGCGTGGCGAGCCCGTCGCGTACCTGCGCGGGTTCAAGGAGTTCTACGGGCTGCGCTTCGCGGTCGATCCGCGCGTGCTCATCCCGCGGCCCGAGACCGAGACGCTCGTGGACGCGGCGCGCGAGTTCATCGCCGCGCGGCCGCTCACCGTTGTCGACGTCGGTACGGGCTGCGGCGCGATCGGCATCGCGATCGCCGCCCACGAGCGGACCGTGCGCGTGATCGCGACCGATGTGTCGCGCGACGCGCTCGAGGTCGCGGAAGCGAATGCCCTCGGCAACGGCGTCGCGGATCGCGTCGACTTCCGCGCCGGCGATCTGCTCGGACCGGTGACGGAGCGGGTCGACGTCGTGTGCGCGAACCTGCCCTACCTTCCCGACGATGCGCTTGCTCGCCTTGCCGGTGAGCGCTCCTCGCTCGCGTTCGAGCCGCGCGTGGCCGTCGTCGCGGGCGGCGACGGACTCGACGTCATTCGCCGCGCCATCGCGCAGCTCCCGCGCGTCCTTGCGCCCGGTGGCGCGGCGTTCTTCGAATGCGATCCACCGCAGGCCGCCGACATCGAGCGATCGCTGACCGATATCGGGCTCCGGACGCGCGTCGTGCGCGATCTCAGCGGAGCGGAACGGGTCATATCATCCTTCGCATGAAGACGCGCCTCCTCGCGGCGGACACGCCGGGGGCGGTGGAGGAGGCGGCGGCCGCGCTTGCGCGTGGCGAGCTCGTCGCCTTTCCGACCGATACCGTGTACGGCCTCGCGGCCGGCCACGATCACCTGCGCAAGCTGTACGTCGCGAAGGATCGTCCGAAGGAGAAGCGCATCCCGGTCCTCCTGTCGGACGCGTCGAACCTCGAGGCCAGCGCGCAGGTGACGCCGGCGGCGCGCGCGCTCGCCGCGCGGTTCTGGCCCGGCCCTCTCACGCTGGTGCTGCCGCGCAC
>Ga0099828_10003216_pt1 | contig 11408 bp, 10 predicted proteins | sample CZO8metaG_2_FD_79338 | JGI IMG/M metagenome (GOLD analysis project Ga0099828, IMG submission 79338) | Vadose zone soil microbial communities from the Eel River Critical Zone Observatory, Northern California, USA - CZOApr15con2H1.8 metaG | ecosystem: Environmental > Terrestrial > Soil > Vadose...
AGTAGGGTCGAGGACTGGCGCAAAGCTCCGTAGGCTCCCCTTGGCTGTGTCCGCCGTTTCCAGCTTCGTGCCCGTGTAGGTTCGCCGTAAGCCGTTTCCAGCCCCCGCCACCTCAAACCCGGCGTGCCGATTTCCGGCACCGGGCTTTCCTGGGCGCTTCGCGTCATGGGTTATGAGACCTATCGGCTGGGAGCACTTTCAGGCTCGGCTCAGGTACCGCACTCGGTAATCGGCAAACAACCCGAGCGAGTCATAGAGCCCCGCCGTACTCCACCTCTTCCAGCCGAAGCCCCGACGATTCCTCGCCCGCATCAGATGGCGCCGCACCTTCTTCTCGACCCACTGCCTCACAAAGGCCAAGCACCGGCTCGCGTGCCCGATCCGGAAGTAGCTGACCCAGCCCCGCAGCTTCGGGTTGATCTCGGCGATCAACACCTCCACCGGCTGGGACCGGGAGCGCCGGAACACCGCCTTGAGTTCTTGCAGCAACGCCGTACGCTTCTTCTGCTTCGGCGTATACTGCGGCCGCCACCGCCCCCGGAGTGACCGGAGACGCCGGAAGTCAAAGCCCAAGAATCCGAAGCTCTCCTTCCGACTCAGGTCCACGATCCGACTCTTGTCCTCGTTCAGCCGCAGGTCGAGTTTCACCAACTCCTCGCGCAGCCGCCGGTTTACCGCCTCCACCAGCCAGTCTTGCCGACGATCGTTGTTCACGAGGATCACCAGGTCGTCGGCGTAGCGCGCGTACTCCACGTACGTGTGCCGGCCGTTGGCCGTGACCGCCTTGGCCCGCTCCAGCATCGCATCGACCTCCGTGAGGTAGATGTTGCTGAGGAGGGGGGAGATCACGCCGCCCTGAGGAACCCCACGCTTTCCGGCAGCCTTCAGCATCAGCTTCAACAAGTGCAAGATGTCTCGGTCGTTCACCCGGCGCGCTACCTTGGCGAGCAGCAGATCGTGTCGCACGCTGTCGAAGTAGGACGCCAAATCAACCTCAATCACCCGCGTCTTGTTTCGGACGATAGCTTCGGCCACCCGGTCGACCGCCTGCTGCGCTGTCCGCTTCGGTCGATATCCGTACGACCCGTCGTGAAAGTCGGCTTCGAAGATCGGCTCCAAGATGAGTTGGAGGGCCCCTTGCACCACCCGGTCCCGAATCGCCGGAATCCCCAGGACGCGGACCTTCCCGCCCCCTTTTGGAATCTCGACGCGCCGGTTCCGCAGCGGCCAGTAGGTCCGGGAGACCAGTTCGTCCCGTAGCTGCGCCAGACACGACTCCACCCCGGCTGCCTCAATCGCCTCAAACGTCACCCCGTCGATGCCCGGAGCGCCGCTGTTTTCCTTCGCGATCTTGTAGCCCGCGTGCAGTGTCTCCAACTTGACCACGTGAACGTACAGACCCCAGAACCGCCAGTCCTTCTCAGCCTTCGCCTTGACGTAAAGCCTCCGCCGCAGGTCTTGCAGACTGATGGGCGCCGCTGTCATCGCGCCCCTGCCTCCCGTGTTGTCGGAGACGCGGCACACCAGTAGGGCCCCCTCGCTCCACGGGCATTACCCCGCTTCGTCGCTACTCCGGACCCATCCGTCACCCTCTCGCCGTCCGCCCACTTCCCAGGGTCCCTGGTTATAGATTGGACATGGCTCCGCCGCTTTCGCGGCGGGGCGAGGAGGGCTTCTCCAGTCGCTCGACGTGTCCTCGTCACCGTGCCGTCGCTATCACCCCGCCGGCGCGTCCTGCCGCATCAACCAAGTGCGACAGGCCGTGCTGCCTTCGCCTCTCAACCGTGAGGCTCGGCCTCCGGGGCTCAAGTATTTCGGGGCCACCTGTGCGTTCACTTCCGTTACGGCCCGGGGACTCACTCACCATCCTTTCGATGGCTTGGTCGGTGGGCTTCAGAGTCTCGGTTTCCCTCCACCCTGCCACCCGAGTTACGGGGCTCTGGCTCTTACCCCGGCGGGGCTGACTCCCGCTGAACACGTCAGCTTTCTCTGGACGCACGGTTGATCACTAGCTCGAACTTGGTAGGTTGCTCGATGGGAAGGTCGGCCGGCTTCGCCCCTTTCAGGATCTTGTCCACCAACGCCCACACCCCCCCAAGCTCCTGGAGACAGGCTCCTGGAGAGCTCGACCCGGCTACGGCGTCCCGCTCGCCAGCGTCGCGTCGACTTTCTCCACGAGGTCCTGCAGCGAGAGGTGCGCCTTGACGAGGTACGCCGCCGCGCCCAGCGCCGTCGCCTGCTCGACGTCCCGATCCTGGCCGAGGTTCGACAGCACGATGATCGGGATGCCCGCCGTGGCGGCGTCTTGCTTGAGCGCCTTCAGGACGTCGAACCCCTGGAGCTTGGGCATGACGACGTCGAGAAGCACGAGATCCGGACGCTGCGCGCGCGCGACCCGCAACGCCTCCTCGCCGTCGATCGCCGTGAGCACCTCGAACCCGTGCTGGCGCAACCGCGCCTCGGCCGCCCGGCGCAGGAAGCGGTCGTCCTCCGCGAGGAGGATCCGTCGGGCTCCCTCAGCCATGCTGGCCGTCCAGCACGCGCCCGACCAGCTCGCCCAGCTCCTGAAGCGACAGATTGGACTTCACGAAGTACCCGGAAACCCCCAGAGTGGTGACCTCGGCGATGTCCTGCTCACGGGAGGAGTTGGAGAGAATGAGCACGGGCACGCTGCGCGTCGCCTCGTCGCTTCTGAGCGCCCGCAGCACCTCCAGGCCCGACAGCTTCGGCATCAGCATGTCGAGCAGAATGATGTCCGGCCGCTCGCCCTGGGCGAGGCGGAGCCCCTCCTCGCCGTCCGCAGCGGTCGTCACTGTCAGCCCGCGCTGCCGAAGGCTCGCCTCGCAGGCCCGCCGAAGGAACCGATCATCCTCGACCAGCAGGACCCGCTTTCCCGTCGTCTCCATGGGCGTCACCCGCTCGTTGGGAGCGCGAAGATGAACGTCGATCCCCGGCCTTCCTCGGACTCGCACCAGACCTGGCCAGCGAGCTTCTCGATGATGAGGCGAACCAGGTAGAGACCCAGTCCCGTTCCCTCGGTTTCTACGGTGTGCGCGTTGTCGGCTCGGTAGAACTTCTCGAAGAGCCTCGCCAGGGAGGCTTTCGGAATCCCGATACCGCTATCCGTGATCGCCCAGCGGGCCGTCCGGCCGTCCTCGATGCCGAGGGAAATCGAGATCGCGCCGCCGGCGGGCGTGTACTTGATCGCGTTGGACATGAGGTTCACGATCACTTGCCGGAGGAGCTGGGGATCGGCCATGACCGCCGGCACGCCGCCCGCGCCCGTCACCGACAGCCGGTGTCCCTTCTCGCGGATCAGGGCCCCGAGGTCGTCCAACGCGCTCTGCGTGAGCTTTCCGAGGTTCGTCGGCTGCAGCGTGACGGTCAGCTTGCCGCTTTCGAGGCGGGACATGTCGAGCAGGTCGTTCACGAGGCCGATCAGGCGCTCGGCGGCGGCACGGGCGTCCTCGACGTAGCTCCCGGCTTCCGCGGGGACTTGCGGCGTCTGGGCCGCGAGCTCCAGCATCCACTTGATGCCCGCCAGGGGCGTGCGGAGCTGGTGGGTGACGAAGGAGACGAAGTCGGTCTTCATCTGGCTCACCTGGCGCTCGTGCGTCACGTCGCTGAGCGTCAGCGTGAAGCCGATGGTCCCACCCGAGGCGTCTTTGGTCGGCTGGGCGGTCCAGTGGACGGTGCGGCCGCTGCGCCGGAGCTCGAGATCTCCCTCGCCGCCCCGGTCCGGATCTTCGAGGAGCGCCGCGAGGTCCCCGAACACCCGATCGTAGTCGGGCACCACGCTCCGGGCGCCGGTCCGGAGCTCGGCCAGGCGGGTCCCGATGACGGCGCTGGCATCGAACCCGAGCAGCTCGCCGGCCTGCCGGTTGGCCGCCTGGATCTCGCCCGCGCGGCTGACGAGCACGATGCCGTCGGAGGTCGAGTCGAAGATCTGCGCGAGACGTACCTGCTGTGTCTGCGTCTCCTCGTAGAGCCCCGCGTTCTCGAGCGCCGTCGCGAGCTGGTCGGCATAGGACGTGAGGAGGCGTGTCTCGGCGTCGGGGAACGCCTGCGGCGACGTGTAGTAGAGGAGCAGGACCCCGAGCACGCGCTCGCTCTGGCCGACGATCGGGAACGCCGCGATGGACCGTACGCCGTGGGCGATGTTCGCCGGATGGACGAAGTCGGGGTGCTTCGTGACATCGCGCAGGAGCAGCGGCGACCGCGTCCGGCGCACGTAGTCGCTCATCGCGCCCAGCCGTCCCGGATCGCCGGGGCGCTGCTCGTCGGACACCCAGTGGCCGAGGCTCCGGCTGAGGCTCCCGTCTTCGGCGAGAAGGTGCATGAGCACGCCGCTGGCGCCGAAGGCCCGGGCCAGTTCCTTCAGCGCGCCGTCGAGCATCGCGTCCACCTCGAGGGTGCGGTGGAGCGCGCGGGCCGCCTGGTTCAGCAGGACGAGACCGTCGGAGAGCGTCTGGGCCTCGCGCTCGCGACGTTGTGTCTCCTCGAAGAGGCGCGCGTTCTGAAGCGCGAGGGCGGCGTGGTCGGCGAGGGTCGAGACGAGCTGGACCTCCCGCGCGGTAAAGTCGTGCGGCACGAAGAAGTACACGACGAGGACGCCGTGGGTCTCTTCGCGACTGATGATGGGCACCGCCAGATAGGCTCGCGGCGCCGACGCGTCGACCAGCTGCTGGGTCGCCGGCGAGTGCCGGAGCGTCGGGTCCGTCAGGCGGTCTCGCGTCCACACCGGCTGGCGTTCCTGGTAGGCGCGGCCCGCGATCCCCTCGCCGGGACGGAGCGCGAGGCCGCGGGTCAGCTCCGGAGGCAGGTGCAGCCCGCGATGGAAGACGAGGGCGCCACGCGTCACGTCGAAGAAGAAGATTCCGACCGCGTCACACCCCGTCAGCTCTATCGCCTGTTCGGCGATGACATCGAGCAGGCGTTCGCGGTCGAGGCTGGTGGCCAGCTGCCGGGTCACGGCATAGAGCCGCGTCGCTTCCTGCTCGCGGGCGCGGGCTTCGGCGTAGAGCCGGCTCTCCTCGAGCGCGGTCGCGAGGTTCTGGCAGAGCAAGCTGAACGGCTCGACGCTCTGGCGGCTGATCGGCCGCCGGCTCGGCTTGTTGTCGGCGCTCACGACGCCGATCACGCGTTCGCCGACGACGAGCGGCGCGACGACGAATCGGCGCGAGCGCAAATACGCGTGGTCGAGGCGCGCCCGATCGAGCGGCAGCACCCGCGCGAGGTCCGCGTCGGACAGTACCGCGACTGGACGTCGGCTCTTCAAGGCCTCATGGTACGGACCGGCTTCGGCTGTCAGTGGCAGCCGGAGCCCCGGGGCGACCTCGTCGCCACCGGTCGTCACCAGCTCGAGCTCCGCGCCGTCGGCGGTGAGGAGGAACACGTTCACGCGGTCGAAGCCGACCACCTCGCGCGCCGCCTGGACGAACGCGCCGAGGCGATCGTCCCGCTCCCAGGAACTCTGCATCGTGAGGGCGGCATGGGAGAGCTGCTCAAGCAGCGCCCGTCCCTCCTCGGTCTCTCGGAGCAGACGCGACTTCTCGATGGCGAGCGAGGCCTGGTCCGCGAGCGCCGACAGCAGCGCGATCTCGTCCGGCAGGAAGTGGCGCGCCCCTTTGGTGTACACGTTGAGCGTGCCGACGACGCGACCGTGGGCGCGGAGCGGGACGCCGATGAACCCTCGGAAGCCCCGCTCGAGGGCGCCGCGCTTGTGGGCGGGATCGTGGCGTGTGTCGGCGGCCAGGTCCTCGACCACGACGGACTCTCCGGTCGCGACGACCAGACCGCTCAGGCTCTCCCCGAGCTTGAGCCGTGGCCGGGACATCACGGTGGCGGCCGACTCGGTCCTGGCGCTGACCACGAGATCGTCGCCCTCCAGCAGGCGAAGGCCCGCCGCCTCGGCGCCCACGAGCCGGGCGGCCTCGTTGACGATGATCGTCAGCACCTCCTCCGCGTCGTGGACGGCGGCCAGTCGGCGCGACACGTCGTTCAGGACCTCGAGCCGGTGCCGGTTACGCTCCGCCTGCTCGTAGAGACGGGCGTTGCGCAGGAAGAACCCGACCTGCTCGCAGATGTGTTCGAGCGCGCGGAGATCTTGCGCGGAGAAGCGGCGGCGGACCGTCCACCACACCAGGTAGAAGCCGCCGATCACCTCGTCGTCGACGATCAACGGCAGGAGGAGCCCCGACTGGTGCGGGAAGCTCCTGAACATCCCGTGCGTGAATCGCTCGTCTTGCGCGATGTCGTCCGAGTACACGGGGCGCCGCTCCGCCCACAGGGGGAGGAAGAAGCCCTGGTCTTTGAGCGGCAGCGGAGCCGAGGAGAGCGTCGCCAGGTACTCCTTGGGCACGTGGTACGCGGCGGTCGGCACAAGCTGACCGGTTCCGAACTCATGCAGATAGGCGGCCACGGTGTCGGCGCCGAGCAGACGGGCGAGCTCTCGGCAGATCCTTCGCAGCGCCTCGCGGACGTCCAGGGTCGAGCTGACCGTCGCCGAGATCGCGGCCAGGGCTTCACTCTCGCCGAGTCGTTCCGCCAGCTCGGTGTGCAACCGTGCGTTGTCCTGCGTCAACCGCCGCCGCTCGAACACCCGGGCGACGATCGAGCCCAGCCGGGAGAGGTCGACGGGCTTCAAGATGTAGCCCGCGCTCCTGCTCTCGACCGCCTGGATCGCCGAGTCCAGGGTCGCGTGGCCCGTGACCACGATGACCTCCGGCGGCGCCTCGACCCGCCCGGCCTCGCGCATGATGACGGTGCTGTCGACATCGGGGAGCTGGAGATCGAGGAGGACGAGGGCGAAGCGCTCCTGGCGGATGAGACGCAGGCCCTCGCCGCCGGTCGCGGCGGCGACGACCGAGTATCCCTCGCGCTCGAGGAAGTCGCTCAGGAGGAGAGCGGCCTCGGGGTCAGCGTCGACGACCAGGATCGCGTCCTGCTCGCCCATCCTTCGAGCCTATCACCACCAGGCAGCCAACATACCGTTCTGGAAGAGCACGAACACCAGCCACGCGATCTGCACGCCGACGAAAATCGCCAGGCCGCGCTGGCGCCCGACCCGGACGTGCGCTCGGTACTCGCAGACGGCTCCGAGGAGACCGATCACAGCGAACGCGGGCGAGTAGTACGTGGCGAGCAGGCCGTACGTCATCGCCAGGCCGCCGGCAAAGCTCCAGAACACGTACACCGCGAGCCATCGGGCGGCGATGGACACGCCGATCGAGGCGCGCGCCCCGGATTTCCCGAAGAACCGGGCGACCGCGACGGTGACGACGCCGAGGAGGAGGAGTGCGCCCAGTGTGGCGAGCGCCCACCGGGTCACTGCGTGACCTTCGCGCCGCGTCCGCGGCCGGCGATGAGTGTGATGAGCGACACGAGCGCGCTCTCCGCGGGAGTCTAGCCGCCGGATCGCGCCGTGTCAACCGCAACATATTGACACTACAGGAGATTTCGCCCTATGATCACTGAATGACTCCCTCCCGGATCACCCCGATTCCGGCTCTTCGCAGCATGACGGGATTCGGCCGAGCCGAGGCAACCGGGGACGCCGCGACCGTGACGGTCGAAGCACGCTCCGTCAATCATCGCCACCTCGACATCGCCTTGCGGTTGCCGCGCGCGCTCGGCGCCTGCGAGATGGACGCGCGCCGGATGATCCAGTCGCGTCTCGAGCGCGGGCGGATCGACGTCGCCGTTCAGCTCGGACCGGCGCCCGGCCAGTCTACGCAGCAGGTCCGTGCCGACGCCGCGCTCGCCGCGCAATACGTCGCGGAGGCGCGGGAACTGGGCCGCACCGTGGGGCTCGGCGGTGACGTGACGCTCGCGTGGGTTCTCGAGCGCCCGGGCGTCGTGCGCATGCAGGACACAGAGACGCCCGCGGGCGGGATCGCGTGGCCGGTCCTCGCCGAAGTGCTCGGCCGCGCACTCGACGAGCTCGTGGCGTGTCGCGGAGCGGAGGGTGAGGCACTCGGCGCCGAGCTCCGCACCCTGCACGCCGCCCTCCGGATGCAGGTGGACGCGATCGCGGCGCGCACGCCGGCGGCGCTCGCACGGTATCAGGAGCGGCTCCGGGAGAGGATCGGCGCGCTCCTCGGCGACATCGTCCGCGACGAGGGCCGGATCCTCACCGAGGTGGCGATCTGGGCCGACAAGACCGACGTGCGCGAAGAAATGACGCGGCTCGGCGCGCACCTCGAGCAGCTGACGCTCCTGCTCGACAAGGGCGGCGCGGTCGGCCGGGCGCTGGACTTCCTGATCCAGGAGCTGAATCGCGAGGTCAACACGATCGCGTCGAAGGCGGACGACCTCGAGCTCAGCCAGGCGGCGCTCGCCGCCAAGGGGATCATCGAGAAGATGCGCGAGCAGGCGCAGAATCTTGAATAATCGCACGAACGGCGGGAGCCGACTGGTGACGCACCTGGTGAACGTGGGACACGGCAACGTGGTCGTGGCCGAGCAGATCGTGGCGATCGTCGCGCTGGACTCGCTGCCGGTAAAGCGGCTCATCGAGAGCGCCAAGGGCAGCACGAAGCTGGTCGACGCCACGAACGGACGGCGCACGCGCGCGGTCATCGTGACGGGGAGCGACCACCTCATCCTCTCGTCGCTCGAGCCCGCCACGCTGGCGCAGCGTCTCGTGACGGAGCGGAGCCCGGCTGGTGATTAGCCGACGCGGCACGCTGTTCGTCGTCTCGGCGCCGTCGGGGGCCGGCAAGACGACGCTGTGCCGCGAGATCAGGCTCCGGCTACCCGACCTGGCGTACTCGGTCTCGGTGACCACGCGGCCGCCGCGGCCGGGCGAGATCGACGGCGCAGACTTCCGCTTCGTCGGGGCGCCCGAGTTCCGGGCGATGCTGGCGCGCGGCGAGTTCGCGGAGTGGGCGACCGTGCACGGCAACCTCTATGGCACGCGGGCGCGCGCGCTCGAGGACGCCCTGGCCACCGGCCGCGACGTGCTGCTCGACATCGACACGCAGGGCGCCGCGCAGCTCCGGGCGCGCTACCCGGACGCGGTGCTGATCTTCATCCTGGCGCCGTCGGTGAAGGAGCTGGAGCAGCGGCTCCGCGAGCGCCGCTCCGACATGGACGCCGACATCGAGCGGCGCCTGGTGCGGGCGCGCGAGGAAATTGCGTTGTGGCGGCAGTACGATTACCTCATCGTGAACCGCGATGTGAAGGAGGCCATGGAGCAGCTCGAGTCGATCATCCTGGCCGAGCGCTGTCGAGTCGCACGCCTCGGCCTTACCCTGCCCGATCTGGAGGTACGCAATTGATGGCATTCCCTTCGCTTGAAAGCGCGTTGAACAAGGTCTCGAACCGGTATTTGCTCGTCGTCCTCGCCGCGAAGCGGTCACGGCAGCTCAATCGGGGCGCGCCGCCGCGCGTGGAGAGCCGGCACAAGAAGCCGACCAGCGGCGCGCTGGAGGAGATCGCGGCGGCCAAGGTCGAGTACCGCGTCAAGGACGACGACACGCCGAAGGCATGAGCCTCGAAGGCCGCGAGCTGATCCTCGGCGTCACCGGGTCGATCGCCGCCTACAAGGCAGTGTACTTGCTGCGCGAGCTCGGCCGGCTCGGCGCCTCGGTCACGGTGTGTCTCTCCGAGCACGCGCGCGAGTTCGTCGGCCCGCTGACGTTCCGCACCCTGTCGGGGCGATCGGTGCTCTCCAACCTCTTCGACCCGCAGAGCGCCGATGCCGTCGAGCACGTCGCTCTCGCGGAGCGGTGCCACGCTATCGTCGTGGCGCCGGCGACCGCGAACCTCCTCGCGAAGGCCGCCCACGGGATCGCCGACGACTTCCTGACGACGCTCCTGCTCGCGGCCCGGGCGCCGGTCCTCATGGTGCCGGCGATGGACGGCGGCATGTGGGAGCACCCGGCCGTCGCTGCCAACGTCGCCACGCTGCGCGGCCGTGGCGTCACCGTTCTCGAGCCGGATACGGGCGCCCTTGCCTCGGGTCAGAGCGGCAGGGGGCGCTTCCCGGAGGTCGACGACATCGTCGAAGCGCTGCGCCGCGTGCTGGCGCCGATCCGCGACCTGGCCGGCGACCGACTGCTCGTCACGGCCGGCCCCACACGCGAACCGATCGACCCGGTGCGGTACATCTCCAACCGGTCCTCGGGCAGGATGGGTTACGGGCTCGCGGTGGCGGCGCTCCGGCGCGGGGCACAGGTCACGCTGATCTCAGGCCCGACCGCGCTCGCCCCGCCGCCCGGCGCCGTCTTCGTCCCGGTACAGACTGCCGAGGAGATGCGCGAGGCGGTGCTGCACCACCTCGACCGCGCCACGATCGTCATCAAGGCGGCCGCGGTCGCCGATTATCGAGTCCGGCAAGCGTCGAGCGTGAAGATCAAGGGCAAGCGCGACATCACCCTCGAGCTGACACCGAACCCCGACATCCTGGCGGAGATCGTGGCGCGGCGCACGAACTCGTTCGTCGTCGGCTTCGCCGCCGAGACGCACGACGTCGCCGCGAACGCGCGCGCCAAGCTCGAGAGCAAGGGGATCGACCTCCTGGTGGCGAACGACGTGAGCCAGGCGGGCATCGGCTTCGACGCCGAGGACAACGAGGTGCTGCTGCTCGACCGCTGGGGGGGGGCTCGCGCGCTGCCGCGGATGCCGAAGGCCGCGGTCGCCGACGCGATCCTCTCGCACGTCCTGGGCCTGCGCGCCGGCGCCGCGACCCGGAAGACACCCGCCTAGCGCGCGATGGCGACCGCCGATCCGCGCGCGATGCTCGCCGATGCCCTCGGCGCACTCGGTGAGACACTGCGCCATCACCGCGATCTCGGGTTCACCGAGCTCCCCCTCACCGGCGACTATCTGCTCGATGCCGCGGAGGCGCTCCGGGCCCAGGAGAAGGCCCTCCAGGGCTGCCGCAAGTGCAAGCTGTGCGAGGGGCGTTCGACCGTCGTGTTCGGCTCGGGGAACCCGCGAGCGGAGTTCGTCGTCATCGGTGAGGGCCCGGGCGCCGACGAAGATGCTCAGGGCCTCCCCTTCGTCGGGCGGGCGGGACAGCTCCTGACGAAAATGCTCGAGGCGCGAAAGGTCGAGCTGTCGCGCGACGAAGTCTACATTTGCAACGCCGTCATGTGTCGGCCTCCCGGGAATCGAAATCCCGAGGCCGACGAGCTCGCCGCCTGCGCGCCGTTCCTCGCGGCGAAGCTGGCGGTGCTGCAACCCAAGGTCGTCCTGGCGCTCGGCAGCGTCGCGACTCAGAGCCTCCTCGGCACCCGAGAGCCGATCGGCAAGCTCCGCGGCCGCGTGCATCCTTACGGCTCGGCGGTGCTGATCCCGACCTTCCATCCTGCGTTCCTCCTGCGCAATCCGGGCGAGGAGTACAAGCGCATGGCGTGGGAGGATCTTCAGCTCGCCCGACGGGAGTACGACCGCCGCCGCAC
>Ga0099828_10003227_pt1 | contig 11391 bp, 8 predicted proteins | sample CZO8metaG_2_FD_79338 | JGI IMG/M metagenome (GOLD analysis project Ga0099828, IMG submission 79338) | Vadose zone soil microbial communities from the Eel River Critical Zone Observatory, Northern California, USA - CZOApr15con2H1.8 metaG | ecosystem: Environmental > Terrestrial > Soil > Vadose...
AGGCGCCGACGGACGCGAGATGGGAGTGCGGGGCGTCTACCGCGAGGTCGTCCCGCCCGAGCGGCTCGTGAACACCGAGAAGTTCGACGAGGCCTGGTACCCCGGTGAGTCGCTGATCACGACTACCTTCGTCGAGCAGGGCGGCAAGACCACGCTCACGGTCACCATGCGCTACGAGTCGCGGGAGGCCCGCGACGGCGTCTTCAAGTCCCCGATGGAGGGCGGAGTCTCCCAGAGCTACGACAAGCTCGCCGAGCTGCTGGCGTCCGGAGAGGTCCGGAAATGACCGAGACGCCTCGTCCGCGCCGCACCGGTCGAAGCATCGGCGCCGTGCTCGCGGGCCTGGTGGCGATCTTCGCCGTGACGACCGCCACCGACGTGGTCCTGCACGCGACCGGCATCTTCCCACCCTGGGGCCAGCCGATGTCCGACCGGCTCTTCCTGCTCGCGACGGCCTATCGCATCATCTACGGCGTCGCGGGCAGCTACCTGACTGCGCGCCTCGCTCCCGATCGGCCCATGCGGCACGCCCTGGCGCTTGGCGTAGTGGGCCTCGTCTTCAGCACTGCCGCTACCGTAGCCGCGTGGGGCCGCGCTCCCGAGTTCGGCCCCAAGTGGTATGCCCTCGCGGTCGTCGCCATGGCGATCCCTTGCGCCTGGGCGGGCGGCAGACTCCGCGAGGTGCAGCTGCGGGGAAGCGCCGGCGGCGTAACGGGAGTCCGAACCTCATCCTGAAAGGAATCTCGGACTGGTCACGTGACCTCCGTGGTTACTCCGCCACCTTCTTCACGGTCTCCCAGGTCCGCGTCGTGACCTCTCTGGCGAAGGTCTTCTCGATGAGCGTTATGAAGACCGGTCCTCTGGGCCCCGGGACGTAGGCGCTGAAAACCTCGCTGCCCTGCACGCTCAGGATGCGCGCGCCATCGAGCTCGATCGGCAGCTCGAGCTTCGCCCGGGGCCTGCTGCGCAGGAACGTGACCACGCGCTTCGCGCCGGGCGACAGCCGGAACGCTCCATAGGGGTCGGCGGCGAGGATCGCGCGAAGCACATCGAGCGGACGCACGATGGCGAGGAACGCACGGCCAAGCTGCTTCTTCATCGCGGTCTCGACTTTGCGCTCGAGCGACGCCTCGGACGACGCGCGGGCGCTGAAGACGACGTTGCCGCTCGAGAGGACCGTCTTCACGTCGCTGAAGCCGGCCGCCTCGAAGCACCTCTTCAGCTCCGGCATTTTCGCGTTCATCGGACTGACGCCCCGAAGGAACGCCGCGTAGCGTCGCATCCGCCATCAACCATTTCGGGAGGCTGGGGCCAGATCCAGCTCCAGGAGCGGCAAGAGGCGCCCAGCGGGATCGACGTAGAGGTGGATCAGCTCTCCCTCGGGTGGATCGCCAGCCAGGGTGAAGAAGCCGAGGATGCTGCCCTCTCGTTCCAGCACATGCGCCCGCAACGCCGCGAGCTGCTCGGAACGCACCTCCAGCTCGCCACGGCAGCGGTCGAGGAACTCCGCGTCGTATCCCCAGTACGCTTTGGACCGGAGCGCCAGCTGGGAGAGCCCCGATGCCTCGCCGGGTCGGGCAGGTCGTACGTGGGTGGGGGCAAGAGCGGTCGACGGCACAGCGTCCGCAACGTGGGGCCCGGCATGGCGCGCTGGCTCTACTCGTACCGGAGACGCTGAGGGCATCGCCTCGACCGGGAGGTCGCCGCAGCCGGGGACCGTGCGTGAGCAACCCGAAGGAACAAGGATCGCCACCCTGCGGGCACGGAGCGAGTTCGCTCCCTAGTGGGTCCGTGGCTCGCGCTCCAGATCGCCGAGCAAAGTACCCAGCACTTGCTCCTCGAAAACGGTACGGCCGATGCGGCGCAGCGCGACGGCAAGATCGCTGTCCCAGGAAGCTTCCACCGCGATACCGGCCAGCGCCGGCGCCTCGGACGTCGCAGCGGCAGTGCGCTCGTAGTCGGGCGCGGTGAATCGCCAGGAGGCCGCCTTCAGTTGCTCGCGGAGCAAGTTGCCAATCCGAATACCGGCCCAGTCGAAGTCAGCGTGGAACATGATTCGCGCGCCTCCGCGCTGAAGCGCCTGCAGCAGGGCGATCGCCGCCGTCGAGGGGACGCCTTCGAGGCATACCAGCGCCGCGCATCGGCTGCCGAGCTCATCCGCGGCAGCAGCAACGATGCTCGGGTTCTCGCAGACGAAGACGTCGCTCTCTGCCTCGACCCGCAGCGGTTCGCCCATGAGTTCGCGCAAGGTGATCCGGCGAGGCTCGCCGTCTGCAGAGGACTCGCGGAGGTGTCGAGCCAACCGGTGATCGCCCAGCGGTTCGAGCCCGAGCGTCAAGACCTGCGCCGAAAGCGGGTCGCACGCCACTCCGACGTCCGACCACAGCCTCCGGCGCTCCGCCGCAGAGACGGGGGCCTGCGACCACCCGGCGATCCGGGCGGCGGCTCGGAGCACGAGCCCCGCCAGCGGCTGCCCAGCGTCGAGGGCGTGTGAGTCGCCCGTGAGCTCGGTGGCAAGCACCGAGAGCGGCGTGCTGGCCGCCGGGAGCCGCCCCACCACCTCCAATGTCTGGTCCAGCAGCGTCTCCTCGGCAACTCCGCTCGACCGTGCCGCACGCGCAACGAGTCCCAACGCGCGCAGCTCGTGAAGCCACGCGCTGAGCGCCGGGCTGCCGGTGACAGCTGGGTGCTGCGCCGCACGCGACCACATCTGCTCGCATGCAGCGGCCGCCGAGGCGCGGGCCGCGCGCCGATCCGCCAGCGGCCCGCCGAGCGTCACGACGGCGTCGATGAGACCCACGCCGACCGCGCTCGAACGCAGCGCCGCATCCAGCTTCGCCAGCGAGATGCGCACACGCTGCCCGGGGACCTCGCGCGACCCGTGAAGATCGGCGATCGCCTGCCGTTCCGCCAGCGTGAGCCCACTGAGCGTCACTGTCCTGACGAGCTCGGGCACAGCGCCTTCCAGCCGCTCGCGGATCGCGGCGAACAGAGCGTGGTACTCGGGCCGCCCGAGCCGCGCACGGAGGGCCGCCGCCCGTTCGTCGTTTACCGATCCGGTGTTCATGCCGCGCCGACCGGGATCGCTTCGCGCCCGTTCCACACGAACCAGTCGGCGTACACGCCGCGCATGCCTTTCTCGCGGGCCAGGTGGTAAGTGGAGAGGCCGTCGAGCTGCGGATAGAAGCCCCATTCCTCGAACGAGGTCATCACGAAGTCGAGATCGAACTCGGCGAGCAACCCCATCAGCTGTCCGCGCGTTTCCCGGTCGATTCCAGCGAAGGCCTCGTCCAAGAGGATGAGCCGGGGGGCCGCCGCGGAGGCCGACTCGTAAAACGCCGCCGCCGCCGCAAAGAGCGGAAGGTGGAGCATCACCGCCTTCTGCCCGCCGGAGCCGGCGGCGTGCACCTTGCGCGTGAGCCGCTTCCACCCTTCCGGTCCCGACCGGCACTCCACATGGAAGGTGTGCCAGGCGCGGTAGTCCAGCACGGCCATCATCTGCTCCTGAAGAGGCCGCGCCCCCTCCTGCCGTCGCGCGTCATCGAGCCGCTGCCGCAGGAACGCGCTCAGTGCGGATCGGTCGGCGTCTGAAAGCAGGTGGCCCGAGCGCAAGAGCAGAGCCACGACCTCGCGCGTTCCGGGCGGCGTCTCCTCCGCCACCTCCCATCCGAGCCGCATCTGCATCCCCGACGAGGTTGGATGCGCCTCAAGCTGGCGGTTCATCCGCTTGACGAGGGCAAACGCATCTCGCAGCCGCGCGCGGAGGTGCTCGTGGGCCTCGCCGGTGAGGAAGGATTCGAACAGCTTCTGCTCCTCCTCGCCGAGCAGCCGGTCGCGGGAGGCGACTTCCGCTTCCAGCTCGGCGCGAAGCTCGAGGAGTGCCATCCCGCGCGCGTTGAAGGTTGCGCGGTACAGCATCAGCCCGGAGATCTGCTCGGCGACGACGCGGATCTCCGGTCGCACGCTCCGCATGAGATCGCCATGCTTCTCGCCGACCTTGTTCCACGCCCGGTCGCGCCCCTGTTGAGACGGATCGATCTTCGGCATCGCCTCATCCGCTCGGCGCGCAGTGAGCAGCGCGTCGGTAAAGCTCCACTGCGCCGGATCTGTCGTGCCCTCCACGCCCGCCAGAGCCAGCAAGCCGTGCACCGCCACCTCTCGGAAGCGGGCATCCGCCTCGCGCCGCTGGCCGTCCTGATCGGCGACCTTCTGCTGCGCGTCGTCCAGCTCGCGGCGCAGCGCGCCGACCTGCTGGTCTACGTCGGTCTTCTCCTTGCGGTCGTCCTCCAGCTCGCCGCGCACGGCCGCCCGGCGCTCCTCGGCAGACCGGATGGCTCCGAGCATCTCGTCGCGGGTGGAGCCGACCGCCTCGCGCAACGCGGCGGCCCGCGCCTCTGCCCTCGCCGCTGCGCCGTTAGCCTGCTCCGCTTCGCTCTCCGCCTCCGCGAGGCGCGTCTGGGCTTCTCCACGGGCCTGTTGCCGCTCGACCAGCAGCGCCCGCGCATCCTGCATGCGTCGCGCCGACGAGATCAGGTCCCGCGCCGCGCGGTCGTACTCCGCCGTCCGCGCGCGGAGCTCGTCCAAGCGATCGACCCAGCCGCGGAGCTCGAGCCTGGCCGCCTCGGCGTCGCGGGCGACGACCTCCTCCCGAAGCGCCGCCTTTTGTTCCTCGAAGAGCTGCGCGGCTTCTGCCCGGCAGGTCCGTGCTGCCGCCAGCTCCTCCGCGCGCGCCGCCGTGGCTGCCTGACGCTCGAGCAGCGCAGAGTGGTCCGGAAAGCGTTGCAGCTCGTCGGCGAGCAACTCCCGCCGCGCTTCGGCCGCCTGCAGCGCGCGTTGCCGCTCCGTGCGATCTGTCTCGAGAATGGCAATGCGCGCGTCCAGGTCCGCGATCCGACGAAGCCGCGCCTCCTCTCGCGCCGACGCGCCGATGAATGCCGGCGAGTCCTTCCCATTCGACCCGTGGAGCGGGCCCAAGCGGAACCGGCCGTCCGTCGAGACCCAGCACGCCTGCTCCGACGCCGTTCCGTCCTGGACGAGTCCGACGGAACGCAGGGCGGCGGCGATGGTCTCTTCCGGAACTGCTGCGCCCTGCGCCGGTCTCAGCACGTCCGCGAGCGTGGCGCCCTGCTGCGGCGCTGGAGCCAGCACGACGTCGGAGGTGGATGGATCGAGGAGCCGCCCCTCCGGCGTCACCCAGGCATCGAGGAGCCCTGACGCCTCCAGCGCCGCCTCGAGCCCAGCCTGCGCCCCGGCGGCGAGCCCGTCGCGAAACTCACACACGAGGTAGAACGGCGCCCCCGGCCGCTCGGCCGGGCGCCCCGCGCGCCAGGATGGGGCCGGCGGCGGCTGGTGCGCGCTCGCCAGCAGCGCGTCGCGGTCGCGGCGGACATCTTCCAGCTCCTGGTCGACGTTCGAGAGCGCGAGCGCGGCAGCGGAAACCTCGCCGTCCAGCTCGTGCCGCGCGGAGGTCGCCGCTGCCTCGATCCCTCCACGCATCTGCGCGGGAGGCACATCGAGGAGGGCCGCCGCATCCACGGAGAGAACGCGCAGACCTTCCGACCAGGCGGAAACATCCTGAAGGAATCGATCGCGGGCTGCGGCCTCTTCGGATTCCGCATGCGCGAGCTTCTCTGCCTCGCTACGTGCACGGTCGTCTGCGGCAGCGAACCGGTCGGCGGCGCGATCCAGGCGCGACGTCGCTTCGGAGATTCTCCGGGCGTGGGCGGCGACCGAGGCCACCGCCTCCTCGCGCATCCGGACGGCGGTGGCGAGCGTCCCGTGCGCCCCTCCGAAGTCACCGCGCTCGAGCGTCGCGGCCAGGGCCAGGTCGACCGGATCCAGCAACGCCTGTGCTGCGCGGTCCCGCGCGGCGACACGCGAGCGCTCCGCTTCCACGCTCGCCGACGCGGACGCGGTCTCCGCTTCCTGCACCTTGCGACCGGTGGCCTCCGCGCGGTCGCGCGCGGACGCTGCCGCGGCACGCAGCTTGATGGAAAACTGGCGGTCCCCTTGTGCCCGAGACACCGCCTCATCCAGGTCCCGTACCGCGCGGAACTCGTCCGATTCCCGGAGCGTCCGGATCCGCTCCTCCAGCGCATCGCCCTCGCGCTGCAGCTGGACGAGGGTCTCGGCCAGCTCGAGCTGCCGCCGCGCCGTCAATTGCTGCCGTTCCTCGACCTCCCGGACCGCCGCGCGCGACGCGTGGTAGGCGCTCTCGGCGCGCGTCAGATCGAGCGCGCGCGACTTCACGAAGGACGCGACGTACCCGCGGTACACGTCGAGGAAAGCGCGGAGCCCACTCAGCGTTCCGGCCAGCTCTTCGCGCTCGGCGCGATGGCGATCCAACCGCTCGAAACCCTCGGCCAGCGTGCCCACCACGCCCGTGTCGAGCGGCGGCAGGCTCGCGCTGAGGATCCGCGAGAGCTCCTCAGGGTCGAGCTGCTTGGAGAGCTGCGGGCGGCGGAGCTGCAGGAGCGCGTCGATGAGCGCGGAGTACTGCTCGTTGGGCATGCCGAACAGGAGGCCATTGACCGCCCGCCGGTAGTCGGAAGCGCGGTCGAAGAGCTGGCCCCTCCCCGCGAGCGCGTCGCCGAGCGCGGCGCGGGTGAGTGGGACGCGGTTCGCGTCGTAGAGGCGCAGGTCCACGTCCACGCGCTGCGAGGAGACGAAGTACCAGTTCTCGACGCCGGGCACGCTGCGCTTCGCCCTGAGACCGGCACCCACGGTGCAGAAGCGCGGGGTTCCCTCTTCGATGCGACCCAGCTCCAGCCACACGTAACCGATGGCGACGGACACGTCGGGGTTCGAGTCGTTGAGCAGGTTCCAACGCATCGGCCGCGCCGTCGAGCCGAACGGATCGAGCCGCTGCGGCTGGAGATCGGCGTCGAAGAGGAAGGGGAGCAGGACTTCCAGCGCCTTCGTCTTTCCCGACTCGTTCTGGCCGCGGAGGAGCAGCCGCCCGCGCTGGAACACAAAGCGCTGGTCGTCGTACTCCCAGATGTTCTGGATGCCCGCGCGCAGCAGCTGCCATCGCGACGTGCCGGGATCGGGGAGAGCTGTCGGAGCGTTCATCATCGCCTCATCTGTTCAGTGCCGCCACGCGGCGAACGGCGGGAGCGCCGGCGGCGAAGCGCGCGGTAGCCGGCCGGATGCGCCAGGCGGCGCCATCCTCGGTTCCCGAGACCAGCCCGAAGCCCTCCAGGAGCTCGAGCGCGTCGCCAGCAAGGCGGTGCGCGCCTGCCTCGTCGGCTGGATACTGCTTGCTCCAGTGACACAGCTCGCCGCAATCGCGCTGGAGCTGCTCCATCAGGCGCACGATGGCGTCCGGCTCGATGGCGCTCTCTCCGCGTCCATGCAGACGTCCGAGCTGCTCCGCAAGGAGGAGCGCGGCGTGCTGGACGGTCGAGCCGCCACCGGGGAACAGTGTGTCGGTCGTCTCGCCGCTCGGGTCCACGGCAGCGAGGCCCTCCTTGCGGCGCTCGACGGTGAATCCGGCGTCCGCTGAAGGAGGCGGTAGACGAAGCCGCGGCTGTGATCGATCCATTCGAAGGCGCGCGGCTCCAGGTCCTCATAATAGAGGACGGGCTCGTCGAGCAGTCGCCGCAGGACGTGCTGGCGGGCGCGTTGGCGCTGGCCTTCTTCGGTATCCGGCCACGGCTCCTCGAGGAGCCGGTCAGGTTCGCAGGCGAAAGCGGGAGGGACCGGCGCGGAGATGAGCTGCGAGAGGAGCCGCTCGTTGACGTCAAAGAGGGCGTCCCCCTCACGGCTCTGCGCGTACCGCTCCTCGTCGCCGTCACGCAGCCGGAGCACGCCGAATGCAGCCAGGAGTCGGAGCGCGTCGACGAAGGCCCGGCGCTCGGCGGAGGACGTCGGGTCGAAGCCGGCGACGCCGTCCTCCTCTGCGCTGAGCTCCTCGACCAGGCGGGCCAGCGTGGCGAGCGTAGTTTGCGAGGGCACGTCGTCGAGGGCGGCGAGCGTCAGGCAGAACAGCGCGTAGCGCCGGCGGTCGAACGCCGGGCGTCCGGGAGCATGCGCCGGGCGCGTGGCGTCCGGTACGGCCGGGATCTTGTGGAGACGGGCGAATCCTGCGGCGGATTCGACGGAGAGCTTCCAGCCCGGATGCTCCGCGAGCCAGGTGGACAGCCACTCGCGGTGCCGGACGATCGACGCGAACGCCTCCGGCGCATCGACGGCGAGCACCAGCGGATGGGCGAGCAGGTGACGAAGGGCCGCGGTGCGCTGGGCGGTCCGCTCCGAGTCGAGGACCGATTGCAGCTCGCTCACGAAGCTCCTCCTGCGGCGGCGCGCGGCGCCGATGCCGCGAGCGCGTCCTTCACCTCGAGCCGATAATCGAGGCACCAGAGACGACCCGCGGGCGTGTCGATGGGCACCAGCTCGGTGTGGCCTGCGGGCGGAGGCTGGAGCGTGAGGAGAAAACGGCCGTCCGCGGTGCGAGCGGCGCGCGCGCCGTCGGGGCAGCGAGGCGCGCTGAGCGCTTCGTCGAGCAGCGCGAGCAACAAGTCGAACTCCGCGGCCTTGAGCAGGGCCAGTTCGCGGAACGAGAGCGGACCCTGCCCGGCGAAGCGGCGCACAGCATCCTGGAGTTGGGCGCGCTCGCGGCGGCGCTTCTGGGCGATCCACTGCCGGGTCAGCGAGTGGTCGGCGGCGGCGGCTGGGCGGCCGGCAGCGCTGATGCTTCCGCGGGTGCGTAGCCGGATCGGGACGTTCACCGGCGGCGCGTCCCACCAGGACGTGCCGGGAGCGACGAGGTCCGGATCGTCGTCCTGAAGATGGAAGTGGCGAGCGGGTGCGAGGCCGAAAGCCGCGTACCACAACTTGTGCGCGGCACGGTCGTCGGGGCAGGCGGTGAACCAGCGGGCAAGAGCGCGGAAGTCGGCGGCGCGATCGACGGGGCGCGTGCGACGGTCGTTGAGTCGTCCCAGCGTGCGCGTAAGGGACACGACGGCTTCGCGGGCAACCTCGGCGAGCCGCTCGACGGTCGGGACGGCGGAGGAATCTCCGACGAACCAGGCGCGGACGCCGGACCAGCGGGCACGCTGCTCGGCGATCCAGGCTGCGACCGGGTCCTCGGTGCCCAGCGCGGGCGGCAGATCCGGAGAGCGGGAGGCCAACTCGATGAGCCGATGGGCCCCCGCAAGCTCCACCGCTTCGATGCCGGCACGGATCTCGTCGGCGAGGCGCCGGAGCTGCTCGACGAACCGCGAGATGTAAGCGAGGAGGGCCTGCTTGTAGAGGACGAATCGTTCCTCCTCGATGCGGTCCGGAGCGGTGGAACGGTCCAGCTCTCCAATGAAGCGGTTGGCCTCCTCGGTGAGCGTGTCGAACGCGGTGTGCAGGTCGTGCAGCAGCCCGAGCACGTCGTCGGGCGGCGCCGGGGAATCGGCGGAGCACTCCGCGAGGGCGCGGAGGGCGTCGCGAATCTTGGCTAGCATGGTGGACTGCAGCGAGCCTGACCGACCGGCGGTGGCCTCGACGTCGAGGACGGCGCGGTGCGCAGCCTCGCCGACCGCGGTGAGGTGGTAGAGGAAGCGCTTCCGGTAGAAGTCCTCGAGGCGAGCGACCGCGCCCGGATCGTGCGCGGCAGCGAGATTCCCCCAGTCGACGAGCTGGGAGAGATGGTAGTCGAGGGCCTCGTCCGTGGGGATCTCGGCGAAGAGTCGCGAGGTGCGCAGACGATCGAGTACGTCGTTCGGGCGGAGCTCGATGACGTAGCTCTGCCGCGCATCGAAAAAGACCTGCATGACCGCGCGGTAGATCGGGGCGTTGTCTGCGGTGACGTACTTGAAGGCCGCGACTTGGTTGAGAGCGCGGACCATTCTGGGCACGGCCGACGGAGGCGGCGAAACAGGTCCGCCGGGCGCAAGCCCGAATCCGCTGGACGAGTCGAGTGTCACGCCGATCCCATCGTGTGGCGCGTCTCCGCCGAATGAGTGCAACGCTACGCGATGGGTCCGACATTCCGGCGTCCAGCCGGCGAGCAGGCGGGCATGCTGGCCTTAAAAAGGCCCTGGATTCCGGGGGGATGAGTGGTACACCGGAAAGGCTCCCTTCACAGGTACGCCCCGCTGCCGGCCCCGGGCCGGATGACCCGGCCTGCGAGCAGCGCCGCTCAGCTCGACGGAGCAAGCAAAGTGGCTAGTTCGGTTGACAGATCCCGAGAAGGTGGCTAGCCTGATAGCCACATGAAAGCCAAGGAGCTGCGCCAGCTCCTGAAAACGCTAGGTTGCGTGGAGCTCCGCCAGAGAGGCGCGCATCTGCGCGTCAGGTGCGGAACATGCTTGACCACCATCCCGGTGCATGCAGGGGAGGACCTGGGACCTGGCCTGCTCCGAAAAATTGAGCGCGACCTGGAGCCGTGCCTGGGCGCGCGTTGGCTTTCGGCGAGGCGCGGTCAACCTTGAGGAGGTGAAACCGATGTCGGCGAGGAGGAAGTCGCGGAGGACCTTCGCGATTGAACTGGAACTCGATGAAGCGGGGTGGTGGGTAGCAACCGCGAAGGGAGTCGAGGGAGTTCATACGCAGGGACGCAGCATCCAGCAGGTGCTGCGCCGGATCAGGAATGCTTTGGAGGCAGCCGGGGAACCGGGCAAGACCGCGCAGCTCGTGCCGGAGTTTCACCTGAGCGAGGAGCTGATCGCGCAGGTGCGAAAAGCCAAGGAGGCGCGTGAACGGGCCGATCACATTCAAGCTGAGGCCCAGGCGCTCCTGCGGGAGGCCGCGATGGCGCTGACCAAAAAACTCGGTGTGAGCATCCGGGACGCCGGCGCGCTTCTCGAACTCTCCCACCAACGTATCCAACAGTTGGTGCATTCGAGCCAGAACGCCTGGTAGTGCGCGATCCAATCGAGGAGCGGTCGCAGTCCCTTGGGCTCGACCCGGTAGCAGACGAGGCGACCATCACCCGCAGAGGCGCGCACGGCGGCGAGCACGAGGATGTCACGGCCGATCGCAGGCTCTCCCGGTAGGTGAGCCGGTAGCCCTCTGCAACCATGGTCGAATAATTATTCGACCACGATCTAGAATGAAGCTTCTCTCGGGCCAGCGACCCGGCGGCTTCGACTTCGGAGCCAGGCCGGCTATAGGCTGGCCTCGCCTTGGCACCTGCCACCGTCATCGAGGCCCGCGAGCTGACCAAACGGTACGGCCGCCGCCGCGGAATCGAGGGCGTCTCCTTCTCGGTGCAGGCCGGGGAGACCTTCGGCTTCCTCGGACCGAACGGCGCCGGCAAGACGACCACCATCCGCCTGCTGCTCGGCCTGCTCTGGCCGACCAGCGGCAGCGTCTCCGCCTTCGGGCTCCCGCCGGGACCGGAGGCGATGGCGCGCGTCGGCTACGTCCCCGGCGACCTGGGCTTCTACGAGCAGATGACGG
>Ga0099828_10003231_pt1 | contig 11384 bp, 10 predicted proteins | sample CZO8metaG_2_FD_79338 | JGI IMG/M metagenome (GOLD analysis project Ga0099828, IMG submission 79338) | Vadose zone soil microbial communities from the Eel River Critical Zone Observatory, Northern California, USA - CZOApr15con2H1.8 metaG | ecosystem: Environmental > Terrestrial > Soil > Vadose...
CGGATCACGGAGGTCGACGGCACCGGGGCCCCGGACGACGTCTTCCGGCGCATCCATGACGGGCTCAGCGGCATATCCTCTGCGTGATGGGCGCTAAAAAGGCACGGGTGTCCGACCTCGGCCAGTCCGTCGCCCCGGCGGCGAACGGGGACGGTCACCTGTCGGATATCGCGGTCGACCCGCAGGTCTTCGAGGAGCGCGTGGCGAGCCCGTTCCCGCCGATCGCCGAATACGCCTTCCTCTCCGACTGCGAGGTCAACTGCCTGATCGCGCCGTGCGGCCGGGTCGAGTGGATGTGCCTGCCCCGGCCCGACAGCCCGAGCGTCTTCGCCGCCATCCTCGACCGGGCGGCCGGCAGCTTCCGTTTCGGCCCGACCGGCGTCCAGGTGCCGGCAGGGCGGCGCTACCTGCCCGGCACGCTGGTGCTCGAGACGACTTGGCGGACTCGCACCGGCTGGTTGATCGTGCGGGACGCCATGTGCATCGGCCCCTGGTATCACAGCCAGCGCCGCTCGGGGACGTACAAGAGACCACCGTCCGACCACGAGGCGGAGCACATCCTGCTGCGCACCGCGCGATGCGTCGTGGGGAGCGTCGAGCTGAGCCTCGACTGCCAGCCTGTCTTCGAATACGGCCACACCGCCGCGAAGTGGGAGTACGCCGGCCCCGGCTACAGCGAGGCCATCGCGAACGGCGGCGAGAACGAGGTGCCGATCCGCCTGGTCACGGACCTCCGCGTGGGCTTCGAAGGACCGGGGGCGCACGCGACGAAGACGCTGCGGCAAGGGGAGCGCGCTTACGTTGCGCTGGTGTGGCCACGGTCGAGGCATTCGACGGCGAAGGAATACTGGGCCGAGCATCCCGCGCCCGACACCGCCGAAGAGGCGTTCGTGCGCGTCGAGCGCACGGCGGATTTCTGGCGCGAGTGGATCAACCGCGGCGATTTTCCCGAGCACCCCTGGCAGAGCTTCCTGCAGCGGAGCGCGCTCACGCTGAAGGGTTTGACCTACAGCCCTACCGGCGCCCTGCTCGCGGCACCGACCACGTCGCTGCCCGAGACGATCGGCGGCGAGCGCAACTGGGACTACCGGTACACGTGGATTCGCGACGGCACCTTCATGCTGTGGGGTCTGTACACATTGGGGTTCGCGCGCGAGGCCAATGACTTCTTCTACTTCATCGCCGACGTCGCCGCGGGCAAGAAGGACCTGCAGATCATGTACGGGATCGGCGGTGAGCACGAGCTCACGGAAAAGACGCTCGACCATCTGAGCGGCTACGAGGGATCACAGCCCGTCCGGGTCGGCAACGCCGCATTTCAGCAGGTGCAGCACGACGTGTGGGGCGCGGTGCTCGATTCCGTGTACCTGCACACGAGGTCGCGCGATTACCTGCCAGAGGTCGTGTGGCCGATCCTCAAGAGGGCTGTCGAGTGCGCGATCGAGCACTGGACGGAGCCCGACCGCGGCATCTGGGAGGTTCGCGGCGAGCCGCAGCACTTCACCTCGTCGAAGCTCATGTGCTGGGTTGCCCTCGACCGCGGTGCGCGCCTCGCCGAGCTGCACGGCGATCTTGGCCTGGCGAAGTCCTGGCAGAAGGTCGCGGACGAGATCAAGGCCGACCTGTGCACGCGCGGTGTCGACGAGCGCGGCGTGTTCGTTCAACACTATGGGACGAAGGCGCTCGACGCGTCTGTCCTGCTCATCCCGCTCGTCCGCTTCCTGCCGCCGGAGGACCCGCGTGTACGGGCCACGGTGCTCGCGATCGCCGACGAGCTCACGGTCGACGGGATGGTGCTGCGCTACCGCACGCACGAGACGGACGACGGGCTGCACGGGGAGGAGGGCACATTCACGATCTGCTCTTTCTGGCTCGTTTCCGCGCTCTGCGAGATCGGCGAGCTCGACCGGGCGCGCGCCCTCTGCGAGAAGCTGCTGTCATACGCGAGCCCGCTGCAGCTCTATGCGGAAGAGATCGACCCGCGCAGCGGGCGGCACCTCGGCAACTTCCCGCAGGCGTTCTCCCACCTGGCGCTGATCAACGCTGTGATGCACGTGATCCACGCCGAGAGCGGGTCGACGCACAAGTTCAACGCGGGGATGGTCTCGCCCCAACCATAGGCGGGCGGGGGCTCCCTTAGCTCAAGAGCAAGCCACAAGGCTCAAGCAGGCCGTCTGCACCGGGATCGCCAGCGACAGCGCCTCGACGCCGGTCCCGACGAGCTTCGCCGACGCGACGGCGACCACGCGGCCGTGCGAGTCGACGACCGGCCCTCCGCTGTTGCCCGGGCTGATGGCCGCGGAGAACTGCACGTAGTCGCTGCCCTCGAGGCTGCGAAAACCGGACACGACCCCGACCGAGATCGTGCCGCCGAGTCCGAGCGGCGACCCGACCGCCATCACTGTCGTGCCCAGCTTTGGCCGCGCGGTCGTCGACACCAGCGCGGTAAGGCGGTCCTTCACGTGGACCACGGCCAGGTCGTTGTTGGGATCGACGCGGACGATGGTGCCGCCAAACGTGCGATCGCCCTGACGCACTTCGACCGTCGCGATTCCGGCGGTCCATGCGCTCGCGACGACGTGAAAGTTGGTCACGAGGTCTGAGCCGCTCGCGTCCGCGTGCGCGACCCACGCGGACCCCAGATCCGCATCGGTCTCCACGGTGAACACGGAGGGCTCGACCCTCGCGGCGATGGCCGACCAGTCAGGCTGCGACGCGGCCTGCGTCTCGAGCACCGCCACGCGTTTTTCCAGCTGAGCGATGGTCTGCTGCTGTGCCGAGACCCGGGCGCGCTCAGACTGCGCGGCTTGCCACATGTAGCCGCCGGTGGCGACGGCGACGGCCACGACGGCCGCCGCCGCTACCACCGAGGGGATACGGAGTCGCACTTACTTGATCTCGGCCCCGAGCTCGGCCTGGGCCTTGCCGACGTTCAACATGGCCGCGGTCACCTTGTTGAAGCCTTCCTTGATCTTCGCGTCGTCGTTGTTGTCCATCCCGGCGATGAACTCCTGGTCGGCCGCGATGCCGGCGCTCAGAGCGTCTCCGAGGCTGCTGTCGGTGCTCGCCAGCGCGGCGGGCACGTTGGCCGCCTTGCGGTCGGACTGGAACTGCTGCATGTCGAAGAGCAGCTGCTGCGCCGCGGTGCGGCACTCGCTGTAGGTGTTGCACGCGACGGCGTTGTTGTAGTCGGTCTGCACCTTGCCGTCGTCCGTCACGTAGACGGCGATGTAGTCGGCTGTGACCTTGCGTGACGCGGCCTGCGACCTGGCGTCGGTCAGGTCGCTCTGCGTCGAGGCCAGGGTGGCCTTCGTCGCCACGAGCTGCTGGTGCAGCGAGTCTCGCTGCTGGGTCGTCGTGTAGAAGAGATAGCCGAGCGTTCCCGACGCGATAAGCCCGACCGCCGCGATGGCCGTCGGAACGATCCACGCAGGTCGGCTCCGCTTCGCCTTCGCCGGCGCGTCGGCTATGGGCGCCACGGGCGCCGCGGGCGCTTCGGCCGCCGGGACCGGAGGCGCTTCGGCGACCACGGCCAGGTTGTGACCGTTGGCCGCCTCGACCGCCTCTTCGCGGACCGGCAGGGCCACGATTCCGTCGATTTCCGGGTTGACAGACATGGGACCTTCCTCCTTGAACACGGGATGGCCGGTGACGTGGCCAAGGGTCGCCCGGGCTCCGTCTCACCCGCAGTCTCAGAGGGGTTTCGAAATAGGTCTCAAAACCGGGGTATGGTTTGCCCGGGTGGGAAGCTGAAGACTCTGCGCCGGTTCGTGGAAGACCCGCGTGCCGTCGACTCGGTGGTCGTCGTGCTGGCCACGTGGCTCGTGCTTGGCGCCTACATGTCCGCCTATGCGTATGTGAGCAAGCCGGGCCAGATCATCGTGTCCGCCGACCAAACGGGGTCGCTGATCGTCAACTCCGCCTTCTCGCTCCTGACCCTCTATCTGTTCGCCGGGCTCGCCGTCGGGCTGAGCGCCGGGCGAAGGTGGAACCAGGCGCTGCCGGAGGGGCATACCGGCAGCTTCGCCGCGCTATTGATCTTCGGCGCCGCGTGGATCGTGGACCAGGCGTTCTGGACCCGCGCCTTCGGCACCGGCGGCCTGGGCCTCGAGACTTTGTTCTCGCCCCCGCACCTGGTCGAGATCGCCGCCGCGGCCGTCGTGGTGAGCGGCCCCCTGCGGGCTGCCGCGCGCCGGGGCGAGACGGTGGCCGGTCCGGTCGCGCTGGCATCCAGCGCTCTTCTCCTGTCGACGCTCACGTTCGTAACCCAGTTCATGCACCCGCTGATCGACCCCTGGGCCTGGTCCGGCTATGAGTTCAGGGGGCTGGCTCCCGCGTGGCTGGGCGAGAACATGGGCGTGGCCTCGGTGCTCGCGCAGGCGGTCATCCTGGCCGGCACCGGCCTCCTCCTGAACAGCACCTTCAAGCTGCGGCCGGGGTCGATGACATTCGTCTTCACGCTGAACGGCATCCTGGTGGCGACCACGAAGTCGCACTTCCACCTGCTGCCGATCGCGATCGCGACCGGGATCGCGGCGGACGTTTGGATCGCCTGGACCTCGCGCCGCCCCGGAAAGCCCTCGGCGTCCCTGTGCGCGGTCATCGGTGGCGTGTTCGCCACGGCGTACCTGACCGAGGTCTCGCTCCTGCCGGGCGGCACGGACTGGCCGCCCTCGCTGTGGGTGGGGACGGTGATCGCGGCGACGATGTTGTGCTGGATGATGGGACGCCTCCTCCGCGCCGGCCTCCCGGCGGCGGTCATCTCTCCCTACCCGGTCACCGCCAACGAGCCCGCGCCCGACCAGTGGAGCCTCGACCCGGACAGCAGCGCGCGCGAGCAGCTGGTCCGGACGGCTCTCGACGACCTGGGCACTCCCGAGGCGCTGGGGCGGAGTCCGCTGGCGCGCCTACCTGGAGTGACGAAGGGGGGAACCGCCGCCACCGAGCTTCGCGCGCTGCTCGTCGACGTGATCGGCGAGCTGGCTGCCTCTGGAGCGCCTCGCGATGCCGAGGCAGGCCACCTGCTGCTCGACTACTACGTCAAGCGCGTGGGCAGCCACGAGGTGATCATGGAGCGGCTGCACCTCTCGCGCCCGACCTATTACCGCAGGCTGCACCACGGTTTCGAGCTTGTCGGGCAGCGCCTGGACGAGCTCAGCGTCGCGAACCGCGTAACGGTTTAGCTCTACCCGAGCTCACGCAGCGCGGCCAGCTGCTTTTCGACGTCCTCGTCCGCGCCCAGCGACTGGAAACGCGAATCGATTGCGTCCGAACCGGCTCCGAACGTGATCGCCTCGAGGTCGCCTTCGCGGACGAGACGGTCGATCGCGGTCGCGCGCGCCTGCATGTCCTCGGTGGTCCGTTCCGCGTGCTGCAGCGCGGACGTGAGCTCCGCGAAATCCTGTGACACGCCGGTCATCGCCTCGTTGATCCGGACCTGCGCCTCGGCCGCGCTGAACCTCGCCTTGATCACCTCCTGGCGCGCCGTGAAGGCCTCGATCTGCCCGGACAGGCGCTGCTGGATCATCACCAGGTCCGCCTCTTCCTTCTCGACCTCGGCGAGCTGGCTTTCCAGGGTCTGTAGCTCCTTGATCACGACTTGCCGGCGCTGCAGCGTGAGCCGCGCCATGGCGTCGTGACCGATCCGAACCTCCTGACGCGCCTGGTCTTCCATGGCGGGCAGCCTCTGGCGCACCGCCTCGGCGGTCGCCCGCAGCCTCTCCTTGGCCGCGGCGACCTCCTGGCACGCGACGACGACCTGGTTGAGCAGCGCGCGCTGCTTCTGGTGTGACGTCAGATGGGTCACGCGAGGGTCGGGGGCAGGGGCGAGCGCGACGGTCGCGCTCGCTTTGATCAGGCGCGTGACGCGGTCGAAGACGCCCATTTCGTCTCACCTTGCGATGCCCGCAGCAGGCGGTCGCGCTGGATGCGGAAGTAGTAGTTGCCGAGGAATCCCATCGCAGCGATGACGATCAGCCGCATGACCAGCACCTTGTCGTCGGAGCCGAGGTCGAGCGGCACCGTGCCGGTCAGGACGCAAGCGGCGGTGTATGAGAGCATCGCGAGCACCGTGTAGATCACCTCGATGCGCCGCGTGAAGACGAGCGCGAACGCAAAGACGACGGGGAAATACAGAACGTAGAACTGGTTTTGCAAGCCATGCGAGCCGGGCCACAGGACGACGATCGCGGTGATCAGGACCAGGTCGACGACGCTGGCCACCGTCACCGCGACGCGGTTGAGCGGGCTCCCCATGACGTAGCGGCCGTGGAGGAAGAAGTTCACGGCCATCAGGACCAGGAAGAAGGGCATGGTCTGCGTCAGCAGGCTGACGCTTGTCGACGTCCACAGGACGAGCGCGATGCCCGCCACGATGACGCTCCAGCGCGCCCACACGATCACGGTCTGGCCGAAGAAGACGTCTTCCTGGTTGGCCTGGGCGGCGGTTCTGACCTCGCGAACGTTCGGCATGTGAATTTCCTCCTATGAGGCCGGCACGGCCGGTTGTGTTCTTGCCTGGATTGGTGGACGGCTGGGTGCGCCCTGCTCGATCTCGTCGAGCAGCTCGTGGTGGAGGCGGATCGCGTCGGCCCGCCGCTGCGCCTCGTGGCGCGCGAACAGGTTCCCGCACACCGCGACGGCTGCGATCATCAGCAGCCGCGTGAACACCGCAGGGTAGTCCTCGGGGGGTGCGGTGGCGAGGCAGATGATCCCGTAGATCCCGATCACGATCGCGGTGTAACCGGCGGTCATGAGCGTCGGGAAGGCGACCGAGATTCCGACGATGGCGGCGAAGTAGAAGATGAAAACGGGCGACGCGTAGCCGGTCTGCACCAGGACGAGCGCGGTCACGACGCAGATGTCGCCGAGGCTTGCGCCGTAGACGACGGCGTCGAGCGCCGGGTGGCCCCGCAGCAGCTGAACGTGAAGGTAGAAGTTGCCGAACGCGAGCGCGATGATCGCCGCAAGCTGGACCTGCAGCATGGTCAGGTCCTTGGGCGCCCAGAAGGAGAGCAGCAGGCCCGTCCCGATGAGGATCCACCGCGCCCAGACGAGCACCGTCTGACCGTAGGCGAGGTCCTCGGCGCTGATGCTCCCGGCAAACGAGCTGAGCCCACGGGCCGACTGACCTGGCGGCGGCGGGACCTTCGGCGTTTCCACGGCCCTGTCGGCGGTCGTTTCCGGAGCAGGCTTCCACTGCTCCGCGACGCCGTCCCAGAACCATTTGCCGTCGGGCGAGACCAGGTGCTGGCGAACCTTACTGTCGACTGCCATGTTCGGCCTCCGCCTTCATCTCTGATCTGATCTTCGAGAGCTCCTCGTCGACCTCTTTGGTGACCGTGATGCGCTGGAGCTCCACCTCGACGAAATCGCCTCCACCGACCGGCGGCAGCGAGCCCAGGTCGACGAGCGAGCTGATGGCTCGGGCACGAGCCTGCAGGCGGTCCGTCTTCTCCTCGGCGCGGCCGACGGCCATGCCGAGCTCCGCGAGCTCACCGGAAAGGCCGGCCAGCGACTCGTTGAGCCGAACCTCCGCGTCCGCCGCGCTGTACCGCGCCTTGATGACCTCGCGGTGCGTGCGGAACTGCTCGATCCGGACCTGGAGCGTGCGCTCCTGGGTCGCGAGCCTCTGCTTGTCGGCCTCGACCTCGCCGATCTGCTTGGTCAGGCCCTCCATCTCCGCCAGCGCCGTGTGCTTGCGCTCGAGGGCCAGGCGGGCGAGGTCCTCCCGGCCGGCCGCCACGGCGCGTCGGGCCTGGTCGTCGAGCTGGGGGATCCGAGCCTCGAGCCGGTGCGCCTGCTGCTCCAGCTGCTGTTTGGCCGTGGCGATGTCCACCAGGCCGCGGCGCAGGCTGACGAGCAGCTCCTGCTGCTGGTTGTAGGCGTAGTCGAGGACCTCGCGGGGGTCCTCCGCCCTGTCGAGGGCGCTGCTGACCTCCGTGTTGAAGAGCAACCGCAAGCGGGTCCAAACGCTCATGTGTAGTGGCCTCCTGGACGAGAAATCCGCTGGAGGCAGCGTCGGCCGAAGCCCGTCTCAGAGGCAGTCTCGAAGAGGTCTCAATTTCAGTCTCACCAGTCCCCCGATGCACTCGTTTGGTGTCAGAAGCGTGCATCGGACTGCAGCGATGGGCGCGTTTGAGCCCAAAGTGGTGCATTCACGGTGGTTAACAGGCTGGGTTGGCCGGCGCGCGATCTTGCCCCAGGCTCGAGTGGTGGCTCCACGACCGCGCGTCCCGGCTGCGCTAAGGCGCGGCCCGTTCTCGTTGGAGGAGGCGCGCGCGGCGGGGATCACCCTGACGGCCCTCAGGGGTAAATCGTGGCGGCGTCTCGGGAGAGAGCTCTACTGCTGGGCCGCCCTGCATGAGGACCATTGGAAGCTTCTCGCGGCCTGGCAACGCCGGTTGCCCCGTGATTCGGCCTTTGCGGGCTCGACGGCTGGCTGGCTCCACGGAATCGACCTGGATCCGATTCACCCCATAGAAGTAGTCGTGCCGTCGCGGTCAGCAGTTCGGTCGCGTCCCGGCCTCAGCGTGCGCCGCAGCGATATCTCGACGCGCCACCTGGTCAAAGTCAGAGGACTGCGGGCGACGACGGTGCATAGCACTCTCTCCGATCTCTGCCGAAGGCTTCCTGAGGTGGAGGCGCTGATTGCAATCGATGCCGCGCTCCACTTGCGTCTGATCAGTAAGGCAGCGCTTCGACGGGAGGGTGTCCGCCGTTTTCGGTCTCTAGCAGCGCATGCTGAGCCTGCTGAGTCCCCCATGGAGACTCGACTTCGGTGGGTTCTGTTGCAGGCCAGACTGCCGCCTCCCCATGTCCAGTCGGACCTCCACGACAGCCATGGCCAATTTGTCGGTAGAGCTGATCTCTACTATCCGGCGGCGCGCCTGGTGATCGAGTACGACGGGGGAACCCACCGTGACCGACTCGTCGAAGACAACCGCCGGCAGAACCTCTTGATCGACGCCGGCTTCATGCTCCTGCGCTTCACGGCCGGGGACGTTCACAACCGGCCCGAGACCGTTGAAGCGCTGGTGCGCCGCGCTCTTACTCCTGCGCCGAATCTGGTTTCAGGAACAGGGCGCCCAGCGGCGGGAGGGTCAGCGTGACGCTGTGGCTGTGGCCGTGCATGCTGACCGGCACCGCGTCGACGCCGCCGAGGTTGCCCTGCCCGCTGCCCCCGTAGACCGGCGCGTCACTGTTCAGCAGCTCGGTCCAGCGGCCCCCCGACGGAACACCGATCTGGTAGTTGTTCCGCGGCACCGGCGTGAAGTTGAAAACCGCGACGAGCACGTCCTCCGGCGCTCGCCCCCGGCGGATCAGCGACACCACGCTGTGGTCCGCGTCGGTCACGTCGATCCAGGAGAAGCCGGCGGGGTCGAAGTCGAGCTCATGCAGGGCCTTCTCCTCGCGCAGCACGCGGTTGAGGTCGCCGACCCACAGCCGCAGCGCGCTGTGCATCGGCTGGTCGAGGAGGTGCCAGTCCAGGCTCTGCTCGACGTCCCACTCCTTCCACTGCCCGAACTCCCCACCCATGAAGAGCAGCTTCTTGCCCGGCTGCGCGTACATCCATCCGTACAGGGCGCGGAGGTTGGCGAACTTCTGCCAGTCGTCGCCGGGCATCTTGCCGATCAGCGAGCCCTTGCCATGGACGACCTCGTCGTGGGAGAGCGGAAGCATGTAGTTCTCGGCCCACGCATAGAGCATTCGGAACGTCAGGTTCTGATGGTGGAACTTGCGGTGCACCGGCTCGCGCTCGAAGTAGTAGAGCGTGTCGTGCATCCATCCCATGTCCCACTTCATGCCGAAGCCCAGACCGCCGACGTACGTCGGCCGAGAGACGAACGGCCACGCGGTCGACTCCTCGGCCACGGTCTGCGTGTCGGGCTGCTCCTTGTAGACCTCGATGTTGAAGCGTCGCAGGAAGTCGACCGCCTCCAGGTTCTCGTTGCCCCCGAACTTGTTGGGGATCCACTCGCCCCGCTTGCGGGAGTAGTCGAGGTACAGCATCGAGGCGACGGCGTCCACCCGAAGGCCGTCCGCGTGATATCTGTCGAGCCAGCACAGCGCGCTGCTCAGCAGGAATCCGCGCACCTCGTTGCGGCCGTAGTTGAAGATCGAGCTGCCCCAATCGGGATGAACACCCAGGCGGGGGTCGGCGTGCTCGAAAAGATGAGTGCCGTCGAAGTTCTGCAGCCCGAACTCATCGGCGGGAAAGTGAGACGGCACCCAGTCGAGGATCACGCCGATGCCGTTCTGGTGCAGGTAGTCGACCAGGAACATGAAGTCCTGTGGGGTGCCGTAGCGGCTCGTCGGCGCGAAGTAACCGGTCACCTGGTAGCCCCACGACTGGTAGAGCGGATGCTCCATGACCGGCATGAACTCGACATGCGTGAATCCCATCCGGCTCACGTAGTCGGAGAGACGCGGCCCGAGCTCGCGATAGGTGAGCCAGCGGTTCTCCTCTTCCGGCACACGCATCCACGACCCAATGTGCATCTCATAGACCGACCACGGGCCGCCGCGACCGTTCGCGGTGCGGCGGTTCTGCATCCAGCCATCGTCGCCCCACTGGTAGTCGAGGTCCCACACGATCGACGCCTGCCGCGGCGGGGCCTCCGAGAAGGTGGCAAAAGGGTCCGCCTTGTCGACGCCGTTCCGCGTCACGCGCGAGTGGACGTTGTACTTGTAGAGCGCCCCGTGCTTCACGCCCGGGATGAACCCTTCCCAGATCCCGGACGACTCCCGCGGGTACAGCCCGTTGGCGCTCTTGTCCCAGCCGTTGAACTCCCCGATCACGCTGACGGCGTCGGCGTTCGGTGCCCAGACGGCGAAGTACGTTCCGTCGGGGTCATGGAATATGTGCGCGCCCAGCTTCTCGTAGAGATGGCCGTGCGTGCCTTCGTTGAAGAGGTGGAGGTCGAACGGGCTGAGGAGGGAGCGGGCGATCACGCCGGCGCCACCAGATCGAGAATCCCGCGCAGCGGGATGCGGACCCAATCGGGCCTCAGGTTGAGCTCGTAGCGAAGCTCGTACAGCGCCTTCTCCAGGAGCATGGTGGTCAGCTGCAGCTCCAGGTCCTCCTGTGTTTGGGGAACCCACGACTCGTTGCCCGCAACGGCAAGATAACTCTTCAAGAACGCGGCGGACACGCAGTCGACCCAGAACCGTGCCCAGCCCTGCAGATCGTGCAGGCGCTCGGCGGGAACCTGCTGGCTGCGGAGCGCCGCCTGGCTCGCGTAGGAGAACGACCGCAGCATGCCCGCGACGTCGCGCATGGCCAGCCGCTTGAGCCGGCGCTCATAGAGAGTGCGGGTCGGCTCGCCCTCGAAGTCGATGATCACGAAGTCGTGGCCGGTGTAGAGCACCTGCCCCAGGTGGTA
>Ga0099828_10003236_pt1 | contig 11379 bp, 10 predicted proteins | sample CZO8metaG_2_FD_79338 | JGI IMG/M metagenome (GOLD analysis project Ga0099828, IMG submission 79338) | Vadose zone soil microbial communities from the Eel River Critical Zone Observatory, Northern California, USA - CZOApr15con2H1.8 metaG | ecosystem: Environmental > Terrestrial > Soil > Vadose...
CAGGAAAAGCATACTCAGACCACAGGCAATGAGGGTGGGTACAAGTTTGTGAACGTGATGCCCAGCGAATATCGCCTCGACATCACCAGGTCCGGCTTCAAGCATTTCGCCCGAACCAATGTCGTGGTCCAGGTGCAGCAGGAAACTCACGTTGACGCTACCTTGCCGGTTGGCCAAGTCGCTGAGACTGTGGAAGTGACCTCTGAGACTCCGCTGCTGCAGGCCGAGACTTCGTCCCTGGGTCAGGTGGTCGAGGAGCGCAAGGCCGACGAACTGCCTCTGAACGGACGCAATATCTTTAACTTGATTACGGTCTCTCCTGCAGCGGTTGCACAAGGTGGGTCCGGTGGTTCGCCGGTGACCCAGAACCCGTTCAGTTGGGGCAATTACCAAGTCGGAGGTTCCTTTGCCAACCAGGGCGCGCAGTACCTCGATGGCCAGCCGCTGAATATTGGCTACATCAACCTGCCGATCATCATTCCAACCCAGGACTCGATTGGCGAGTTCAAAGTGCAATACAACAATCTGGGCGCCGAATGGGGCAAGTTCTCCGGCGGCATCGTGAACCTTAGCACGAAATCCGGCACCAACACTTGGCATGGTTCCGCATATGAATATTTCCGTAACAAGGTGCTTAACGCCAACGAATTCTTCCACAAGCGCGACGAGTTGACTCATGGCCAGAAGAACGAGCCGCCACCGTGGTCGCAGAACCAGTATGGGTTTCAACTCGGCGGGCCGGTGATCAAGAATAGGACGTTCTTCTACGTGAACTGGGAGCAGTACCGGCAGCGGACAGGATCGCCGTTCACCACCACCGTTCCAGCGAACGGAATGTTGAACGGAGATTTCTCGGCGCTGTGTACGGCGGGCTTCACCGCCGCCGGTGTATGCAATGACGCAACCCAACAAATCTATGACCCGTTCTTGGGTCGAAAAGCCTACGGGAAGGACTCAGGCAATCCAAGTTGCCCGGGAAACTGCATTCCGAGTACGGAGTTCAGCAAAGCCACAACTACCATGTGGCAAAAGTACTTCCCGGCTCCTACACAGACCGGCGTAGTAGTGGACAATTTCACGAGCGCGGCCGCATCTGGGGGTAATACCACCGAGTTCGTTGCGCGCGGAGACCAGAGCATTTCGAGTAACACGCGCTTATTTGGAAGATTTGCCTATTGGGGGTTGACCGATCTCCCCACGAATCCGTTAGGAACCGGTCTCTGCTTTGATCGTTGCGCGGAGATCTACCACAGCAAGCTGCTCGCCCTGGGTCTGAACCACGTTTTCTCACCGACGACCATTCTCGACGTAAATCTGGCGGGAAGCCGATTCGTCTACGCGCGGGCACCCCTCCTTTCGGGTTTTGATCTGACAACTCTCGGCTGGCCATCCACCTACAACAGTCCGCCGGGTTCGATGCGCACTCCTCCTACCCCGGCGTTCCCGTTCAACAATGACGTCGGGAAGTCGCAGGGCAACAGTGCTATCGGAGATCACAACACGCAGTACAATCTGACCCCCGCGCTCACTATGATCCGGGGAAAGCATACGCTACAGGCGGGAGCTCAGTTCGAGATAGGGCTGGACAACTACTTCCAAACCAATATCGCCAGCGGCGCGTTCGCCTTCGGCGGAAACTGGACAACGTCGGCTGCAGGGGTTTCCAATCCGCAATTCGCTTTCGCAGACTTTCTGCTGGGTCTATCGCAAAACTCGGGGAGTTTCGTAAACCAGACCGAAGGCGTCGCGCAGGTTCCAGCGCAAACCGCGGGCAGGCAAGTCTATCGTGCCTTCTACCTTGACGACACCTGGCGTCTGTCCTCGAAGCTCACCCTGAATCTGGGGCTTCGCTATGAGTTGCAGGGAACTTGGTCGGAGCGCTTCAACCGGTTTACCTACTGGGATCCCAGAGCCACCAATGCTACCGTCACGGGCTGCAGCGGGACCGCAGGTTCGGCGTGCCCCGGCGACGCGTTCCTTGTGGGAACTGGCCGGAACTCCAGCGACAACAACATCCCAATGGATAAGAAAGCGTTCTCGCCACGCATTGGGTTCGCCTACGCTCTAGACCAGAAGACGGTGATCCGGGGGGGCTACGGTATCTTCTTCATCCCGAACTACGTCTCATTTGGACTAAACCCAGATAACGACGTGGTGAATCTCGCCAGCACTCCATTTATCGCCACCAAAGATGGGTTCAAGACTCCCTTTAGCACGCTGGACGGATTCAATTGCACGCTGACAGGAAACCCGACGCCCCCCAATTGCGCGGAGCCCGGACCGTTCGGCGCAGGAGGAATCATTCTGCCGCCCGGACGCAACCCGCAGCCCAACGTCTCGTCTTTTGTGGCCGCGAACGGGGCGCCCACTCTGGCACCCTATTTCAACCCGAAGTACGGGTATGTAGAGCAATACAACATCGACATCCAACGCCAGTTGCCGCTTGGCTTCTTTGCTGACGTGGCCTATGCCGGTTCGCATGGCGTGCATCTGGAACAATACTCGACCCACCTCAATCAGATTCCGGATAGTTTTCTATCGCAGGCCGCGGCCCTCACCACGCAAGTTCCCAACCCGCTGGTTGGAAGTCCCAATCCCAACCTGAACGGGGCCACGATCAGCCAAGGGCAGCTTGATCGGCCCTATCCGCAATACAACGACGTGAATTTGGCGGGGTATGGTTGCTGCAGCAGCACTTACAACTCTTTGCAGGCGACGGTGACGCGGCGGTTCGCAGGCGGCGGCACCTTGCTGGTGGCCTATACCAACGCTAAACTCCTCAGCAACACCGATACGTTGACGAGCTGGTTGGAAAGCTCCACTGGAGGTGTCGGACAAGTTCAGGACTGGAACAATCTGAAAGGAGAAAAGTCTCTCTCCTCGCAGGATGTTTCACAACGGCTGGTGATCAGCTACGTCCTCGACCTCCCCTTTGGCCATGGCAAGAGATTCGCGGCCGGCCTAAGTGGCGTAGCGGACAAGGCGGTTTCCGGTTGGGGAATCGACGGCGTGACCACCTTCCAGCGCGGCTTCCCGCTGAAAATCGGCTTTGCCGGCTCGACCCCCTTGGAGGGAGCGAACTTGGGCGTCTCCAACGTCCGACCCGACGTGGTTGCGGGATGTCACAAGGAAGGCCCCCGCACGACCACAGAGTGGTTTAACACAGCTTGTTTCACTGCACCTCCAGACTGGGGGTTTGGGAGCGAATCACGCGTGGATTCCACGCTCCGGGCGGCCGGAATCAACAACTTTGATTTCGCCATATTCAAGCGGACAAATTTTGCCGAAAGGTACGGTCTTGAGTTCCGGACGGAGTTCTTCAATCTGTTCAACCACCCGCAGTTCGGGTTCCCCTCGCAGAATCTCGGTAGTGCCGACTTCGGCGCGATCAGCTCGACCGTGCCCAGTACTAACCCTCGGTTAATTCAGTTCGCCCTGAAGTTTGTTTTCTGAGTTGTGCTACCAAAACCGGACTGGGCTTCTTGCCCAGTCCGGTTTTTTTAATGCTTTCGTAGTCGCTCTTTCACCAGACGGCAAGTGGTTCACAATTTATCTCCCTCCGCACTTGTCCGGATATCCTCCGACCCACATGAGGAATCTCCCCGTCATCGACTACGCCGACGCCAAAAAGATCATCGACCTGATCGTCGAAAAAGCTGCACAAATGTCGGTGCCCGCCGGCTTTTTTTCGGCTTCGCCATTTTCTTTCCAAGGCGCGAGTTCTTCACACACGAAGCCGGGATGGTATACAGAAACGGAATCGTGAGATAGCTCCACAGTGCGTAACTGGCAAAGTAGGCCACATGCAAGTCATCCCATGGGGATTCGAGGCTCTGGCCCCGATACGCACTCCGTGGATCATCGCGCGATTCCTCAAGCACACCAGATTCCGATTCAATTGAGACCCGGTCAGGCGTGAATATGGTTCGCCGATCCTTCCCAATCAGGTGAGTGATCAGATGTTGATGGTTGAGCTGCGCCTCGACCTGGATATTCTTGAGCACATCCGGCTGGCCTTTGAGGTGCCAAAGTCCCCTGTGATCGAGGCGCTGGCCCGTACGACTTTGAGCTGGCGCCATCGTTGGAGTCCGCCGTGTGCTTCTAATGAGAGTTTGAGCAAGGTCGTTCATAGACGCCAGTTACCTCCAGAGAAAGAGAGATCGATCAAACGATGTCGCCGTTTTGCTTATTTCGGAAATGAGGCGCCGAACATCGGGTTTCCGCTCTTGGACTGCTCCTCGGTCGCCTCGTCTTGGATCACATCCCAGTGCTCCATGAGAATCCCGTCCTTGACGACCAGAATGTCTGCCGCAATCCAATTCACAGGCGCGCCGAAGCCTGAAAATCTTCCATGGACGATCACGAAATCGCCGTCAGCAATAACGACTCCTGGCTCATACTTCAAGGTGGAAGGAAGGCTTTTGATGAGATTGAACAAGCCTTCACGGCCTGGCTCGATATGAGCGCTGTGCTGGATGTAGTCCGGTGACCAATAGCGCTCGGCGGTTGGATAGTCCCGCTTGTTGAACAGCGTGTTGAAGGCCTCAAGAACGAGTGCCTTGTTCTTCTCCTGCTGGGTCCGACTCATTGGAATCTCCTTTATCGTTGGCACAAAACGTCTGGCTACTGCGGTTGCTGCATGAGATCGTTGAACTGCATCACGAACGCACCCTCATTAGGGCCAGGGTTATTGCGCAGCGGTTTGGCCCGTTCCACAAGAATCTCTTCCGCATCCGTACCGAGCACTCTGATCGTCTCGTCGATGAACTCTCGCAAAGGCATTGCTCTGGGTTCCTCGTTGCTGTTCATTAAGTCAGTCTGCACCCACGGTGGCACGATCTCCAGAACGCTGACCGAAGTACCTCTCAACTTGTACCGTTGCGACAGTGTGCAGGTGTGCAGCGCCGCCTTCGTGGAGCAATACACCGCGGTCAGCGCGAGCGGGACATACCCCAAAACAGATGTGTTGTAGATGACGGCTGCCTTTTCCTGCGTCTTCAGGTGCTCGATCAACGCCGAAGTCAGCCGAATCGGCCCTAGCAAATTCGTTGTAATAGTTGACGTGAGTACGGCATCGTCGATGACGCCGGCTGCGTCGTCGACTTGCATGATGCCCGCGTTATTGATGAGCACATTTAGGTTCGGAAAATCAGCGATCAACCGCTTGGAAACCGACGCGATGCTTGCGGGGTCTTCCACGTTCAACTCCACCGACTGCATTCCGGGATTCGCTTTCGTTGCCGCTTCGAGATGACCCTTGCGCCGGCCAGAGATGATGACCTGATTACCAAGCCTGTGCAACGCCTCAGCCAATCCACGACCGATGCCCGAACCACCACCTGTGATGAAGATCGTATTTCCAGTTAAGTTCATAGCCTTCCGCCTACCTTTCCGCAGAATGTTGGATCCAATCGGTCGATATTTCTTCACCTTGGGAGTTGCTCTATCTCATCGACCCGCTCGGGATAGAACGCAACATGCCCCCTTATCTGCACAACAGCAGGAAACGGATCCTCGTATGACCACACCGCATTGACCGACTTCTTTCCTCCAGCGGGAACGCTGTAGTAACCGCAATCGCCTTTGTAAGGACAGTAGGTAACAGAATCCGTCCGTTCCAATTGGGAAAATCAACGTCCTCACCTGGAATGTATTGAACGGGCGGATACGCCGCTTCGCAGAGCGTCAGGGCGTTGCGGGTATCGGCAACCACCCGGCCTGCGACGGATACGACAACGCGAGCGGGATTGCGCTGGATGGAAATCGGATGATCGGGACCTGGAAGCTTGACCTGCTTTTCTTTCATGTTTTGGTTCCTCCTTTCTGCTCGTGCTCAGCTCCTTAGGAACGACGGTCGGGCGCAAATTACCGGGCTGTCTTGCCGCCGTCCACGAGGTACGACGCGCCCGTGATGAACGACGCCTTGTCGGACGCGAGAAACATGATGGTCTGGGCGATCTCTTCGGGTCTCCCTACTCGTTTGAGCGGCACGGTCGCCGCCAGACCCGCCTTTCTTTCGGCAGTACCAGAGAAGCGGTTCAGCATCCCAGTCTCGATTGGACCTGGGGCCACCAGGTTGACGCGTACCCCAGAAGAGGCGGCTTCGAGCGCGGCCGACTTGGTCAGTCCTTCGACCGCATGCTTGCTCGCGGAGTATATCGACGCGCCAGCAGCACCAATATGGCCGTAGGTGGACGACACGTTCACGATACTGCCGCTTCCCTGGGCAAGCATCACGCGCATTTCGTGCTTCATGCTGAGGAGCGTACCCAGGACGTTTGTGTCGAAGGTCGCGGCGTAGGTTTCTGCGGTCTGTTCCGTCACCGGCCCGGGTGTGCCCTCCGTCCCAGCGCAATTGACAGCAGCATCCAGACGACCAAAGCGCGCGACAGTCTTATCGACTAAGCTACGCAGGTCTTCTTCGTGACGCACGTCGGAGCGCACGAATTCGGCCTCTGCGCCTAGCTTGCGGAGTTCAGCAACAAGTTTCTTGCCTTCTTCGTCGCGCCGGCCAGAAATAACGATACGTGCTCCTTCTTTCGCGAACGCGAACGCTGTGGCTCGTCCAATTCCCGTTAGTGCACCAGTAATCAAAACAACCTGTGTGTTCATATCAGTTCTCCTCGAAGTCTATTTGTCTTAGGCGGCCCTGGAATTAGTTAGCCAGCATTCCTCCATTTACCGGGATGGACGCACCGGTCATGTATGAGGCGTTTGCAGAAGCTACAAACACGATCACATGAGCGATCTCCTCCGGTGTTGCGAGACGTTTGACTGGCACGGTCGAGACGAGTGCGACCTTATTCTCATCTGTATTGGTGAAGCGTGTGAGCATGCCCGTATCCGTAGTGCCCGGAGCCACCACATTTACGCGCACACCGGTCCCTGCGACTTCCAGTGCAGCGGACTTTGTCAGTCCCTCCACCGCATGCTTGCTCGCCACGTAAACGGATGCGCCGGGAGCGCCGACGCTTCCATAGGCCGATGAGACATTGACTATGCTCCCACTGTCTTGCGGAAGCATCACACGCAGTTCATGCTTCATGCTCAACAACACGCCCAGTACATTGGTATCGAACGTGGCCGTGTAGCTCTCTGCTGTCTGCTCGGTTACGAGTCCCCGCGGCCCCTCAGTGGCAGCGTTGTTGACGGCAATGTCCAGGCGGCCAAAACGCTTGACTGTTTGATCCACCAGGTTGCGAACGTCTTCTTCAACGCGCACATCTGTACGAACAAAACAGCCTCGGCCCCGAGTGCCCTGAGTTCCGCAACCAATTCTTGTCCTTCTTTATCACGACGACCGGACACGATAACTTGAGCCCCTTGTTGTGCGACAATTACTGCGGTGGCGCGTCCAATTCCCGTTAGTGCTCCCGTAATCAAAACTACTTGGTCTGACATAAACACTCCTTGTCCGCTGATGTGGTGGTTATGGACACAAATCCTGTGTCCCCGGTTGAAAATCGCGACAGGCGAGACATCGTGTCTGACATGAAGCTCTCCAATGATGTCCATCTGCGAGCTTACGATCAGATTTGGCCTGCGCGGTTATGAACCGATCAGTTCTATATGATGAGGAAGGCACAACGAGGATGCAACAAATATTGAACTATTTAGTTCGTTATCGGATAATACGCATATGGGACGCCCGAAGAACTTTAATCGAGAGGAAGTGCTGGAGAAGGCTATGCCTGTCTTCTGGAAGCATGGGTTTTCCGACACGAGCCTTCAGGAGCTGGAGCGAGCCACAGGCGTAAACAAGTCCGGACTGTATTCGGAATTCCGAGACAAGGAAGATCTTTTCGTCGAATGTCTTCGGTACTACCTTGCAACGCAGGAAAAGAGAGGACTGTTGACTAAGCAGCCTCTGGGATGGAAGAACATTGAAACACTTCTCAAACGCGGACCCCACAGCAAGCAGGGGCAGAAGGGATGCTTTTCTGTCAGTTCTATGCGCGAGTTTGCGATCTTGCCAGACGAGGCGCATGCAATCGTGGCGGAAAATCGAGCAGCAACGAAACGTCTTCTCATAAAAAACATCGAAGCAGAAGGATCAAAAATGGACCCCGAGTCGGTTGCAGAGATGATATTGGTCTTTTTCTACGGGTTGTGCATTGAACACAATCTCAAATCAGGCAAGAACTCCTCGGCCCGCAAGATTGAGAGTCTCATGAAGGTCCTCCGCAGCCTCTAGTCGTTTTGTCTTTCTGTTGCCTGCAAAAGTGATTCGTTGTCCGCTTTGTGCCAATACCATGCGGGTTTGCCACTGAGCCGGTCATTTTGAGGGCGTCACGCCAACGATGGGTCCGACCGCGTCGAAAAGCATCCAACGTCCTGGAGGGCGCTGGACTGTGTATGAATTATCGGTGAGTGTCGGGATTGCGCCCGAGTGACGGGCAAGGAAATAAAATAATATGAGCAGCTGGGCTGATGTACCGATCACTTCCGAACTACCGACTATCTGGGAGTTAGCCGACTCTCGATTGACAATACGGCGTCAGGGTTAGTGGCTGGATTCGAAGGACAACCATTCAGTGGCCAATCTGCCAGCGCCGAAGCGAAGGCCTCCGAAGGGGCACCCTCGGCGGCAGCCACGTCCCATGTCCGTGCCACGAGAAAGGTGACGAGCTTGCCGTAACTGCGACGTGCAACCGCGCCTACGGTGCCACGCGCCTGCGCATCGCCATCGCGGGACTCCATGCGTTTACCCGCGACTTCGGACTCGTTCGTGCGAGCCGTCGTTTGCCTCGGTTTCATGCACTCATTGGCCAGCACAGAAACTCGAGGATCGATGCTTTGATTATCCTCGTAGATCCTTTTACCCATTGTGCTCACGCCATTAGCTCGTTTCCCAGTCACGCGATCCACGACACGGTATTCGCCGGAGTTCAGTGCGCTTTGTCGGATTCGTCTTTCACCCGTGTGTCTATCGCGATCCAATTCACTTCCCAAGTCTTGCCTCCATCACCCGAGAACGCTTGTTCAAAACGGCACGAATTTGGAGTGATGTCCGAGATAACAAATCGAACATAGATGGCTCGGCCATTGAGTGTTTCCTGGTCGTAAAACTCGCCGCGTCCATTCTTGAACTCGCCGATCGTGGGTTGGCTCATGGTCCCGCCGCTGCTGCTGGCAAAATTGAGGCTCCACTGGCGGGATTGGGGGATTGTATAGACGCAGGTTCAGACCTTCGAAGTGAACGCCTGGGCCATCGGCTTCGAGCTCCACAAGATTGGCCCGCCCATTCCAAACCTTTCGGACGACGGTAGTGCCCTCATATTCGACCCAGGTAGTGGAGCCCGTTAAGGGATGCAGGAGGCGCGATAGCTGGGTTTTCCAGGTACCAATTTCGAAATCAAAATCGTGTTGCCCACCCTGTTCTGCAGGATTGTGTGGCAGGCTCGTGCTCGATGCGTCTAAGTTCTGCTGCGCGCGTCCGTGAAGGGGTTGCAAGACAGCAACCAAGCTGCACACCAACAGACAAGCGCGAATATGTTTGAACGCGGTCGAGCGGAGTTCAGCGCGCATTGTCAGATTCATCTTTCACCCGCGTCTGGTCCGTAATCCAATTTACTTCCCAAGTCTTGCCGCCATCATCCGAGAATGACTGTTCAAAATGGGGCGAATTCGTGGTGGTGTCTGCCCAAATAAATCGAACAAGGATAGCTTTGCCATTCAATGTGTCCTGGCCGAAAAACTCACCGCGTCCATTCTTGAACTGGCCGATCTGGGGTGGGTCGATGGTGCCGTTCTTGCTGTTGGCCCAATAGAGGCTCCACTGGTGGGATTGGGGATTGTATAGACGGAGGGTCAGACCTTCGATGTGGCCGCCGGCCGGGCTATCGGTTTCGAACTCCTCCAGATCAGCGCGGCCATCCCAAACCTTTCGGGTAACGGACGTACCCGTCGAATTCGACCAAGGTAGTGGAGCCCGTTAAGGTTTCCACACGTTGAAGATCGTGCCGTGGCGAACGCAACATTCTATTATGGGCCCGTTTGGAAAGAGCATAAGAAAACGCTGAACGATCTCATGACTGACTCCGACAATGCCTTATCTGTGTACGGCTTTGGTGCAGTGTGCATGGGCGGCAACACGGCCAGTTCTTGTCCGGGTCAGCTGCATTCTTCCGCTGGAGCGTCAGGTGACTGAATTCTTTGTCCGCCCGTTTCCTCGCGGTCACCAACACCGATGAGGGAGTCACACTCCATGCCGCCGGGTCATCGAAAAAGTCCGCCGCGACAACGTCGCTATCTTTCGGGCTCTGATTGTAAAAGAACTCAAACAAGTTGCGAAAATGGATGGCGAATGACTCGATCAAAGCGCATCGCTCTCTAGGGACTCGAAAGCCGAACTCTTGATGAGCAGCGTTTTAACCATCCAGTTGAAGTACAGATTCCCGGTTTCGGGCAGGCCCGTGTTGGGAGCACAACGGAGAGCAGGTCATGGCCAGCGGGCAATAGCGGGCAATGCGGCGTGGCAACGGTGGCATTCTTGGCAACGTTGGCATATTGCTTTCTGCAACTTGCAGGACCTAGAATGTCCCTGTGAGAACAAATCCCACCCTCTCCGCCAGACTTTCCTTTTTCTAAGGAACTCTCGCCCGTGAACGGTCCCCTCCAGACCCCGTTCGACACCGTCGAGAATGCCCAGCAATACGTGCGACTTTTGGTCGAGGCCATCGCCGAAGCCAAAGGCGAGATCGAAGCCGACCTCGGTGAGGCCGCGGAGGCCAAGTCGGACCGCCGGGTGCAGGCTCTGCGAATCGTGCAATTCAAACTCGACAAGCTGGAGCAACATCTGCAAAGCAGCAGCCGGCTGCTCAACGACCTGCGCACCTTGCGCCGGCTTCTGTTGGATGAACGGCCCGAACCCGTCACGGCTAGCCCCGACCGGGATTTTGAGGAACCGGGATTCTGAGGAACCGGATTCCGAGAGGATTCCGAGGAATAGATTCCGGCCGGTGTTCGAGTGCGTCTCACGTCTCCGGTCACACTCTCCGGTTCACGCTCTCAATTTTTCGGCAAACTTTTTTTCCAACTTCGCCAGCTTCGGCGAGATCGTGAACATGCAATAAGGTTGCCGCGAATTTTCGTTGTAGTAGTTCTGGTGGTAGTCTTCGGCCACGTGGAACTCCTCGGCCGGCTCGACTGCGGTCACGATTGGTTCGGAGAATGCCTTGGCTGCCGTCAACTCCGTGATGGTGTTCTCGGCGGTCCTCTGCTGTTCCTCATCGTTGTAGAAAATCACCGAACGATACTGCTCGCCAGCGTCATTGCCCTGCTGATTTAGCGTGGTCGGATCGTGCACCGCAAAGAATACGTCCAGCAGATCGCGATAGCTGATCTGGCCGGGATCGAAGGTCACGCGCACTACTTCCA
>Ga0099828_10003242_pt1 | contig 11373 bp, 9 predicted proteins | sample CZO8metaG_2_FD_79338 | JGI IMG/M metagenome (GOLD analysis project Ga0099828, IMG submission 79338) | Vadose zone soil microbial communities from the Eel River Critical Zone Observatory, Northern California, USA - CZOApr15con2H1.8 metaG | ecosystem: Environmental > Terrestrial > Soil > Vadose...
TCAACGCCGCGCACATAGCATTGAAATCCTTGAATCTGTTGAATACCGGTCATGTCGCGCACCGCACCGTTCACAATCAGACCATTGTGGCTCTTGGCATATATGGCAGTGGAAAGATTGTCACCCGCGAAGGTGCCATAGCGGATCTTTCCGAACAGATCGACGACGAGAATGTCATTCGGCTGGAGGATGTCGATCACCCAGGAGCTTTCATCCCCGATGCGTCCTTCTTTCCTGCCATTGTTCTTAATGATCGAATCCACATCCGGGCGACGTGGCATGAAAACCGCCGTTACTACCCGGCCTACCATGCGTTCCCCAGGATTAATTACTTTCCAGCCGCCCTCGAATTGGTTGCGATAACCGGCGCCCTGCAACACGTCCCACGCTTCGTCGGCCGTAACATCCCGCAGCCCTTGAAGCACGGAGTCCGGCACCTTCGGCCGTCCATCTTCGAATCGTTCGCCATGCCAATCAGGCGAGAACGTAATACGCTGTTCTTTGGAAAAGAGACCCAATTGGCTGTGTGCGGAGTTAGTCAATCCCCACACAACAGCGATGCCGATTGCGAAGCAGCGGAATGATCTGTTCATTTTGTTCTCAGAGTCGCCAGCGATTCGCCCCTACTCATCCGCACAGCGACATTGGAAATATGCCATCAAGCGGAGTGCTCGCGAAACAGTTTGACCAACTGCTGGGCGACGATTTTGTCTTCACCCGGCTGCAACATGAATGAGTTCATTACCAGACCGCGCCTCTCCTCGCCCGTCCCTATGACGATGGATGGTCTTGAGCTTCGCAGCAACTTCGAAGCCTCTTGTGGCGTGAAGGAGATCCGACTCGCATCCCAGGTGATTTGCATGTGGGGAACGTGATTGGCGATATCCGGTACAAAGAAGGACGTGCTGACGCCGGAGACGCGCGTTATTTGCCGGGAAATTCCTTCCAGCCGGTCCTGCCATTCTTTTGCCAGGGCGTCGTGGTTCTCATTGAGGTAGAGTTCGAGCGCTTTCACCATTCCGACAATCTCTTCTTTGCCGACCTTCTGGCTGCGGCCGAGTGTGTCCTCATGAGGACTGTTGTTAAGCAGCGCGTTTGCAACCAAATCTGTGCGTCCGATCAGCAGTCCGGCGCATTGCGGACCGCGAATGGCTTTGCCGCCACTAAAGGCCACCAGGTCGTAGCCCATTTTGGTATATTCCCAAAGGTGGGATACCGGCGGTGTATCGGCGGCAGCATCGTTGAAGCACGGCACGTTGTACTGCTTTGCCAGCCTCGGCCACTCGTCGACTTTGATTTGCCCCGCTGCATTCGCAAAGTTTGTAAAATGCATCATGGCCGTCCGCGGGCCAACCGCTTTCTGAAGATCATCGCGGCTTTCGATCTCGATGAGCTTCACGCCCGTGGAGCGTAGCTGGTGATCAAAGGGATTGCGGTGTGATTTCTGGATGATCACCTCGGACTTCATCCCGGTGAGATCAGGCAATTGCTTAATGAAAGTTTCATTGTCGCCGGTGAGAATTCCCGCTAATCCGGACTGAATTGCAGCAGCGGCGCCGGACGTAACCAGCGCGGTGTATCCATCCGGCAACTTGAGCATTTCCGCGATCCGCTTCCCAGCAGCAACCTCTAAGTCAGGAATACTCACAAAGTGTCGTCCGGCTTGGGCCATGACCGCCTCAAGTTCGGGCCGAAGCAAAGAGCCGCCAAGCATAGTCATGGTTCCTTCACCGTTAATGACCGTGGTGACGCCCAGTTCTTCGTATGGATTGCCTGATTGTCCAAATCCGGTGACACGAGTGCCAGCCGACCGATTTAGGCCGAGTAATTTCGCTGGAGCTAACGCCACCCCTGCAATTACAGCTATCGTCTCCAAGAACGAGCGTCGATTCCACTTTTCATTCAATGACATGCTGCAAGCTCCTTGTAATCACTTGCGGGTGACGGCGGCAATGCAATTAATTTCGAGCAATGAGTGTCCCGGGACCCCGGCCACGGACACGGTTGTCCGCGCAGGTCCCCCATGCGGAAAATATGTCTTGAAGACTTTGTTCATGCCCTCGTAGTAATCCAAATTTCCCAGATACACCGTTAGCTGCAAGATGCTGTCCATCGTGCCCCCGCCAGCCTCCACCAGCTTTTTTACATTGTTCATGACCTTCGTAGTATGGCTTTCGATGTCGCTCTGTTGCACCGAACCAGCATCATTCGCTCCCTGGCCTGATATGTAAATTAGGCCGTTGTGGACAATGAGCGCTGTGATCATCTGCGTGCCGTCGGCTGGTTTGCCGTCATAATCCAGTTTGCGGACGGTTGAATCCTGAGCGTTTGACTTCTTGGCGCCCAGCATGGTGCCGGTGATACCCAGCCCCGAAAGGATTGCGGCCAGGCGGAGTGCGAAGTTCCTGCGACTGAACGAACTGGAAATCATAGCCATATCTTTTTCTCCTCTCACGTTCCACGCTCCTTCAAGTGTTTGCGCGGTCAAGGCAAGCCAAAGCTAAAGACGTCGCTGCCGGATGCGATAGCTACGTACTGCTTGCCCGCGATTGCATAGCTCATTGGTGAGGCATCCACGCTCTGGCCGGTATTGAAATGCCAGAGTGGTTTGCCATTTTGCGCGTCCACAGCCTCAAACGATTGAGAGTCGTCTCCAAAGAAAACGATCCCACCGGCGGTGGTCATGGTTCCGCCAGACGAATATGTTGATCCCACTTGAGGATATTTCCAAGCGAAGGTTTTGGTGTCAAAGTTATAGGCCAGAAGAATCTTCTCGCGGCTCTCGCTGGAAAGATGTTTAACCCCGGTGGCGTAATAGGTGCGTCCCTCGGAGAACTGCTCCGGTTTCCAGAAGAAATTTCCGCAGTCCTCTAGCGCTTTGAAATAAAACAGATGAGTTGCTTCGCTGTAAGAAGGTGCAAACCAATTCGTTGCTCCCGCGAAGCCGGGGCACACTCGAGTTCCTTCCGCCGACGGTTGAATGCCTGTGCGGATAGGACGTCCCTGCGCGTCAATGCCTCTTGCCCAGTTCAGTTTTTCCACGAACGGGACGGCTGACAGAAATTTACCGTTGCTGCGATCCAGCACATAGACAAATCCGTTGCGATTCGCTTCAACCAACAGCTTTCGCGGTTCCCCTTGGTAGACCGCGTCGATCAGAACGGGCGTTTCTGTCGCATCATAGTCAAAGAGATCATGAGGGGTGAATTGAAAATACCACTTCAGTTTGCCGTTGTCGGGATCCAGGGCTAAAACGCAGTCGGTATAAAGATCATCGCCAGGGCGCACTTCTCCATCGAAATCGGGAGACGGATTGCTGGTCCCCCAGTAGATAGTATTCAGTTCAGGATCGTAAGTGCCCGGCATCCAAGTCGTGCCGCCACCATGGGTGTACAGTTTTCCAGGCCAACTGGATGAGCCAAATTCGCCAGGTCCTGGAATCGTCCAGAAACGCCACGCTTGTTTTCCTGTGAGTGCATCATACGCGGCAACGAATCCGCGGACGCCGTCGTCTCCACCGGAAGTGCCCACCAGGACTTTGTCCTTGACCAGCAGCGGCGCACTGGTTGCGCCATAGTTCTTATTCTCGACCGCGTATGCCACGTCCCATATTAAGTGGCCTGATCGCGCATCCAGGCAAAGCAGATGCGCGTTATCGGTCTCCAGATAAATTCGCGAATGCCACACCGCAACCCCTCGACTCACATGCCTCGACGCATCATCGATCAGGCCTTCGGTCACCGGACGCGTGTAGTGCCATACAACTCGACCAGTTCTGGCGTCGAGGGCAAGTGCATCGTTCGAAGCGGTTACAAACATCATTCCATTGATCACGACTGGCGTAACTTCCAGCCGGCTTGAATTGTCCGAATGGAAGACCCACTGGGCACGTAACTGGCCGACATTCTGAACGTTGATCTCACTGAGACTGCTGTACCGCCGCCCGGAGTAATCGCCATTATAGGAAACCCAGTTCTCGGCGGGGGGTTGGGCAACAAGATCTCCCGGAAGTACATCGACGGTGGTTGAAATAGGGGCATTAAACTTGTTCTGCCCGGCTGCGGCGACAAAGAGAAACAGCCAGACTAGAGTTGTCCATCTCATTCTCGGCCTGATATGCATGGTCGGGCGATCTCTCATCGTCTGATCAAGATAATCCGCGCTGACGGCCCAATTTCTCCACTTAGTGTGGCGACGAAGCAGCTTTTGAGACAGAACGTAGCTCATGCACAGCAGAAGTTACCCCAGTCGGGCCCCGCTGAGTTTGCATGGAGGCTTGATAGCCGAGTTCACTGGAAATCTTTGCGCCAGCTTCCTGAATAAGTGGGGCCAGTTCCCGCAAGCGAGTCATCGACATTCGGACCGAAGGCCCGGTAATGCTAAGGCTGGCGTTAACCACTCCGGAATGATCCCAAACCGGAGCGGCTATGCATCGAATGTGGGGTTCATTTTCCTCCAGATCGCAGGCGTATCCATTCCGCCGCACTTTTTGCAAATGTGTTTGCAGCTCTTGAATGCTTCCAATCGTGTTCGCAGACATGCGCTTTAACTCGAGTTGGGGAATAATATTTGCCAACTCCTGCGGTGGCATATATGCCAACAAAACCTTGCCGACGGCTGAGCAGTACAAGGGAACAGCGGCTCCGATGCGTGAATAGATGCGAAGTGGTTCCGAGGAATCGAGCTTCTCAACGTAGACAGCAGCCAGCCCGTGGCGGACCGTCAAATGGACTGTTTCGCGAGTCTGCTGGTTTAATTTCTGCAAATACGGCAAGCTCAAGCGGCGAATGTCGAGTTGTGCCAAAGCAGCCTGGCCAAGTGAAAAACAGCCGAGGCCGAGGTGATAGACCCCCACGTCGCTACAGTTTAAAAAGCTCGAAGATTCGAGATTTACCAGGAACCGATGTACTGTACTCACCGGAAGGCCGGATATTTTTGCAACTTGCGACGCGGTTAAACCTTTCTCGGCGTTGGCAAAGAAATTGAGCAGCCGCAGTCCGCGTTGCAGGGCGGTGATGTTGTAAGTTCGTTTTGCCATTGCCCACCTACGGTTCTCTGAGTTGGTCAAAATGAAAGTGCGGATTATCTGATGAAAGTTGGTTTTGTGCAAGTACTCTCTACAAGCGTCCAAATTGTTTCACCGCCTCTTGGATCGACTTGAGTTTTTCAATGTAGGGATACATCGAATGTTCTTTGAAGTCGAGTTGCTGGGCCAGAGCCAGGACCTCTTGAGCCTTGGCACGGGGAACAACAACTACGCCGTCGGAATCGGCTATGACAACGTCGTTGGGATGCACAGCTACTCCGTCGCAGACGACGGGAACGTTCGCACCTGCAAACCGATAATGATTTACCGAGGTAGAGGGTACAATACCGAGGGCAAAAACAGGGAAGCCAATTTTGCGAAGGTATCCTACATCGCGAACCCCACCGTCAATGACCGCTCCCGCGTAGCCTCTTGCGGACATGGCAGTTCCCATTAATCCTCCCATGCCCGCGATATCAATTCCGTCTTCCACTACCATGATATAGACAGAATTTGCTGTGCCCTGGTCAATGGCCGCCAGCATTCCATTCAGCGCAGCGGGGTCGTTGTTAGCTTCCGCTTTTTTAAGTAACACGGTGACCGCGAGACCCGCGAACTTTGCGGGAAATATCGGCTGCATGCGATGCGTCATATATATTTTGCGTCCCGCGATCTGTTCCATAGCGTCGGACACCGAAGCAACTTCGACATGCCGAAAGCCATCCAGCAGAGTCGCTTCTTCGTTCGGAGAGGATGGTCGGACGGCCGACTGCGCTGCAAGCAGCCGGCCAACCTGCGAGAGTCCTACCAGAAACAAGAGTATAGAAAGAATGAGGACGGCATTTTTTGGCTGGAGCCTTGGAAATCGAGATTTTTTCATTGAGTCCTCCCGTTGTATATATGAGCGCGGACTTTAGCATTGTTTTTGGCAGTATGGAAGAGTGGCGAATGCAGATTTCCCGAAAATTGGGAAATGAACTGCTATCTGAGAAATGATTATCAACAAAAGGAGATCACAAATATGGCGACCAGAGTTCTTAAGCAAGCGATGGTTTTGCTCATGATTACGGCTGGCTTTTTACTGACTGGCCCTCCCAGTTGTTTTGCCCAGCGGCGCGCTATCAGCGTGGGACCAGCAAAAGGGCTTCCATTTAGTGATGGCATGCTTGTCGGCAACACTCTCTACATTGCCGGAACAGAAGGTACCGATGACCAGGGAAAATTGAAAACCGGCGGGATCGGCCCGGAGACGCAAGCCGCACTCGAAAACATTGAGAAAGTAATCAAAGCGGCTGGGTTCGAGTTGAAGGATGTGGTTGCCGTGACGGTCTACCTGGCAGACATTCATGAATTTGCGGATATGAACAAGGTGTACAAGAGTTTCATGCCCGATCCCAAGCCTACGCGCGCGACCGTGCAAGTCGGCGGTCTGGTTAACAACGCACGCATCGAAATCTCGGCAGTTGCGGCCAAGGACAAGTAGTAGGCAGTTGGGCGAAGCCGGATGGTGGCGAGCAAATTCGCAGGGATCACCCGCGAGAAGCTTATTCGGAACCCGCGCACCACCGGGTCTGTCTTTGGCACGACCTTGACATGCTCGGCGATGGTGATGTAACAGGATGAACCCGGTTCTCGAATGGTGCATCGCCATTCTCACCTGATGAGAATCGCTGCTCCAGGGAACACTACCGGCAGCAGGAACGACTGAGCCTTAGTAAGGTATTTATCTTTAGATTCTCTTTGAGGTGAGTTGGCAAAGAGCAGGGGGAGATATTCCGCACGTATCGTCGTACCCATGGATATTGCTGTTGATGGGCGCAGCTTGTGTTGGGAAAATGGTTCCGATTCTTGAGTCTCAGACCCAGCCATCGCGTCGTTCAAAATCTGCCCCAGCGGCCACGCACATAGCAGGCCAACAAGTCTTCTCTTCGAATTGTGCATCGTGCCACGGATTAGATGGGCGCGGCGGCGAGCGGGCCCCCGATATCGCGGGTGCAGCAAAAGTACAAAAGTTTCCCGATGAGAAGCTGTTTCATATTGTTCGGGACGGTATTCCAGCGACGGGAATGCCCGCCTTTCGCACCCTCGGCGCGGAGAAAATCAAGGCAGTGGTGAGTTATCTGCGCATTCTGCAAGGGCGGAATCGTTCTGTCAAACTCCCGGGTAATCCTGACAGAGGTAAGTTGCTCTTTTTCGGTCAAGGGAGATGCTCCGATTGTCACATGGTTGCCGGCGCTGGCGGGTTTATTGGACCTGATTTGTCCTTTTACGCCAATACTCGGTCGGTTGAGGAAATCCGCGAGGCGATAACGACGCCGGGGAAAAATGTGGAGACACGTGGGAAGGAAAAGCGCGAAAGACCCGCCACTGTGCTCATGCGTGATGGGCAGAGATATATTGGCATCGCGCGCAACGAAGACAATTTTTCCCTACAGTTGCAGACCCTCGACGGAGCTTTTCATTTCCTGATGAAATCAGAACTGGATCATATTGAGTATCAGCCGCAGTCCCTGATGCCATCGGATTATGGCTCAGCCCTGAGCCGCCAGGAACTGGACGATCTAATTAGTTTTCTTGTCAGCAGTTCGAAGTCCAGCAAGGCCAGGCAGTCCGCCGACGATGGCGAACCTGACCCTTAAATGCACTTGGCCTGAATCTTGGGGTAAACATATCTCGAATTGAAAGGGCAACCCCTGTGGATCACAACACAGTATCAAGAGCAGTCTCTCTGATCATAAGGTCCCTTTTGCTAACCATTGTTAGCGCGTCGCTCACTGCTGAAAAGAATATCCGCACCTTCGAATTACAAGCCGGGCGACCGGAATTTTGGGATCTTCTCGATCACGATGCCAAGTTAAGCACAGTCGCGGGGGGATTCGGATTTACGGAGGGACCCGTCTGGGATGAAGCCGGCTTTCTGTACGTGAGTGACGAGACTCTAAACAAGATTTTTCGTGTTTATCCAGATGGCAAGAAGGAAACTGTCATTTCTCTTGGCGATCCTGATGGCAGCACTTTCGACCGGCATCATCGTCTGCTTGACTGTGCCAGCGTTCTGCGAGCGATCATTGAAGTAACTTCGGAAGGGCGATACAAGATCCTCGCGGACCATTATGAAGGGAAAAAATTCAACAGCCCGAATGATGTGGTGATTGGTCCAGATGGGGCGATTTACTTTACCGACCCGACCCTTGACCTGCCTCAGGGAGAGAAGCAAGAGATAGCTTTTCAGGGCGTGTACCGCCTGGACGACAAAGGGAGTGTGCGCCTGTTGACCAAAGATCTATCACAGCCTAACGGGTTGGCTTTCTCGCCGGACGGCAAACATTTCTACGTGGACGACAGCGAGAAGAGAAACATTCGTGTATACGATTTTTCATCGGATAGAACCATCAGCAATGGACGGATCTTTGGCGAAGAACCCGGCGCTAAGCACGAGGGCGTGCCGGATGGAATTAAGGTGGACGAGAAAGGCAACCTGTTCGTTACCGGCCCAAAGGGTATCTGGATATGGGATGCCGGAGGTCATCATCTCGGCACGATCGCTATGCCGGAACAACCAGCGAATCTGGCGTGGGGAGACAAAAATTATGGCACGCTCTATATAACTGCAACCACTTCAGTGTATCGCTTGCGGACCAAAACTCACGGCTACATACCCTATCGCTGACTATCGAGTATCGAGTGTGCCGCGCAACACGGTCACAGACGCTGCGGGCAAGCTGTAAGTTGCATCGAGAGCACCCTGTAAGGTGGATTTCACGGTTGGTCCGTCCGGGTCTGCGTAGCCGTTTCTTCCGGCTGGATGCCACTGATACTGCGTCTTGCCAAATGTAATCATCGTGAGTGGCCCGACGAACGAAGCGTCCTTCCCGCCATTGTCATCGTGAAACGCAATGCGCACCGGATGGGCGTTGTCATGATCCTTGTTGATTAGCATGAGCGACCACTGGTGGTCAGGACGGAGTACGGCATAGGCGGTGACCAGCACATGGCCGTCCGCGTCCTTGATGTCGGCCGAAGCTTTGAATACTCGATGTTGTGCGTCTACCGGTTGGACCCACTCTTGGGTAATGAGCTGCGCGGCGAAGAACTGCGACGTGCGTTGTCTGATCTGATAGTTCCGATCCACCATAAACATGTGATAGGTCCCCCAACTGTTTGCGCATGCCGGATGTGGGGGAGAATAGGGAAGGGCGTGGTAATAGTAGGTGGCCGTGCCGCCCGCAGTCAGAAAGCCTGCGAAGGTGTCGGCAAGCCACAAGGCTCCGAAAACATCCACCGATGCCTCTCCACCATGCGCGTTTGTTTCGGTGTCCAAGAGTGGCACTCCAGGGGGCAACCCATCCTCACGCCACACTTGCATAATGTGAGTGAGCAACTGAGGCTCTTCGTAGAGATTTTTCCACGGCGTCTCGCAGCCGTCATACGGATAGTGTTCAAATGACATAAACGCCAGATCCGATATCCGACCACGAGCCTTCAAGTAATCAAGAAATCGTCCGAACCATGAGGTCTTGCCCCGCGCGTCTGGCCAGGTTTTGATGTCTTCCGTAACGCCTTCAAATACCGGGCCCCCGAGCTTAAGCTTCGGATCAACGCGATGAAGCGCTGTCGCCCACTGCAGGTATAGGGCGCCGTAATCCTCTGGAAGCATGTACTGGCCGTCGGGTTCTTCTCCCATTTCCACATATGAAATGGGATAGCCACGTTTTTCCAGATAAGTGAGTTGTGCTACGGAATCTTCGGGTGTGCCGTAGAGCATTGCGACTGGAATGACGGCGGGAAGGCCGCGCGTTATGCCACTGGTATAGAACAAATCGAATCCCGGCTGGTCTCCCGATTCCATGCGGTCGGGGGCAACGTATAAATCGGAAGGCTCATGCCACGGATCAACCGAACTGCAATAGGTGAGTGACTGATGTTGATCCGGAGAGTGATGAAGTACGTCTTTGAAGTTGCCATTAGTGTCCATCATTCCGACGTAAACTTCCTTGATGCCATAGCCGACGCAGTTGCGGCGATCGCTTGAACCGTGGCTGTCGCAAGTGTTCGAGGAGTGCGTCATCAAGACGCGAACATACTTTGTGGTGATAGGTGAGGCATCAAGTAGAAGGGTCGGAGTACCGCCTTTGCCATTCGTCACCATTCCTGAGACGAACCCTTTCCACTCGCCTTTCGCTTGATCATCCATCGCGTCACCATCGCCAACCCAGTACTGGACCTGGTAGATCCGGGCATAGGGCTCCGCCCAGGCGATGCGGATCGCGTTGACATCCTGCTTTTTATCCAGGTCGATCACAATCCACTGCGGATGGAGCGAGTCGTCCTCCCCTGTGAACGCCCTGGTGAGATAAGGATTGCTCTTCCAATAAGTAGCCTCGTCCCCATCGTTCAGGCGCGAGAAGCCGTCAAACTCGGTTCCACCATTTCGCGTAAAGCCGCGATGACGGAGTGAATAGCCGTAGGAATGCCGAATCATCTCGGTTGGTGTCGAATTACCGGGGAAGTAGCCTTTGCCGGACGGGTCGCGCCAGGTTCCTTTTGGATTCCAATGCCAGGCTTGAACAAACAACTCAGTGTTCTGCCGATAACTGATCGTCCCCCAGCCGGCAGAGAGAATTTCCTTAAGTTGGTCTGGTCTAAAAAATACGTCGGTAGCATTACTGGGGACGCGGTCGACGGTCGAACCGAGCGCAGAAGGAGGACTGAATGAGTTCAGCACGTGACTGGGAGTGGAATCTACTTGTACTGTCTGTGCAACGACGGCGGGCGCTGAGACGATGATGATTGATACGAAGATCTGGGCGCACGCGCGCACGAACATTCTTGATGGCCTCACATAATTGGCGCGATACAACCGCTCAAACCGCGAAGCTATGAGAATCATAGGTAAGCCCTCGGGTCGAATGCCGACAAGTGTAGAAGAAGTGCTTGCAAGATGGGGCAACAATTCAGCAATCTCACCAACTTTGGACTGCTTATTTTCGCCCAGTGAAAGTGGTTGGTCATAGTTGGTGTCGCCGTTTGATGGTTTTGCAATCCGACATCGCTTCTGGATATTGCAATGTCGGCCTCGCCGCTATAAATCGTTACACTGGCTGCGTTTTTCAAAAAATCCATTACTGCCATCGAAATTCTAGATTGTACTTTTCAGCGTTAGCAGTTTAAACAATTGCGATGGCAGTTAATCGCGGCAGTGTCTCAACCGACCACGATGCCTGTGGTGTCGGCTTCATCGCGCGACTTGGAAGCACAGGGTCGCGTGAAGTGGTGGAGCGCGCGCTGGAGGCACTGCTGCGACTTTCTCACCGCGGTGGCGTCGACGCGGACGGCCGCAGCGGCGA
>Ga0099828_10003243_pt1 | contig 11366 bp, 10 predicted proteins | sample CZO8metaG_2_FD_79338 | JGI IMG/M metagenome (GOLD analysis project Ga0099828, IMG submission 79338) | Vadose zone soil microbial communities from the Eel River Critical Zone Observatory, Northern California, USA - CZOApr15con2H1.8 metaG | ecosystem: Environmental > Terrestrial > Soil > Vadose...
ACTGTGTTGCTGAAAGGGTTTTCAATACCGATGCGGGTAGAGCGCGCGAAAACAAATTTCCGCGCGACTGGCCGGTTTTTTCCAAATGGCTGGTAGGTGGAATTCTGGATCAGCAAACGCCCGAAATCAGCTTCGGACCCGAAATAACTTGCGGCCACCCCGCCGTCCACTGTGGTGTAGTTTCCCTTGGTGGTTTCCAGTTGATTGTCACGCTTGTCGCGAACATAGGTAAAACCAGGTATGCCTACGCGGACGGGCTGAGACAGCAGCGGAATCTGGTTCGAGCTCACCACTATATTGGAAGCTTTAACCCGCCGATAGGTGTAACGATAGAACATAGTGCTGGCTTTATTGATCTTATGTTCGGTTTGGACTGAGCCTTCCAGCCGCTGGGAGGTGAAGGTCGTCACATCCAAAGTATTGTCGTAAAAAGCGGTGAAAGTAAGCCGCAGATCGCGGTTGAACCATTTAGGAACATCGTAACTGAGTAAACCCCGTTGCTGCAGGCGCCCGACGTTAGTCTTGAAAGCGATGGTTTGATTCCGCCCGCGAAGGTTCAGCCGGGTGACGTCAAAGGAAACCCGAGGGCTGACGCCCGTGGCGCCCTGGGGTTGGTTGCTGCCGATACCAGGTTGGCCGGTCTGAAACTCGAAGCCTAACCCGTAATCGAAGGTGTAACGCTGGGCTTCATGAACGTCTACCAGAACATTCTTGTTAGGTTCGGTCCCCCCTGGATTTTGTACGGCGGTATCAACTTCGTTAAAAATTCCCAAATCGTAGAGACGGCGTTGAGTGTCAAGCATATCTTGCTGGCTCAAGGGCGTCTCCGGTATGACCTGCAACTCTCGGTGAACAATATATGGTCGAGTGTAGTTCAGGCCTGAAACCAGCACTTGGCGGACGAAGAACTGCTCACCTTCGTGAATAGTGAAAGTGACGTCCATGCGATTGGCTTCGCCTTTCGCCGGCTCGGTGGACACCTCGAAGTTGGCATTGGGAAATCCGTGATTAAAGTAGTAATTCAAAACCGAATCGCGATCCCCGGCAATATTAAATTCGGAATAAGGCTGACCTTCTGAAGTGCTGAGCAAAGGAAGAAGTTGATCAGTGGCGATCGTATTGTTGCCCACCACATGCAGCGACCCGACCAGGGTTTGCGGACCTTCATTAATCTGTACGATGATGCCCAATTGCGCTTCCACTCCCTGGAAATCGTCTTGCACGTCTCCTGTGATCTTCACCTGGCGAAACCCGTTGGCGCGGTAGAGTTCCTCAAGTCCGCGCAGATCGCTGCTCAGCAGGCTTTGGCTGAAACGCCCGTGAGAAAAGCGGCCTGAGGCGGGTTGTACTTGCATTCGACCGCGAAGCAGTTCCTGATCGAAGTACTTGTTCCCGTTGATAATGACTTTAGCCAGCTTGTGTCTAGGGCCCGGATCAATCGTGTACACCACCCGCAACTCATTCTTCGCTGTCTCGGTGTGCTTCTCGAGATTGATCTTGGCATCGAAGTATCCACGAGTTTGCAGGTAGTCGAGCAAATTGCGGCGGCCCTCGTTGAGCAGGTCATCATCCAGGGCGCCTTCCTCGTAAACCGGTACATTATTCTTGAGTACCGCACGACGGATCCTAAAGCCTTGCGCTCCGACGTCAACGACAGGTCCCGGCTCAATGCGATAGGTATAGTCCACGGCATTGGTCTCCGGCCGGTAGGCCCGCTCGGTGATGGAGACCTGCGCCAGAAGCCGGTTCTGCTTTTGATACTTCTTACGCAGGCGCTGCAAGGACTTGGTAACACGATCGGCCGAGATGCGATCGCCTGGATCCATATTGGCAATGTCCTGTACCTGGCCTGCGGAGTAGCCCGGATTTCCCGCCACGGTAACGTGCCCAACGTGAGCAACGGGGCCGGGACGGATGCGGAATACCAAATCCATCTGCTGAGTTTCCGGGTGAGGATGCTGTTCTTCGTTCACCGTGGAGCGGTAATAGCCATTCGCCTCCATCAATTGCCTGATGTTGTTCAGGGCGCGATCCAACTTTTGGCTGGTGAAAGGTTCCCCTAGTTGAAGTTTGCTGGCATTCACGATTTGATTAGCTGTCGGACGGCTGGGAGCGCCTTCTACACGTAAGTCGCCGACAAAATAGCTGGCGCTGGTGACGAAGATGAGGTCAACTTGGTTATCTGATGTGCGCTCGGCCTCGACTTGGATGTCTTCAAATCGCAGGCTGGCCCAGAGCGTCTGAATGCTCTGGCGGATCAGCTCACGATCAAAAGGCTGGCCGGCCTTTTGCGCGATCAACTGGCGCAACCGTTCCTGGCTGTTTGGAGGAACTCCGCGGAACTCAATATGGCGCACCACCAGACCCTGATAGGAAGACACGTTGCCCGGCAGGGGCGCCGGTTGTGTCCCGGGACCAGTCTTCGGCGTTTGCGCTTGTGAAGGCTTCTGCATCACACTCAGCACCGCGTTAGCCGGTGCTTCCCTGGCAACACATACCGCAACCAGTGCCAGCACAACCAGAGTTGTGAGCTGCGCGCCCTTTAGTCGCAATAAGACTCCTCGGTCCAGACCGGCCGGCTTGATTAAACGATTAATTAGTTTGATGAATGACCGCGCGCACAACGTTGTGCGGGATTCTAAACGCAACCGCGATTCTAAACACAAACCGCACTTATAATATAAGGGTTCACGCGGTGAAGTGATTAATGTCCTGGGCACCCGAGGAACGGTACTCCCGGCAGATGCTGTTTGCCGGCATTGGTGTCGAAGGCCAGCGCCGTCTGCTGGCTGCACGGGTGGCGATCGTAGGCTGCGGCGCCACGGGGTCGGCAGTGGCTACGCTGCTCGCCCGGTCGGGTGTGGGTACGCTCCGCATTATTGACCGTGATTACGTTGAGCCCAGCAACCTTCAGCGGCAAACTCTCTTCGATGAAGCTGATGCCGCGGAGTCCATGCCCAAAGCCCTGGCAGCAGCAAGAAAGATTGCTGCATTCAATTCGCAAATTGTGGTCGAGCCGCAGGTGGCAGACTTGACCCCTGCAAACGTCCGACCGTTGCTCGAAGGCGCGCAGCTCATCCTTGATGGCACGGACAATTTCGAAACCCGTTACCTGGTTAACGATTACGCAGTGCAGAATTCCGTGCCGTGGATCTACGCCGCGGCCGTGGGCAGCTATGGAGTCACGTTGAATGTGTTGCCGGGAAAGACGGCCTGCCTGGCATGCCTCTTCCCCGATCCGCCGCAAGGAACCTTCGACACCTGCGACACCGCGGGAATCCTCAACTCGGCGGCGTCCCTGGTGGCCGCGATTGAGGCCGCTGAGGCACTCAAGGTCCTCGTGGGCGCCGATGACAAGATACGCCGGACGCTGCTCTCTTTTGATTTGTGGACGAATGCACAGGCAGAGGTTGCGGCGTCAGGCGCGAGACTGGGGTGTCGCGCTTGTGAGCGGCGGGATTTCGTTCACCTGGCGGGAGAGGGTCGTCCCCACGTCACCATGTGCGGGCGAAACTCCGTGCAGATCCATGAACGCCATCGGCTCGTCGATTTTGCCGAAATGAGTTTCCGGCTGAAGCCGCATGGCGTGGTGCGTCACAACAACTTCGTGTTGAAGTTTTGGCACGACCCTTACGAAATGACGCTTTTCCCCGACGGCCGGGCCATCATCAAGGGCACCACTGACACCGCGCTGGCACGCAGCCTGTACGCCCGCTATGTGGGTAGTTGAGATAAATTTGTTGGCGTCAGCCGTGATCGGACTCAGAGCACGGCACATATCCAGCCCCCCGGGAAACCGCCTGCCATACCGCGCCGTAGGGCCGATCAGGATGTTACAATTCCTTGACAACTAATTAATCTGACAGCCGATGCCCAGGAAACGTTCCCTCCTTGTGGTGGATGACGAGAGTAGCGTCCTGCTCACTCTTCGCATGATCCTTGAGAAGGAAGGTTACGAAGTGATTACCGCCGAGAGTTGCGCGGAGGCACTCGGCCTGCTTGATAACGGGGGCAAGTTTGATGCCGTTATTACAGATTTAAATATGGAACGGGAGGACATCGGCCTGGAATTAGCCCGCGCTGCCCAGCAAGTGAAACCAAAACCCGTAGTCATGATTATTACGGGTTTCGCCAGCATTGATAATTCTCGGGCGGCTCTTGAACTAGGCGTTGACTATATGGCGCACAAGCCTATGGAAACCGCAGTATTGCTTTCCGCATTGCACCGTTTGCTGGCCAAGCGACGCGACTCCGGAGAGCGAGTATGAGTCCCAAAACCATTGCGACCCGGCCAACCCGAATGGCGTTGGTGGTGCATCCTGAGATGGGTGTGCTCTCCGGCTTTCAGTCCGCGCTCACCGAGCAAGGATTCGTAACGATCGTCGCGCGCGACCTGGCGACCGCGCTCCTGGCCATCACCCAGCACTATTTCGATGTTGCCCTGGTGTCTTCGGCACTCGCAGAAGGTGGCGACGGCTGGCCCTTGGCTGGTGTCCTGCATCTGGTTTTTCCCCAAGCCTTTGTTGCTGTGGTCTCGCCGACCGAACCTGATGTCCTCACACTTCAAGCGGCGATCAATTACGGGGTCAGGGAGATCTTTGATCAGGCCAAACCCGCATCCCAGGTTATCAATTCCATCGTTACCCAGCTTAAGCCAGCCCAGTCTGCAGGAAAATCGAAAGTGCAGTAGTTAACCTCTTCCTCTGCTCGCTTCCTTCGAACTGATGATTCTTGGATGTGGACAAGGAACCGGCGCGCAGGCTACTTCGCGGAACGGGTCACCAGGTCGCCAATCATCGACAAGAAATGCTCCACCGACTCGCTCTTGTGAATGTAGCAATCTACATGGCCCATCGATTCCGGTGGACGGCCCGAATACAGTACGATCGGGACTTCCGGCTTAAGTCTTTTCATTCTGGCGGCAAGCTGAGTGCCTGTCGCTCCTCGAAGTGTATGGTCGGTTAATACCAGGCAAACTGGATTCTTGCGAAACACGCGCATGGCTTCCGCGGCATTGCCGGCGCTCACCACAAAATAGCCGTCGCGTTCAAGCACAAGTTTTCGCAGACGCAGCTGAACTTCATTGTCCTCTACGCAAAGGATGAGTAGCTTGCGCGAAAGTGAATGTGCAGATCGCACAATGTCCCGCTCCTGCTCGGGGTGTGCCTTGAGTCATCGGTTGGGGTCGAGGGGAGAAGAAACGCTGCTCGGCGACAGCCGGTAAGAGAGGCGCTGGGGTACTGTGTCACAATTCGTGACTATAGTCAATGGGGGCCAGCGCCCTATCTGAGCGAGCGTTCCCGTTTGCATCTGGAACGTCTTTTCCTTCATTGACAAGCGAGCATAGGCAGGTCGCCGCTGGCAACTTTCCGCCGCTCGTTAGCTGCAGAAGCAGTCAAATTGCGGGCGGGCTTAAGCACTTAACCGCATACTGATTTATTGTCACGATTTACCAACTAGCAAACAAATTATCGCAAATTAGCATCTTAAGTTATGCTTTCGTGCACTTGGAGGCGAACATGCCTGCTCAGATTCTAATTGTGGACGACAACGAGAATGTCCGGCGCGGACTCCGTCGTCTGTTAGCAGAGTCTCCGGACTGGGAAGTCTGCGGTGAAGCCGTTAACGGCTTGGACGCCATCGACAAATCGAGGCAATTGAAGCCCGATCTTATCCTCATGGACTTCTTCATGCCCAATATGGATGGCCTGGAAGCCACCCGCAAGATAACTCAAACTTCTCCTCATCCTGCCATATTGATGCTGACCATGTACATGTCCCGCCAGCTCGCCGACGAAGCCCGTAGAGCAGGAGCTCGCGGCGCCATGCACAAAGACGAGATCAGCCGGGTAGTGGATGCACTGCAGGCCCTTCTCCGCAGGGAAAGTTTCTTCCTCCCCGCAAAGTAATCTTGCAAGAAGTAGTAGTGCAACGAAGCATTATCGCCCTTCGTCCTTCCTAAGCGCACGCGTACCACGTGCACTCCGCCATATCTACCGCCTGCTTTACAATCGTCTCGTGCCCGTGCTGCACAACCTGCGTGTGACTCTCGAGATGATCAAGTGGGAGCATTCCGTCTTCGCGCTTCCGTTTGCCTTGTGCGGGGCCATGCTTGCTGCCAACGGCCTGCCCTCCTGGCCTCAACTGGCGTGGATCATCGTTGCCATGGTGTCTGCGCGCTCCGCCGCCATGGCCTTCAATCGCCTGGTCGATGCATCTTTTGACGCGGCCAATCCGCGGACCAGGACGCGCGCCCTGCCTTCCGGCGCGCTGACTTCGGGGTTCGTTTCGACGTTCGTAGTAGTTTCATGCGCGCTATTTACGCTGGCTGCTTCCCAACTCAACCGGCTGACGCTCGCCCTGTCGCCGCTGGCGCTCGCTGTCGTGCTGCTGTATTCCTACAGCAAACGGTTTACCCGTTGGTCACACGTATTGCTGGGACTCGCGCTGGGAATCGCACCCGCGGCGGCCTGGATCGCAATACGAGGCTCACTTGATCCGCGCGTCCTGTTGCTTACGGCGGCAGTCACTTTCTGGGTGGCTGGATTCGATGTGCTCTACGCCTGCCAGGACTGCGAGTTCGATCAGCAAGCCGGACTGCACTCGGTTCCCCGATACCTGGGTGTTCGCCGCGCGCTTGTAACCGCGCGATTTTTTCATCTGTTGATGCTGTTGTTGCTCATCGGCGTGGTCATGACATTTGCTTTAGGAAAGCTCGCCATCGCAGGAGTAATCATCGTCGCGCTGCTGCTCGCCTATGAACATTCGCTGGTGTCTGCCGAAGACCTCTCCAAGCTGAATGCGGCATTCTTTACCATGAACGGCGTAATCGCGATCGTGTTCTTTTTGTTCATCGCTGCTGATTTGCTATTGCGGCGTTGAACGGAGAACAGCGCCTCCACCTCGCAGAACCCAGGCTTGCGATCGGCCCCTCCCGCCTGAGATCGCCGACATAAGACATCTGGATAATTCCCTCCTGCATCAGAGACTAAGAATTATTGGGCCAGCCTTCGTCGCTCGCTACTGCGACTTTAGTCGTACGAAAGTAGGATCTCTCATATGAAAAAACGCACCTTGCAGACCAGAGTGATGACGCTGATATTGGCCTTGCTGATGGCCCACCCCGGCTCGTTAATGGCCGTGACTCCGGGGCCACAATTGCCGGATCCAGGCTCGCCCTCAGGTATCACCAAGCAACAGCAGATACAACTCGGGCAACAGGCCGTGGCAGAGGTCTACAAACAAATGCCGGTGCTGCCTGACTCCAGTCCTGTGACGCAGTACGTGCAGCAACTGGGCAGGAAATTGGTTCCTGTGATCCCGCAAGAATATTCGTGGCCCTACCAATTCCATGTGATCCCGCAGAAGGAGATCAACGCATTCGCTTTGCCGGGCGGACCTATTTTTATAAATATTGGCACCGTCACTGCCGCGGACAACGAAGCTGAACTCGCCGGGGTGATGGCGCACGAGATGTCCCACGTCTACATGCAGCATTCCGCCAAGCAGGCGTCCAAACAATCAGTAGCACAGGCCATACTGGGCGTGCTCGGCGGCGTGCTTCCGGGAAATACCGCGGGAAATCTGGCGCGCCTGGGTATACAGATTGGCGCAGGCGCCATGTTCATGAAATATTCTCGCGCCGATGAAGCACAAGCCGATGCGGTGGGCGCCATCATCATGTACAAAGCCGGTTACAACCCGAAGGCGATGGCGGAATTCTTCCAGAAACTGGAACAGCAGGGCGGAGGAAATGGTCCGCAATTCCTCAGCGATCACCCCAACCCGGGCAACCGCGTGGCCGCTGTCGAGAAAGAGATCCAGGATTGGCCGCCCAAAAATTATCTCGGCACCAGCCAGGCTTTCGTCCGTGCAAAGCAAGAAGCGACTCGAGTGAAAACTTACACCGCGCAGCAGATTGCCGAGGGCGCCAAGCAAGGTGTGTGGGCGAGGCAGAACGCGCAAGGCGGCGCTGTTCCGGCAAACGTGCCAGCATCGTCAGGTGGCAATGCCGGCGCACCCAGCGGGCCCATGAATGTTAGCTTTGAGCAGGTGCGGCCCAGCAACAACTTCAAGCAACTACAGCAAAACGCGTTCAGCATTGCCTATCCAGAAAACTGGCAGGCCTCGGGCGATCAGAACTCGGGCGCCGTCACCATCGCGCCACAGGCAGGCGTCACCCAGGGAGCGATTGCCTACGGAGCGATTGTGGCCGGAGGCCAGGACCCGAATGCTTCCTCGCTCGATCAGGCCACTCAGGACCTCATCCAGAACATGCAACAGCAAAATCCCGGACTCCGCGTGGCGGGCAACATGCAGAGTATCCAGGTCAATGGCCTGCAAGGGCGGTCGGTCATTCTTAGGGGTATTTCGCCGGTGCAGCGCAATGGGCAACCGCTTCCCGAACGCGACTGGGTTATAACCCTGCCCTACCAGAGCGGAGGAGGTTTGTTATACCTGGTGTTCATCGCCCCAGAAAACGACTTCGACCGTTTGCGTCCGACCTACGAGAAAATGCTGAACAGTTTGCAGGTAAGATAGATTGCGGCCCGATGTAGGCGCGGGCGCCCCCCCGCGCAAAGCTGTCGATGTGGCGCGGGCGCCCGTGCAAAGCTGTCGATGTAGGCGCGGGCGTCCCCGCCCGTGCTTCGGCCCCGCCGACAGCGACCCTATCACTTGCGCGTGATCCTGCGTTATCATCGAATTCGGATGACGCATCCATTTCAGACAGACGACCCACGTATTGAGCCGATCGCGGAAAAGATCATGGCGCATGAGCGGCTTGATTTTGACGATGCACTCGCCTTGTATGGCGCCAGTGACATCCTCGCTGTCGGTTGGCTGGCCAATCATGTGCGGGAACGCATGCACGCGGACAGGACGTACTTCAACGTCAATCGCCACATTAATCCCACCAACGTCTGCGTAGCGGCTTGCCGTTTGTGTGCCTTCGGACGCAAAAAAGATTCTCCGGGCGCGTACACCATGGCGCTCGAAGAAGCATTTGAGACCGCCGCATCGGGCTACACCGAGGCGGTTACGGAATTTCACATTGTCGGCGGATTGCATCCCGACCTGCCATTTCAATATTTTCTCGATCTCATCTCCGGCCTGAAGCAACGCTTCCCTCAAGTTCATCTGAAGGCGTTCACCATGGTAGAGGTTGCGTACCTGGCGAAGCGGGCGAAACTTTCCACTCGCGAAACCCTGCAACAACTAAAAACTGCCGGCGTGGATTCTCTCCCCGGCGGCGGTGCAGAAATTTTCGCCGACCGGGTGCGCCACATCATTTGCGATCACAAAATTGACGGCGACCAGTGGCTCGACACCGCCAGGTTAGCGCACCAGATCGGATTGAAATCGAATGCCACCATGCTTTACGGCCACGTGGAGAACGATGAAGACCGGGTTGACCATCTGATGAAGCTGCGCCGGCTGCAAGATGAGACTGGCGGCTTCCAGACTTTTATCCCGCTGGCTTTTCATCCTGACAACACGCCTTTGCAGCATCTTCCCAAGACGACCGGCATGCTCGACATCAAGCAAATTGCCGTGGGACGATTAGTGCTCGATAATTTCCCGCATATCAAGGCCTACTGGCAGATGATGACGCCGAAGATCGCTCAGATTTCATTGCGTTTCGGAGCGGATGACATCGACGGTACAGTGATCGAGGAAAAGATCTATCACGATGCCGGAGCGACGACGCCACAAGGCATGCGCCGCCAGGAATTGGTGAGGCTTATTACCCAAGCTGGACGTGAACCCATCGAGCGCGACACATTGTATCGACCTGTGACCCGGACCGAAACGTCGGTTACGGTCGCGGTGTAGAGGCTAGCCGCTGATTTATACGTTGATACATCTCCTCGACCACATTTGGAATCTGGTCGGTCTTCTTCAACTCACGGTAGCAGTGCTCAAACGCCCGATACTCGGCGATCGGAAATTGCTCGGGACTGGCCCGATGCAGCCACTCGAAATTGCAAAACGCTTCGGCGAGGCGGAAATAGAAGTTGTTTCGAAAGGTCTGGGAAGAACCGATGCCTGCCATAATGACAACCTTGCGAGGCTCGCTCAACTTGAAGATGTATTCGCCGCCGACCCTCGATGAAATGTTTTGGTGCATTCTGGAGCATAGTTGTAGGAGTTCCAGCCCCTTGGCGGCGACGCTCCTGCGGTCATCCTGGGCATTGAGATCGAGGACAAACGGCATCCGCAGAGTGTATTCTTCTGCAGATTTCTTCTCACAGTAGTTGTCATCACCAGTGCGGTTACCGTCAGGGGACAGCCGGAGAACTTGCGGTATCCCATAGTAAGAGAAAAGAATCGGTAACCATTCACCCGAGTACACGGATAGCATGAGCTTGCTTTGATCCGCTACTCCAACGAAGAAAGGGAGTTCGAGCTTTTCGAGATATTCGATTTTGTTCGTAACCTCGAACGCACTCTTAGAGCTTTTTATCTGAATAGCAAAAGAATTGCGAGGCAACAAATGGGCCCCTTCCTTTGCTTCAAATAACGTGCAGAAGAAGTCCGATCCAATATCATCCGCAACGGTTATCGGGTTGGCAACAAATGAGATGCGCGAAAGCAGAAATGACGCAAGATGTTCGTTTTCCCAACCCTTGCGAAATGTTCCCAGATGGGTCACGCTCGCCCTTCATCGCCCGGACTTGGTCCGAAAGCGCACCCTAATCGATGACTCAGCCTCGGATCCTTTCCGACAGGCTCTGCCTACGTTTTCCGAACTGTCGGTCTTTGCTGAACTGACCATCACATCCCTTCAGCCGTCCGAAAAATCAGCGTCCAAATGCATCGTCACAGGCTTCTTCGGGCGGACGATAGAACTTGCCTATCTCGGCCTGGCTCCAGTCCAGGACAGCTGGTACATCCGAGAAATCAATCTCTTCGTCTTTCTTTGCCACGAGGGCGGCTAGGTCTCGCTTTTGGTCCGTGGTGAGCTTGTTCATAATCATCAATATTAATGTATGCACCGTAGCTTGGCCATCAACCGAAATGACCGTCAGGGGACGAAACCACGCCACCTACCTTTCGTGGGGACAGTGGGAACAACCTCAGCGCGGCCCGATTCCCGACTCAGTAAGCTGTTAAGGTTCGCGATTTCCGGTTTGTCCGCTTTCCCCGCGGGTGTAGAATCGGCTTGAAAGGGACACGAAAGCTTCACGGGATCCGCCCCCGTCGTCTGAGGCTCTCATGAACGTTCATATTAGTTATAAGGTACACAAAACTCCCGACATTGAAAAAGAAATCAACCACCACATAGAGAAGCTGCGCAAGCGGCTGCAGGTTTTCCGGCCCGAGTTGGTGCACTTGAAAGGCTCAGTTGAGCAGAACTCGCCACG
>Ga0099828_10003248_pt1 | contig 11355 bp, 10 predicted proteins | sample CZO8metaG_2_FD_79338 | JGI IMG/M metagenome (GOLD analysis project Ga0099828, IMG submission 79338) | Vadose zone soil microbial communities from the Eel River Critical Zone Observatory, Northern California, USA - CZOApr15con2H1.8 metaG | ecosystem: Environmental > Terrestrial > Soil > Vadose...
CGCCGCGATCGGCGTAGCTTTTGAACATGTCGAAGGAAGATGTGCCTGGTGAGAAAAGAACGACGTCGCCCGGCCTGGCGATGGCGTGCGCGCGCTCGACCGCGTCGGCGAGGGAGTTGGCGATTTCGGATTTGGCCGCGCCGCTCCAAGCGCGAGCGATGCTCTCGGCCATTTCGCCGATCAAAATTGTTGATCGAACTTTTTCTTTCACGAGCGGCCGGAGTGTATCGAAGGTGAAACCTTTGTCCTTGCCGCCGGCGATGAGAACGACCGGTTTGGTTTGCGCGCGCAGCGCCTTCTCTACGGCATCGAGATTTGTCGCCTTGGAATCGTTGACGTAACCCACGCCGCCAACTTCGCGCACAAATTCGCAGCGGTGCGGGCGCGGCTCATACGCGCAGAGCGGCGGGACCATTTGCCGAAACGACAAACCGCGCGCCACGCCCGCGGCCAGCGTCGCCATCAAGTTCTCGATGTTGTGCGAGCCGCGCAGTTTGGTCTCGGCCAGACGCAAAACGATTTGGTTTTGATAAACGATGGCCCCTTCGGCCAAACGAAAATCGGCGCGATCGGCATAAGCACTGAACGTAATTTGGCGCGGGCGAATTTTCGGCAGAGTCTCACTCGCATTTACGATCGCGACATCGTCCGCGGTTTGATTTTCAAAAATGCGCAGCTTGGCCGCGCGATAGTCGGCGACGGAGCGATAACGATCGAGATGGTCGGGAGCGAAGTTGAGCCAGAGGCTGATCGATGGCCGGAAAGTTTGGATCATCTCCAGTTGAAACGAACTCACTTCGACGGTGAGCAGGTCGAACGAGTTTTTCTCCCGCGCGACTTCTGAAAGCGGTTTGCCGATGTTGCCGCAAGCGATGGTCCTTTGGCCGCAGGCGTCCAGCATCTGCGCGAGCAATTCAGTGGTAGTTGTCTTGCCGTTTGTACCGGTTACGGCGATGACCGGAAGTTCGCAGGATCGCCAGCCGAGCTCGAGCTCGCCAATCATCTCGATCTTGCGCGAAGAAAAATTGCGCGCCAGCGGAGCGGCCGGATCGATCCCCGGACTCAAGACCGTCAGTTGGTAAATGGTTGAATCCTCGTCCGCCGCGGGCCCGCAAATCACGCGAATGCCTTGCGCACACAGATTGTCGATGGTGGACTTGAGTAAATTCTTTTCCTCGGCGTTATCGAGAACGGTGACTTGAGCGCCTTCCGCTTTGAGCAGAAGCGCAGCGGCCGTTCCGCTCAGACCTGCCCCGAGAACCGCGACCTTCTGATTTTTGTAGCGCACGTTTCTACCTCAACTTCAGCGTCGCCAGGCCGAGCAAGGCGAAGATTCCAGAGAGAATCCAGAACCGCACGATGACGGTGTTTTCTTTCCAACCGACCAGTTCGAAATGATGATGAATAGGCGACATGGCAAAGATGCGTCGGCCGGTCAGTTTGAAACTCATTACCTGCAAAATCACCGAGACCGCTTCGATCACGAAAACACCGCCCACTACCACCAAGAGCAGTTCCTGCTTACAACAGATCGCGACCACACCGATCATGCCGCCGATGGCGAGCGATCCGGTGTCGCCCATAAAAACCTTCGCCGGATGACAGTTGAACCAAAGAAATCCAAAGCCGGCGCCAACCAGTGCCGCGCAAACAACCGTCAGCTCGCCGGTGAATGGATAAAACGGAACCTGCAAGTATTCCGCGATGCGAAAATTTCCGGCCGCATAAGAAAGCAGCGCATAGGCAAACGCTACCGTCACGGTGCATCCGATGGCGAGACCGTCCAGGCCATCGGTCAGATTGACCGCGTTGGACGATCCAACAATGACGAGCGCAAAAAACAGAAAGGTAAACCCTCCCATGTTCGTGATGACCGGCGCCTTGAAAAATGGCAGGTAAAGCGAACGCGCCTGCACTTCGAGCAGTGGACTGGTAAGAAAAACGGCGGTGACGATGGCCGCGAGAATGATTTGGAAGAACAGCTTGAATCGGCCACTGATGCCGGCCGATTTTTTCTTCGTAACCTTCAAGAAATCATCCGCAAATCCGAGCGCACCCAGACAAAGCATGCTGAACAAGGCAAGCCAGACGAAGCGATTATCCGGACGCGCCCAGAGAAAGCTGGAAAGAAAAACGGCGCCGATGATGAGCACGCCGCCCATGGTCGGCGTTCCCTGCTTGCCGAAGTGCAATTCTGCCAGCCGATGGACTTCTTCCGCCGCGCGAATCGGTTGGCCCAACTTGAGCGCCGTCAGCTTGCGGATGACGAAGTTCCCGAAGATCAGTGAAACTGCGAAAGCAGTGACCGCGGCCGCCACCGAACGGAACGTTACATAATAGAAGACGTTGAAGCCGATGAACTGATCACTGAACCGATGGAGGTAATACATCATGAAGGAACGCCCTCCGTCGGTTGCCGCTTTGCGAATTCCTCGAGCACAAGTTCAGTCCGCGCGGCCCGGCTTCCTTTGATCAGCACCAGATCACCCGGTGCTGTGATCTCCGTTAACATCTCAGCGGCTTCGCTTATCGACCCAACTGCGGCAGTTTTTTCCAAGCCGGCTTGCTGCGCGGCTTCCGCAATCGCCGTGCCCATATCGCCAATCGCAATCAGTTGATCGACGCCAAGCTCTGCCGCTGTTTCGCCAACTTCGCGATGACCGCGCGCAGATTCTTCACCTAGCTCACGCATTTCCCCGAGCACGGCGATCCGTTTCCCATCCGCATCCAACTCCACTAGCGTGCGCAGCGCCGCTTTCATCGAATCGGGATTCGCGTTGTAGCTGTCATCGATGAATTGCACGCCGCTAATTTGTCTGATCTGCAAACGCGCCTTGGCCAGCGGCGCGGCGACGAGACCGGCAGCGGCTTCCTCGAGGGAAAGACCGAAGACGCGACCGGCGGCGACGGCCAGCGTGGCGTTTTGCACCATGTGCAAACCCGGGACGGGCAATTGCGCGCGGCAGCGATGCGCGCCCTCAAGAATGGTAAAATCCGATCCACGCGCGCTCTGCGTAATTTCGACGGCGCGAATTGTTCCCCCGATTGTCCCAGCAAAAATGACTTTGGCACGCGTGCGCGCCGCGATGTTTTCACTAAACGGATCATCCGCATTCAAAATGATGGAGCCTTGTGGCCCGATGGCTTCCGCAAGGGCGCCTTTCTCGGCCGCGATCGCTTCGCGCGAACCCATGAACTCGATGTGCGCGACGCCGATGTTTGTGATGAGCGCCGCATCCGGCGCGGCGATTTTCGCGAGCGCGGCAACTTCACCGGGATGATTCATGCCGATCTCCCAAACGGCGACCTCATCTTGCGACGTCGCCTCCAGCATGGTGCGCGGAAGGCCGACGTGATTGTTGAAGTTGCCTTGAGTTTTGGTCACGCGGAAACGGCGACCGAGGACCGCGGCGGCAAAATCTTTCGTGCTCGTCTTGCCATTGCTTCCGGTGATCGCCAGGACTCGAAGCGGAAGCGATTTCCGGTAGTTCGCGGCAAGGGTTTGGTAGGCCTGCAAAGTGTCCTCGACGCGAATGACCGTGAAGTTGTCTGGAACCTTTCCCTTCCAGTCAAGATCGACAATAGCGCCCACCGCGCCGGCTTTCACGGCGGCTTCGACGAATTTATGTCCATCGAAATTTTCCCCGCGCAAGGCGACGAACAATTCCCCGCGTTTTAGCGTGCGCGAATCGGTGCTGATCTTTTCGACGGAAACATTGGAGTCGCCCGATTCCAATTTCGCACCGCCAAGATCGACAATTTTTGAGAGGCTGAGCGGATGCATCACATGAAGTGCGACCTCCCGGCGCGATGGTAAGGTGGATCGGCGCCGCGGGCGATGTTAATCAGTGTGCGGCTTCGCCGCCTAAATTTTAGCATCGAGCAAGGGACTGCTCGATCCACCCCGTTAGCTTCGAGCGCCGAATGCTCAAGCCACCATGGAACATCGACAAGTTGCAAAATCGACAATCGATTCATCTAAAACTCCACAGGATGATCTTCGAGTGCGCGGCGCGCGACTTGAATATCATCAAAGGGCACGGTGTGGTCGGCAAACTCCTGATAATTCTCGTGACCTTTGCCTGCGATCAACACAATGTCGCGCGGCTGCGCCAGCTCGACCGCGCGCCCGATCGCCGCTGCACGATCGACAATTTTCTCGTAACGATCGGAGCGAAATCCTTTTTCAATTTGCGCGATGATCGCGTCTGGATTTTCTTTGCGTGGATTGTCTGAAGTGATGATCGCGTGATCGGCGTTTAGATCAACAACTTGTCCCATGAGCGGCCGCTTCTGCCGGTCGCGATCGCCGCCGCAACCGAACACGGCAATCAAGCGACCCGGCTCGAGTTCACGCAATGTTTTGAGAACGTTGAGGAGCGCGTCCGGCGTGTGCGCGTAATCAACAAACACCTGAAATTGGCGCTTTGCCGGGACCATCTCGAGCCGGCCGGGAACTTGCGGCGATTTGCCGAGGCTGAGAACTGCTTCGCGCAGGTTGAGGCCGAGCGCGTTCGCTGCGGCCAGCGCTGCCATCGAGTTGGCGACGTTGAAGCGGCCGATCAACGGAAGGCGCACGAGATAACTTTTGCCGCGCGCGTCGAGCTGATACGATGTGCCGCCAAATTCCATGCGGTCATTTGAGGCGCGAAAATCTGCGCGCACGCCCATTCCAAACGTGATCACAGAAATCTTCTTGTCGATCTTATCAAGCAATCGCTCGCCGTAGCGATCGTCCATGTTCACAACTGCGACGGGCTTTCGTTTCTTCTGTTGCTGGGCCAGTTGAGTAAACAATTTCGCCTTCGATTCGAAGTAATTTTCCATCGTGCCGTGATAATCGAGGTGGTCTTGCGTCAGATTAGTGAAGACAGCAACGTCCCACTCCAGGCCGCGTATGCGTTCCTGCGCCAGCGCGTGGGAAGAAACCTCCATGGCCGCGGCGCGGCAACCGGCGTTCGCGATTTGCGCGAGCAACTCTTGCAGGTCAAGCGATTCCGGCGTCGTCCGCGCGGCCGGTAAAACGCGCTCACCGATTTCATAGCGCACCGTCCCGATCAAGCCGCAACGCAAGCCGGCCTTTTCACAGATGTGTTTGATGAGAAAGGTGGTGGTGGTTTTTCCATTGGTGCCGGTGACGGCCGCGAGTTTTAATCGCCGCGCCGGCAGTCCGTAAAAAGTTGCAGCCAGATCGGCGAGCGCGGTGCGCGTGTTCTCTACGAGAAGGCAGGTGGCGCGCGGATTTTTCTCTTCCCGCTCCGCGACGATCACGGAAGCGCCGTTTTCAATGGCCTGGCCGATGAATTCGTGCCCGTCGTTTTTGTCTCCACGCAGCGCCACGAACAGGCCATTCCTTTGGACTCGCCGCGAGTCATACGCGATGCTTTCGACTGCGCGATCAAGTGGCCCGATGACCTGGCGGACTGGAATCGCACCGGCAAGAGTTTTGAGCTGCATAAGAGTTCAGCATGCGACCCCGAAAGCTTTCGGGGTCAACGGGGTGGGACATTGGTTAGGGCAACTCGCTCCACTGGCAGGGCTTTGCGAATTTCCTCATGCGGTTGAAGGTCGAGATAACGCGCCGCTTGCTCAGCGATCCGGGAAAAGATTGGGCCAGCGACGAGCCCGCCGTAGTTCAACTCCGGCTTGTTCGTGTGCGCATCGTCCAGCACAACAAGGCCAACAAACTCCGGATGGTCGGCGGGCAGATAGCCGCTGAAGGAAACGACATACTTTCCTTTTTCGTAGCCACCTTTCGGATCGACTTTTTGGGCGGTGCCAGTTTTGCCAGCAATGGTAAAGCCGGGGACGGCGGCGGCGGCGGCGGTGCCGCGATCACTCACGACACCGCGCAGCGCATCGCCGATTTGTCTGGCTGTCTGGGGAGAAATGGCCTGGCGCAAAACGACTGGCGAAAGCGAGCTGAGAGTTTTGCCGTCGTCGCTAGTAATCGATTTCACTATGCGCGGAGTGATCAATTTGCCGCCATTGGCGATCGCCGCCATCGCCACGGTCATCTGCAATGGCGTCACTCCGATTTCATGGCCCATCGGAATCCGTGTGATTGAGATTTTGCTCCAGGATTGGGGCGGGCGAATCAGACCGCTGATCTCACCGGGAAGCTCGATCCCGGTGCGCTCACCAAAACCGAAGCGGCGAATGTACTCATAGAATTTTTGCTCGCCGACGCTACAGGCGAGTTTGGCCGCGCCGATGTTGCTCGATTTCACGAGGATGTCCTGCACGCTCAACTCCCCGAAAGGTCGATGATCGTGCAGCGCGCTTCCTCCGAAATTCCAGATGCCATTCTCGCAAAAAATCATCGAGTCAGGACGGACCTTGTGCTCATTGAGCGCGGCGGCCGCGGTCACAATCTTGAAAGTGGACCCCGGCTCCATCATGTCGATGATCGCACGGTTTTTCATTTGCTCCGGTTTGGCGTCCGCGCGCAGATTGAGATCGAAATTGGGGCGGTTGGCCATGGCCAGAATTTCGCCCGTCTGGGGTCGCATCAGAATGATGGTGGCCTTTTGCGGCATGTATTCGCGCATGGCGGAGTCGATTTCGTTTTCGACGATATTCTGCAGGTTAAGATCGACAGTCAGATGCACCTGATAACCGTTGCGCGGGGCGCGTTCCTGCCCGCGGTAGAGGACGATTTCCTGGCCGGCGCGATTATGTTCGATGTAACGGTAGCCATCCTGCCCGTGCAGATATTCTTCCATGGAAGCTTCCACACCCTGGATGCCGCGATGATCGAAGTCCGTGAATCCGATGACGTGGCAAACCATGGAGCCATTCGGATAAATGCGGGTGGCGTCGTGCTCGAAATAGATGCCGCGTAAGTTTCGCGCCCGTAGCTTCTCACGCAGCGCCGCGGCCAGCGCTTCCGGCACTTCGCGCTTGATGACGATGTAACGGCGGTCACCGCGTAATTTTGCCGCCAGCTCACGCGTCGAAATTTTCAGCTCATCGCCGACCAGATCGACAATCGCATCGAGATTGTTCAGATGGGTCGCGTCGGCCACGACAGTTTCGACCGGCACATTGTGCGCCAGGACCTCGTTGTTTGCGTCGAAAATTGCGCCGCGCTCCGCGTAAATGATTTGCTTGTAAACGTGTTTTTCAGCAGCCAGCCCGGCGTACTCGTCGTGCTTGATCATCTGGAGATAGATCAAGCGAAAAGAAAAACCGCTGAAGAGCGCGGTGAAGGCGAGGCACACCAGCGCGCAACGGATTCGGCTGTTCCACTTCATCGGCCAGCGGGTTGATTGGCTATAGGTTGGATCGCATCTTCGCCGTTGGGCGGCGCGGGCATCGTGAGTCGCACGATGTTATGCTCGGAAATTGGGATCATTTTCAAATAGCCTTCCTTCAGGCGGCGCTGCAAAGCGGATCGCGAGGTCAGCGCCGCAATTTGAACGCTGGCGACATCGCTCTGGGTACGGAGACTGGCCAACTCGTTCTCGAGCGCCTTTTTACGGTCGCCGAGATGGTACAGTTGCAGCGTCAAATAGACGTAACTCAGGCCGGCGAGTGCGAGAAACGCGGTCAGCACAATCCAACGCGCCAACGACGCCGCATCGACTCGGTTCCAATTTCTGTGACGCGACCGGTTCATGCGATTTTTTCGGCAACGCGCAATTTTGCGCTGCGGGAGCGTGGGTTGGCGCGTTGTTCGTCTTCGCCCGGTTCCACCGGTTTCGGCGTAATCAACTTCAGATCGTATTCAGGATTGCGCCGCGGCGCGGGCCATTCCGGCCGGTCGAGCCATTCCCGACTGCGATCGCGGAAGAAATTTTTTACGATCCGATCTTCCAAAGAATGAAATGTGATAACGGCAATGCGCGCACCGGTCTCCAGTCGGCCCGTCAGAACACGCAGGCCCTCGGTGAGTGCGCCGAGCTCATCATTTACTTCCATGCGCAACGCTTGAAAAACCTGCGTGGCCGGATGACGACGCCCGTGCCGCTCGACGACTTTTTCGATCGCGCGCGCGAGCGGGAGGGTTTCACGGAAAGGCGCACTCTTGCGCGCCTTGACGATCAAACTGGCGATGCGACGTGCGGCCGGTTCCTCGCCGAGATCACGAAATAAGCGAGTGAGTTGTTCTTCACTGTAATTGTTAACGATATCGGCAGCGGTCCGCGCGTTGCCCGGATCCATGCGCATATCGATCGGCCCATTGCGCATCATGCTGAAACCGCGCTCCGCATTTTCGAGTTGCCGCGACGAGACGCCAAGATCGAGAAGCGCACCACCGATTGTTGTGATCCTGAGCTCGTCGAGAACTTTGTCCGCGTGGCGAAAATTCGCCTGTCGCAAGGTGATCCGCCCGCCGAACCTAGCCAGTCGATCGGTCGCATGTTGGATCGCCTCGGGATCTTGATCCAAAGCCAAGACGTCCGCGCCACTTCTCAAGATTGCTTCCGTGTGGCCGCCGCCCCCGCAGGTTGCATCGACCACGAGAGAACTCGGCCGCGGCGCGAGTAATTCCATTACTTCAGCCGCGAGCACCGGGCGGTGATAAGTAAAGTCCTCCATTTCCTGCGCCTCCTCTTCGAGAATGAGCGGACCGGATGCGAACCAGACCGGACGCTCAAACAGTAATGCGTTCATATTTTTCCTGGCCGATGGCCGCTTACAAACCGATCACATTCGCCACATGCTGGTAAGTGGGCGTTTCCTCTTCATGCGCGCGCTTCCAGCGTTGCAAATTCCAAATTTCAAAACGCCCGCGGCCACCAACGAGCGCTACTTCGCCCTTCAATCCAACTTTTTTGCAAAGCTCCTCAGGCAAAACGAGACGACCTTGTCGATCCGCTGCGCCGTGCTGCGCACGCGAATGCAGTTGGCGCAAAAAAACGCGACGATCGCGCGCGGAGACATTTGGGTTCGATTCCGCCACTGAGCTCATGCGAGCAAACTCCTCCGGCGACATGACGAGGAGAAATTGATGACTCGCTTCCGGCAAAATGATGAACTCACCGCTTTCGTCGCGACGCCAGCGCGCAGGAATCGTGATGCGATTTTTATCGTCGATGAAGTGACGAAATTCGCCGGCGTAGAGGAGTTGAGTTTGAGAAAGAGGCTCCATGGGTAAGTGGAGAGTTGGTCCATTTCAATCCACTTTCCTCCACTTTTAACCACTTTCCGCGCCAGGGTGTCAACAAAAAATTAACGCCCCTTTTTGCAGCCACTCTCCCCACCCGTAAACTCTGCCTTCGCCATCAGCGTGGGCCTGCTCTGCAAGATCGACAATCGCCCGCGCCTTCAGCCTTTCCTTTGCGCAGATCACCTTCAGCCAGGCTGCGGACAAAACCGTGAATAACACGGTCCGCGTGGCAGTATCATCGGTGAAAGCGGATGGCTCGCGCATGGTTTACAAATTCGACGATGCGCGGCACAAAGCGGTCGCAACCACCACTGGGCCGGATGGCAAAGTCCGCGAGAAAATTCGTTATGAACTGGATGATGTTGGGCGTTTTTCCAGCGGTCTGATTTTTGGCCCCGACGGCCAACTGCGTCTCAAGAGTCTAGTCTAATATGAGTATGATGGCTCCGGCCAGCTCCAAGAGGAAACGCAACTTGGGAAAAATGACGCGCTGCCGCACAAGATCGTTTACAGTTACCATTCAGCAGGAAAGCAGACCGGCTATTCGATTTTTGATGCCTCCGGCAAGCTGATCGGCCGGACATCGGCGCCGTTGCCGAGCGCTTCTGTTTCACCGAAAGGGGCAAATAACGGGCCGCACAGTTGGCTGATGGCTTGCCAGCGTCGGCAAAGAGGTCTAGAGGGAATTGACGTGATCGACTACATTCAGAAGGGCGGTTTGCTGATGTGGCCAATTCTGGCTTGCAGCATCATTTCGATCGCCGTCTTCGCCGAGCGCCTCTTTTACTTGCATCGGGCGACGATCCACGTCGGTGAATTTTTGAAGGGGCTTTCTAATCTCATCCAGCGCCGCAACTTTGCCGAAGCGTTACACGAATCGGCCGGCACACCTGGCCCAGTCGCGCGCGTGATCCATTCTGCGATCATCCGGCACGATGCGCCACGATCGGAGCTGCGCGAGATTGTGCAGGAAGCCGGACAGCTCGAGGTGCCGAAACTGGAGCGATTTCTCGGCGTGCTGGCCACGCTCGCTTTTCTCGCGCCATTGCTCGGGTTGCTTGGAACGGTCGCCGGAATGATCGATGCATTCGGCACAATCGCGTCGCACGGCGGGTATGCCACGGTGACTGAACTTTCCAGCGGGGTTTACAAAAGTCTTTTGACAACTGCGGCGGGCCTGGTCGTCGCCACGCCCACCTTCGTCGCTTACAGTTATCTCTCGGCGCGCGTGAACACGATGCTGCACGAAATGGAACGCGCCGGCATTGAGATTGTGCACATGTTGACGGAGAGCCGGCCGCTTAGCGGGATCATCAGCTTCCAACAGCCCGCGGAAACAACCGCCGCCGATCGGGAAGCAGGTCTCGATCGCTAGATCGACAATCGCTTCAGCGCGCGCATGAAGCTCAGCCGGACGAAGGAATATAACTTCGGCTGGCTCGTCCTTTTCCCGCTGCTGGACGTCGTTTTTCTCCTGGTTTTCTTTTTGTTGCTCAGTTCGAATTTTATTTTGCAGCCCGGAATTTCTGTTTCGGTGCCGTTCTCGCGGTTTACGCTTGGTCCGCAGATCAATCAGCAAATCATCAGCATCACCGGTGGCGCAGCTCCCGCGATTTATTTCCGGGATCAAAAGATCACACTCGATCAGCTCGGACCGGCACTGGACGCAGCCAAGCGCGAAGGCCGCTCGATCATCATTAAGGCGGACCGCTTGACTCCCTATGAAATGGTTGTCGAGGTGGCAAACGCCGCGCTCGAACATGGGATCACGTCCGTCGCGCTGGCCACAACTCCGCCGCGATGAACACCTCATTGTCTGCGCCTGCGCTCACACCGCTTCTTTTTGATTGGGAGCCGCCGCGGCGCCGGAAAGCAGCGATCACAGCTTTTCTCATTGCATCCTTAATCGCACACGCTCTTTGCTTCTACATTTTTCAAATTGTTTATCCGCCGACCGTCTCGCTTCTGCCGCCGCCAGCCCGCGTCAGTTTGATCACGCCCAATTCTGAAGAAGGCCGCACGGTGCTTCGCTGGGTTGATGCGGAAGACCCCGCGCTCGCCTTCGCCACGCAACGTCCGCCTGAGGCAAGGCTGCACGCGTTGCCGAAAGTGCGCCACATTCCATCCTATCTCGCGACGGAGCCCGCCCTGAAAGAGGTTCCGCCGCTGGTTACCGATCTTCGCACGCCGAGTTCGCAGCCGCCAACCGCCGTCCCGATTGTCCACCAGCAAGCTGCCCC
>Ga0099828_10003251_pt1 | contig 11351 bp, 7 predicted proteins | sample CZO8metaG_2_FD_79338 | JGI IMG/M metagenome (GOLD analysis project Ga0099828, IMG submission 79338) | Vadose zone soil microbial communities from the Eel River Critical Zone Observatory, Northern California, USA - CZOApr15con2H1.8 metaG | ecosystem: Environmental > Terrestrial > Soil > Vadose...
ATCGAGCCGTATGCCGTGATCAGCACGACAGCGAGATGCGGATCGCGCCGGCGGATCTCCCGCAGCAGATCCAGCCCGTTGCGGCCGGGCAAGCTGACGTCGAGCAGCAGCAGGTCGAAGGGATGCGTTTCGAGCAGCGCGAGCCCGGCCTCGCCAGTTTCTGCGCTGGCGACGGAGTACCCTTCTGTCGTCAGCAACAGCTCCAAGCCTTCCCGGATTTCGGATTCGTCGTCAACGACAGCGATGGCCCCTTTAGACATGAACCGCTTTCCGCGCTGCTGGAAATTCGAGCCGGAAGGAAGTGCCCTTGCCGAGCGTCGAGCGCACGTCAATCCTCCCGGCGTGCTCCTGGATGATGCCGTAGGTCACCGAAAGCCCCAGACCAGTACCGCGGCCGGAGGACTTCGTGGTGAAGAACGGATCGAAAATGCGGTGCAGACTTTCGCGGGGAATTCCGGAACCGGTGTCGGTGATCTCGACTTCCACAGTGCCGTTGTTGGAGGCCGTGCGCACTTCGATCATGCCGCCTGAGGGCATGGCATCGCGCGCGTTCATGAACAAATTGAGGAACACCTGCTGCAAACGATTGTTCGATCCTCTCACCGGCGGGAGTTCCTTCTGCAAATGCCGCAGCACCTGGACGCGCGCGGTCCGGAAGGGATGAGCAATCAACGAAAGGGTTTCCTCGACTACGGTGTTTAGGTCCACTTCGGCAAACTCCGCCGCCCCTGTGCGCGAAAAATTAAGCAAGTTGTTCACGATTTCGCTCGCGCGGAACGTTTGCTTGACGATTTTTTCGATCAATTGGTGCCGGGGATCGCCGGAGGGAAGCTGCTTCGCCAGCATTTGGATGTAGTTGGAGATGACGGCGAGCGGCGTGTTCACCTCGTGCGCCACGCCGGCAGCGAGGAGGCCGAGCGAGGTGAGCTTTTCGTTCTGCACGAGCTGGTCTTCCAGGCGCATCCGCTGCGTAATGTCATCCACGAGGATCAGCCGGCCGATGCGCTCCCCCGATTTGCCCACCAGCGGGGCGATGGAGACGTTGACGACGAGGTTGCGCCCATCGCGGCTGGGCATGTGAAATTTGTACAGGCTGGAAACGCGGTCGTCGCTGGCCCGGGCGGCGAGTTCCGTGACCAGGTCCGCGGGCAGGACCTCTTCGAGGTTCCGGCCGACGGCCTCGTGCCGTGGCACGCCGAGCAGCTGCTCGAGTTGCGAGTTCCACGATTCGACGCTACCCCCGAGGTCCACCGCCAGCACGCCGACATTAAGCGATTCGACGATGTTCTCCGAGAAGTCCTTCAGGCGCTCGATTTCTGCGGCCTTTTGCTCGAGCGAGCTGTAAAGCTGCGCATTGTCCAGGGCGATCGCGAGATACCCGCCAATGGTAGACAGCAGCTCGACGTCGTCGCTCGACAGAAAATCCCCGTCCACGGTTTTGCCCACGCCGAGCACCGCGACCGTGTGCTCGCGAATCTGGCAAGGGATGAAGTAGTTCAGGTCAAGTTGCTCCAAGGTCTTGCGCACGGAGGGAGAAGATTCCCTCGCTGCCCGGGCCGATTCGTAGAAGAGCGCCGGGTGCTCGAACGGCTGATTTTCGGCGTCGAGGAAACTGATATCGAGTGGGCCGGCGCTCCGCACTCCGACTGATTGCGCGAGACGGTACTTGCCGGGGCGCGCCCCGTCTTCCAGGAACACCGCCAGGCGGTCCACGAGCAACGCTTGCGAGATGCGGTCCATCACCGAAGCCAGCATGGGCTCGATATGCACCTCGGAACCCAGCGTACGGCCGAACTCCATGAGCGTGCGGCGGTAATCGAGCCGGTCACGGTAGAAAAACCGGTCCAGGCGCGCCTGCGTCCAGTCGCGGAACGGCTGGAACAAGAACGCAGCCACGACAATGGCGATGACCTCGCCCATGATCCCCGAAGGCCAAGCCGTATGGAACAACGCGCCTGCCAGGGCTACGAATGCAATATAGACAGCCACCACGCCGCCGGTGGCGGCCGTGTAGGCCAGCCCGCGCTTGAAAATAATGTCCACGTCCATCAGCCGGTACCGGATGATGGCGTAGCCAAAACACAGCGGGATCAAAACCAAGGAGACGGCTGATACATTCATCCAGGGCTGCGGCACAATCCCCAAGAAATAGGGCAGGATGTACAGAAATAGGAACGGCAGGATGCCGGCCAGCGCTCCGCCGGTGACCCACTTGAGTTGCTGTCGAAGAATGGCTGACGAGGCGCGCCGGTAGCTCTGCACAAAAACGGCTGCCGCCAACAAGAAATAGATCCCCAGGCAGGCGAGATCGAGGCGATCGAGCAGAATCCGCGCCTCCAGCGAGGGCATGAAGCCCAGCTCTTGGAGGCCGACCAGCACCCGCACCAGCAGAAGCATTCCCGGCACTCCATACACGAAGGCCAGTTTGGCGCGCTGCCACTTTCCAAAGGATCGGCGCTCCGGAAACACCATTGCAAAGTGCAGCAGCAAGGCCGGCTGGAGCAGCCGGGCTACAATCCCTGCCCAGTAAATCTCCCAGTCAAATGCACCCAACTTACCTGTGTACTGAAACGAGTACAGGACAAAGGATGCCAGGCAGAAGATATAGAAATGCACCGCGCGTGTGGCGCTCCACCGCCGTGCGAAGATGAATAGGCCGATGAACAGGTACAGCAGCCCGACCACTCGGAGGTAGTTTTCAATGGAGGGATGTTTCTCCGCCGGGGCAATCACCAATTGAGTCTCGAATTGCCGGCCGCCGCGTTCGATTCGGTAGCGCGCCTGCGACCATACACCTAACCGCCACAGGCGCTTGGTTACATCAACCGTGCTGTGGATCTCCTGCCCGTCAATGGAGACCAGACGATCACCCGTGCGGATGCCAGCATTTGCAGCCGGGGATTTGGGGGCAGTGTTCCAAGCCTCGACACCGTGCGGCGTTTCCAGCCAGGACACGCCGTCGTCGGGGACGCTAAAAATGACCCGTTGCTGGAAGTTGATGACCCCGAAGACGACTGCGGCAACAGTGGCCATGGCCAGGATGGCTGCGCCTAGTCGAACCTTCAGGCTGTCATACCGGGGCGTGCTCACGGCAATCCTCGCCACTACAAGGGGTGCTCACAATGCGAGCAACTCCGCTTCCAAAAATTATAAGTTTTCTTAATCCGTAAGTCCATAATCTAAAAGAAGATAAAAGCAGTTAGGGGACTGAGGGTAAGCGGTCCTTCCATTTATGGAAGGCGCGTTTCTAAATATTGAAACTTCGTTGATCTCTAAAACTGGAAGCTTACCCCGCCCCGAAATGATCGTAACACCGGAACCAAGACAATCCTCGAATCCTGGCCATTTATAGGCACATATCCTTGGGCCAAAAGGTTACCGAAATCGGCCAACGCCTCCCACTTGCTCCTCAAACCGAACCCTGGCAAGGGCTGACGGAAAGTCAGGTGAAAGTTTGGATCGATTTGGTACGCCCTACCCCCGTAGGGATCCATGCGCGTGAGTTCCGAACCGGAGACCCACTGATAGCTCGCGCCCAGTTCGGTTCCTGCACGAGGAATCTTTCCTGATATCCTCGCACCTAAACTATGGTGGTGACGGGTCAAGAAATCCTCTCGAAGATCAGCAGAGGCTGTGTCTAGCTCTCCCCGAGGTGTCAGCCCGCCAGCCCAGGAATACAGAGCTGCAAGCTCAAGGTCGTCCGAAAACTTTTGTCGGAAGGCAAGGCGCGCCCCCCAGGCCTTGGAGGCGCCGCCGTCGTACAGGAATGAGCTCGAGAATGCATCCTGGAAGAAATCCGAATCTGTCGTAGCTCCCGCACCAAAAATAGCCTGATGCCGCGTGGAGTCACGAAACGTGGCCGCTTCGACCCTGGCATGGTCCGTCACCTTGTGCTCGACCGAAAATTCCTCATGCCAGTCGCCTTCGAGAACCGGCTGGCCGCCGCGGAACAGAACGGTGGGAAGGCTATCGAGTTTGGCGATGGCCGATTGCAGTGCGTTCGTCTGCCCAAGCCGGACATCGTCAGGGTCTGAGGTAATTAGGAAGGAAGCCGTCCAGCCCGGGGCAAGAGCCGCATTGAGCTGGGCGTGCGGACGCAGCGCGGAAACCGGCGTCAGGATTCCCATGCGCAGATATTCAGCGCCGGCACGCAGGGAAAGCCGATTAGAGAGTGTCAATTGTTGAGTGTGGTCCAGGCGCATACCCTGGAACGCCAAAGCGCCAACTCCAATTTTCGACTGGCGCATAACGAACGTGGTCTCGGAGCCTTCACTGGCAGCACCTGACGACCAGACGCTTGCAAAAGCACCGGAGGCGCCGTGCTCGTAGCTCATTTGCCCCGCCACCAGGACGCGGCCCATGGAGCCGAGCGACTGGTCGTACGAGACAGCGGCGGCGGGTGAAGGAGAGAGGTTCGACGGAGAGCCGGGACGCACCGAACCGCTAGTCATCTCCAAGCGCCCGCGCGGGCGTGAAACTCGCGGAGATTCTTTGCTGGGCGCGTTTGTTGCCACATCCACATCGCCCTCGCGCCATTGCAAGATGGTGCGCGTCGCCGCCGAAGAGCGCAGCACCCACTTCCAGTCGTCAGCCGCAGCCGGAACATCGGATTTCCGGCGCAATTGGTCCAGAGATGCAAAGATAGAGTCCATCTGGACACGGAGAAGGGTGGTGAGGTTGGCCGCGACCGCCACATCGCGTTCCAAGGCCGGAAGGAATCCCGCCAGCGAGACCCGCACTTCATACTTGCCGGGCTTGAGGTGCCCGCTGGAGAAGGCGCCGTGTTGGTCCGTCAAATATCGGGAAGCGGTCTGCCCGCCCGCCTCCTCCGCAATGACCCAGATTGTCGCGCCCATCTGCGGTGTGCCGGACGGGTCCAGCACGACCCCGGCAAGTTTGCCGTATCCCGTCTGGGCTGCTGCAGAGCCGGACAGTGCAAGGATGACGACGGCGACCCAACCCCACCCCTGGAGCCCGGGCGTCGGTTTCATGAAGGCGGATTACCTCCCCGTGGCGTTCGCCGCGGCTGCCGTGTTTGCAGCCTGCGGCATAATCGTGAAGTCCGCAGTCCGCGAAACTGTCTGCTTCGTGAGTTGGTCCGTGGCCTGGATTTCGAGCTTGTACTTCCCCGGTGTCAAGGTCTTGGGCGCAATCACCCGCTGGAAAGTGATCTGATCCCCGGTTTGCTGGAGCTGCTCGCCCGTCTTGACCTCATGCGTAATGGTCTGTTGTCCCGTGCTGATCTTAATGTCCACCGAGATGTTGTTCTTGTGCGTCGCGTCGTCCACTTTCAAATTGTACAACTGCAGATAAATCCCGAGCACTTGATCGGCGCGGAATTCCGCATCTAGCTTGGGGCGAACCTTGGTCGAGCCAATGACAAACTGCCCCGTGCCCACATCCTTGGTAGCTACCGGTTCGATCTGGTCGGCGAGAATCAAAGAGCTTGCGTCGAGCTTGTCGTCCGGAATGGAGGAAACCGCCAGGCGGGTATTCAGGACGCCCACATTGCCGCTGTTCACGTCCTTGATGACCACGTCCAGCTTGTACAACCCGGGGCGCAGCGGCACGGCCTTCTGATAAACCGAAAAGCCCTTGAGCGACGGCTCCAGCAAGGTATCCGGAAAATCGCGCTGGATGACGTCCTCAAACGTCTGGACAATGCGTCCGCTCAAGGTGCTGATGCGGGCGAACAGGTTCATCGTCGCAGAATGCACACCCTCCTTGGTATGGAAGGTCATCTGCTTGTTCTGAATCTGGACGGTGATCGGAACCAGGATGGAATCCCCGGTAATCCGCAAGTAGTCAAAGCGGTAGTCGAAGGCAATCTGGTTCCGCAGGATTCGCGAGCTGACCACTTCCTCGAGGTCCTTGAATTTCACCGGCGGCGGCGTCTGAACCTTGGCAAATTGCTCGAGCCGGGTAAACTCGTTTTGGGAAGCGAGCCCGCCGCTGCTGTCCCCCATGTTGATCAGCGACCGCGGCGCCGTGGAACCATCGGTCCGGTTGAAGCGATCCGTTTTGCTGGACATCCCCATGGCTTCAAGGTCGCTCAGCCCCGCCCCCGGTACTTTCGCCAGCGCATCTTTTTCTCCGGGATCCATGGTCATGTGGTATTCGCCGGAGCCGCTGGGGTCCACAAACTCGATGATGATGTTGTTCCCTATGCCTTCCAGGTAGCGGTAGCGCCACTGCTCGAAGGGGTACGTGGAGGTCTGGCCGCCGCCTTCCTCGGACGGGCGGTTGTACATGCCGCCGGTTGGGTGCGACTCGATCTCATCCGCAGGACCCCAGATGATATAGATGCGCCCGCGGTCCGTCCTCCAGCCGGGAACTCCCGAAGCGAATCGCTCGTTGGCGTACGCGATCCGGCGGTAATGCTCTTCTTTGAACTCGTTCTCGACCGTGTCCGGGGTGGGGTCGCGCCGTTGCCAGAATGACTCGATAAATTGCTCGCGCTCCTCGTTGGTCGCGAGTTGCAAGAAGGCGGAGCGCTCCTCATTGCTGATGATGTAGGGGACTTCCTCTTCGAGCCACTTCTTGTACGGTGTGGCGAGCTCCTTCTCCAGCTTGCCGAGTTTCTTTTTGTCCGGCTTGGCGGGAGTATCGCCTTGTTTCTTTCCGGGGTCTGCTTGCTGTTGGCGGTTGTCCTGCGCGCCGAGACTGTTGAAGGAGAGCAGGGCTCCGCCGAGCAAGATCAGAAGCAAGAAGCGGCCCAAGCGGTTCATACGCACCTCGCCCTTATTTCAGGGACTCGATTGTATATTCAGGACTTGCGCGAGTCAATTCATTCTCGCTTCCCCGGCTGGCATCGTGCCGTGCCGAGCTTCCTCGCTTCTAGAAGCGACCGCGGCATGGCCCTTTGCAGGCACCCCCAGGACATGACCTGTCGCAAGCCGGTTGTGACTACTAAGAACCGCGGCTATGCCGCCGGGTTGCCCGGAAGATCAAACTAGTTTAGCGGAACAGGTATAGCGGCTTTCGAACGTTGCCAGGGGAACGGAGGCACCGCTCGGAGCAATTCGCTTTGCTCCTCCCTAGAATGACGGTAAGATTTAACTTCGAGTGAGGCGGACCGGGTGCTCGCCCGGACCACAAGGGCGTTGGCCCGTAGCCGAACACTGCTCATGGACGGCTTGCTGATTGCACCCGCCGGTTGATCTTCGGGGCATACCTGGCGCCGTCGGGAAACATCTAATCAACCCGGTGCGTAGTCCCCTATGAGAAGAGGCGCACACCGCAAAGGCCGATCAAACGAGACCTCCAGAAAATGAATACCTGGAAAAAAATCTATGTAGGGATCGGAGGGGTAGCCGCCCTGGGCGGGGCCGTGTGGCTGACCATCCACCAGATTAACAAAGATGTCGTCACGGTGCAGACGGCCAACGTGGTGCGCCAGGACTTGACCTCAGTCGTCACGGCATCCGGCGAAGTCAAGCCGCTCACCTACACCAACGTGCTGGGCGAAGGGATCGGCCAGATCACTGAAATCTTGGTCAAGGAAGGCGACCACGTCAAGAAAGGGGCTGTGCTGTTGCGGTTGGAAAGCGTTCAGCCCGCCGCGGACGTGGACGCCCAACGCGCCGGCATTGAAGCGGCTGGCTCTGGGGTGAGGTCGGCCGAAGCCAACGATGCCTCCGCCAAGGCTGACGTGATATCGCGCGCGGCGGACCTGGAACACGCCAAGCTCGAATGGGACCGAGGGCAAGAACTCTACAAAGAGGGATTGGTTCCCAAGCAGGATTACGACTCTCGGAAAGCCGCCCATGACAGCGCCGTGGCCGCGCTGGCTTCAGCGCAGGCACGCGCGGAACAGGCTCAGGCGCTGCTCGGGCAGGCACACTCGGCGTTGTCGCAGAATCAGGCCATGTTGAACCGGCTCCGCGATGTGCTGCGGAAGACCACCTACACGGCGCCCATCGACGGGGTCGTGACCTACATTGCCGTGCGCGTCGGGGAAAACGTGGTTCCTGGAATCCAGAATGCGACCGGCAGCTACTTGATGACCATCTCCGATATGTCTGTGGTGACAGCGGAGGTGATGGTGGACGAGACCGATATTGTGAACGTGAGGGTTGGTCAAAGCGCAGACGTGACCATTGACGCGATTCCGGGCGCAGCCTACCGCGGCAAGGTAACAGATGTAGGCACGCAGGCGGTGTTGCGCAGCTCGGGGCTTGCCTCCACGCAATCCACCACCGCAAACCAAGAGGCGAAGGACTTCAAAGTCATCGTGAGGCTCGAGAATCCCCCGGACGGCTTGCGTCCGGGCCTTTCATCGACCGCCAAGATCACCACGGCACAAAAGAAAAGCGTCCTGACCATCCCCATCCAGTCGCTCGCCGTCCGGACACAAAAGGATTTGGAGGAAGCCGCCAAGAAGGCCGGGCGCAAAGCCAGCGATTCCGTGACGCTGGCGGCAGGGCGGCCCGCGTCAGACACACCCGCCGCGGCATCCTCGTCATCGAAGAATAGGGAGATCCAGGGTATCTTCGTGGTGCGCAAAGGACGGGCCGAGTTTGTTCCGGCGACCACCGGAATTATGGGCGTGACCGATATCGAACTCTTGAATGGACTACAGGAAGGCGACGAAATTGTGGCGGGGAGTTACAAGACTCTCCGAACGCTCAAGCCAGGGGCGCGCGTAAAAATCGACAACTCCACCCCCAAGGTGACCGATGACAACAAGAGTTGACGCCCCAATGGGCGAGGGGGGCTAGCGGATGGTTGTGGAAGCCGTTTCTTCCGAATCGTTCCGGCAGGAGTATTTGGACCAGGGCGTCGCGATCAAGGCGGAACAGCTCGTCAAGAATTACGAGATGGGCACGGAAAAGGTACACGCACTGCGAGGCGTGGACCTGGTGATCCACCGGGGCGAGTACGTGGCCATCATGGGGCCCTCCGGTTCGGGGAAGTCCACGCTGATGAATATTATTGGGTGCCTGGACACGCCGACTGCGGGGAAATACTGGCTCGCCGGACGCCTCGTGAGCGAGCTAGATGACGATCAACTCGCCTCAATCCGGAATAAAGAGATTGGGTTCGTCTTCCAGACTTTCAACCTGCTCCCTCGAGCGACTGCGCTGCACAACGTCGAACTCCCGCTCATCTACAATGGCACGCCGCCCCATGAGCGCCTCACCAAGGCCAATCGCGCGCTCGAAGTCGTGGGTCTCGCGGACCGCACGCACCACAAACCGAACGAACTTTCCGGGGGCCAACGGCAGCGCGTCGCCATCGCGCGCGCGCTGGTCAACTCGCCCTCGATTGTGCTCGCCGACGAGCCCACCGGAAACCTCGATTCGCAGACCGGCGAGGAGATCATGGCGCTGTTCGCCCGCCTGCACCGCGAGGGCAACACGATCATCTTAATCACCCACGAAAACGACATCGCGCGCCACGCCAACCGCATCATTCACATTCGCGACGGCAAAGTCGAATCCGATGGGCCGGTGAAATCCTAAGCGGCCAACTCAAACTTACTGAGCGTTGGCGTTGTGGAAGCTTGCGCGGGTGTGTTCCATGAGGGAGAAACTCTGGGGCAGAGCCCAAGCGTAGCGCCAATACCATTTCCGCAGGGGGCCGTGATGACGGAGATAGTGAGCTGCGACCGCCTCTACACCGATCTCGGCCAAGCCGGCGAGCATGTATTTGTGCGCGTCCGGGTGACGGCCGATCACGAGCCTCGAAGAGCCGATCTCCTGACAGTACGAGCAGCGGTGAAGGTTGTGAAGACTGGTGGCGCCGTCGGCCGTCGCGGCCGCAATCTGGGCCAAGGTCAGCGCCTCCCACTTGGGATCGCGGAAGGTCGCGAAGTCCCGGGCGGTCGCTCGGAGTTCCGAGCTGAGCCCGCGGGCCTTGGTGAGGAGGAGGCCCTCGCTGGTGGACCTCGGCTGGACCTTCTCGACGAAATCTTGCGCATGCCCCACAGGTGGGATCATCAGCGCCAATAGCAAGAGAACCTTCCTCACGCCGCCCCCCAGACAGATATGGATTCGAGACCATCTGCGCGCTCGACCCCAAACAGCAGCTTGGTCCCACCTGAGACATCGTCACTCTTCCGGAAAATAATTAATTTTCGGGCCGTGGTGGTTTGGGACGGCTTGCCGAACGGCGACTCTCGGGCGCAAGCTACACCCTGGCAAGGCGCTTTTCAAGGGCGTGATATGCCTCCCTACATGCCCCGGGGAGTGGACCGCGCGCCGATGGAGTGACTTCCTGTGATTGATCCGGGATATACTTCGGTTTTCTTGAACCCCAAATCCTATAACCCAGCCATTACAAGAGGTTTGGGGCGCGGTTGTTCTCAGAACGGAGAGACAATCGGCTGCGGGAATAAGGAGGTGTTAAAGATGAGCAGGTCAGTTGATCGTCGAGAGTTTTTCTATGCCATCAGCGCAGGCGCAGCGGTGGCCATGCTTCCGGGGTTCGGAACGGAAGCGGCTCGAGCACAAGGAGCCGGCGCCGTCGTGGCTCATCCAGCGGGCGTTCCCTCCCCGAAGGCACTCGTCTTCGACACGTTCGGGACCGTCGTCGACTGGCGCGGCTCGATTATCGCGGAAGGCACTGCTTGGGGGAAATCCAAAGGCCTTTCGGTGGATTGGGCCCGGTTCGCCGACCGGTGGCGCGATGGATATGCACCGGCCATGGACAAGGTCCGGAAAGGCGAACTTCCTTGGACGAAACTCGATGTCCTGCACCGGATGCTGCTGGAGGATTTGCTGAAAGAATTCCAGATGACTGGGCTCACCGAAGATGAAAAAGATCACTGGAACCGCGTTTGGCACCGGCTGAAGCCTTGGCCCGATTCCGTCGCCGGACTCACTCGCCTGAAGAAAAAGTACATCATCGCTCCGCTGTCCAACGGAAATGTATCGCTGCTCCTCGATATGGCGAAGAATGCAGGCCTGCCTTGGGATACCATCCTCTCAGCCGAATTAGCGAAGCACTACAAACCCGACCGCGAGACGTATCTGACTGCGGTGGAGCTGCTGAGCCTCAAGCCGGAAGAAACCATGCTGGTGGCCGCCCACTCCGGCGATCTCCATGCCGCACACGACTGCGGCCTGCGCACGGGGTTTATTTACCGGCCCAACGAACGCGGTCCCGGTGGCAAAGCGGACAGAGCGAAGCCAGGCGAGTTTGATGTCGCCGCCACCAGCATGCTTGATCTTGCCTCGCAACTGGGGGCTTGAAGAGTCTGTGTGTGACAACTTGCTGTCGAGAGGGCCAGCGGCTAAACAGCTTGCGGAAAAACCCTTCATTTTTCTCCCGCAGGCTCTTTGGCATCTGATGTTCGTCGTGCCAACCGATCGAATTCTGATTTCTACTCTCTGCTTTCCGTTCTCTGG
>Ga0099828_10003252_pt1 | contig 11347 bp, 10 predicted proteins | sample CZO8metaG_2_FD_79338 | JGI IMG/M metagenome (GOLD analysis project Ga0099828, IMG submission 79338) | Vadose zone soil microbial communities from the Eel River Critical Zone Observatory, Northern California, USA - CZOApr15con2H1.8 metaG | ecosystem: Environmental > Terrestrial > Soil > Vadose...
ATTGGTGCCGACTTTTATCCGCTCGACCTGCTCCGGCTTGATGTTATGGCTGCCGATAAGCTTAAGCATCTCGGTCATGCCGGGGTGGGTGAGCGAGCCCGATGGATGGGGTTTGATCGATATGCCGGGTGACATAAAGGTCCAGGGGTTGCCCAGTTTGTTGTGAATCGCGGTTTCGTCGTAGCCGCCGCCCGCGGCGTGAAAAAAGCCGCGGCTGGCCTCCAAGATGTCGGGCGCGGCGGTCCAGCCGATGGCCGCAAACTCCGCCGCCACCACGCCGCTTTCGGCGGCGCGGCCGGCATGGAACGGTTTGGTCATGGTGCCGAAATTCTCGCGCAGCCCGGCCGATTGGCTGCCGGCGATGGACAACGCCCGGCGGATGGTTTCTGCCGGGAAATCCAACAGATTGGCGACGGCGGCGGCGGCGGCGAAAGTGCCGCAGGTTGCGGTCGAGTGGAATCCATGCTGGTAGTGACGTGGATGAATGGCTTCCGCGATTTTACATTCGACTTCAACGCCGACGTGGTAGGCGGTCATCAGATCCTTGCCCGAGCGCCGCTCGCGTTCAGCTATTGCCAGCGCCGCCGGCAAGGCCGGTGCGGTTGGATGCGTTAACAGGCCATACACCCGGTCCTTCGCGACCGCGAGCTGGGTGTCGTCATAATCATCGGCATGAATACCGACGCCGTTGGCAAAGGCGGCGAAGCGCGGCGCCAGCCGCAGTTCCGAACCGATCACGGAAGCGGCGCCGCCGGCGCGGTCGAACGGCGCAAGATAACGGCGCACCAGTTCGCCGCTGTTCGCGACTGAGCCCGACAAGGCCAGGCCTAAGCCATCGAGAATATGTTTCTTGCCTAACGCAACGACTTCATCGGGGAGGTCGGTAAAATGAATCTTGTTGACAAAATCAGCGACATAAGCCGTGAGCGATTCAGAGGCGGTTGTTTGGGAACTGGATTTCATCGATGTATTTCTATTTTTTAGCTTAAAGATCATGCCGGAATCACGGACGATATCAACTGCCGAGGCGGTTCGATTATTACGGCCCTATGCGCCTGATCTCCACATTCCCGTGCAACATGCGTTCACCGGCCAGAATTAATCGTTCGATTTCCTTTTGCACCAGCATGGGCAGGGAATTGCTTTGCAGCAAAGCGATGGTGGTAGGGCTGGGTGCGTCGGATAGCATGGCCGCGATTAGACCATAGGCAAAAGTAGATTGTCTACAATCGACAATCTCCGCGAGGCGCTTGTTTTGTGTAAGTATGGAGTCAAGAAAGAGGTTACCGGGTAGTGCCTCAGTTTGAGTTTCGGCTTCCGACCCAAACCAGTCATTCGTGCCTTTCCGACAGATGCCAACGTGAGGGTCTCAATGTTTTCAGTCGATGGGCCTTACACGGAGAACAAAACTGCGGCTCGCAGCCGTATGCCGCGCTTGTCCAGTGCTGATAATTAACGCTAGTATGACTTTTATGGTGGGCTTTACGGCAACTGGCGGCGGAATATTGGGCGCAACTCTTAGAATCCCAGTGCGCCCACGAGTGTTTGTCAGCTACCACCACAGCGGCGATCAAGGGTATTACCGCGAATTCTCACGCATCTTCCATGACCAATACGAAGTGATAGAGGACAGAAGCCTAGACCGGGCTAAGAACAGCGACGATTCAGACTATGTGCGCTGGGCTATCGCTAATCAGGATATCAAAGGTACTAGTTGTACGATCGTACTCTGCGGTGCAGAAACTTACCAAAGAAAATACGTAGATTGGGAAATCAAGGCTACTCTCGATGATCGTCATGGCCTAATCGGGGTACGACTCCCCACGGCGCAGTCAAACACACAAGGGCATATCATTGTGCCTGATAGGCTCGCCAGCAATATTCACTCTGGTTTCGCACTATGGGTAAATTGGATAGATTTGACTGTGCAGAATTTAAAAGAATGGATAGCCATCGCGCGCGATAAGCCAGCAAACCACATTGTCAATCCGGCCACGATCAAACAGCGAAACGGCTAACTATGCCTGTCAGACCGGGCTCCTTAAGAAGCCACGGGCCGACGCTTCGCGCACAGAGTCACGACAGTAAAGCAACGTCACTTCTTTTCGGCCTTACCGGCGAACAATCTGCCCAACCCTAGACTTACAAGTGCCGAAATCTCACTAGGACGATGGCAAACGGCCAATCGCCGGTTTTCCTCCTGAGTGAGCCCATTTTCCAGACTTCGATAGCCCGTTGCCTTAGCCGTCTCGAGCAGCCGAGCCATACCACGCACGAAACGCTCGTCTACAACCGGTGCATTCGCTAGCGTTGGGAACCAATCGCCTTTCTCGACGCCAAGTTCTCGGGCGATGTCCCACGTGATGCCTCCAAAGCCTCCCGCAAGGTACACGGGCTGCTTGAGTTCAAAAGCAATGAACGCTTCTTCCAGTAACCCGGGAAATTCTCCGTGGAACCCATCTCGCTTTCCTCCAATGAGGACTCGCCCGTGCGTGTTCTGAGTCATGTAGCGGCGCATCGCGGTAAGACTTTGCTGTTGTGTTATCGCATCCGGCGGAGGCGGTGGAGCTTCGTTTCTGCCGATGGTCGGATCAATCACTTTTCCAGATGCATCGAGGCACGCAATTTCGCCATACAATCCGATGTTGTGCTTCTCGTTGCGAAGGTCGCTTAATGTCATCTTCCGGTGCTCATGCCACGCGAGACAGACCTTCAGTGGGCGATCTCGGCGGCTGTAACGCTCAAGTTCACTAATTAGAAATGCTGTGTAACCCTGTGGCTGGAGATGGCCTCCGTAAGCGAGGTGTCCACCGGAAATGAGGACGCAGCGAGCGATTTCTCCAAGGGCAAGCCGAAAGTGGCTCTCGAGCAACCCTAACCGCAAAAGGTCAGCACTTTCGGATACGGAAATACCCAAACGGACGCCACCAAGCGCGTCTGACGGCAACAAGTTATTCATGTTTGCTCATAGTATTGAGTTCTTATCCACCTCGGGCGGCAAGCAACCGAGGAGTCATAACATCAAGCTTCCTATTAATACCGCCTAGTGACATCATTTCTTGCAGTATTGATTTCTCTTCCGTTCCCAATGGCGGGTCAGGATGCAAAACCAGAAGATCTTTACCATCCGGCGTGAGCTTGCCTCCTCTTTTTTCATCCGCAAGCCACTTTGCTAATGTGATTGGCTCAGGGGCGTGAGGCGCCCACCACGCAATATTTAGCCCGAGTTCCGCGCGTGCTAACTCCTCTTGGCGTCGCCAGAGCGCCCGCTTCAGACATTCATCTACCAAAAGATTAAGCCCACGATAAATGTCGGTTTTCCTCCATTGTTGATTAATTATTCTCGCAGGCACGCGTGGGACGTGATCCATCAAGAATGATCCGCGTTCCTCGCCTTCACCCAAGGCGTCCATAATGATCAAGGGCACCCCTTCGCGCTTTGCGATTAACATCTCTCGTTGGCACCATTCTCGGCTCGGATACAAATCAGTTCTAATCGCTAACAACGCGCTCGTCGCCGCTTTGCTGCGTAGCTCCGCATCCCAATCCCACCCAGGCTGCAGATCCTTCTCGTCGAAGAACTCTTGCAAACGCGTATTCGCAATTACCTCGCGAACTACCGCAATCAGAGCTTCGACGTTCTCCTCTTCTGCTGGAGAATTCCTTTTTGTATGGCTTATAAAAATAGTAAGACGCTTGTCATCTGTCTCAGACAAGAATTGTGCAATTCCCTGCGTGAGATCGCGACAGCGAAGCGACCGGTCCGTTTCTCCACCCGCTGCAGGTGGAGTAGCTGCAATACGCTGAAAGGTTGAAAGTGCCTCTCCCAAGATTGTTCCATTGATCGCGCCGTGGTCAAGGAGATAGGGGAACACACCGATGCGATTAGGCTCAGCAGTTTGCGCGGTCACTAACCCTTGAACGTACTCCCGCCAGGCATTTTGACCTTGCTGAACGGCGGCAGCCAGTTCGTTTCCAAGAATTGGAACAACTGTTACGAATTGTGCGTGCCTTATTCCACCGGGAAGGGTGCCCGCAGCGAATGGAACGGGTCGGGGGGCGTCGTCAACGGAGCGCCAACCGAGACTGCGAGCGTATACTTCAATCGCTCCACCGATTAAGCCTGAGAAGATCGTGCCATGGAAGTGCTCAACGAATTCTTGAGCGATTTTTAACCCTTCTTCATCCCCAGGGTGCCAAACGATGTAGATTTCAAGGACTGGTGGTAGCATTCCCGTACCCTCATTTGATTCTCAGTTGCTCGCTATAACTATTTAGCATATAACTATCATCGTGGGGTATACAACCAGGGAACCGACTTTATGGCTAACGAAATCAAAAACGTATTCATCAGTCACGTTCATGAAGATGACGAGGGACTTGGCGATTTGAAGAACTTGGTGGCAAAGCACGGCCTGGATGTCCGTGATTCATCAATCACGTCGGAGAAACCCAACGCTGCTAAAGACCCTGATTACATTAAGCAACAGATTTTGGGTCCTCAGATTGAATGGGCTAGCACATTGGTGGTCTATGTCTCGCCCGACACGAAAGATAGCGAGTGGGTCAATTGGGAAATCGAGTACGCCAATAAGCTGGACAAGCGGATCGTCGGCGTTTGGGAACGCGGTGCAAGCCAATGTGAAGTGCCTGAAGCACTCGATCATTATGGGGATGCGTTAGTCAGCTGGCATGGCGAGAGTATCGTTGATGCAATCACCGGCAAGTCAAACGCATGGTTCGGCTGCGAGGGCCAGTTGCATGAATATCGTCCCATCAAACGACACAAGTGCTGAAAGGAATCGGCCCTGAAGTTGCATTCGTACGTGGTAACAAGAGATTACGGTTTCGCTCCGAATCCCTTTTATGGCTTTTGTACGCTGGCAACTTGTAAGCCGAAGATCCGTAAAACTGCCGAGGTAGGTGATTGGGTCATTGGCACGGGCTCGAAGACTCGTGGCCGCGAAGGTCACATCGTTCACGCAATGAGGGTCACTGAAGCCATACAATTTGATGAGTACTGGAAGGACCCTCGTTTTCAGGAAAAGAGACCCAACATGCGAGGAAGCAAGAAACAGGCATTCGGAGACAACATATACCATCGGGATGAGGACACAGGACTTTGGCGCCAGGAGGACTCCCACCACAGTTATCCTGATGGAACTCCTAATGAGCTTAACGTCGCCAATGACACCCAGGCCGATAGGGTCCTTATCAGCGATAGCTATGTTTATTGGGGAGGAAGCGGGCCTGCACTGCCCGAAAGGTTCCGAAACTTTGAAGGGGTCGATCTTTGTGGGAGGCGCGGTCACAAGAACGCATTTCCGGATGAAATGATTGAAGAACTCATCGCATGGCTGCGCTTACGAGGAGAAAAAGGTTACTGCGGGACGCCTCTGGATTGGGCGAGGAGCCCCTAAACCAAACGTTCTGATACGAGGCCAGATTGAAGAACCAGACACGGTCTATCCTTTTGACCGAATACATGCGGCAAGTTGAACCGACGGACAGGTTGCCACCGGATGATCTGCAGCCTGTCCTGTTAGGCTTGTTCGGTGAGGTCGGGAGCATCATGGCGACCGCCAAGAAGCTTCACCGTGAAAAAGAAGCTTATGCAGGTTATCGACACGCCGTTGTGGAAGAGTTCGGAGATGCTCTTTGGTATCTCACGGCCTTGTGCCGCCGACTAAAAATCAGCCTCGACGTGATTTTCACTGACGCTATTGCGGACGGACAGTACACGTCTGCGTTCGCCGCCAGTGATAACCCGGAGTGGCCGGTCGCCGTTGCTCATCGGCTGTCCGTGACTCCAGAACTTGATCCAACCCTCTTGAAACTCGGAGAAGCCGCTGCCGCGCTTCTTTCGCTTACACAGGATACGCTTAATGCGAAGGAAATGCTTCGCTCATTTGCGGACTCTTACCTGAAAGGCCTTCAAGCCGCCAAGATGACCTTTGCTCAAGCCGCAGAATACAACGTCGCGAAGACTCTCGGTCGCTTTATGGAACCAAACCGCGCGGACCTGCCCACGTTTGATATGGATTATGAAGAGGAGGAACGAATTCCGCCTTACTTTGAAATCGTTATTACCCAACGCAAGAGCGGTAAAACTTACTTGCAGTGGAACGGCGTTTTCATTGGGGCCCCGCTTACGGACAATATCCTTGACGAGGATGGATACCGTTTCCATGACGTTTTTCATTTCGCGCATGCTTGCGTTCTTCACTGGTCTCCAACGTTTCGCGCACTGATACAGCAAAAGCGCAAAAGCAATCCGAAAGTTGATGAAGCACAGGATGGTGGCCGTGCGATAGTCGTCGAAGAAGGTTTAACCGCCTGGATTTTCTCTGGGGCTAAGAAGCTCGGTTTCTTTGAAAACCAAAAGAGCATCTCATTTGACATGTTGAAGACGATTCAGCAATTCGTGAGTGGTTATGAAGTGGAAGCATGTCCGCTTAAACTATGGGAGGACGCGATCCTACAGGGCTACGAAGTTTTTAGGCAGGTCCTTGCTAACAATGGAGGGACTGTTATCGGCGACCGCGAGAATCGCAGAGTCCGTTATCAACCACCGAAGGGGAGAGTAAATAAGTGAAACCTAGGGAATTTGTGAACGCTCTTTGCGCATTGGACTTTACGGACACATTCAATCCGTACTCGAATCAATGTCCTGTTCACGACCTTCCCCGCGCAGCAAATCTTCGAAAACAGGCGCTACTTGCAATGCTAAATGCAGCTGTCCAAAGCGAGGTTGACTCACTTTGGATTGGTCGCGATCTCGGATATCGAGGTGGACGTAGAACCGGGATCGCTCTGACGGACGATGTACATTTGAACTCATATGCCAGCCGCTGGGGAATAGTTATCGAACGGCCAACGAAGGGACCACCAGTTGGTGAGCGCACAGCTGCAGTTATTTGGAGCGTGCTAACACTTATCGATACCCCCATTGTTCTTTGGAATGTGTTCCCATTGCACCCACATGAAAGTGGTGTCCCATTCAGCAACAGGACGCACAACTCGCGCGAAGGAAGAGCCGGCGAGGACTTTCTTGCGGCATTATTGATAATGCTAAAGCCAAAAAGGCTTGTTGCGATCGGCAATGACGCCGCTCGTGTAGCTCTGCGCAATGCGGGTTCTCGTGAAGTCTTTAATGTTCGTCATCCCAGCTATGGCGGACAGACTGAATTCCTACAGCAGGTGAGATCTTTATACGGCGTCTCAAATCATTCGAGGCAAGGCCGCCTTCTCTGAACGTCCGCTCATGGCCTATTGTGTTGAAAAACTCAATTCAAAAATCGAGTTTTTCAACACAATAGGCCGATAGCGGAAATTCAAACTGAGACACTACCCACGGACTACTATGCATGACGGATGAAGAAAAGCTGATGAAACATATTCGCACGACGCTCAGCGACCTCGCAACATTGCGTTGGCACGAAGATCGCTACGCCTCGCTTCCGTTATGTGTGATCGATGCGGTATTCTCAATCGGGGTTAATTACGAGTCGACCACACGGACCGTTAAAAGCTGGTGCAAGGCGCAGACCCCGGAATGGGAAACGCACTGCCCACTACGCGCGTCACTCAACCCCCATAGCGGCTATTGCATTAGCGAATTTGTTGGCCTGCTGGAACGCCACGACTTCCAGGCGCTAGCAGCGAAGATATTCGACAACCGGCAACGTACCTCGTCCCGCTCGGGAATTCTAAAGGCGGAGGCAGTTTATCGCTTCGCCAAGATCCTGCAAGATTTCCGAATTGAGACGTTTGATGACACCAAGGACGATCAGAAAAACAAGCAAGTTTTAAAGATCATCAAGGAGATTCCAGGTCAAGGATCTGGAATTTCCTTCAACTATTTCCTCATTTTGGCTGGCTCCGAGAACCTGGTGAAAGCGGATCGAATGGTCTGCCGGTTTATTGAAAACGCGTTGGGTAAACAAGTTTCTCAAGAAACTGTGGAAGCTTTAGTTGTCAATGCTTGTGTGAAACTCAGGGAGGAGTTCCCAAATCTTACGCCCCGACTGCTGGATAATAAGATTTGGAATTATCAGCGGAGGCAGGCGCGAAGTAAGGCGCAGGGTGCCTGTTCAGCTTACTGTGCGCCTGTGCTAACCGGACAGGGATGATAATTTGTATAGGAGTCGTAAACGCGATTTTGGTTTCAAAAAGACAATCTAAAATGTATTGATTAAGTGTTTACACGCGGTAGTGAGTCATTAGCTATTATTAAATGCATGTGCGAAAAAAAATTTTCAGAGTGGTACCACTGGAGCCAAAGAGAAGAATTAGAGAGGTGCCCGGAGTTTACGCAATTGCAAAATCAAGAAAAGACATTACAGGGAGGTGCTTTGAGTGGAAAAAGGAAATCATTTATATAGGAGTCACAAACGCGATTTGGGGTCTCAAAGGGCGATTGAAGCAGTTTGATAATGCCATTGCCGACAAGGGAAGGCACGGAGGTGGCGAGCGAGTCCTATACAAATACCGGGATTACAATAAATTGGTCAAACAACTTTATGTGTCGGGGGCACCATTTAGATGCACGGTTAAGTTACCTCAGCCGACTGACCTGCGGATTAAATAGGGGACGTACCACGGTATCGCGCGACGAACGAGCATCCGCTCCTGGCCGCTAACCGACCGGTCAGAATTCGACCCGAAGCGGTCCTTTGCCGACGGCAAAGGGTAGCTGGGTCTGTAGCAAGCCTCACGGCCATTCTAGGCGAAGCACCATAATCCGTGGTGCAAGTTGACGGCATCCATCGAGCGCCTGAAGCCAGCCCGGCATCCGATGGCCTGAATGGGTCCTCGCGCGTATCGTGTTTCATTGGCTAACGAAGCCACTTCGCTGTAAAGTCTTAATATGAGAGCGATAGTCGCTATGTAGGTGGAACAGATTACACAGAAGGTGCCCCACTCATGCTAGAAAGTCTTAAGGGCCAGTATGGCTAGTGCAGACCAAATCAAGGCGCTGATCAAGTCTTACCTCAATCGCGATGATGACCAGTTCTATTCGGTCGCGATGCAGGTGGCCGCCCATGAAGCCAAGCAGGGGCATGGTCAGCTCGCCCAAGAATTGCGCGAAATGATCGACGAGGCCAAGTCGCGCTTGTCCCCTCGCCAAGTCGGATCGACCCATCAGATCGCCAAGCCCCGCGGCGAGCTGGCCAACTTGCTGAAGGTCACCTACCCTAAAAACCGGCTCGGTGAAATGGTCCTAGACGAGACGGCAGCCGCCCAGCTCTCTCGCGTTATCAAAGAACAACGGCTGTTCGCGCGCATCCGTGAACATGGGCTTTCGCCGCGTCGGAAAATGCTGCTCGTCGGCCCGCCCGGCACGGGGAAGACCATGACGGCATCCGCCTTGGCAGGGGAACTCGGCCTGCCGCTGTTCTTGGTGCGGTTCGATGCATTGATAACGAAATTCATGGGTGAGACTGCCGCCAAGCTTCGTCAGGTGTTTGAGTCCATCTCCGATGTACGTGGCGTGTATTTCTTTGACGAGTTTGACGCCATCGGTCCACAGCGCGGCATGGCCAACGACGTCGGCGAGATTCGACGGGTGCTGAATAGTTTCCTGCAGATGATTGAACAGGATCACTCTACTAGTTTGATCATTGCCGCTACCAATCACCCGCAGATCCTCGACTTCGCGCTGTTCCGGCGCTTTGACACGGTCATCGAATACCACCTGCCTAACGCTGCGCAAATAACCCATCTGATCCATACGCGCCTTGGCGGCTTTCTCCCTAACCGGTTTCCAATCAAGAAAGTGGTCGCCAAAGCCACCGGCTTGAGCTTCGCCGAAATCTGCCGCGCCGTCGACGAGGCGATCAAGGAAGCGATCATGCATGAGAAAAAAGTGGTGAGGGAGGTGGAGTTGAGCAGGATGCTGGATGAGCGGCGACTGCTCACGCCTAAGCGACTTGAAGAGAAGAACATGACACCAAACCATGCCGGGAAAAGAAAACGATAGGCGGCGGCACCTCGTTCTAACGGATACCTCCAAGCCCAAACCCTTTACCGCGCATTCGACTCCTCGCGAAAAAGCTAAACCGCCGCCGCAACTGGAACGCGCGCAGCACGGCGCATTCCTCCAGAACCAGCTCGCGGACTTGAAGCCGGTCGCGGCAAAGGCCGCGACGGATCAAAAGGAGCAAGGCCTCGTCAGCGGGTTGGGACTGCAGATACAGTTTGTCAGCCAGCCGGAGATCGAGCTCGCCTTTGAGAGCCTCCACCACGAGGGCCGGAAGATCGAGCTTCTCAGCATCCGCAAGCAAGGTGACCAGACGATCGCCAATGTCTTCGTTCCGGACGGCAAGCTGCAGCACTTCGAGCGCTACGTCACGGAGTACTTGCAGGAGAAGAAGGACGTTCGGGGCAACGCCCGTGACCACAAGGCTCTTCTCAACACCGTCGCCGCAATTCGCGCCGCTGAAATTCGCGCATTGTGGACAGATGACCCAGAGTTGCTCCCCCAGGATTCCAACCAAATGTTCTGGTGGGAAGTGTGGCTGCCAGTGCGTGGCCAGCGAGACCAGGTTGTCGCGGACTTTCGAAGACTGGCGGCGCTGGCACAATGCCGGGTCAGCGAAAGCCAAGTGAATTTCCCAGAACGAACTGTCGTACTGATGTACGGCTCCGAGCAAATGCTGTCGCAGTCCGTCCTTACCGTCAACTGCATCGCGGAGCTACAACGTGCTAAAGATACAGCCGACTTCTTCCACGGCATGGCGCGTGAAGAGCAGCAGGCGTGGATGGATGAAATGCTGGGTCGTTTGTCCCTCGCCGGCGGTGAGGACGCTACCCCTCGCATCTGCTTGCTCGATACCGGAGTCACCCACGGCCATCCGTTGCTGAGGCCGTTGATGGACGACGCGGACCTGCATACCGTCAACCCAGCGTGGGGGACCGATGACATTGCCAATCACGGAACGGGATTGGCTGGGCTAGCCGCATATGGCGATCTCACTGAAACACTCGCATCGGCGCATCCTGTGCAGGTTGGCCATCGCTTGGAATCTGTAAAGTTGTTACCTGATGAAGGCGGCAACGTGGGGGACGCAAAGCACCACGCCTACCTATTCGCCGAGGGCGTGGGCCGCCCGGAGATCACCGCTCCAAATCGCCCCCGACTCTTCACGTCGGCGGTTACCGCGTCCGACTATCGCGACCGGGGACGCCCGTCGTCCTGGTCCTCCACCGTGGATCGGCTGGCCGCGGATTACGATGGCGCGGGAGAGTTTCCACGACTCTTCGTGCTGTCAGCGGGCAATACGGACGGCCCGGCCGCCTGGTCCGCTTACCACCATAGTCTTTCAACCAATCTTATTCACGATCC
>Ga0099828_10003257_pt1 | contig 11336 bp, 5 predicted proteins | sample CZO8metaG_2_FD_79338 | JGI IMG/M metagenome (GOLD analysis project Ga0099828, IMG submission 79338) | Vadose zone soil microbial communities from the Eel River Critical Zone Observatory, Northern California, USA - CZOApr15con2H1.8 metaG | ecosystem: Environmental > Terrestrial > Soil > Vadose...
GTGGCGACGTATACGCCCGCAATGGATCGCAAGAGCCGGACGAACAGATACAACAGCGCGAGGCTGACGGCTCCGCTGAGCAAGAACATGAACGGGCCGATGGCGTGCAGCACGACCGGCAGGATGAAAATCGTAAAACAAAAGAGTGAGAGGAAGAAGAGACTGAGCTGGAAGTTCAGGCGCGCATAACCCTGCTTGAATTTTTCGTTCGCCAGGAAGGCCGCGCCGAGGATAAGGAAGAACGGCCAGCTCACCCGGAGTGTGCCGCTGCGGAAGTAGAAGACCAGGAAGGTGCTGAGCAAGCCGCCGAAAAGGAATTGAAGCGTGCTGATGAGCCAGAAGTGGGTCTTGGCTGGTTCGTTGAGATCAGCGCCGCGATTTTCCGCGCGGTGGACGAAGAAGAGGATGCAGACGGCTACGAGGGCGAGGTGCACCACCACCCAGAAATTTTCCCAAAACGTGTCGACGCGCTTGAGGGTTACGGCGTCGAAGGCGAATCCGCCGAGGAGCGAGATTGAGGAAATACGGTGCCCGAAGCGCGAGTAGCCGGTTCTCAGGTGGGCGCGGAGCGGCTCGCCGAGTGGTTGGTGAGGCATGGGCCAGGTGAGAATAGCATGGGGCCGCAAGAGGGGTGCAGCTTGGGAGGCGTGGGCGTCGTATAGCGATTGGTGCCAAGGGTGGGGCCTTCGCTGCGCCCAGCGCACATCATGTCCGCCACGCCCTGAGTTGTACGGGCGAAAAAGAAAAAGGCCGAGTTGCGAGCTCGGCCCGAGAATGAGTCCTGGTTGCGGGGGGCCGATTTGAACAGCCAACCTTCGGGTTGTAATCGTGAGAGACTAGATCATAAATCATATCTCGTTTGTCTAGCCTCGCTTCCGAAGGTGCCCAACCAGCCTTTTTCGCCTTTGGGTTTACCCAACCCTGTACCCAACTAAGAGGCCCGGATTCCAAACCGAACGCTGGGCCTTTATGCGATTCTTGGATAGGCCTACTCACCCTGCGTATTTTTGCAGAGCACACGCGTGAGCCACTCGACAAGGCCCCCGAGCTGATCTCAGTGCCACCGAAGATTGAGTCAGCGCTGAAGGGGTATGCTCGGTGCCAGCCGGAAGTGGCGCGGGGATCGAGCGGATTCTGCGATTCAGGAAGCGAGTGGCCATGGAGTTTGAGCGGCCCCTTCTCGAAAAGAGCCGCCCAGTTAGCCAAAGCCGAATCGCGCCATCTAAATTTTGGGTCGTTTTGACCGTGCCATGACCGCGTTGTCACTCCCCCAACACGGGGTCTATGTGCTTCATTCCTCTCCGTCCTCGCCGTCCTCTCCATCGTCGCCGTCCTCGCGGGAGACTGGCAGCAGTTTTGCCTGCCTGCCCTCCTTGGCGAAGTTTTCGAACGACACAACCATCTCGCCCAGCGCGGGCGTCTTCGCAAACTCCGCCGGGTCGATGGAAATGGGCACGTTGGCTTTCGAGCCTGGGGGCAAATCGACGAACGCTCCTGTGCTGATGGAGTTGTTGAACGCGTTGAAGCTGGCTGCGCTCGTGATCGCATCACCTGCAAGGCCGCTGACGTTGTCGAAGCTCTGAACAATATACGAAAAGCGTGGGTTAGCCGGAGTCACGCGAACATCGCTGGCGAGGAATGGTATCAGCAAGGTGTCCCCGTCGGTAGGAGCGTCGGCGAGGAAACGGATGACCACTCTGCCCGTCTTCACATTGAACACGGCCGCCGCCACCTGGCCGTTGAAGCGGCCCGTAGTCAACAACCCGAGATCAATTGCGAACACGACAAAGTCTGGCTTCCCATCTCCGTCCACATCCAACAGGATGTCGTATTCGTTTGTGGCGGCGTTGGACCAGGGAGCAAAAGTGTTCACTGCGAACACGACGATTGCGTTTGAGCCAGCGACGAAAGACTGCGCGCCGACCGCCCGCAAACCGCGGGAGCCCAGGTTTTCATGGTTTCCCTTAAGCCCCCAAGCATAGAAGTCGGCCGTGCCGGCGACCGAGGTGGATTTGTTCACGAGCCGGACCGTCGTCGACGAACTGCCGTCCTCGGAACCCTTCATCTTCGCCTGAACCAAGGAGCGGGCACGCGGGACCATGTAGTAGGGCACACTAAGCGCCGCCCCGCCGTTCCCGCTGATGGGAGTCAACTTGATCTGTCCCTGCACCTGGCGGAAGTCGCTGGAGTCGCCAGTTGTGGAGGCAGGGACCTTTAACCTAACCTGCAGTTCGGTTTCTTCGCCTCCAGAGAGGTATACCGCGGTCGGCTCAACGGTGATCGTGTGCGGCGAGCCGGGGCCCTTCACCACGGAGACCGAGAAGTTCGCTGGCCCAGACCCCAAGTTCTGTATCTCGATCTCCCCCTCGTCGTGGAAGTCGCGTGAAAACTCGGCCACACCGAAGCTCAGGCTCGGGGCACCACCCTCGGTCCGGGCGATCACCGACGTCCGCGTAGCCGGGAACGGCTGCACCAGCCCGTTGCCTCCAAGCTGCGGCGAATACCCGGCAACTTGCGAAGCGTCGGCGGTGTTAACAATCGCAGTACTCACCTCATCGGCGTTCCACTTGGGGTGGGCCTGGATTGCCAAAGCTGCGCTCCCGGCAACGTGGGGTGTGGCCATCGAGGTCCCAGACTCAAAAAGGCCTTGGTTGCCGGTGCCGATCGCTGTGGAGAAGACGGATATTCCCGGCGCCGCGATATCCGGTTTGAGATGCCCGTCGCCAGTGCGAGGCCCCGCGGAACTAAAGGAGGCGAATTGGCGGAACGTCGGGTTGGCGATTGTGGTGTTGGTAAGTTTGGCCGTACCGGAGTCGGCTGCCAGGACCTTACCGGCTGCGTCCGACGAGACACCGAGGAACGGGATCGTAACGTTGAAAGGCGCACCCGTGTCGGGGTTCGAGGTGATCAGCCCCTCGAACGGCGGGAAACCCAGTGCGTTGTTGACCATCAGCACCGCCGCCGCGCCGGCTTGCTGGCCGAAAATCGCTCGGGCGACGCGGGCGCAGGTGCCACGCCGCGTGACGACAAGCTTGCCGACGACTCCGGCGGCAGTGTACTCGGCAGGGTTACAGCCGAGCGAAATGCCCCCCGTCAGGGTCCGCAGCACAACCACATTCAAGGATGTACCGTCGCTGAAGAAAGCGCCGTTCGAATTCTGCGCGGCGATGGTCGTCCCGGTCGAGAGGGCCAAATTGGCGCCCAAAAAGGACGCGTGTGAATCTACCGCCGCAACGCTGATGACCTTTTCTCCTGAAGCTGGGCTTGATGTGATGTATGCGGCGTTTGCGGCGTTCCCTGAGGCCGCGACTACTACAACACCGGCGTTCACAGCGTTCTCCGATGCCTCGGCATCGGCCGTGTCCTCACTTCCCAAATCTGAGCCCAGCGACATGCTGATCACTTGCATGTTGTGCTGTACTGCCCAGTCGATCCCGTCAACGACCACGTTCGTCGACGCCGAGCCTGTGCACCCGAACACGCGCACCGCATAAAGGTCGGCGAGTGGCGCGACGCCCGGCCCAATCATGAACGTTTGGCCCGGCGTGATCGCATCGTATGGGCCGTGGTACGTGGTTCCCGCTGCCGTCACACCGAAGCCCGCTGCCGTGCCTGAGGTGTGGCTGCCGTGGCCGTTGCAGTCGAGCGGATTGGGATCTGGCTTGGGCACGCTCGTTGGGTCGTCGGCGTTATAGGCATCGCCGACCAAATCGGTGCCACCCTTCACCTTCGGTGCATCGGGCCCGAAGAGCGCCGGGTCGGCTGGCTGGGTGCTGGTAGCGGACGCGGCCTTGAAGGCCGCCACGGTGCCCGGACCGCCGAAGTTCGCGTGGGTGTAGTCGATGCCGGTGTCGATGACGGCCACCTTTGTGTGCTCGCCGAGCAACCCCGGTGGGCCCTGCCACACGCTGGGCGCGCCGATGAACGGCACGCTCGCGGCGTTATCCAGATGATAAGTCCTAACTGGCATCACAGCCACGACGCCTGGCAGCTTCGCCATAGAGGCGATCTGGTCGGGGGTCCCCTGGACTTTGATGCCGTTGATGGCGTGCTGGAACTTACCCAGGACTCTGCCCCCCTGCGCCTCGATCGCGGGTACGATGGCGTCCTGCTGGGTGCGCAGGTCGCGCTCGATGACCTGCGTGTCGGCTTCGGAGAGTTGCTTGCCGGGCGTGCGGCTGCGGGCGACGGCGACGGGATCGCCAGCCATCTTCAAAACGACGGTGTTCACACGCTGATTTCCGAGTGGGATAGCCGGAACGAACTCGCCTGAAACTGGCGAGGCGACGAAGCGGCTGGTGGGATCCACGGACTGGGCACCCACGCTCGACACGAACCCGGCGAGCAGGATGGCGGCGGCAAAGAGCGAGCGGTAGCAGGCAGCACGAATCATCTCAACCTCACTTTGAGCGGAATTTTTCAGTTTCTTGAAGCAAACTCTTCCTTGAGAAGGCGATATCGAGCCCGACGGACGCACTGTTGTTCGAGACCCAGGTGCTCGGGGAAAGCGGAGGGCGCCGAATCCGTTCAGTCTGGACATGACCACTCCTTGCGTCTAAATCCATGGCGAGTTCCTGGTGCAAAGCTGGCCCGGCGCGATTGAACATGAACGGATGCCAGCGGCAACCGATCAAATACGCCTCGATGTTGCCTAGATTTAGCGGAGTAGTTGGAAACGCCTGCCGCGCCATGGGAATGATTTTGTTCCGCTGCATGAAGACCACTCGTAGATTGAAGTGGCAATGGGTTTCGATAAACCCGCCGATCAAAGATGGGCACGTGAGAAACGAACTCAGCAGCGACCACTTCACGGTCATCCTGCGTTTCCACAGCCACCTCACCATCACGGACTCCTATCTGGTGATCGGAGACCACGTTTACGAGGCCACGGGGACGCACCGTGCCAAAGGATCTAAACGTCTAAACTCAAGTTCAAATTGATTCAAGAGCTGCCGGCATCTGCTCTTCTGCGCCGCAAGCAATCCGCGCCATTCAAGGTGACGCGGAACTCTCTGCACCAGAGGGCACACGGTCTTGCTAATTCGAACTTTTGTCAAGTCATATATTCGCTAGTACTTTTAGTACTCCTAGTACTCAAACCGAGTTTCGTTCTCGTGCTGAATTCCCTCGGCATGGCCTATGTCCAAGAATCCATGTATAAGGAAGGCAGCGCGGCGTTGGAAAAGGTTTTGGTGATCCGCCCTGGCGACTCAACAGGACTAGCGCGAGGAGAGAGCACCCGGGGCTGGTCCGACGCAGTCGTGCGGCACATCTGCGAGAATTCTGCGTTTGAAAATCATCTGTTCTCGGAACATTAAATTCCACGAAATGCGTTCGTTCAGATCCAATGAGTTGCGTAAGTCCGCGCGAGGGGCAGAACACGGGTAAAAGCCACTTTGCGATAACCCGACTTGTCAGGAATTGGCATCTGACGAGCCCGTTGCGTTCGATCCACCGCCTACGCCAAGGGCGCGTTTAGACGGTGTTGATGGGGACGTTTCTGAGGAACCACTGCGAATCGTGGCCGTTCAGGGGTATTGCCTCTAGAAAAGAGAGCGGACGGCTGGGGGGTAGGTCACGACGATTGCAGTTGAGGGTGTCCAGCCGACAGTTGAAGGTTAGAGCGACGGCTGGCATATCCTACGCGAACTTCTCCTTCCGAGTAACAGATTTGTTTGAGCGGCCCAGCGCCCCCGCCAGCGTCCACAGATGTTCGTAACCCGCAATCTTGTGGAAATTCTTCTCCGTCAGCAGGTACGCTCCCGCCACCCAGCGCATCACCATCTCTCCCTCGCGCCAGCGACAGACGTTTCCCGTGCGTTTCCGCACCCCGGATTGCGGACTCTCAATCAGATTGGTCGTCGCCAGGCAACGATGCAGATTCGGCGGCAGCCCCAGCCGCTGGATCGTGAACGTTTCCTCCAACCCCTCGCGCAAGCTACGCGCCGCCGAAGGATAGTCCCGCTCCAGCCACTGGGCCATCTTTTCCACCTTGGCGATTCCCTCTTCGGCCCGTTCCAATTTGTAGGCCGCCCGCAGTAACGAGCGCACTTGCGCGTGCTGCTCGGTCGGCAACTCCCCCAGCCCGTTGCGCACCTTGTGCGTCCGGCAACGCTGCACGGCCTGTTCGACCCCAAAGACTTCCCCGATCCCCGCGCGCAGCGCCTTGGCTCCGTCGATCACAAACAAGTAGCGCTTCTGGGGGCTCACCCCGTGCTCGCGCAAATCGACCAGCAGAGCTTTCACCGCGGCCGTGTTCTCCGTCGCGCCCAACTGCAGGCCCAACACGTGCTTGGCTCCCGTTTCGTCCACGCCCACCGCGCTGATCACGTGGTAGGTCCCAAACTGCATCCCGTCGATGTAAATCACCAGCAACTCGACGTCCTCCCAGCGCCGCCCGAGCAACTGTTCGAGTTGCGCCGCGCTGGCCTCGATGGCGCGCTCGCTGATCGCCGACTTCGAGACCCCCACGGTTTCGGCCATCCGCGGCAACACGTCGCCATATTGCCGCGTGGAAACACCCCGCAACAGCGTCTCGAACATCCGCGCGCCCATCGCCGGATTCTTCTGTAACGCCTGATAGGCGGGAATCGGCACTTCGCCACCGTCCCGTTTTCCTTTCTGCCGCAAGCGCGGTCGTTTCACGCTGATCTGCCGGTCGTCCAGACTCACGCGACCGGCTTGGCCCCCGTGCCAGCGGATCTCGCCGCTGGCTTGCCCCGGCGTGCGCCGCCCGGCGACCTGCTCGGCACTGAGTTGCAGAATCATTTCGATGGTTTGTTGGCTGACGTGGTCCAGCACGGTACTAACGGTGAGGCGAGCTTGCTCGATCAACTCCACCAGCGGGAGCAGGGCCTGCCCGTTGGCCTGGCAGAAAGCGGCCAGGGCTTTCTCCGCTCTCCTTCCCTTGCAGTCGATGACGTGATAGGTTTGCTTCACGGCGGTTCTCCTTTGAACAGGAATTGACTGGGCTCGATTCTACCGAATCGGGCCCGAACCGCCGCTCTAACCTTCAACTATCAGCTGGACACCCTCTTGCAGTTGGGCACTATCTGATCTTTGATGTCCGTTGTCTGGCGAGACGCCTTCGGCGGAGGCAGAGTTTAAAGAACCGTAGAAGAGATTCGTATGACTCCCCTATATGGTTAGGGGAGACCGCATTGCTTGGCAGAGCGAGCTTGGAACTTGCCCAGAAAAAAATTCGGCCGTCTCGTAATATGGCCCCTCTAACTATTCGGATGGTTGCGGGGGGCCGATTTGAACGGCCGATCCCGCCGAGGCGGGATTATGAGTCCGACTGCTCTTCTCTCTGAGTTAGATCATCGAAAGTGCGGCCGATGAGTTTATAAAAGCCCTCTCCGCCTTTCTGTTTCTTCAATTCAAGCTCCCGCTTTCTCGCTCCGCTATAGCCTGTAAATTGTTCTGCGTGAACGAGCCTCCATGGACCAAATTTTGAAGTCCATTTCGAGATCCCAGCGTTATGCTGTTCGAGCCGATGCGCTAGGTTTTCACTAATCCCGATATAGAATCGGCGCGATGAATCGCTCCAAATGACATACACGAAGTATGGTTTGTTGGATACGCGAGATATCACTAAAAATTCGGAGGGGCCCATCCCGCATTTAACGGAAAGCGCCCATGGTTGCGGGGGTTGGATCCCGCTGGGCGGGACCAACAATCCCGCCGAGGCGGGATTATGAGCCCGATGGGTCAATTCCAAGTCCCGTAGTTTGTGTTGCCCTTGCCCCCGCATCCGTCACGAATACGGCCTGAAATCGCCTAGTTTTGGACTCAAGAAGGACTCATACGCGCCACCCTGAAAACAGCCCTACGAGGGCGGATTTTGCGGCCAAGTTGCGGCCACATTCCCACGCCCGCACCATCGAGCACTCCCGCTCGTTGTCAGCGCCCAGAGAGGGAAGGCCCGCTGCGACTGTCCGCGCCAGAGTCGCACGCCGCCTGTATATTGCGAGCGAAGCGAGCGCCTTGTACCTGTAGAGCACCCCTACCGAACGAACTCCGCACCAAACCTTGCGAGCGACAGTCGAGCACCTATAGAGTCCCCGGCGCAGCCTCAACGGGGTGACGATCCGCAGCGCCTCGGCCCTCACGCCGACTCCGCGATTGCGTCAGTTCGCGTCAGAGCCGCGCTCGCCCGGCTGCCCGAGTTTCCTTTTCAGCTATGCGGCTCGTACCCTGCTTCTTTCCAGATTGCTTGTGCGTCGGGTGACGCGAGGTACTGCAGGAGCGCCTTGGCGCCTGCGGGGTCGCTCGCGTGGGTGGAGATGAACCCCACAACCGCAACAGGCGTACAAATCTGCCGCGGCAGAACCCCTACGATGTCGTATTTGTCCTTGTCGGGAAGCATGTCGCTGAGCATGAGCATGCCGATGTCAATGTCTCCGTTTTCGAGCCGCTTGTTCGTCTTGATGGCGTTATTCGTGGCGGTGGGGGAGATGCCTTGGGCGCCGGGGCCAAGCTCGACCTGACTCTTCGACGCGACCTGGTCGGCGATGCCGAGCTTGTTCAGCGCCTCCCAAGGTCCCTCCCCGGCGGCCGTGAAGTCAGGGTCCTCATACCCGATGCTCTTCGCCGCCAGGAGCGCTTTTTTGACCGCCGCGGGCGTGGAGATGTCGGGCTTGGGCGCGCCCTTCGGCACGCCGACAGCCGTGAGAATGCTCGCGACCAGTGTCGCGCTGCTGGGGATGATGCTCCCCGAGGCGATCGCTCCCGGGAAGGGCGCTACGATGAGCGACACGTCCAGAGGCTGGCCTTTGGCAACCATTCTTCTGGTCTCCGCACCGCCGCCGTAAGTCACTTTTACCTTGTAGCCTGTTTTGGCTTCGAAGTTCGCGACAATCTTCTGGGTTGGCGCCCGCATGGGGCCCACCGCCAGTAGAGTAATCTCACTCTGAGCGCGCGCGCCGATCCAACTGCCAACCACCAGCGCGACGACAAAGATCGTTGAAAACAAATATTTCTTGTGTTTCACGGATTCCTCCTCTCCATAGGAAGGGCATTTGACTGTCAGCTTTTGGCGGTACTTATACACCAAGCGCACCCGGTGTCGCAACGTGGGACAGCCCACCCACATCGTATCCCCCCGGGGAAAATTGAAATGCATCAACAGAGGCATTCATCGGCCTATCCATTGGGCGCAAGCAGATTCCGATTCGTCTACATCGGTCACGAGATACACATTCGGATCGTCCCCGCAAGAGGCCCTGTGCACGCCTGCGACACCATCTCCGATGCGCCAGTGCTGAACATCTCGCGGGCGGAGCGGCCGCCACCAGGTGCCCTTGCTGACCCGAAACATCCCATTGATGTGATTGATCGCGGTGATATAGCTGGTCGCTGACTGGCTGAAACTAGGCGCCGGGTGCCCCATCTTTGCGAAGCAGGGGTCCGGCTTTCGCTTTGTCCAGCGCACACCATGTCCGCCACGCGCTGAGTTGTACAACCGGAAAAGAAAAAGGCCGAGTTGCGAGCTCGGCCTGGGAATGATTCTTGGTTGCGGGGGGCCGATTTGAACGGCCGACCTTCGGGTTATGAGCCCGACGAGCTACCAGACTGCTCCACCCCGCGAAGGCATGATGACGAAAGGACCAGCGTTCGTCAAATTTCCTTGATTTGCACGGAGTTCTTTACGATCGTGTAGCCTCCCGTGTAGGCATTTTCCTGTCGCAGCCGGTCGAAGATCGACTTCGCGGTATGCCGTTGCTTCGCGGGGCTGTTCTTGTCTTCTTCCAGAATGGCGTTGATCACGCCGATCCACGGCCCCAAACCACCTCAAGTTGAAGCAGGCTTGCGCCGGTATAACAAAACGGCGCACGCACCGGAAGCGCCGTGACAAACATATATGGACCGGAAGATATCCCGAAATATGCGGTTAGGGCGTGGGAGCGATTGTCGAGAGGTGATGCAAACGAAACATAATGAATTTTGGCGCGACCGTCCCCCGAGCGAAGTATTAAACTAGAGGAAATTCAAGGACACACCCCGGGAAGCAGCTGCGGCTTTGCCAAGGCTGCTTCCTCATTTTATGCAAGCGCACATTCGGGCCTGAACCTCAAGGACCAGCTCGGAAAGGCATTTACGTTTCCCTCCAAGTCGAGCCGTGAGAAAACTCGGGCCTGATTTGCGTCCATTCAGCACCGAACACGATATAAAACGGTTCTGTCTGGCGCGAGACTGAGGAAGAGATGCCATCAATGACACAGTCTGGCGACGGTCTCCGGAACTAGCACTCGGAAATTCAAATTTGCAGCTCCAATTCCTGAGTCACTTTGTAGAATTTCAGGTAGACTTGTTTTCTGCGCCTATAGCTCAGCTGGATAGAGCATCTGCTTTCGAAAAAGAAACGCAGAAATCTTAAATGCTTCGTGGAGCGTCGCTTACGGGTTCTCTATCCTGAAATCTCACCCTCAGTTGTACCGAAATTGTACCGAATTCGCTCCGCCTCGTCGGCCGCGAGCGGTTCTGGCCGTTACTTCATCATCTCGTTATTTACGGCACGCCCGTCCGAGTGGGGCCCGCGCCCTCTTTTGCCACCTTCCCAGAACCCCGTTTCGGGGGATCTTAAGGGAGTGGTCAGTTTCCAGTTTGTCGATTTACAGGAGTTAACAACAGATCGGCAAATCAAACGGCGTAAGTAACGTTTCTGTCCTATCTTGCTCGTGCTTGGCCGCTGCGCCTCCGCCAGTTCCGCCGATCACGGGACCTTCGCGGCAAAAATGTAATATCAGGGTAGCATCGCCGTAATGTTCCTTTTGGGTACCTGTCCGACGGGAATGCGAGCCACCTCTTTCATCGACTGAGTGTCGATGGCGGAAACTGAGGCCGAGGCGTCGTTCGCCACGTAAACGAACTTGCTGTCCGGCGTGAACGTCATCCAGAAGGGGTCGACAGCGACGGGTACCGCTCCGAGATACTTCAAATCGGGCATCGAGTACGCATGGACCACGTTGTATAACCTGTCGGTGACCCACACGGCTTTGTTGTCGGGCTGGACGCCAATGCCGTGGCTGGGGTTTCCCGTTGCCGCCCGGACCAGCTGCATCTTCACCGGCCCGCCCAGATCAGGGAACTTGATCCGGTGGATTTCCTCGCCGGTCGCGAAATCAGCTACCACAAACCCGTGAAGCTCGCTGAGTCCCGCCAACACCCACTTCGTCGAGCCGTCCGGATTCGTGTAGAACGTAAGTGGACGAGGACGGTTGGTGAATTTGATCGAATACACGGGCTCTTCGGTTTTCTGATCTATAACCGCAACCGTAAACGTCCGATCATCCGAGGCGGCGAGGACATATTTACCGTCGGGTGTGACATAGGTA
>Ga0099828_10003258_pt1 | contig 11334 bp, 15 predicted proteins | sample CZO8metaG_2_FD_79338 | JGI IMG/M metagenome (GOLD analysis project Ga0099828, IMG submission 79338) | Vadose zone soil microbial communities from the Eel River Critical Zone Observatory, Northern California, USA - CZOApr15con2H1.8 metaG | ecosystem: Environmental > Terrestrial > Soil > Vadose...
TCCCCGTGATGGTGATGGATTGGCACAACGAGTATGGGCCGGTGCTCTCGAGGATCGGCGGGAGGGTGCTCTCGCCGACAAGGGACGACTTCACGCTGAACCCTCTGGAGGGGAGCGGTCTTGTCGACCGTACCGAACACATCGAGATGGTGACGGACATCTTCGCCGACATCTACAGGTTCACTCACCCTCAGTCGTTCATGTTCAGGAATGCCTTGCAAAAGTGTCTGGGGGAGGCGAGTGAGCAGGAGATACCGACCCTCTCGTCCCTGGTGAAGACGATAGAGGCCTACCCGCTAAGGAGCGCGTACGACAACGAGACGAAGGTAGCTCTTCTGAGGCGGTTGGTCCCGCTCACCCAGGGACAAGCCGGCAAGGCGCTGGACGGTCCGGGGACTTTCACGGTCGACGACCTGCTCGACAAGGCCCTATGCATCGAGCTGGGGGACCTGCGAGACACGCAGACGCGAACTATCTTCATGGACGTACTTCTGAAGATGATTTACGAGCACAGAATTTCGAGGAGGGGTGGACTAGAGCACGTAATCTTGGTCGAGGAAGCGAGAAACGTCGTCCCCGCACGAAGGGAAGAGGACCCGCCGGCGGTCGGAGAGCGGATGGTCTCGGAGCTTCGCAAGTTTGGGGAGGCGATGGTCTTCGTAGCACAGTTCCCCACGCAGGTCTCCTCCGAGGTCATCAAGAACTCGGGAGTTCGAATCGTCCACAAGGTGGCGTGGATGGAGGATCTCAAACTCATCGGCTCCTCCCTTAACCTCACCCCCGATCAGCAGAGTTACATCGCGGACCTGGCGGTCGGAGAAGCCGTGGTCAGCCTCTCCCGTATTCAGAGGCCGATTCTGGTTCAGGTAAACGCAGAGTCTGTACTGGCGGAGGAGAGAAGTGACATCAACGCCGGGGGGGAGTCGTAGCGTGTGGTCCAGTCCGTCCAACCCCCCCTCCTAGAAGGAGGCTTGGACCTGTACCCGGCGGCTATCTCCTTCGCCACCTCCTCAGGCTTCGACCGGCTGGTGTCGAATTCGTGAACGTGAGCCGGTCCGAAGGATCGCAGGGAGGCGGAGAGCGAGACTCCGATGAGTTCCGCCTCCACGTTCTCCCGCAGATGGTCGCCACGATAACCTCTCATCAGGAGCCTCTCCTTGAGAGTCGCCGGGTCGCATCTTAGCACCGCGACGTAGTCGACTCCCACGCCTCGAAAGAGGTCGGGGAGGAGGTGGCCGTGGAAGACCACACCGCTCCAGACTCTCTCTCCGAGAGACCTGCTGAGTCGTTCAGTATCCACCACCAGCGCCTCGTCAACCCGCTCCATGCATCCAAACTCTCGGGCGAGCGCGTTCAGGTCTTTTGCGGCGAAACCGAGCAGGGCGGCCAGTTCTGCTGAAACGCTCTTCTTGCCGGTGCCAGGCGTCCCCGTGACGCCCAGGATTTGCTTCATCATCATCGGCCCCTACGGACTCGAGTGGAGTTGCACACAGAGAAGCTCATCAGGGAGCCGTTAGGCGTGAGCCTTTACTATTACCGTTCCCTTCATATTGGTCGGGTGGAGATTGCAGAAGTAGTTGTACGTTCCAGGAACTGTGAATGTGTAGCTGAAGGGTTGGCCAGCGGCGATGAGGGATGTGGCACTTCCGAATGCCATCGGCGCGGTCGCGTTGACTACCGTGTGAGCGGTCGTGTCCTTGTTAGTCCAGACGACAGTGTTGTTCACGCCGATTACCACGGTTATCGTGGAGGGCTGAAAGTTGAGATTCGTGTTCGATGCGACACCGCTCGGCATCACGACAGCGACGGGCGTGATCGTGGTGCCGGGGTTGTAGAGCAAGAAGTACGCCAGGCCCACGATGATCAACACTACAACCACGCCTATCGCAATCCACTTCGACCTGCCGGATTTCGCTGTCGCCGTTGGCACGCTTCCGGTTGTCAAGAATCCAATCGCTCCTACGGCCCTCGCTTACCCGCTTTTACGCGTTGCTCCCGCGCTTTTCATGGACGATGGAGTCCAGCGCAGCAGAGGTTGAGGACAACCAGGGCTCAGGCGAGAGACGGGAGAGCTCCTGTAGGCTCACCTCGATACAACAGCTACCCTAATCTTACGGGGACGCCAAGGTACGTTGTCAGGAGAAAGAAGACAGGCACGGCTATCATCGGCACTATTAGCAGAATCCAGAACACGAGCTTCAGCAGCTGCCTGATCAAGACCTCGAGCTGAACCATATTTCTGGGGATCGTTATCTTCTTCAGGAAGTCCAGAAACACGACCGGGTACCGGCTCTCTCAACTATTAAGATTTTGCGAGCCCTCGCCGAGGAAAGCAGGAAGGTTCGCCCGCTTATGTCTCGAGGCTCTCCGGGCTACTAACCCAGAGCGACCTTCCCGCCGCCCTCCCTTTACGGTCTGCAGTGATTTTGAGAACGCGGGCTACGCAAGCCCGATGCTCCGAAGTATCATCGGACCCTCGGTTATAAGTCAGCCCACCTAGGTCGTCGGGATGAACCGGAATCTCGTTCTTTCGATCGTAGCGATCGCAGCCCTTGTCGCCGCCGCCACCTTCTTGGCCCTGAATCCATCCGCGAACGGCACTGGGAGCACGGCGAAGTCTCAGGCGACGTTCACCCTCGTAGTTTCGCGCACCGGATACAATGGGAGCGTGAACATGGGAAGTCCCTGGCCGGTGATGACGGTGGGCCAGGGGCAGACGGTTACGATTCACGTCAAGAATGACGACCCGGTCGAACCGCACGGGTTCACTGTGACTCACTACCTCGATTCGGGAGTGACCCTCCGTCCGGGCGAAACTTACACACTCACGTTTCTCGCGGACCAGAAGGGGACCTTTCGAGTCTACTGCAACATCTTCTGCACCATCCACGTCTACATGCAGAACGGTCGGTTGACAGTCGAATAGACTTCGGCCGCTCAGCGAAGAGTCAGGTTAACTATCACGGCGGAGACGACGGAGCCGTCGGTTGCACTCACGGTGAGGGTGTAATCACCCGGCGGATAGATGCCCGAATCGGAGACCGTCAGATCAGACAGGTCAGGAGACCCTTCGCTCAGTCGGGACGACTGCTGAACGCTGAACATCGCTGTCTCGTTCGTTATCCCTCCCGATGAAGCTAGTGTCGAGGAGGCTGCGAAGGAGACGGGCCCCGCAGATGACCCAGAGACAGAGACTGCGAGTTTCGCCGCACCTCCGGGCTTCAAGGAGAGTGAAGTGGGGTTCGCAGAAAGGGAGAAAGGAATCATCTTGGCTGTGTCTACCACACCAATCTTATTCTCCGTCATCTCCGTGAACCAGACCCTCCCGTCGGGCGCCAGAGCGAAGTAGACCGCATTGACAATACCGCCGACTCGACCGGAGGGGAGCGGATACTCCACCATCGTCTCACTCCTTGGGTCGAAGACAGAGATTTTGTTACCCGTGTGTTCGTTGAACCAGACTCTCCCCGAGGCGTCGATTGCCAGCCAGTAAGGGAGGGTGCTGGCGTAGTTCTTCACGCTGGAGGTCGCGTACTTCACAACCTTGCCGCTGGCGGGAAGGAATCTACCGATCAGGCTCCCACCATGCTCCGCAAACCAGACTCCCCCGCCCCCGTCCAGGGCCAACCCCGTGGGCGAGAGGATCAGGGGTGACGGCGAGTACTCGACGAATGTCCCCGAAGTCGGGTCGAACTTCGAGATCTTGTTCGAGGAACCCTCGACGAACCAGACGACGCCGTCGGCCCCGACCTGAATCTCCCTCGGGCCCGAATTTCCGGTGGGCGGCTGGTACTCGCCTACCTCAGAGGTCGAGGGGTTTACCATCCCAATCTTTCCGGAGTAAAATTCGGTGAACCAGACCCTACCTGCCCCATCTATCGCGAGCCTCATCGGGTAAGCGCTCGGCGTAGGGACGGGGTATTGCCTGAATGTCTGAGCCGTCGGGTCAAAGCTCCAGACTGAGTCGTCGTCTGAGCTGGTGAACCAGACCCTACCCGCTTTGTCTTCCCCCATCCCCCAGATGTTCGACGAGTTCGCCTTTGTTGGGATCTTGAATTGGGCGAACCTCCCCGTCGAAGGAGTGAACCGTACGAGCGTGGTTACGTTGGCGGCGGCGAACCAGACGCTGCCGTTGGAGTCGGCGGTTATCGCCATCGGCACAGAGTCGGGGGTGGGCAGGGAGTATTGCGAGATGTAGGGGGAGGTCGCACCCGTCGTTTCGTTCTTGGCTCCGTTGTTGAGGGCGAGAACTCCACCGAGTGTGGCGACCACAAGAACGAGGACGGCGGCCAGGACTACCATTCTCTTCAGTCAGACAGACCTCCTCTCGATGAGGCTAAGCCTCACTAAATTGGCTTTTCGACGGACACCCTTAAATCGCGCAGAGGGTTAGTCAACAAGATGCGTGCAACCCGGCTAGGAACAGCCCTAGCATTCTTTCTTCTTCTCTCTTCCGCCGGTACGACGTTCGCCGCACACATCCACAATCTATGGTGGAGCTCGTCTACGTACTATCCAGGGGATAGGGGGAGCGTCACTTTCGAGATATTCAACGACGACTCCGGAACCCGATACTACGCGAACTTGATCTTGCAATTCGACTGGGAGAATACTACGGGGCCATCCTTCCAGACGGGACCGAGCCAGAGCCAGAGCATCCCGTGGGGACACGTCGCGAACTTCACTGTCCAGTTCTCCATCCCGGCGGCAGCGCGGGTGGGGAACCACCTCTATTCGCTGTCCTATGTGGACGCGTCTAACAAAACTAGCCTGGTCGGGCAGGAGTTCCTCTACGTTCACGACTCTTTCGAGAAGGCCTACAGGAACCTTCTCTCCGAGGTGGGGACGAAGATGACAAGTGCAAACTCCGGCATTTACGAAAGTCCGGCTGCGAGAAGCCTGCTCCTCGAGGCCGATGGGAACTACACGCGAGCCATCACGCTGGCAGGGGAGGGCCAATACCAAAAGGCCACCTCCCTTCTGAGCGAGGCCGCTTCGACTCTGAGCCAGGCGAACTCCATCGAACAAACCTACACCTCTAACGTGTCAACATCTCGGAGCAGTTCGAAGGGGAACACCGTGAGCGTCACCTCGAGGCAATCCGGTACTACTGAAAACTGGTATTCGCAGCCACTGGTCTTGAGCGGCGCCGGGATAGCGGCTGCCCTAGCGGCAGTCGGGACGATTTCGGTCGTCAGACGGAAGCGCCCGACTCACTGATGTGGTCACTCTTTGAGCTTTCGTAGGTATTGCCTGCGGAACTTCGTGACCTTCGGTGCGATGACGTTCTCGCAGTAGGACGCCAACGGATTGTTCTTGAAGTATTGCTGGTGGTAGTCCTCGGCCTTGTAGAATGCTGAATAAGGCACTACCTCCGTGACTATTGGCCGTCCCCAGATCTTCGAATCGTTCACCTCCTTGATAACCTGTTCAGCGACTTTCTTCTGCCTGTCGTCATGATAGAAAATCACCGACCTGTACTGAGCTCCGACGTCGTGTCCCTGACGGTTTGGAGTCGTGGGGTCGTGCACCGTGAAGAAGACGCGGAGCAGTTCTTGGTAGGAGATTACCGAAGGTTTGAAGGTGAGCTGGACCACCTCCGCGTGTCCCGTGTCCCCGTCGCAGACTTGGTCGTACGTCGGCCTTTCCACTTGCCCTCCGGAGAAGCCAGATTCGACACTTTCGACTCCCTTGAGTTCCGTGAAAATTGCCTCCGTGCACCAGAAGCATCCTCCCCCCAAGGTAGCTACCTCCTCCTCGACCATGTCTTTTTTCGCCCGAAGCTTCACAGACTTAAGTCTGTTGCTTCTCTTCTTGTTTCTCGACACAATTGTCTATGATGATGGCGACGCATAAGTGCTTGTGGCGACAAACGCCATGCTGTCCGTGTACGACGTCGCGGACGCCATGAGCTGCGCACCTTCGGGGTTAGCAAAGTAGAACCTGGCATAGGAGAGTTCATCTGGCGAGGTGGGACTGGGCGGTCGTCGCGGCTATTGGGGTGCCACTGGCGCCGTTCGGTAGACTAACGGCTCTGTTCCCCAGCCACTGGGTCTCCGCTGGAGCACGGGGCGTGTTCACGGCTAGCAGCGGGCCGTATGAAGTTCAGTGCCCCGGACGGGATTTGAACCCATGTCGCCACCTCACTTTCCTTTCGGACGAGAGGGTGGCATGCTTGACCGGTCTACACCACCGGGGCGTGCAGATGGCTGGGTTGGACCAAATGAGATAAGTCTTGCAACCGTAAGGGGAAAACTCGAGAGAAACGGTCGAGGACGCCCTACTTCCTGAGAACCGCCTTTGCCGCAAGCTTGATGTCGGAGGGCTTGACTGTCTTCCTGCCCGCGTGGGCGGCCAGTTCCACCGCCTGCTTGGCGATCTGCATCCCTATCTGCTCCAGCTCTGTTCTAAGCTCTATCGCCGCATCGTCTCCTACCCTTTCGGCACCCGCCTTCTTTATCACCCTGTATACAGCCGCGAGTCCGAACTCTGACCCAGACATACCTATTTTCCTCATTTGCTGGCAGGTATTTAACCTTTGGTCGAAACAACCAATGATGACGCCTGCTTTGGCCTCCTAATGCCGCATCTATCCTAAGAACGATGAAAGAAGAGGAAATTTGGATATAAAAGCCTTCAATCTCCCAATTCGGAACATGCGAAAGTGATTTCACGTGCAGGCCCGCCGTTAAATTTGACCCGAAGAGAGGGGGGCCATTGGCCTTTTGCGACGCCCATCTACACCTTGGGGACTACGCGGATGCCGAAGGTTCGACAGCCCTCGCCAGAGGAGCAAAGATCGTCCTCTACTCGGCTTCTACCGACCTCCCCGACTCCGAGAGGAACCTAGAGCTTGCGAGAAAGTCTCCTGACCTGATAAAGGCCTTCGTCGGCGTTCACCCTTCCGAGGCAGGCAAGGGGTTTGAGGAGGAGGAGCTAGAATCGCTTTCAAGGCATGCGACCGGCATAGGGGAGGTCGGGCTCGACCCAAAGTACTCAGCAGTCGCGGAGGGGAGCGCACAGCTTCGCATCTTCAGGGTGCAGCTGGAGCTTGCTGAAAGGCTCGGGAGGCCAGTCCAGGTGCACAGCAGGGATGCGGAACAGGCTTGTCTGGAGAACCTCGAGTCTTTTGACCCTCCGTCCGTCCTCCTTCACTGGTTCCAAGGCTCAGAAGTGGCGCCTAAGGCCGCGGCGAAGCGATATTACGTCTCCTTCGGCCCCGCCATCCTCTATTCGAAGAAATTGGCCGGAATCGCCAGGTCGTATCCTAGTGACCTCATCCTGACCGAAAGTGACGCCCCCGTAACCTACTCCCCCCTCGGTGAAGCCGTTTCGGGGCCTTCGCTCATCCCGAGCGTCGTCTTCTTCTTATCTCAGCTTCTGGGCCTCGACTTCGCGGAGACGGCGAATATGGTCTCTGAAAACTCCAGACGATATCTTGAGGGGAAGAAAGGTTAATCTCTGCTCTGACGTGGGGAGCCAGAGCAGACCAGTTGGATAGAATCAGAAGAATTTCACAGACCCTCCTCCAAAGATACCCCGACAGGTTCACTACCGATTTCGAGAAGAATAAGGAGGCCCTATCGGAGCTGACGATAATTACCTCGAAGACGCTGCGCAATCACATCGCGGGATACATCACAAAGACGTTGAAGGCGAGCGCCGGGGAGAAAGAGGTTATAGCACCAGAGGCGCAGGTGGTGCAGTAGCCGTTGAGAGTCGGAAGCCAACTGGTTGATGTTGACCTTAGGCCGATCGGTTCGGTCCTCCCGCATGAGGAGACGATTACCGACCTCGCCTCCAGGCTTTCCGACCAAATCCGGGCCGATGGGTTTCAGCGCGACCCGATTATCGTCGACAGGGAAAATCACGTGGTGCTCGACGGGATGCATCGGCTCAGAGCTCTGAAGGAGTTGGGTGCGCGTCACATCCTTTGCCACTTCGTCGACTACTCCTCCCCTGAGATAAGGCTCGAGAGATGGGCCAGATTATTGAAGGGGGTGAAGAGGGAGAGTCTCGTGGCGATCCTGAAAGATTCTCGAATTGACCGCAGAGTCTCACTGAAGGAGGCGATCGAACTCGTCGATGGGAGGAGCACCCCCGTCGCGGTCCTTACTTCAGGTTCCTGCTTCGTCGCTTCTTCCAGCTTCACGAGTCTGGCGGAGACCTTCGAGCTCGTCCGAAGACTGGACGAGGCTTCTCGCGCCATGGGTCTGAAGGAGGATTTCATCGAGGAAGAACTCATCGAGGAGGCTATTCCAAATCCGGGAAACGTGGTCATCCTTACCCCGAGGGTCGAGAAGAAGGAGGTGATAGAGGCGGCCAAACGCGGAAGGCTCTTTCCACACAAGAGCACCATGCACGTGATAGGCATCAGGGCGGTCGGGGTGAACTATCCTTTGTCGGAGCTTCAAGAGGAGGAGCCATCGCACGAGCTGCGCGCCTCGAAGCTCGAGGGGGCGAGGGGTTCGATCCTCGACCCTCCGGTCACGTACTTCGGCAGAAGGTATTGGGAAAAGCTTCTCGTGGTCCGCGAAGAATGATTAGAGTAAGATGTGTGGGGCACATAGCGACAAGCCTGGGGAGGGAGTCGCTGGAGCTGGACCTCGAGGAGATTCAGGTCGGGGACCTTATCGAAAGGCTCCGGGCTCTCGCCATTGAGCCGGAACGGGTTGGGTTCAGCCGGTTCAACACCCTCGCGATGGTAGAGGATGGGGAGGCCTTTGTGGCGGGATCGAAGGATAGAGTTCTCAAGATGGGGGAGAGTGTGGTCTTGATCCCGTTCTCCCACGGAGGGTGACTCTCGCTGTTGGAGGGGACAGAGGTGGCGTGCTTCCTGCTCGGGGGGAGGGGTGAATGGGAAGATATGAAGGCGAGGCTGCTGCGCTCTTTCCCAGACCTTCTCTTCCAGCTGGTCGACGCGAGGAGCGGATCAAACGAGAGATTCTTCAGGCTGATCACTGCACAGACGCTGAAGGCCTCCGGCGATGGGTCTCTGCTCGCCAGGAAGCCCGAGGTGGACCTGCTTCTGAGGCTCGCCCGTACGACTCAAATTTCGGAAGCACTGGCGAGAGTGGGATACAAGAGGGGGGAGAAACGAGTTCTCATCGCAGCGGGGAAGAAGGGGGAGGTGATGAGGCTGGTTGCGTCGGGCATCGCGGAGGGAAGGCGTCTGCGTTCAGTTGAACTGAGCGAAAGTGAATGGTTGAGGGTGGAGGAGGCAGCTGTCCTCTCCGCGCTGCGTACCTAGCGAGAGATGGGACGGTCAAGACCCACGCTTGAGCTTTACAACGCTGAGAATCTCTTCCGGAGCCAGCACGGAAATCCCCGTGTATTCCCCGAACACCTGCACGAGGACTACCTTTTTCGGAGACTCGAGGTCGACCTTTTTGTCTATCACATCTGCGATCGCGTCAATGAGCTCTTTGGTCGAGTAAGGAGAATCTCTCGTTTCAATCGTTATTCGAAATGTCTCACCCTGGCCAATCGCAGAGGAGAGGCGCTTCACGGCCGCGGTGATGTCCTTCATCTTGGTGTCAACCACAGCGTCGATAGGCAGCGCTCTCAGGATAAAGCGTATCCTGAAGGGTTCCGACTTGACGTAGTCTGCAAGGAACTTCAGTAGCGCGCGTGGGTTTTCGACATCGGCCTCGATGACCCCGTCGTAGGCAGACCGCTCGATACCGACCTTCCTAATCCCCGAGAGCAGGGCGAGTTCTTTGAACTCGGCGGATGCCCTCGCTTCAAGCCCCTTCGCCGAGGTCAGGATGAGGTTCAATTATTCTTCTACTTCAGGCTGATCGCTCCCCTCCTTAATTGCTTTCCAGACTAAGGGCTCGGGGTCATCCAGAGGCGTCAAGGAAGTTCAGCAAGGGTAACTGCACCTGAACGCAGAACCTCTACACGGTTCCCAGATACTTTCACCACGGTCGACTCTTTCTCGCTGAGCCTCCCGCCGTCGAGTATGAGGTCCACCTCCTCCCCCATTGATCGGAGCGCCTCTTGAGCCGTCCTGCAGGCGGGCTTTCCGGACTTGTTGGCGCTTGTCCCGACAAGGTATCCGCCGCAGGCTGCGATCAACTCGAGGCACCTCCTTGAGTTTGGAACCCTGACCGCGAGGGTTCCGCTGCCTTGGTGGATAAGCTCCGGCAGTTCCATCCTTAGCGGAAGAACGATGGTAAGGGCACCAGGCCAGTATTCTTTCGCCAGCCGAAGAGCGACTCCACCGAGTCGGACTAGGCGAGAGGCCGACTCGAAGCTATTACAGAGGACGGGGACGGGCTTTCCCCCCCTCCCCTTTATTGTGAAGAGCCTCTCCGCCGCGAGCTCATTCATCGGGTCGCAACCCAGGCCGTAGACCGTGTCGGTGGGGTACACGATGACACCGCCACCAAGAACGAGCTTCCCAGCCTCTCGGATGCTCTGCGCCGAAACCCTTCTGACACCTCCTTTCTTCATCTTCATCTAAGAAGAGAGCGGACAACATTTAATAGGTCATCGAAAACGGCGCTGACCGCCCCAATTGTCCCAGGAAGACCAAGAGCTCGAAGAGGATTTCGACGAAGAATTAGAGGATGACGGCTGGGAAGAGGACTCCGAAGAGGACGAGTTCTAGCCGAGTACCTCCCTCACTATCGTCGACGGCTGACCTCGACGGGAGGCGACGGTCCAGCCTTTATAGGGGCGGGGAGACCAACTGCCAGTTGTGCAGGACAGAAGGACACTAATCCTAAACTTCAAGAACTACGCCGAGGTATTGGGTGCGAAGTCTCTCGAGCTGGCGCGTGCGGCGGAACGTGTTTCTAGTGTCGTGGATGTCGAGATAGTGTTGGCGCCCCCTACACCGATGATCGGCGCTGTCGCATCCGCGGTGAACAACCGAGTCTTCAGTCAGAAGGCTGAGGTCGGCGAGGTCGGGCAGAGCACGGGCGCCCTCATCCCTGAATCAATCAAGGCGGCCGGGGCGGCGGGAACCATCCTTAACCACAGCGAGGCGAGAGTTACCCCCGCCGGGTTAAACACAGCGATTCCTCGTCTCAAGTCGGTGGGACTGGAGGTCTGCCTCTGCGGGCAGACCCCCCGCGAGGTAAGGAAACTCGCCGCGCTGTCGACGGAGTACCTGGCAGTCGAGCCGCCTGAGCTCATCGGGAGTGGGGTCGCGGTTTCGAAGGCGAGACCCGAGCTGATCGAGGACGTTGTGAGGGGGGCCAGGTCTGCGGCCTATCATGGGAGGATACTCTGCGGCGCGGGAATAGTAAGCGGGGATGATGTCAGGATGGCGGTGAAACTGGGAGTCGATGGTCTCCTCGTCTCAAGTGGCGTTGTAAAGGCGAA